>Ga0210086_1000629_pt1 | contig 19773 bp, 17 predicted proteins | sample China_Galinas_PW_3_FD_184867 | JGI IMG/M metagenome (GOLD analysis project Ga0210086, IMG submission 184867) | Wetland microbial communities from San Francisco Bay, California, USA, that impact long-term carbon sequestration - China_Galinas_PWB_D2... | ecosystem: Environmental > Aquatic > Marine...
CGTTCTGGATCCGGTCGTGAATCGGGTCCGACCCGCGGGTGCGCGCCAGCGAGTCCGCCTCCTCGCAGATCATCAGCGTCGGCAGGCGGTAGCGCTTGCCGTCCGGAGCGACCCACGGCTCGCTGGCGAACTGCTCGAGCTGATCGAAGAACCGATCGATGTTTCTCTGCGGCTCGCCGACCCACTTGCTGAGAATCCGCGACGGCCGCAGCCGGAACACACGCGGCGGCAGATCTTCGATCGCGACCTTGGTGACCTCGCTCATCAGGTCGTACAGGCGCCGCCACAGCCCCAGCACGGACAGCGTCTTGCCCGATCCCGTGATCCCGGTCAGGAACGCGCTCTTCGCGGCCGGACGGCGGTATTGGCGGTGGTATCCCGGATCGAGGATCTCGCGCCTTGCGTGCACGACGAACTCCTCGATGAACGCCGGCGGGGCGCCGATGTCGCGCTCGACGACCACGTCGGGCACCGGACCGCGCACGAGGTAGCGGTAGTCGCGGTACTCGTCGCTCCTCGGCACGCCGGCATACGCCATCATCCTCTGGTCGCACACGAGGACGCCTCCACCCTGACGGACGGCTCCGGCGTCGAGATCACGAACGAGGCCCGCACCGGCCTGGAACACGAACTTGCCCTGGCCGTTGATCTCGACTTCGACGCGGTCACGGTCGATGCGCCGCTCGAGCCGTGCCTCTTCGCCGATCGCGAGCGATTCGGGTGCGCGCCCGAGCAACATGCGACACTGCGCGTCGAGAATGACCTCGTCGCCGCATTCGAGCTCGTCAGCGAGGTCGTCGTCGAGCACGACCGAGAACGTCGTGGCGCCGTCCGGCAGACGAACCTCGGCGCGGCGCCCCGACCCCGGGGCTTGGTAGAGCCGCACGAAGCTGCCGTTGCGCAGCGGACCGTCCTGGAGTTGCTTGATGATCGCGTCCAGCTCGGCCTGCTTCTCCTGGTACTTCGTCTCCGATCCCGAGCCCGCGGCTGCGTCGAGGATTCGGAGCAACAGCGCCTGGGCCTCGTCACCCTTGTTCTTGATCAATCGGCTCAAGAGCTTCTTGCGGATCGCGAACGGGACCTCGGTGTTCAGGATCATCTTGTCCACCGTCAGCGGTGGTGCATCGGGGAACAGCTCATCCACGGGTTCGTCCTCCTCTGGTTGCGGCGGTACTCGGGCGGTCGGTGTTTGCAAACTGGAAGTCGGCGGGAATCACGTCGAAGCCACGCGCCGCGAGCCTCCCGCGCTCGCGCCCGAAGAACGCGGAAACCCCTTGCCCGCGTGGATCGAGCCCGAACACGAAGTGCACCTGCCACGGCTGGCCGCCGAACGCCGCGCGGCACCACAGCAGGTCGTCCTCCGACAGGAACGCCGTGTCGAGATCGCACGTGGCCTGCGACGGGCACGAGTCGCACAGCCCACCGGTCGTCGGCCGGAACGGATGCGCGTGACAGCTTCCGAGGATCCGGTGGTTCTCGAACTCCGGCACGGCGACGCGAGCGCGCATGACCGCGCTGATCCGCGACCACGTCCGCCCCGAGTAAGACAGGGAGAACGTCGTCGCCTCGCTGGCCTGGGCCTCGAGCACGTCGTCGACGACGATGAACATGTCCCCCGAGTCCGGGCACGCGCACAGGCAGCCGACGAGCACTCCGCCGGTCTCGACGGGCGGAGTCCGGCTGGCCCCGGCCCGCGAGATCTGCTCGGCGAGGGCCAACGCCGCGTCGGTGACGAACACACGCGTCTGACCGTCGTACGCCGCGGGGCCCTGTTGCCGCGCGACAGCGGTCAGCGGGGCGAGCGGCTGCACGCGGTAGTGCAGGGCGGCGCGGCGGCGCATGGCTCGGCGCGGGGCCACGAGCTTCGGTCGGGCGGCCGCCGAGGACAGCTCCCAAACCCATTCCTTGGTGCCGGCGAGCGTTCGGTCCGCGAGCAACCGTCGCGCGCCGCGACGCGCGACGTGCTCGAGTCGCGTCCGCGCGAACAGCTGCTCGCGGCAGCAACCATCTGTGGTGTCGAACGCCACGCGAAAGCCGATGACTGCGTCGCCCGACGAGGATCGCACCGGCGTGATCGCGAAGTCGAGGTCTTCGACATCGACATCGTGATCTCCCCTGCGCAGGCACTGCGACCACCACGTGTCGGTTTCGAACTCGGCGAGGTCGCTGTCCAAGACGGGCTCCGTCGCGACGATCGGGCCGCCCTTCGTCAGACGGATCACGATCTCGAGCTCGGAGCGCGCAGTCGTGGTCATGTGCTCGTCGTTGCCGGGCATCGAAAAGCTCAGCCCAGGTGGGTCCGCGGCACGATCGACAGGCAAGCGCCCGGCTCGATCTGTTCGCCGATCGGACGATCATCGAGATAGATCGAGGAGCCGTCGTCGCGCAGCCCCCACGGCACGTCGGTCGGAAGCCGCATGTCGTGGACGAGGGCCGCCGCGACCGCCGGGGCCGGCGTGGCGCGATCGAAGCTGGCCTCCCAGGTCTCGGTTTCGATGACGTTGCTGGCCATGAACTCGATCGTCTGGGTCGATCCGTTCGAGGAGTTGAGAACACGAGTCATGTGTGGATCTCCTGCTGTTTCGAGGTTTCTGGACGAACGCGACCGCGGGCCTGCTTGCGCCGCAGCCTCGCGATCGCACGAACTTCGTGCTCGGTGAGCACGGACAACGAGGGCAAGAGCCATGCGACGGCCGCCATCAGAGCGTCCTGCGCGAGCCGGGCGAGCGGACCGATGAGGCTCTGCGGTGCTCCGGTGAGCTCGACCTCCGCGTGGACTCGCTGGTCGTCGCGGTGGATGCGGACGAAGCGCCACCGCCTGGCTTCGTCGAGCGTGCGTTCGAGCCACAGAATCCGCTCGCGCGATGCCGAGGCCGGCCATGCGGCGAGCGGATACCGCAGCGCGAGCCGGTGATCGACCTGCCAGCACCCCTGGCTCGTGCCGGGACCCTTGCGTACGGTTCGCGGCGGCGGCAGATCCTCGAGCTCGAAGGTCGACGACAGCTCGGTCTCGTAGCCCGCGACGCCGAACGCGAGCATCTGGGCGAAGGTCTGCCCGGGATCGCCGGCCGCGAGCCGCTCGGGGATCTCGAACACGTGCCGGATCGGGTCGGGCGCGGTCCGCCACAGACCGCGACCGCTGACCTCACGGCCGCGCGCGGGTGCGGCGAGCAGCGACCAGCCGGCCTCGCTGGCGAATTCGAGTTCGCCGCGCCGCCACACGCCATCGTGCTCGGTGAATCCGTGCGCGGCGAGCGCGCTGTTCTTGTGCGCTTCGGTCACACGACTCATGACCCGGCCTCCGTGGCTTCCGGCATCAGGAACGGATCGGTCGTCAACGGCATCCGCGAGGGGTTGCGACTCCAGAACTCGGCTGCGCGGTGATCGAGCACGCCGGCTGCGTGCTCGGGGTCGGCCTGCACGTCTTGCAGCGAGATCGCCCGGTAGCTCGCGATGACGAGCTCGGTGACCTTGATCCCGACCGGCATCTCGACGCCGAGACACAACGCCTGGACCGGACCGGACAGCACGTTGCTGTGGAACACGTGGCTCGGTGCAAGGATCTGCACGAACGCGGTGCCCGGCAGGCGTGCGCTCAACACCTGATCGGGCCAGGTCAGCCCGAGCACCGCGCCCTGCTCGACGACGATCTCGCCGTCGCGACCAGGAAGCGTCGGGACCGGAACCGACAACCGCACGACGGCGTGGAGCTCGGTCGAGAGGTCGAGGTGATCGACGTGGAGGCGACCTCCCGCGATCTCTTCCAGAGCCAGCAGGTCATGCGCCTCGGCCCGCTTGCGATGACGCCACGTGAAGCTGCCGTGACTCTTGGCGTCGGCTTCGTCTAGCGCGGCCTGCCGGTGTTCGCTGAGCGCGTACGCGACCAGGGTCGCGAGAGTCGGTGATCTGGGCTGCGAAGACATGCACACCTCGCGGTTTCTCAGTGGACGGTTGGAGAAAGGAGGACCGCACGACCGTGATTGCGGACCAGGACGAAGCTCGCCTTCGCGGCCCCCATTTCCCCGAGGCTTTTCGAGTGGATGCCGGCGAGCAGGGTGCCGGCTACACGGTCGTGGGTCCGGAACGGGTGGGGTTGGCTGTTCTGGTTGCAGGCAGGGCACACGAGCGCGGAAGCAGACTCGAAGAACCGCAGCACGTCAGTGACGGGACCGCACCCGCACGCCTGCAGAGTGGTGAGCCGGTGGCCTTGGACCGACAGACTGACGTCGTCCCCGAGGCCGGCCTCGGCCAAGAGCTCTGCGACGGTCAGCGAGCTCAGGCCGGCCACGGCGCGCCGTTCGATCGTGATGTGATCTTCGGGACACGACACGGACCGGCGAAGCCGCGTCGTCGTGACGCGGTCGTTGAACCCGCAGAACACCGTGCTCGTGTCGTCAGCCGCCGTTCCGGCGCGCAACGCGAACCGCAACACGCGGTTCATCGTCATCGAAGCCGCGAGCGCGCACAGGCTGCTCGTGCTCATCGTCGCAGGGACCGAGCTCGGGAGCGGCTCACCCGAACAGCTGAACCTCGCGTGTCCACCGACCAGCTTCCACTCGTCGGCGCTGTAGGTGCAAGCCACGCACGGCCCGTCGGGCGAGCTCGAGAACGCGCGGACCTCAGCCACCAGCGTCGGCCCGTGGACCGAGCCCTGGAACAGCGGAAGGCCGAGCAGTCGGGCCTTGCGCGAGACACACAGCTCGGCGTCGAGGTTGTCGGTCGCGAGCAGGACGAGGTCGCCGGACCAGTGTTCGAGTCCGAGCTGCTCGACATCGCCGTCGCACACGAAGACCGCGGTGTTCGGGCTCAGGGACTTGGCAACGCGACCGGCATGCCAGGCCTTCTTTTGCCCGACGCTGCCCCGGTCGATCGGGTGCGTCTCGACGCTCTCGGGCTTGAAGCGGCCGCGATCGACGCACGAGATCGTGGCGACCCCGAGGCGGGCGACCGCGTGAACGAGGTTGAGCCCGATGCTCCCACACCCGATGACGATCACGCGCAGCGCCGCGATCCGTTCTAGTGCGTCGGGCGCGCCGAAGAAGTCGGGCAGACGCCTGCGCGTGGACTCGCGAGCCGACGGATCGCCGGCCTGGACTTCGCGGAACCGAATCACGAGGCGACACTCCGATCGACGTCGAGGTCCTCGGGCAGCCACGCATACCCGGCCTCGAACGGGAGCTCGTTGCGACAGGTCGTGCAAGACGAACTGACCAGCGCGCACTCGAGCCGCTCGCGTTCGGGGACCTCGTCGCCCTGGAGGTGCACGGCGGTTCCGCAGTCGCACACGAGCACCGTCGTATCGGCCTCGATCGGTCCACGGCACACCGGGCACGACCGGCCGACCTCGAGCTCCGTGGCACGCCGCACGGGCGTCGCGCGGAACCGGGTCACGACGAGTCCCCAGTCGTAACCCAGCACGACCTCGTCACCGATCTCGAGGACACTGACCGGAGCCACAAGAACCCCGTTGATCCAGGACCGCTGGCCGGCCGGCGTGAACAGCAGGAGGTGGCTTCGGTCGCCGAGCCGGCACGGTTCGACCGCATACACCGGCCCGCGGACACGCGGCCGCCGCGAGGACACGACCGGGCCATGAGAGTCCCAGACGAAGCTGACCCCGGACGGCACCGCGATCACGTCGGTGCGCTGGCGGCGACGATCGGCACTCGCCAGAAACCCACGCCGATCGACGAGCAGTCGAAACCCTCCCAAGTCGGGTCCTGCCAACGATTCCATGTTCAATCCCCTGTGAATTTGCGCCGAGACTCTCGGCGAGAAAACGACACAGAGCTTGCCAGCGAGCTGCACGGTAACTTAAAATGGCGTCGCAGTCAAACCTCAACTCGTTGTATTTAATAGCTTTAGAACGTGTCTCTTCTCAGCCAACCGTGGCAGATTGTTGTCCGAATCCCGCCAGAACCGTCGGAACCTCGCCACCCCTGGCAGGCTCCGGCCAGCCGCCCGGAAGGAACCAGATGTCACCGAATCTCCCCACCCCCGAACCCCGTTTCATCGCCAAGCTTCGCGAACGCCTCGAGAAGGAAGGCAACATGTCGAAGCTCGCGAACGCGATCGCGAGTGCCAACGACCTCGGCCCCGAAGACCCACGGCCGATCGAACGACGCAAGCTCGCGCAGCTCCTCGAGTCGCCGAACACGGTCAAGATCTCGTTCCCCGAGCTGTGGGCGATCTCGCGCTACCTCGAAGGCTTCAACGAAGGGCTGGGCCATCGGCCGCTGTTCTGTCGCCCCGACTTCGTGCAGTCGCTCGCGGACCGCGGCTCGGTTACGTTCCTGCTCGGCTCGCGGCCCCACGGCCCGACGGCCGACCTCGCGATCTGGGATGTCCAGTCCATGGCCGAGATCCAACGCGCGCTCAGCAAGTATCGCCGGGACATCCAGTTCGACACTCGCTGTGTCAGCCTCCACGGCAGCCACGACGAGCAGGGCGAAACCTGGGCCGACGTGCTCGGACCCGATGGCCCTTCGCTCGTCGCGATCGGCAGCGGCCGCGCTTCGCCCGGCTCGGAGGCGATGCTCGCCCAGATGTTCGAGATCGAACCCGGCAACCCCGAGGCCGGCGACAGGCTCCCGTTCCGGTTCGTGTGGTCCGAGTCGGACTGGCCGCCCGACGCGACGGCGCCGACGAGCTTCGCGATGCCCGTGTCGGAGCTCGAGGCTCTGGCTCCCGACGTCGCGGACTCGGTCAGGCAGCACAACTCGCGCGCCTTCGTCCTCGGCAACGAGGCGTTTCTCGCAGAGCAGCCCCACGAACCCTCGGTGCGCAGCTTCGGCGTCGTCGTCGCGCAGCGGCGCAAGAACGATCAGGTGTGGATGGTCATCGCCGGCCTGACCGGCGCGTCGACGCACGCAGCCGCACGCGCGGTCGAGAAGATCGCGGCGACGGTCCCCGATACCCTTCCTGGGGGACATTCGCCGATCATCTGCACCGTGATCCAGACACGCATCGACCGCGAGCAGGGCGAAGGCGGTCCGAAGATGCCGACCGTCCACTCCGAGTCCTTGTTCCGGCCGTCGTTCTACTGGCCGGAGCCGGCTGCCTGACGAGTGGCTAACGCGGCTCGTGCGGCGACAGGCGGTTGTGGATCTCGAGCAACCCGGTTGCTCCATCGAGCACGAACACTTGCAGCCCGTCGCATCGCTGGACCGGGCGACCGTCGAATCCCTGGAACCAGACGACCCGGACCGTGTCGTGCCCGTACTCGGCCCCGGCGAACACGAGGCGACCGGCCGGCGCGCCGAGCAGATCCTCGTTGACCTCGCGCAGCTCGCGCGTCACATCACGTAGCGCCGCGACCTCGTCGCTCGCTCCCGTGAGCTCGAGCCCGAGGTCGATCCGGGAGATCGGCGTGATGCGAACGAATTCGCCGCCGTCGTCGGTCGTGACACGATCGGTGCGGTACTCGCGGAGGACCCACGGGTGCTCGTAGGCCGCGGTCTGCTTGCGGTGGCAGTGGCCATGGTGCGTGCGAATGTGGAAGTGGCACGTCCCCGACATCAGGACCGGGACACAGGCCAAGACGGCGAAACGACGGGCTGAACGCAGAGACGCCATGGCTGCAATTCTACCAGCAATCGCCACCGCAGTTGACTCCCCGAGCCGACGTCTTTATCACCGCCACCGATGAAGGTCCACCTCGTCGACGGCACGTACGAGCTGTTCCGCTCGTGGTTCGGCGCACCGAGCGCAACAATCTCCAGCGGGCGCGAGGTCGGGGCCACACGCGGGCTGTTGCTGTCGATGGCCAGCCTGCTGCGCGGCGACGACGTCACGCACGTGGCGTGCGCATTCGATACCGTGATCGAATCGTTTCGCAATCGCATGTTCGACGGCTACAAGACCGGCGACGGTGTCGAGCCGGACCTGCTCGCCCAGTTCCCGCTCGCCGAGCGCGCGACGCGGGCACTCGGGATCGTGACCTGGTCGATGCACGAGTTCGAAGCCGACGACGCGATCGCGACCGCAGCGAGCCGTTTCGCCGGCGCCGACGAAGTGGAACAGGTCGTGTTGTGCACGCCTGACAAGGACCTCGCCCAGTGTGTCACGAGCACCCGCGTCGTGATGCTCGATCGCCGCCGCGAGCGAGTGATCGACGAAGCCGGTGTGCGCGAGAAGTTCGGGGTTCCGCCGTCCGCGATCGCGGACTGGCTCGCGCTCGTCGGCGACGCGGCCGACGGGATCCCCGGGATCCCCCGCTGGGGTGCGAAGTCGACCGCGACGGTCCTCACCGCGTTCGGCTCCATCGACGACATACCCGAAGACCCTTCGGACTGGGGAGTCGCGGTTCGCGGCGCGGCGCGGTTGGCCGACGAGCTGCTCGCGCACCGCGAGGAAGTCGAGCTCTACCGAACGCTGACGCGGTTGCGCACCGACGTACCGCTCGCCGAGGACCTCGACGACCTCCGCTATCGTGGGCCGGACACGGCGGAGCTCGAGCGGCTGTGCGCAGAGCTCGAGATGAGAGTCCCGGTGGTCCCGAGCCCGTGAAAGAAAGAAAAGGGGCCCAGGGCGAACCCCGGACCCCTTTCGGCTGCTTGGTCGGACCCGCCACCGGCTTCTCCCGTTGCCGGTGACGGAGACGGGTGGTTTCAACAGGTCACGAGCTCGGCCTCGTGACAGAAGTTCATCTCGGATGGCGCCTCGAACCCGAGCAGGGCAACGACACCGAGCGGACTGTCGAACGCGCGCTCCGGGTCGGCTTCGAGTCCTTCGGTCTCCCACAGATCGAAGCACAGCCGGATGCGCAGTAGCTCGAGGATCTCTATGTCGCCGACGATGCCCTGTAGGGCCACGTCGACGCAGTCGTGAATGTCTTGCAGACGGCTCAACTGGTCCCTGCTCAAGTGTTCGATGTTCATGTTTGCCACCCTCCTGCGAGCGCAGCCGCGCGCTCGCGATAGCCATGGATCGACACGAAACCCGGGCTCCGAGGTACCGATCTGATCTCGGGCAAGCCGATGCGGGACGTCTCGACCCGATCCGAGACGCCGGGCACGAACGCCCGATGACACGGGGCGCTCGGTTGGCCGCGGCGCGGGTAGCACCCGCCGCTCACGAGGAGCAAACCGGCGATCCGCCGAGAACCGAAGCTCAAGCCGGATCTCGGTGCTACTTCTGGCGCCCGACCTACTACAATTGACCGAACTCCCTCCTGTTTCACGTTCGGATGAAACCACCCCTGCTCGCCATCACCCTGGCCGCGCTGATTCCTGCGGCGGCATGGGCACAAAGCCACATCTACACCTTCTCCGGGAAGGCGTCGGGCGACCGGTTCGGCTTCTCGGCGAAGCCCGCGGGCGACGTCGACGGCGACGGGTATCCGGACCTCGTCATCGCCGCGCCGCGAGACGACACGGTGGCCGTCGATGCCGGCCGCGTCGTCGTGGTGTCGGGCCGAGACGGCACCATCATCCGCAGTTGGTTCGGGAACTCGGCCGGTGACGAGTTCGGCTGGGCCGCGAGCTCGGCCGGCGACGTCGACAACGACGGGGTCCCCGACATCGTCGTCGGCGCACCGTTCGATGATCAAAACGCGTTGAACGCCGGATCGGTCTGGGTGTATTCGGGCAAGACCGGCAAACAGCTGCACGCGTTCCACGGCAAAGCGGCCCACGACTCGTTCGGGATCTCGGCGTGCGGCGCCGGCGACGTCGACAAGGACGGTCACGACGACATCATCATCGGCGCACACGCGGACGATACCCACGGCACGAATGCCGGCGCCGCGTTCGTCTACTCGGGCAAGACCGGGCTCCGCTTGCATGCCTGGTTCGGAGACTCGGCTCAGGACTTCTTCGGTCACTCGATCGCCAGCGCCGGCGACATCGACAACGACGGTTATCCGGACCTCTTGGTCGGCAGCCCCGATCACGACGGCGGAGGCATCGACTCGGGAATGGCCCGGTTGTTCTCGGGCAAGACCGGCAAGACGATCCGAACGCTGCTCGGGAGCACGGGCGACTACTTCGGCCATCACGTCGCGAACGCCGGGGACGTCGACAAGGACGGGGTCCCCGATCAGATCATCGGCGCGAACCAGTTCTTTCGCGCGGTCCCCGGAACAGGCTACGCCCAGGTGTTCTCGGGCAAGACCGGCAAGCTGCTGCAGACGTTGAGCGGCGCGAGCAACGGCGACTTCTTCGGCGAGCCGGTCGAGGGCGGCGGCGACCTCGACGGCGACGGCTGGCCCGATGTGATCGTCGGGGCGCACCGCGCGAACACGAACGGAACCGACAGTGGACAGCTGACGGTCTACTCGGGTCGGACGTGGCAGAAGCTCAGGACCATCGACGGCAAGGCGTCCGGTGACTACTTCGGATACAGCGCGGCGTTCGCCGGCGACCTCGACAAGGACGGCGTTCTCGATCTGGTGGTCGGCGCCTATCGCGCGGGCACCAACGGAGCCGGCATCGCCCAGGCCCTGTCGGGGACCATCTTGGCCCTGACCTCCGACCGCCACTCGATCTCGCTGTCGGCGCAAGAGGCCCAGACGCTGGCGCTCAACGCGGGCAAGACGCACGCGAACGAGATATATATCGTGCTCGGGTCTTCGAGCGGAACGATGCCGGGAATCCAGGTGACCAACAACCTGACCCTGCCGCTCAACTGGGACGGCTATCTCCGGCTGCTCACGGGCGCACCCAACAGCATCGTGCAGAGCTCGGTCGGCGTCCTCGACAAGGACGGGCGCGGCACCGCGAAGTTCACAGTCGCGACCCAGAACTACCCTCCATCCATCGTCGGGCTGCGACTCGATCACGCGTTCCTGGTCATCGACCTGACACAGCTCACGATCGTAGGTACCTCGAACGCGGTCCCGCTGACGCTCGCGAGGTAGTGGACTCGTTCGGACCCGCCGGCCTGCCAGGGGCCCGCGGAAGAATAACTTCACGCCCGGGCTGGCCCTCGCCGCCCCTGGTCGCGTTGCGCTCCCTCAGCGAATCTCCCGATTCGCTTGCGTCCGCGCGCCTTGCCAGGAGACCCTCCTTCGGAGGGAACGACGATGACTCGACCCGAACCGTGAACTTATTCTCCCGCGTGCCCTAAGATGCCGGCATGGACCACCTCCTCGCTCGCGTCTCGCTCGCCGCCGCGGTTGCGCTGTCCGGATTCTCGGCCACGGCACAGGACCTCGTGCCGAGCCCGAAGCAGTTTCTCGGCCACGACATCGGTGAGGACTACTTCCTCGCCAACTACACGCAGCTCGTGAGCTACTGGCGACAGCTCGAGCAGAAGTCGGATCGACTCGTGATCGAAGAGATCGGCACGACCTCGTACGGGCAGAAGATGATCATGGCGATCATCTCGTCGCCCGAGAACCTGTCCCGGCGACAGGAATACCGGCGGATCTCGAAGCGGCTCGGGTTGGCCGAGGGCGTCGACGACGCGCAGGCCAGAGAGCTCGCCGCCAAGGGCAAGCCCGTGATCTGGATCGACGGCGGCCTGCACGCGAGCGAAGCCGTGGCCGGGCAGAACATCATCGAGCTCGTCTACCGGATGTGCAACGGAACCGACCGCGAGGTCCGGCGCATCCTCGACAACGTGATCCTGCTCGTGTGCCCGGTCAACCCCGACGGAATGGAGATGACCGCCAACGCCTACATGGCGACGCGACAGGTCGGCGGGCTCCCGGTGCTCTACCAGCGCTACGTCGGGCACGACAACAACCGCGACTTCTACGCCAGCAATCAGGTCGAGTCGGCCGCGATCAACCGCGTGCTGTTCCGCGAGTGGTACCCGCAGGTCGTCTACAACCACCACCAGACCGCGCCTCGCGGGACAATCATCTTCACGCCCCCGTTCCGCGATCCGTTCAACTACAACGTCGATCCGCTCGTGATCCGCGGCATCGATCTCGTCGCGACACACATGAACAACCGCTTCGCGCGCGAGAACAAGCCCGGGGTGATCTCGCGCAGCGGCGCGTCGTATTCGACGTGGTGGAACGGCGGCCTCCGCACGACGACCTACTTCCACAACATGATCGGGATCCTGACCGAGTCGTTCGGGAGTCCGAATCCGAGCCGGGTCCGGCAGACCCTCAATCGCAGACTGCCGTTCAGCGACTACCCGATGCCCATCGCGTCGCAGGAGTGGCACGCGCGGCAGACGATCGAGTACCTGCAAACCGCCAACTTCGCGATCCTCGACCTCGCGTCGCGGTACGGCGAAGAGCTCCTGTGGACGTTCTGGCGCATGGGCCGAAACGGCATCGAGCGGGGCAGCCGCGATCACTGGACGCCGACTCCGAAGCTCTTGACGCTCGCGCAAGCGCGGACCGAGGAGCGACCCGGGCGCAGAGCCGACGGAGCATCGAGCGAGCGCGGCGCCAAGGTCGATCCGTTCCGTGATCCCGCGCTACGTGATCCGCGCGGCTACATCCTGCCGGCCGACCAGCCCGACTTCGCGGCCGCGACGCACTTCGTCAACACCCTGATCAAGACTGGAATCGAGGTCCAGCGGGCGACCGCCGAGTTCGAGGTCGGCGGCAAGCGCTATGCGCGTGGCTCGTACGTCGTGCCGTGCGCGCAGGCGTTCCGCGCGCACATCCTCGACATGTTCGAGCCGCAGTGGCATCCCGACGACATCGGCTCGAGCGGTGAGCCGATCCGCCCGTACGACAGCGCGGGGTGGACCCTCGCGATGCAGATGGGCATCGAGTTCGACCGGATCCTCGACGACTTCACAGGTCCGTTCGAAGCGATCGAGGGCTTCGCGAGCCGCCCGGCGGGCGAGGTTGGGGACGGCGCGGCCGGTTGGCTCGTGAGCCGCGCCGACAGCGCGAGCTACCGCGTGACCAATCGTCTGCTCGCGGCCGGGCTCCCGGTCTACTGGCTCGACAAGCCGGCCAAGGTCGGCGGCCGCAGCTGGCCGGCCGGGACGCTGTTCGTGCCGAGGAGCAGCAAGACGCTCGAGCCCGTCACCGCGCTCGCGAACGACACCGGCGTCACGTTCCACGGTGTCGACAAGCGCCCGGACGGCGCCGCGTGGAAGCTGAAGAAGCCGCGCATCGGGCTGTTCGACGTCTACGGCGGAAACATCGCGACCGGCTGGGCCGAGTGGACGATGCAGCAGTTCGACTTCCCGGTCGAGCTCGTGTTCGGCAAGCGGATCGTCGCCGGCAACCTCGACCGAGACTATGACGTGTTGTTGTTTCTGACCGGCTTGCCGAACGCACCGCGGCAGTCCGCCGGCGGACGACAAGGCCGCCGGCGCGGGCGGCGGCGATCGCGGCGCACGCCGGAAGACGTCGCCAAGGTCACGGCCGTGCTCCCACCGTTCGAGGACTGGTCGCACGCCGCGGACCGACTCGTCCGTCTCACGCGCGACAACGCGACCAAGCCGCTGCGACAGTTCGTCAACCGCGGCGGCACCGTGATCGCGATCGGCAGCCAGGCACGCACCGCGATCTCGTTGTTCGAGCTCCCGGTGCACGAGGGGGTCCAGATCCAAGACGCGGAGACCGGGAAGCTCCGGCGTGCGAACGGCAGCGAGTACTTCATTCCAGGTTCCCTGATCCGAGTCGACGTCGACACCGAAGAGCCGCTGGCCTGGGGCTGCTCGAAGCAGGTCGCCGCGATGTTCCGCAGGAGCCCGACGTTCACGAAGACCGGACCGAAAGCGGCGGTCGTCGCCAGCTGCTCGGCAACGGACACGCTGATGAGCGGCTGGGCGATCGGGTTGGACCTGATCCAGGACAAGGCCACGGTCATGACGTGCGAGCTCGGCAAGGGCCGTGTATACCTCTATGGCGCCGATGTCCTGTATCGGGGCCAGCCGTGGGGAACGTTCAAGCTCGTGTTCAACGGAGTTCTCGCAGCGGCGGCCAGGCGCGTGCCGGCACTCGGGCGCTGAAGCGCGTATGATCCCGGCATGTTGCCACGTTCAGCCACGCTCGCTCTCCTGACCGCCACCTCGCTGACCGCACAGGACTGGCCCTCGTGGCGCGGCCCGAACGGCGACGGCATCGCGCCCGCGCAGAAGGCCCCGGTCCACTGGGACCGCGAGAAGAACATCAAGTGGAAGATCCCGCTCGCCCATCCGAGCAACGGCAGCCCGATCGTCTCGAACGGGCGCATCTTCCTGACGATGCCCGAGGACGAAGACGGCAAGGAGCGCTCGCTCTACTGCTTCGACAAGAAGGACGGCAAGCGGCTGTGGGTACGCACGGTCGACTTCGGCCGAAAGATGCCGACGCACCGCGCGAACCCGTACTGCAGCACGACGCCGGTCGCCGACGGCAAGCGCGTCGTCGTCTGGCACGCGTCGGCCGGGTTGTACTGCTACGACTTCGACGGCAACGAGCTGTGGAAGCGCGACCTCGGCGAGTTCCGCCACATGTGGGGATACGGGACCTCGCCGATCCTTCATGCGGGCAAGGTGATCCTGTACACCGGCCCCGGCGTGAAGAGCTTCGTCGCCGCGTTCGATCTCGCGAACGGCGACACGGTTTGGAAGACCGAAGAGCCCGACGTGCGCACGCCCGAGCAGATCGCGAAGAGGCGCCTCGTCGGCTCGTGGTCGACGCCGCTGATCCAGCGCGTCGGCGACAAGGACCTCGTGATCTGCGGGCAACCGACCCGGATCGTCGCCTATGACGCGAGCGACGGCGCGATCGTGTGGTTCTGCAACGGGCTCACGAGCAAGCGCGGCGACCTCGTCTACTCGTCGCCGGTCATCGCTGCCGACGTGTGTCACATCCAGGGCGGCTACGTCGGCCCGTCGATCGGAGTCCGCATCGACGGCGAAGGCGACGTGACCGAGACACACCGGGTCTGGCGGTTCGACGAGCAGATGAGCAGCTGCGGATCGGGCGTGTACGTCGGCGGCTCGATCTACATCATCGACATGAGCAGCATCGTCAGCTGCATCGACCCGGCCACCGGGAAGACGCGCTGGAAACAGCGCATCGGCAAAGGCCAGAGCTGGGGCTCGATCATCGCGGTCGATGGACGGCTCTACGTGATGATCCAGCGGGGGACGACCTACGTGTTCGAGCCGAATCCGGAAAAGCTCGTCGTCATCGCCGAGAACGTGCTCGCCGAGCGCACGAACTCGACCCCGGCATTCTCGGACGGGGAGATCTTCCTGCGCACGCACAGCCACCTCTACTGCGTGTCCGACGCCGAATAGCAGCTCGGCCGCCGATCCAGCCCCAAAGCCGGCTCGCGGTGGGTATCATCGCGTGCGCCCCGCAACGGAAAGGAGAACCGATGTACGCTCGTCACTCGCTCGTTCTCATGCTCGCCCTTACGGCGGGCCTCGCGGCCCAGGACCCGATCGTCAAACGGTCGCTCAAGAACAGCACCACCGGCTTGGACGAAGTCACGCGCTCGATGCTGTCGAACCAGAAGAGCATCGCCGTCACCGCCGACGGCAGGATCTGGTGCCTCGCACACTGGGAAGACGGCTCGTGGGACAAGAAGAACAACCTCGATCCGCAGCGTGATGCGAGCCGCCACCTGCTGCTACAGGTGTCGACCGACGGCGGCCAGTCGTGGTCGACGGCCACCGAGGCACGCACGACCGGGGATCACTACGGCTCGTTCGTCACCGACCCCGACGGATACACGCTCCACGTCAGCTGGTACGCGTGGAACGGCAAGAAGACGACCAGCAACTGGTACAACAGCGTGTTCTACGCCACCTACGACACGCGCACCAACAAGTGGAACGGAACCGACACCCTGCTCGTCGCCGGCTCAGACCCGAGCGCACAGACCTACTCGTCACCCGACATCGCGATCACCGATAGCGGCGTCGTCGGCGTCGTGTTCGCGTGCGCGCGCGGCGTCCCGTCAGGCTGGGTCGGCACCGGCGGATCGTGGAACAGCGGACTGTTGTGGCGCAAGAACGGCAAGTGGAGCGCACCGTACCGCCTCAACGCCGACAGCACCGGTGTGGGGGCCAACATCCACGCACAAGGTGACTACTTCCATAGTTGCTATCGCGTAGCCACCGGCGGCTACGGGATCGAGTACCGCCGGTTCGACACGGTCGCCGAGAAGCTCGAGACCGAGATGCCGATCGTCCCCAACCCGAGCAACCCGAAGCGCAACGCGTCCAACGTGCGGGCCAACAACATCAGCCACGTCGCGGTCTTGGACAACGGCGACCTCTACATCCTCTACGGGATGGCGACGAGCTCGAGCGGCGGCGGCAAGCTGTTCTACGTGTTCAAGCCCGACGGCAAGCCGTTCCAGACCCCGATCCAGATCGACGACGACAGCAAGATGGGCTGGGGCAACAACACGTATCGGTTCTACGACCTCGCGATGGACGAAGGCGGCTCGATCTCGGCCATCTACAGCAAGCTCGTCGAGAGCAACCAGAACCTCTACAGCCGCGTGCTGACCCCGACCAAGACCATACCGCCGTACCCGTCGCCCGCGATCAAGCTCCGGACCGGCACCGCCGCCAACCAGTTCACCCCGTTCGTCTGCGGCCACCGCACGGTGCGCGGGCTGCACGCGCTCTACGCGTCGTACACCGACCTGGTTCCAGTCGGCCCGTTCACCGGAGGTGTCGTGAGGTTCCTCGGGTCCGTCGCCGGCAGCGTCGTGTTCAAGGGGCTCGGGTGCAACGGCGCCCTCAAGGACACCCCGGTGCTCGCGTCCAGCTCGCTGCCCAAGGGCGGCCAGACGATGTCCCTCGAAGCCCGGATGCACCCGGCCAAGACCGCGGCAGTCCTGTTCCTCGGTCTCGACGACACCAAGCTCCTCGGAGCCGTGCCGCTGCCGCTCGAGCTCAAGGCCCTCGGAATGCCGAGCTGCTTCCTGAGCCAGGACATCCCGTTCGCGATCCCGTATCCGGTCGACGCACAGGGAAGCGCGACGATTCCGATCCCGCTGCCCAACGACCCCAAGCTGCTCGGAGTGCCGCTGTTCTGGCAGTCGTTCGTCGCCGCGCCGACGGCCAACGCGGCGAACGCGCTGCTGACGAACGGCCTCGCGACGATCGCGCGTTAGCGCTGGCGCCTCGACGGAGCCTTGGAGCGGGCCGAGACCGTGACCGGTCATGTCTCGCCCCCGGGATCCCTCGGCCCCGCCTCACGGCTGGCTCGCGCTGTCGTTCAACAACGCGTCGGGAATGCGAATCCCGCGCTCCTCGGCAGCGGCTTGGATCTCGGCGTAGTCGACGTGGCCGTCCGCTTCACGCTGGAAGCGTGAGACGAATAGGAACGCCTCCGAGAACTCGGCGAGCGACGGACGGTCGCCCGCGGGCTCGGCCGCATAGAGCGTCTCATAGAGGAGCTCGAACGTGTCGTCAAGATCGGAGACCGCTTCGTCGGGAAGCCCCTCGGGGTTCGCCCAGCCCGCGTCGTTGGAATAGGTCTCGAACCCGAGCGCCGCTTCGTGCCGAAACTCCTCGCCGGTCTTGTCCTCGTAGGCCCACTCGGCGACGAACAGCAGCTCTTCGAAACCGGCTTCCCCGACAGCCGCGAGCCGCTCGGGATCGCGCAGGACGGACTCGAAGAACTTCTGCCCGCGTCCGACGGCCGCGCATCGGGCGAGGAGGAAGCTGTCGGGACTGACCCATCCGCGCGCATACGAGTCCGGGTCCCAAGCACGAGCGAAGCGCCAGCCGTCGAGCGCGTGGACCTTCTCCGCCAGCAGATCCTCGAACGCGAAGATCTCCTCGACGTTCGCCCGCGTCAGCTCGTCGACGGCGGCGGACGCATCGTCCTGCTCGACATCGCCGAGCACGACAATGCTCCAGAACCGTTCTTCGGTCATCACGTTGGTCGCTCGCACTGTCCGTTCTGACTGCAGTCCCGGCGAGGTCCAAGACGGTCACGCCGGCTTCCTTCTCTTTTCGAACAGATCCAACGCGAATTGGAGACGCTCCCGGACAGGAACCCGACGTCAGGACGGCATCCCCCGTCACGACCGGGCGATCGCGAGCACTTGGCGGTTTGCCGTCACGACCGAGCAGCCGAGCCTCTCGAGGACCTCGCGGGCAACGAAACCGACCCGAACGGCCGGCCAGACACGACCTCGAGGGTCGCCACAGCGTGACCCGGCGTCGTTGCTGCTCGGAGCGCTGCGCCATCGCGTTCCATCTTACGCTCCGAGCTCACGAAACCGACCTTCAGGGCCGCGCAACGAAGTAGCTGTTGAGGACATCGTGCTCGAGCTGCGCGACGCGCACGTCCGTGAACCCGGCGTCGGCGAGCATCGAGCGCGCGAGCTCCTCGCCCCACATCGTTCCGAGCCCCTGGCCGCCCTGCGCAAGCGACACCGTCATGCAGTGCATCGTCGAGATCGTGTAGAGGAACGGTGCGAACGGGTGTTCGAGGTTCTCGTGCAGGTGGCTCGAGGCGCGGATGTCCTGCATCAGGAACGTCCCGTCCGTGCGCAGCGCGCGCGCGATGCCGCGGAGCACTGTCGCGGGCGCGGCCTGGTCGTGGATCGCGTCGAACGCGGTGATCAGGTCGAATGCGGCGACGTCGGGCAGCTGGGTGACGTCCCGCGCTTCGAACCTGACGTTGGACGCACCGTGCTCTGTGGCCTCTGTCTGTTCGCGCGCGAGCGCGTCGGGGGACAGGTCGTAGCCGACGAAGCGACTGTTCGGGAACGTGCGTGCGAGCAGATTGATCGCGCGGCCGCTGCCGCAGCCGACGTCGAGCACGTACGCGCGGGGTCCGGCGAAGCCCGAAGACGGCGCCGAACGCGCGCCACGGTCACGCGATGACGTTCGATCCTGCGCGCGGCGTCACCGTGCTGGTCGGCGGCTTCGCGGCTGACAACCGCACCAACGTCGAGACCTGGGAGTGGAACGGCACGACCTGGCGGCAAGCGAAGACCAAGACCAAGCCGACGTCGATGACGTTCCCGGCGCTGACCTACAACCCGTTCCACCGCGTCGCCGTACTCGTCGGCGAGGTCGGCGGTGCCGGAACCCCGATCCGCACGTTCGCCTATGACGGGACCGATTGGCACGTCGGGCCGAGCGCGCCGCGGACACTGTTCGGGCACCAGGCACCGGGCGTCGCGTTCGACGAAGCCCGAGATGCAGCCGTGTTGTTCGGCGGAGCCCCGATCGGCCTGCCGGGCTGCCCGCTGCTCGTCAGCATCGAGCACGCACAAGCGATGACCGCGATCGGCAAGACAGCCGGCATCGTGTTCCCGATCCCGCTCGACCCGAGCCAACTCGGCGTCACCGTCTTCGCCCAAGCCCTCGTCCTCGGACGCGAGCACGCGACATCCAACGGCGCCAAGCTCGTCGTCGGCAACTGAACCCTTGCAGAAGGTGTCGATCATTCACAGGCATCGGGATGGCCGGTCCCGGCTGGATGAACCAGAGACGGCCGCGGAGTTGGTAGGCGGTCGCAAGGTGCCAGACAGCTTTTGACAACGTTTCCCGTTCGAGCGGGCGCGCGTCGGAGATCGGGAGACCGTCGGCTTCCGCTTTTGGCGGAACGAGAGACTCTCGTTCGACCGGGCGCACGTCGGAGATCGGCAGACCGTCGACCCCGGCGCGATCCTCCGGAACAGTCCGCTGCTCGATCTCCTTCCGAACGGCTCCACCGCCGCTCACACACGTTTCTCTCCCGATCTCGCTTCGGACGTCCGATCGCGACCTCCGAAACGCCGCAAACGCAGTTCCTTCCGAGACACCCCCTTCTAGCCCAACTTGAACAGCTGCGAGCGTAGACGCACGCCCCAGGCCCCCTAGGGGCCAAAGTCGCTCCGAGTTGGCACTACATTTCGACAGGAAGTGAGTCCTGGCGAAGGCGCTTGGGAAGGCGCA
>Ga0210086_1000631_pt1 | contig 19749 bp, 16 predicted proteins | sample China_Galinas_PW_3_FD_184867 | JGI IMG/M metagenome (GOLD analysis project Ga0210086, IMG submission 184867) | Wetland microbial communities from San Francisco Bay, California, USA, that impact long-term carbon sequestration - China_Galinas_PWB_D2... | ecosystem: Environmental > Aquatic > Marine...
TCAGTCATCATGCCGGCAAGGTTCTTGACAATATCGCCGAGAATTTCAATATCGAGGACGCGCAGCGCATTAAAAATATCGAAACAACCACCAACCACGACGTCAAGGCCGTAGAGTATTTTCTTAAGGAAAAAATGGCGGGAAACCGCGAACTGGAAGCCATAGGCGAATTTACCCATTTCGCCTGCACCTCGGAAGATATCAACAACCTCGCTTATGCGCTGATGCTGCGTGAGGCGCGCAGCCAAATCATCCTGCCGGTAATGGATGAAGTCATCGCGGCCATCACTCGCCTGGCCCATCAATATGCCGATCAAGCCATGTTGTCCCGCACCCATGGCCAGCCCGCCTCACCCACGACCCTCGGCAAAGAGATGGCCAACGTGGTTCATCGTCTGAAGCGACAACGCGAACAATTGCTCGGCGTTTCCGTTTTAGGAAAGATCAATGGCGCCGTCGGTAATTACAATGCCCACTTGGTCACCTACCCCGACGTGGATTGGGAAGCACTGGCCCGGAATTTTGTCACCGACCTCGGACTGGAATGGAACCCGTATACCACGCAAATAGAGCCGCACGATTACATCGCGGAATATTTTGACGCAGTGAGCCGCTTCAATACCGTGGTACTGGATTTTTGTCGCGATGTTTGGAGTTATATATCGATCGGCTATTTCAAGCAAAAGACCGTTGCCAATGAAGTGGGCTCATCCACCATGCCCCATAAGGTAAACCCTATAGACTTCGAAAATGCCGAAGGCAATTTAGGCTTGGCCAATGCCCTGTTCCATCACCTCAGCAACAAACTGCCGGTATCGCGCTGGCAGAGAGACCTTACCGATTCCACCGTGCTGCGCAATCTCGGGGTCGGTGTCGCCCACAGCACCCTCGCCTACCGCTCGGCGCTCAAGGGCATATCCAAACTTGAGGCCGATCCGAAACGCATGGCCGGCGACCTGGAAGCCTGCTGGGAAGTTCTGGCGGAAGCCATCCAAACGGTGATGCGCCGTTATGGCATCGAAACGCCCTATGAAAAACTCAAAGAGCTTACCCGCGGTCAAGCAATCACTGCTCAAACGCTCCATGCCTTTATCAAAGGCCTGGCTATCCCGACCGCGGAAAAGAACCGACTGCTGACCCTCACCCCCGGCGACTATATTGGCAATGCTCCGGAGCAGGCTCGACGCATCTAGCTAAGGGTGGATTAAGGCCGCCGGGAGAGTAGCTTGCACGCTCGCTATATTTAGTACGCGGTATAAGCCGGAACTAAAGTTCAAGCAGGAAAAACCGATACGCCCCATGACACAGGTAGCGGCTACTCTCATCCCCACCCCCCCATGCCGCTATCTGAGCCACCCACTGAGCCCCAATCCATGATTGGGGCTTTTTTTTAAAGCCAAATCGGTTCTGTGACTTAATTCACAGTATTGAAGCTGTCGCTGTCGATAATAGGAATCGAGACGGCGATACCCTCATCCCCCCAACACCCTAAGTCGTCGTCTCGGCCACCCTGTGCCCCGGCATGCCAAGTGCCGGGGCTTTTTTTATCTCGATCTTCCAGCTCTGATGATTGCGAGATGCCGATCGGTTTTCTAGCTCGAGGTGGCCGCACTTCGCTACGCTTGCTATGCTGCGTGCCATGAATAATCTCAATGACTACCTGGTGATCAATACCGCTCAGGACCTGGAAAATCTGTGCTCCCAACTTCAAGGCACGCCCTGGGTGGCTGTCGACACCGAGTTTATGCGCGAAAGCACCTATTTCCCCAAACTGTGCTTGCTGCAAATCGCCACCCCGCAAGTAATCGCATGCATAGACCCTATATCTATCAACAATATAGACAAGCTAATTGATCTTCTGTATGACTCCCGAACCATCAAGGTCATGCATGCAGCGCGACAGGACCTGGAGATCTTTTATCATTTGCGTGGCGTCTTGCCGCAGCCGGTCTTCGATACACAGTTGGCGGCCCCCTTATTGGGCCATCCGGAACAAATGGGTTATGCCTCCCTGGTAGAGGCCTTTACCGGCGTACATTTGAGCAAGACCCATACCCGCACCGACTGGTCACAGCGTCCGCTCAGCACCGAACAACTTCATTATGCCGCCGATGATGTACGCTACCTGGCGCAGCTGTTTCCCGTGCTGCGCGGCAAATTGGAACAATTACAGCGATTGGACTGGCTCAGCGACGACTTTGCCGCCCTGACGGACTCCGCCCATTACGATCGTCCACCCGAGCAGGCTTGGCTGAGGGTAAAGGGTTTTCAGCAAGTGCGCGGTCAGCGGCTTGCGACCCTGCAAGCCCTTGCCGCATGGCGCGAACGAACAGCGCGCAGCGAAGATCGGCCTCGCAATTGGTTACTGCGCGATGAGAATCTCCTGGACATAGCCAAACTTCAGCCCAGCGACAAACCGGGATTATTGCGCGTCCGGGGCGTGAACTCCCAAGTGCTCAATAAACACGGCGAGGTCCTGTTGAAAATCGTCGCCGAGAGTAAAGACCGGGAACCGGCGCCATTACCCGCCGAACACGCCTTTTCACGCGCCAGCGCCGAACAGGAGGCCGTTGTGGAACTGCTATTGACTACGGCGCGGATGCTGGGTGAACAGCATGCCATCAATCCTGCGCTTATCACCACGCGTAAGGAACTCGAACGCTTGGTACAGGGGGATATGGAGGTGCATGTCTTGCAGGGGTGGCGGCGGAAATTGGCGGGGGAAACCCTGCTGACGGTCTTGCGCGGCAAGGCCGGTCTGCGGGTGGTGGATAATAAGGTAAGGCTGATAGAGACAGCTTAATCCTGTTGTATAAACTCCAAGGCATTGCCGTCGGGGTCACGACAAAACAAGGCTTTTCTCCCCGATTTGCTTTGGGTATAAGCGATACCCGCCGCATCCAGAGCGCAGCGCAGCTCATCAATATCCGCGATACGCAGGGCAAGATGACGATCGCGCCCACCATGGGCGGGGCGACCCGCAACCGGATCCGGATTGGGCAGTTCCAAGAGATGCAACTGTTGGTGACCGACGCGCAGCCAAGCACCGGGATAGCCCAGATCGGGTCGCGTAGCCTCCAGCTCCAACCCTAAAACACCTTGGTAGAATTTCAGGGAACGTTCAGTGTCATCGACCAGCAGACCGGCATGCAATATTTCTCTAATAGTGAACATAGCCCTGTTCTTCGAAAGCGGAGCAGCGTAGCGCTCTCGTGTCACGGTAAAATCCGGTGAAAATCCAGGCCGATGTTACAATTGACGTTTCGACCCGCATAACCAGGAGTCCCGGTGAACCCGAATACTCACCTATACCTGGCCATCGATCAAGGGGGGCACGCCAGTCGCGCCTCGTTATTCACGGCTAACGGTGAGTTGCTGGGCGGCGCCAGTGTTGCCATTCACACCCGCCAACCCGCTGCGGATCGCGTCGAACACGATCCCGAGGAACTGGTGGCCTCGGTCCAGGCGGCCATCAACTCGACATCGCGCTATGCGGACTCCGCACCGATTGTTGCCGCCGCCCTGGCTACGCAACGCTCTTCCGTGGTGTGTTGGGACGCTGACAGCGGCGCGGCCCTATCGCCCGTCCTCAGCTGGCAAGACCGGCGCACTGCCGACTGGCTGCAACAACTCGCCAAGCAATCCGCGGAGATTCGGCAACGTACCGGCTTGCCGCTCTCACCGCATTATGGCGCGAGCAAGCTGCGCTGGTGCTGGGATCATCTCCCCGCAGTGCGAAATGCCTGGCAAGCGGGACGGCTCGCCTGGGGTCCGCTGGCCAGTTTTCTCGTATACCGTCTTACCGAAGAAAAGACCTTGGCCGCCGATCCGGCCAATGCCTCGCGAACCCTGTTATGGAATCTGGACAGCGGCGACTGGGACTCCCGCCTGACGGGGCTGTTCGGCATTCCTATCCAGCCATTGCCGCCCAGTGTGACCACACGCTACGCCTGGGGGCATCTCAATGCCGGGCAGCGGCGTATCCCGCTCACCCTGGTGACCGGCGACCAGTCCGCCGCCTTATTCGCCGCCGGTGAACCCGCCGGCGGCACGGCCATGATCAATCTCGGAACCGGGGCGTTTCTCCAGCAAGGTCTGGCCCATCGCCCTCCGCCGTCCCCGCTGCTCAGCAGTCTGGCCTACCAGGATCGGGCGCGGCGCATCTACGCCTTGGAAGCCACGGTCAACGGCGCGGGAAGTGCCATTACCTGGCTGGCCTCCCAACTAAACCGGGATGAGGCGGAAATCATCCGTCACCTGCCGGAGTGGTTGAAGGAACACTCGCAACCACCTTTATTCCTTAATGGTATTGCGGGTCTGGGCACACCCTATCTGCGGCCATTGTTCGTATCGCGCTTCAGCGGTGAAGCTACGGCAGCGGAAAAGAGCGTGGCGGTATGCGAGAGCATAGTCTTTCTCTTGCAGATTAATCTGGAGGAGATGGCCCGCAGCATAGGTCCCGCGCGGAACATCATCATCAGCGGCGGACTATCCAAACTGGATGGGATTTGTCAGCGCCTCGCCAACTTGAGCGGCCTGCCCCTGCACCGCCCTCAAGACCATGAAGCCACTGTCCAGGGCTTGCTAGTCTTGCTTAACGGTGCTTGCGGAGCCGCGTCGCAACAGCACTTGGAAACGACATTTCTTCCCCAGACTGATCCGATATTGGAAGGCCGTTATCAGGCGTGGCGCGAAGCGCTCGAGGCTGCATTGCCTGGATAATCCACTCGAATCGAATAAAATGTTGTTAAAAAATCAAAAACATGTTGCCAAGCCCGCCAGGTAACGTGTACATTTTTTCGGGCTCGAGCATAAGAAAGGATGAAGGCATGGAGGCACCGCAACTCATCGCCCACCGGGGATATCCCCGCCGATACCCGGAAAATACCCTTGAAGGGATAAGTGCTGCCATCAAGGCGGGAGCCTGTTTTGTGGAGTTCGACGTGCAATTCACCGCCGACGGTGTCCCCGTCCTATTACACGATGCCAGCCTGATGCGCACCACCGGCACCCGGGGACGTATCGTCAATACCGACCTGGAAAAACTGGCGAATCTCCCGGCCAATGAACCGAGCCGCTTCGGCAAGCGCTATCGTAGCTTCACTATCCCGACCCTCGCCGCGGCCGTGGAACTGCTGCGTGAACATCCCCGGGTCGTACCCTTTGTCGAGCTTAAAGAAGAAAGTCTGGAGAAGGTCGGCCGGGAAATAGCGGTGAAAACCGCCCTTTCCGTACTGGCCCCGATCCAAGCGCGCTGCGTGATCATTTCCTATGACATCCTGGCCTTGCGCTGCGCCCGCGCCATGGGCGCCAAACGTATCGGATGGGTGATGAAGAATTGGAATCAGGAAGCCCTGACCCGCGCCACCGAACTGGTCCCGGATTTTCTGATCTGCAATCACACCAAATTGCCCAAGGCCCCGGCGCCATTGTGGCACGGACCGTGGAAATGGGTGTTCTATGATGTGACCCAGGTAAAACTCGCCCTGCAATTGGCAACCCGGGGCGCAGCCTTGATCGAAACCATGGCTATAGGGGAAATGTTAAAGAACCCGCAGCTTCGGCGCGGGGGATGCTTTGACTGAGCGCTACGATCTCGTAGTCATCGGCGGCGGCATTCATGGGGTAGGGGTAGCCCAGGCAGCCGCTGCGCAAGGTCACACGGTCTTGGTCCTGGAGCAGACGGCACTTGCAGCCGGCACTTCCAGTCGTTCCAGCAAGCTTATTCACGGCGGACTCCGTTACCTGGAAAGCGCTCAGTTTTCCTTGGTGCGTGAATGCCTGCGCGAGCGCGCCCTATTGCTCAAGTTGGCGCCGGATCTGGTGCGTCTGCGCCCTTTTTACCTGCCCGTTTACCGCCACACCCAGCGCCGACCCTGGAAAATCCGCCTCGGCTTGGCTCTCTACGATCTGCTGGCCGGCAGCAGCAAAGTATCTCGCTATTCCAGCATCTCCCGCCACCACTGGGAACGCCTGGACGGCTTGATCACGGAAGATCTGGAAGCGGTGTATTGCTATCCCGATGCGCAAACCGACGATGCGGCCCTCACCCGCGCCGTGATGCAGTCAGCCCAGGAACTGGGAGCCGAATTACGCGTTCCGGCAACGCTGCAGCAGGTGGAATGCCATGCACAGGGGGCAATTGTGCATTATCAGATGGCACAACAATCCTATCAATGCGACTGTCTGGCGGTGATCAACGCCGCCGGCGCCTGGGTCAATGAGGTCTTGAAGCATGTCACCCCCCTACCGCGACAAATCAATGTCGATCTGGTAGCCGGCACCCATATCGTGATACCGGAACCCTTGACCCAGGGCATCTACTATCTGGAGGCCCCCCGCGATCACCGCGCGATATTCGTCATGCCATGGCGGCGCAAGACCTTGGTAGGCACCACGGAAACCGTCTACCAGGGAGATCCTGCCCAATTGCGGCCGCTCAATAGTGAGATCGATTACCTGTGGGAAACCTTCGCTCATTACTTCCCACGCTACCGCCACGCACCGCAAAACATCTTCGCGGTCTTCGCCGGCTTGCGTGTGCTCCCCGCCCGAGGCGGCACCCCCTTCGGTCGTTCCCGCGAAACCATCCTCCATCCTGATCACCCCGCCAAACCGCGCTTGCTCACCATCTACGGCGGCAAGCTTACCGCCTATCGGGCGACCTCCGCCGCCGTCATGGCGCGTTTACGTTCCAGCCTCCCGGCACGTAAAGCCGTGGCCGATACCACAAACTTAATGCTCAAGCCGGCCCCCCTCTCCCAGCCGTAACCGCCCGGGTTGAAGTGCTCACCGCATCCGCCGATACATAGGGGATAATCCCGCCCGAGGAAAGCAGGTGAAGTTACTATGAGCACATTCTCGAAGCGTTTGCTGCTAGGTGCGATGCTGATCGCCATCTCCTTATCCGCCCACGCCGCATTCTACAAATGGGTAGACGCCAACGGTGTGACCCAGTATTCGCAAAGCCCTCCGCCTTCCGGCCACTACCAGGAAATGCGTTCACCTTCACCTCCACCGGCCGGCGATACCAACGCAGAACAGCAGAAAGTGGAAGCCTCCCCACCAACGCAGGGTTCCGCTAGTGCTCGGGCAGCCGCCGCACCGCCAGACGCTAAGCGACAAGCCAAGCAAGCGATGGAACAGGAACGTTATTGTCAACGCGCCCGGCAAAACCTTGCCACGCTGGAAAACCATGCCCGGCTACGTTACAAGTCCGAGGACGGTTCCCTCCGCATCATGAGCGATGAAGAAAAGCAGGCCAGGATCACCGAGACCCGCAAGATGATTGATGAAACCTGCCAGTAAGGATCTTTGATCAGCAACGATCGCCATGATCATTCATGGCTCGTCAAACGGCGCGGCAGAGCAATAGTAATTACACACGGGACGGGGTATGCAGCAATCCGATCTCGCATGCCCCACATAACTATGACGCTATTATCAACGCCAAAACTTGCCCCAGAAATCGGTATAATCCTAAGCTCTAATAAGCAAGAATTTTTCTAAATCCAATCTGCCATAAGCCCTGCATGGTCTTTAGGGATGAAGCAAAACCGAATTCATTGGTGAATTGAAGGCCGTCAACCATGAAAAGTCTGTGGGACGATCAGGAAGCGGCACAATACCTGGGCGATTTGGGCATGCGGGTCTATACCTCGCGGCTTCTGGGCCGTGATCCGTCCCTGGTGCTGCATGGCGGCGGCAATACCTCGGTGAAGATCACCGAAAGCGACATCCTCGGCGCGGCGCAGGAAATCCTCTATGTAAAGGGCAGCGGCTGGGACTTGGAGAGTATCGATACCCCGGGGTTTGCACCGGTGAAGATGGACCATCTCATTGCCCTCGCCAAGCTGGACAGCCTGTCCGATCCGCAGATGGTTAATGAATTAAAGACTCATACTATTATAGCCAGCGCCCCCACCCCCTCGGTAGAGGCGATACTCCATGCAGTATTGCCATATAAATACGTGGATCATACCCACGCCGACGCCATCGTCACCATCACCAATACCGCGGACGGCCCGGCACGTATCCGCGAGATCTACGGCGACAGCGTGGTGGTACTGCCTTATGTGATGCCCGGCTTCGATCTGGCCCGGGAATGCGCGCGGTACTTCGCCGCCGCGGCCGGACCCCGCACCATCGGCATGGTCTTGTTGAATCACGGCATCTTTTCATTCGGCGACACCGCCCGTGAATCCTATGAGCGGATGATCGAACTGGTCAACCACGCCGAGCAATATCTTGACCGCAAAAAGGCCTGGACTCTGTCCAGGGTCGCACAAGAACCGCCCGGTCCGGCATTGCGCGCAGAGATGGCGGCATTGCGACAGCGGCTTTCGCACTTGGCCGGTGCGCCGTTAATCGTGGCTACCCACTCCAGCGATAAGGCCCTGGCCTTTGCCCGTCATCCCGAGCTGGCGCGCATTGCTCAACAAGGCCCGGCCACACCGGATCATGTGATCCGCACCAAGCGCCTGCCCATGCTGGGACGCGATGCGGACACCTATGTCGACGCCTATAAGGCCTATTTCGCCGAGCATGCTCATTGCACCCGCGAGACCAAGACCATGATCGACCCTACGCCGCGAGTCGTCCTGGATCCCGTCTGGGGGATGAGCACCGTGGGTCGCAGCGCCAAAGACGCCGCCATTGTCGCGGATATCTACGACCACACCATGGACGTCATCCTGCGTGCCGAGGCCTTGGGCGGCTATCAGGCCTTATCGGCGCGGGATCTGTTCGACATGGAATACTGGGATCTGGAGCAGGCCAAACTGCGTAAGGCCGGCAATCCGCCGCCGTTCAGCGGTGAGATCGCACTGGTTACCGGCGCCGCCTCCGGCATCGGCCGGGCCTGCGTCGATGCCCTGCTGACCCGCGGCGCCGCAGTGATCGGCTTGGATATCAATCCCGCCGTCGCAAGCCTGCACCCCACTCCCGCCTTTCTGGGGATCCACTGCGATGTCAGCGACGACACACAGCTAATCGCCGCCTTGGAGGTCGCCGTGCGCCGCTTCGGCGGCCTGGACATGCTGATCCTCAATGCCGGGGTCTTTCCCCCCGGCCGCCGTATTGCCGATCTCGACAACGCCGAATGGCAGCGGGTGATGAGTATCAACCTCGACGCCAATTTCAGCCTGATGCGCGAAGCCCATCCCTTATTGAAACTGGCACCGCGCGGCGGTCGGGTGGTGGTCATCGGTTCAAAGAACGTGCCGGCCCCCGGCCCGGGCGCTGCCGCCTACTCCGCCTCCAAGGCCGCCCTCACTCAATTGGCGCGGGTGGCGGCCTTGGAATGGGGCGGCGACAATATTCGCGTTAATTCGCTGCATCCCAATGCGGTGTTCGATACCGGCCTGTGGAACGAAGGCGTTCTCCAGGCACGTGCCGCTCACTATGGTTTGAGCGTGGAACAGTACAAGACCAATAATGTGCTCAAGGTGGAAGTCACCAGTCATGATGTCGCCGAACTGGCTGCAGAGATGTGCGGCGCCTTGTTCGGCAAAACGACCGGGGCGCAAGTCCCGGTGGACGGCGGTAACGATAGGGTGATTTGATACGGCGACCTTACTCTGGCTGCGGAAATAAAAAGGCGGAGAGCCTTGGGGGCACTCCGCCAAACAGGGAGAGGGATTATATGACTCAAGAAGACACGCAGTCTAAATTGAATCACGACAAAGACAATGCATTCCTCATGCCAGCTATCACCGTCTTTAAAGAACAATCAGTTAGCTAATGTCGCTGGTAATTTGACATGAAGCGCGCCCATTCTTAATGCAATTTTGTCGAATATGCGTCACGAGCAGTCATCACCAGACACTCTTAGAATTCCCATTCCAGTTGATGGCCGCTTCCGCGATCATAGATAAGCCGCCCGTGTGCCCACCGCGCTACACCATTGAGGCGGTGAGGCATATGCTGACCTCCATCCACGATATGAATGACCGCTATACCCTTGGCCGTCAAGAAGTCGGAAATCATGGCGCGATGGCACAACTGAGGGAGCCGTTCGGCACAGAGTATGGCCGTGGCCCTGACGCGTGCCAGCACCAGCAGTTCGGCAATTCCCCCCTGGAACGCCGTGGAGGACATATGATCGGCATAGGCGCGTGATGAAGCGCATGCCAGGGAAGTATGGATGGATGGCGCTGCGCCGTGACGAAATCCGCCCAGCGCCTTGCCCAACCAGCGGTAGCCTATCGCATACTCGTCTAGGAATGGCGCCAAGGTCTTCTGTGAAAACTGCGGATGGCGGCGCGAAACCGGATAGCTGCGCACATCCGCTATACAGCCGATGGCGGCAGCGCGCAGCAAGTCCACAAATTCCGCCGCGGAACGCGCGCCATGCCCGACGGTATAGACTGTATGAGCGGACGGCGGCTCCCCTAGTGGATCGTCGTAGTGTTTTTTCATGGCTTATGGCCTGCCACGCCTGGCGTGTAATGGTGGAAAAGCATAACAATCCCCCCTTGCGTCCTGTCAAACCTGCCCTAATCTTTTTATCACGGTGCTATTGGTTGCTATAATCATGCATCGCTAATCCAGCGACTGTTTTCTATGTCACAGGACGTTTCATAATGGCCCAATACATCTACACGATGAATGGGGTGGGCAAAGTGGTCCCACCCAAACGCGAGATTCTCCGAGATATTTACTTGTCTTTTTTTCCGGGTGCCAAAATCGGCGTCCTCGGCTTGAATGGCTCGGGTAAATCCACCTTGCTGCGGATCATGGCCGGCGTGGACACTGAATATCTCGGCGAGGCACGTCCGCAGCCGGGTATCCGTATCGGTTACCTGGCCCAGGAACCCCATCTCGATACCAGCAAGACCGTGCGCGGTAACGTCGAAGAGGCGGTGCAAGCGGTCAAGGGCGCCTTGGAGCGTTTGGACGCCCTCTACGGCGAGTACGCCAATCCTGATGCCGATTTCGACGCCTTGGCCAAGGAACAAGGTGAGCTGGAATCCTTCATCCAAACCGTAGACGGCCATAACCTGGAACGGCAATTGGAAATCGCCGCCGACGCCTTGCGCCTACCCGCATGGGATGCCGATGTCGCCAAATTATCCGGCGGCGAGAAGCGCCGCGTGGCATTGTGCAAGTTACTGCTGTCCGGGCCGGATATGCTGTTGCTCGACGAGCCTACCAACCACCTGGATGCCGAATCGGTGGCCTGGCTGGAACGTTTTCTCCACGAATACAAGGGTACGGTGATCGCCGTGACCCATGATCGTTACTTCCTCGACAATGTCTGCGGCTGGATCCTGGAACTGGACCGCGGCCACGGCATTCCCTGGGAAGGCAATTACTCTTCGTGGCTGGAGCAAAAGGAGAAACGTTTGGAGGTCGAGGAGAAACAGGAAAGCGCCCGGCAACGCGCCATGAAGGCGGAATTGGAATGGGTACGCTCCAATCCCAAGGGCCGTCATGCCAAGAGCAAGGCGCGTATCGCCCGCTTCGAAGATCTTTCCTCCCAGGAGAACCAGCAACGCAACGAGACCAAGGAGATCTTTATTCCGCCCGGACCACGCCTGGGCGACACCGTGGTCGAGGCCAAAGAGCTGCGCAAAGCCTACGGCGACCGGCTGCTCATCGACGGTCTGAGCTTTAATCTCCCGCGCGGCGGTATCGTCGGGGTGATCGGCCCCAACGGCGCCGGTAAAACCACCCTGTTCCGTATGCTTACCGGACAGGAAAAACCCGATGGCGGTGAATTGCGCATCGGCGAAACGGTACAGCTCGCCTATGTGGATCAATCCCGTGACGACCTCTCGGGTGATAAAACCGCCTGGCAGGAGATCTCCGACGGCCAGGACATTATTACCGTGGGCAAATTCCAAATGCCGTCCCGCGCCTACCTCAGCCGCTTCAATTTCAAGGGCACCGACCAGCAGAAGCTGGTCAAGGAACTCTCCGGGGGGGAGCGCAACCGTCTGCATCTAGCCAAGCTGCTGAAGAGTGGCGGCAATGTGTTGCTGCTCGATGAGCCGACCAACGATCTCGATGTGGAAACCCTGCGCGCCCTGGAAGAGGCCATCCTGGATTTCCCCGGTTGCGTTGTGGTGATCTCCCACGACCGCTGGTTCCTGGATCGCATCGCCACCCACATGCTGGCCTTCGAGGGCGACAGCAAGGTAGTCTGGTTCGAGGGCAATTACGCCGATTACGAAGCCGACCGGCATCGGCGCCTCGGCACCGACGCCGATCAACCCCATCGCATCAAATATCGGCGTCTGGACGCCTGAACCCGCCCCGGAGCCTGCCGAATTTAAGTGGGCGCCGAATTATCCGCTATACCTTATATCTCTTGAGTAAATAACTTATTAATATGCAAGATATATATATTGGACGGCAGCCGATTTTCAATCGCAAACTGGATCTTGTCGCCTACGAATTATTGTATCGTGCCAACGGCGTGCAAAACGCCGCCGAGTTCATTGATCATGATCACGCCACCACCCAGGTGGTAATCAATGCCTTTCTGGAATTCGGTCTTGAGGAGTTGGTCGGCAAGAAACTGGCCTTCATCAACCTGCCGCGCAATTTCATTGTCCGCGATAACCCCCTGCCGTTTGCGAAAGAACAGGTAGTCTTGGAAATTCTCGAAGACATCGAAGTCAATGAAGATTTTTTGAACGCCGTGCGCAAGCTGCGCAACGAAGGTTATACCATCGCACTGGATGATTTTATCTATCATCCCGATCTGCAAGCACTGGTCAAGCTCAGCAAAATCGTCAAGCTAGATTTCACGACCTTGTCCCGCGAACAGATCCAGGCGCATGTCGCCGCCCTCCATGAACATAAGGTCGAGTTTCTGGCGGAAAAAATCGAGACGCACGAAGATTTTGAATTTGCCAAGGAACTGGGTTTTGACTACTTCCAGGGATATTTCTTGTGCAGACCACATATCGTTTCGGGACGCAGCTTGCCATCCAATCGCCTGGCCATACTGCGGCTGCTGTGCGAATTGCTGGATCCCAATAAACAGGTTGCGGAACTGGCGAATCTTGTCAGCCAGGATGTTGCGCTGAGCTTCAAGTTATTGCGCAGTTTAAATTCCCCCTTTTACGCCCTACCCAAACGTATCGATTCAATACAACACGCCATCGTCTATTTGGGTATCCAACAAATCAAACGTTGGGTATCACTCATCGTCCTGGCGAATATCGATGACAAACCTTCACAACTGATGGTGGTGGCGCTCACACGCGGGAAGATGTGCGAACTTATCGGCGAGGCCGCGGGCGAGAGCAATAAAGAGGCATTATTTACGATTGGCTTATTCTCGCTCCTGGACGCCCTCCTGGACTCCAAGCTGGAAAATATCTTACTCGAGCTGCCCTTGGCGCCGGAGGTCAAAGCGGCCATCTTGAACCACGCAGGGTCCATGGGATGCATCCTACATGCAGTCCTTGCCCATGAACAAGGCCGTTGGGACGAGATCGATTTTCCCTCATTGGAAGCGGCACAGTTTACCGAAGCCTATTTGCAGGCCGTTGCCTGGACCGATGAGGTTTATCAAACCATTTAAGGCCTCAGGCACCTGGTTCTGAATTGGAATCGTGTCCATGATTTCCGGTAAGGGGCACAAAGGCGACGGGCAATATCGTCTGCTGCGTGATATCTCCCCGTTCACTCTTATCGATCACGGTCAATATCTGTCTATCGTAGGGTGCACCCACGGGGATCACCATCCGGCCGCCGGGCTTAAGCTGTTCAAGCAAGGGGGGGGGAATAGTGGGCGCCGCCGCCGTCACGATAATGGCATCGAACGGCGCATGCTCCTGCCACCCTCTATAACCATCGCCGCTGCGCACCGAGACATTACCATAGCCCAGACGCCGTAGACGCGCCCTCGCCTCTTCGGCCAGCGCCGCCACGATCTCTATACTATAGACCTGCCTTACCAACATCGACAATATTGCTGCCTGATAGCCGGAGCCCGTCCCCACCTCCAGCACCACATCCCCGGCCTGAGGGCGCAGCAAATCGGTCATCAAGGCTACGATATACGGCTGCGAAATGGTCTGACCATGACCGATCCCCAGCGGCCCGTTGCTATAGGCGAGATAGTCAAGCTCTTGCGGTACGAACTCATGGCGCGGTACCTTTTCCATGGCCGCAAGCACCCTCGCATCCAAATGCTCCTTGCCGATCCAGGACTTGGTCAGCTGCACCTCCAGCCGAATATCCCTCATCATCCCCGCTATATCGTCTTGCATTAACCCCGCTTCCCCGGCAAGTTGTGCTACTCCGCATCGAAGTACGGTATCATTACCCGCTCGATATTTAGTATGCACCATCCAGAAATATTGTTATGTCCAATCTTCGTACGCCGGTCGGCAGACACCCCACGGTAGCGGTCAAAATCGAGCACGTCAGCATGGGCGGCCAGGCACCCATCGTGGTGCAGTCCATGACCAATACCGATACGGCCGATGTCGACGCCACCGTTCAGCAGGTGCTACAACTTGCCCGGGCGGGTTCCGAACTGGTGCGCATCACCGTGAACAGCGACGAGGCGGCGCGCGCCGTCCCGCTCATCCGCGAACAGCTGGACAAGCGCGGCTGCACTACCCCGCTCATCGGCGACTTCCACTTCAATGGCCATAAACTGCTGAGTAATCATCCCGCCTGTGCCGAGGCCTTGGGTAAGTATCGCATCAACCCCGGTAACGTGGGCCGCGGCAAGAAAAAGGATGAGCAATACGCCACCATGATCGAAATCGCCTGCCGCTATGACAAACCGGTGCGTATCGGTGTCAACTGGGGCAGTCTGGATCAAGCTCTGGTGGTCAGGCTCATGGACGAAAATACGCAACGAGCACAGCCCCGCGACTCGGCGGAGATCATCCACGAAGCCATGGTAAGATCCGCCCTGGAAAACGCCCTTAAAGCAGAAGAATGGGGCCTGGCCCACGATAAGATCGTGCTGTCGTGCAAGATGAGCGGCGTACAGGACCTGATCGCCGTGTACCGTGAGCTGGCCACGCGCTGCGATTACCCGCTCCACCTGGGCCTGACCGAAGCCGGCATGGGCAGCAAGGGGATCGTAGCCTCCAGCACCGCTCTGGCCGTGCTCCTGCAACAGGGCATCGGCGACACTATTCGCATCTCCCTGACGCCGGAGCCCGGCGGCGATCGCAGCCAGGAGGTGATCGTGGCGCAAGAGATCCTTCAAACCATGGGGCTGCGTTCCTTCACCCCCATGGTCATCGCCTGCCCCGGCTGCGGGCGCACCAGCAGCACCTACTTTCAGCAGCTGGCGCAAGATATCCAAGCCTATCTTCGCCACCAGATGCCGGTATGGCGCCAGCAGTACCCCGGCGTGGAAGAGATGAACGTGGCGGTAATGGGCTGCGTGGTCAACGGACCCGGTGAAAGCAAACATGCCAATATCGGCATCAGCCTTCCCGGCACCGGTGAGGTACCCGTCGCGCCGGTCTACGTGGACGGCGAAAAGACCGTGACCTTGAAGGGCGAGCGCATTGCCGAAGAGTTTCAGGCCATCGTCGACGACTATGTGCGGCGTAGTTATGGTACTCGACCCCTCTGAGACACCCTTTTTTTACTTCAGACCGTCCGCTGCTTATTAACCTTATTAATTAATAATAGACCCCAAGCACCTAATATATTAGATATTACGTCTATTTCGCAGACGAAGCCATCTCGCAAACGGCAGAGATGTATCGCTGTGCTATTCTTTTTTAAAAGAAGGAGATATTTTAGACGGTGGCCCCCATACTCGTTAAGGCAAAAGGAAGCGCAAACATGGCAGACATTAGAGCAACATCCACCCCTAGGCGCACTAAGGCACCTGCAAAGAAAGTGACCAGTAAATCGAATGGTAAAAAACCGGGCGCTACAGCTGCACGCAAAACCATTACTAAGGCTAAGAGCCCCGCATCCCCGCAACTGGAACCGACTCCCGGCAAAACCGTGACTCCGGAAGAACGTTGGAAAATGGTGGCGGAAGCGGCCTACCTGCGGGCGGAAAGTCGCGGCTTCAGCGGCGGCAATCCCACCGAAGACTGGCTGGCGGCGGAGGCGGAGATCGATAAAATTTTATCCAAGACTTAAGCACCGATCCCGTGTAAGCAGCATCGCTGCGTAGGCGGCGGGTGTTATCTATAGTTCACGTCATTTGCGCTGGGAAAGCGAAACGGCGCCACACCTAGAACTCATACCTACCGTTACGTATCCAGGATATACGGCCTGCACTTCTCACATATTATTCAGCCGATTCAAAACCTGGCCCTGCCTTGCCAGCCGCTTAACAAACCACCGGCTTTACACTGTAATCATGATCAATGATTAATTAATATGCATGTTCTTGATATTGATCGATCGATACGTGACTTAGACGCTACAATGGCCTCAATACAGACAAACGCACATGGCACTCGCGCCGCCACGACGACCCAGACCTTAAATACATGAAAAAAACTCCGTATCGTCTAATACTGGTCCTCCTTGTTATCGTCGGCATCGTCGCCGGGGGATGGTATCTTTCCCGACCCAAGCCCATTGCCGTTGCCGTCAAGGCGGTAGAAAGCGGCATCGTCGAGGCCAGCGTCTCCAATACCCGCGCCGGTACGGTCAAGGCCTGCCGCCGCGCCCGCCTCGCCCCGGCCATCGGCGGCCAAATCGCCAAATTGGCCGTCAAGGAGGGTGATCGGGTGAGCACGGGACAAATACTGTTATCGCTGTGGAACGATGACCTCGCCGCGCAGCTGCAACTCGCGCAGCGGGAAACCATAGCTGCGCGCGCCAGCGCCGATCAGAGCTGCCTGCTGGCCGATAATGCCGTGCGCGAAGCCAAGCGTCTTGAAGAGCTGCGCAAAAAAGGCCAGGTAGCCGAGCAACAGGCGGATACCGCGCAGGCCCAGGCTCAGGCCGGCCAAGCCAGTTGCCGCGCCGCGCGCGCCAATGTGGAGGTCAGCGCCGCGCGCGCCAATGTGGCACGTGCCGCCCTGGAACGCACCTTGCTGCGTGCACCCTTTCCCGGGATCGTGGCCGAGGTCAACGGCGAACTCGGTGAATTCGTCACGCCCTCACCCACCGGCGTGGCGACCCTGCCCGCCGTCGATCTTCTGGACACCAGCTGCCTGTACATCGCCGCGCCCATCGACGAAGTGGATGCCCCGCAGATCAAGACCGGTATGACGGCGCGCATCAGCCTCGATGCCTTCCCCAATATACATTTTGCCGGGCGGGTCAGCCGTATCGCCCCCTATGTATTGGAAGTCGAAAAGCAGGCGCGCACCGTCGACGTGGAGGCCTTGTTCACCGATGCGGCGGACTATCAAAGTCTGCGGCCCGGTTACAGCGCCGACCTGGAGATCATCGTCGATGTGAAGAAGGATGTGCTGCGTATCCCCACCGAAGCGGTCCTGGAAGGACATCGTGTCCTGGTCTACAACCCTGCCACCCAGATACTGGAAGAACGCAGCTTCAAGGCCGGCCTGTCCAATTGGAAATATACCGAGGTCCTCTCCGGCCTGTCCGCAGGCGATCGCGTGGTGTTATCCATCGATCGTGAGGGGGTGAAGGCCGGCATCCGCGCCACCCTCGAAAAGCCTGAAGCGGCGCCATGATCGAACTCCGTCATATTCACCGCCGCTTTCAGGTCGGTGAACAGCAGGTCCACGCCCTCAACGATATAAACCTCAGGATCGAACGCGGCGAATACGTTTCCATCATGGGTCCGTCGGGATCGGGTAAATCCACCCTGTTGCATGCTATCGGCCTGCTGGATCGCCCCGACAGCGGCACCTATCTCCTGGATCAGCATGACGTAACCGCTTTGAGCGATCAGGAACAGGCGCGGATCCGCAGCGAGACCATCGGTTTCGTTTTCCAGTTTTTTCATCTCGTGCCGCGCCTCAGCGCCGCTGACAACGTGGGCCTGCCATTACTGCTGGCGGGCCTGCCGCCCCGCGAACGCCAGCAACGCGTTGCGCAGGCCCTCGCCTCGGTCAACCTCAGCGATCGCGCCGAGCACCGTCCGGAACAGCTCAGCGGCGGCCAGCGCCAACGCGTCGCCATCGCCCGCGCCACCATCATGCAGCCGGCCCTGCTCCTCGCCGATGAACCCACCGGCAACCTGGATCGCAACTCCGGGTGGGACGTCATCGCCTTGTTGGAAAAATTAAACGCCGAAGGCCTGACCCTCATCATCGTTACCCACGATAACGAGATCGGCAAACGCGCCCGGCGCAGCGTGCGCATGATCGACGGGCGCATCACCGCAGACACGCAACAAGCACCGTCATGACGCTACTGGATGCCATCCGCTTCGCCTTGGGCACCTTGCGGGCCTATCGCCTCAGGGCAGGCCTGATGTTGCTGGCCATGGCCATCGGCGTGGCCTCGGTGGTGGTGCTGACCTCGCTGGGCGAGGCGGCGCGGCGCTATGTCACCGGCGAATTCTCGGCCTTGGGTACGCATATGATCATCGTCCTGCCCGGCCGCTCGGAAACTGCCGGGCTCGGGCCGTCGATGTTCACCGCCGAAACTCCGCGCGACCTCACCCTGGCGGACGCCGCGGCCTTGACCCGCAGCAACACGGTAGCGAGAGTGGCGCCGATCAATGTCGGGGCGGCACCGGTGTCCTGGGGCGGACGGGAACGGGATGTGGTGATCCTCGGCACCACCGCCGATTTTCTCGACATCCGCCATTTCAAAATGAATCAAGGCCGCTTCCTGCCGCCCGGCGACCCCGAGACCGCCAACGCGGTATGCGTCCTGGGCATCAAGGTCCGCGATGAATTGTTCGGGGCGACCCCGGCCCTGGGCGAATGGATACGTATCGGCGATCGCCGCTTCCGCGTCATCGGTATCCTCGCCTCGGAGGGCCAATCCATAGGTGTCAATACCGAAGACCTGGTGGTCATCCCCGTGGCCTCGGCCCAGAGCCTGCTCAATACCTCCTCGGTGTTCCGTATCCTGGTGGAAGCGCGCAGTCGCGAACTGATCCCCGCCGCCAAACACCATATCGTCGCCACCATCAAGGCCCGCCATCAGGGCGAGGAAGACGTCACGGTCATCACCCAGGATGCGGTGCTCGCCACCTTCGATAAGATCCTCCGGGCCCTCACCTTCGCCGTGGCCGGCATCGCGTCCATCAGTCTGGTGGTCGCCGGCATCCTCATCATGAACGTGATGCTGGTGGCGGTGACCCAACGCACCTCGGAAATCGGTTTATTGAAGGCCTTGGGGGCCACCGCCCAACAGATCCTGCGCTTGTTCCTCGCCGAGGCGGCACTGCTATCCCTGATCGGCGCCGTGCTGGGCGTGTCGGTGGGTCAGGCCGGCAGTTGGCTTATCGGCCGCATCTACCCCACCTTGCCGGTGGGTGCCCCGTGGTGGGCGTTCACGGCCGCCTTCGGCGTCGCCCTGGGCACCGGACTGTTGTTCGGCATTCTGCCGGCCAAACGCGCGGCGCGCCTGGATCCGGTGCGTGCCCTGCAGAGGCGTTGACCTGCCATGTTACTTGCCGATGCCCTGCGTTTTACCTTCACCTCGATAACGGCGCATCGTTTGCGCAGCGGCCTCACCGGACTGGGCATCGCCATCGGCATCACCGCCGTGGTGCTGTTGACCTCCATCGGCGAGGGCATCCGCCATTATGTATTGAGCGAATTCACCCAGTTCGGCACCCATCTCATCGAAATCAATCCCGGCAAGACCATGACCCAGGGAACGCCGGTCGGCACCATCGCCACCGTACGCCCCCTCAGC
>Ga0210086_1000633_pt1 | contig 19641 bp, 20 predicted proteins | sample China_Galinas_PW_3_FD_184867 | JGI IMG/M metagenome (GOLD analysis project Ga0210086, IMG submission 184867) | Wetland microbial communities from San Francisco Bay, California, USA, that impact long-term carbon sequestration - China_Galinas_PWB_D2... | ecosystem: Environmental > Aquatic > Marine...
CGATCCGCGCGTCGCGGTCACGGTACTCGGGCCGGATCGGCTCCAACTCACCGAACAACGCGTTCAAGTCCGCGCCCCTGGGATTGCGGCCGCGGAAGTACTCGTCGAGCGCGCCGGGTTTGCCGACCGGGTCGAACGTCGGATTCGGGATGAACCTGTTGACCCTGCCCCCGACGATCAGCCGCTGCTTGCCGTCGAGCTGCGCCCACTGGATGGCGCGTTTCTTGAACGCAGGCTCGATGTAGCGGGTGAACGCGTCCTCGGCCTCGTAGTAGTGGTTGTCGCAGTCGAAGAACTTGAACGAAGGCTGAGTTGTCATGGCGGCTGTCCTTTCTGAGCCTCCCGAGGTCAGGTTGACCGGCTATTTCCGCGGCAGGCCCAGGATCATCGAGGCGATGATGGTCAGCTGGATTTCTGGTGTGCCGCCGCCGATGAGCTCCGATGGCATGTCGAGGTAGGGCGCGATCACGGCGGGATCGGAGTCCTCCAGCATGGCAAGACGTCCGGTCAGGCCCAGCGTCGCGGTCCAGGCGCGGCGCAGCAGCATCACCATCGCGTACTTGGCGATGCTGGAGGTCGGGCCCGGACCCTGTCCCTGCACCAGGCGCAGGGTTTCGCGCAGCACCATGGCCTTGATGGCGTTGGTGTGAGCCTCGATCTCACCGAGCGCCTGCAGCGTCGCGTCGTGATCGGGTCCGCCGACGGCGGCCATCTGCCGAAGAGCCTCGGAGCGGTCGATGTTGACATAGTTCCCGATGGCCGTGCGTTCGACGGCCATGGTCGCCACGGCCAGATCCCACCCGTCACCGGGCTGCCCGACCAGCATGTCCTCACCGACGAACACGTCGGTGAGGAAGACCTCGTTGAAGTCGAAGTGCCCGCTGGCCTGCTTGATCGGGCAGACCTCGATACCGGGGGAGGCCATGTCGATCAGGAAGTAGCTGATCCCGCGGTGCTTGGCGGCGTCCGGATCGGTCCGGGCCAGCAGCGCCCCGAACTGTGCCTGGTGGGCCGAGGAGGTCCAGATCTTGTGCCCGTTGAGCAGCCATCCGCCGTCGACCTTGTGGGCGCGGGTGGTCAGTGCAGCCAGGTCCGAACCGGCGCCCGGTTCGCTGAACAACTGGCACCACCGCTGGACGCCACGGATGATGGGCCAGGCGAAGCGATCCCGCTGTTCATCGGACCCGCTGTCGAGAATTGTCGGCAGGATCCACTCGGCGATACCGAGCGAGGGCCTGGCCAACTCGGGGCGCTTGTCGAACTCCTCGGTGATGATCACCTGTTGCACCGGCGAGGCCCCGAGGCCCCACGGCGCCCGCAGATGCGGGACGACCAGCCCGGCCTCGGCCAGAAGGTCCCGCTGTGACCCGTAAGCGAGTCCGGGGGCCCGCACGTCGTCGGTGGGGTTCTCGTTCTGCAGTGCCAGGGCCCGGTCCAGCGTTTCCGCCACTTCGGCCCGGAATCCGGATTCGACGTCACCCAGATTGACTGCGGTGGAGCGCTTCAGGGTTCGGGCCAACTCGCCGGCTTCACGGCCCCAGCGCGTCGTGGGGCCCAGCGACGCGGCCAGGGTGGTGGCGCGCCGCCAGTACAGGTGCGTGTCGTGTTCCCAGGTGTAGCCGATCGCGCCGAACATCAGTAGTGCATCGAGCACCAGGTCGGGCCCGGTGCATACGGTCATCAGGGCGGCCGATGCTGCGGCCAGATGGTGCTGTTCGATGGTGTCGTCGCTCGCACGCACCGCATCCCAGGCAGCCGCCGCTGCCAGTTCGGCGTTGACCAGCAGCACCGCGGCTTTGTGCTGCAGCGCCTGAAAGGAGCCGACCGGCTTACCGAACTGCTCGCGAGTGCGGATGTAGCCCACGGCCGTCTCGACGCTTCGGCGCACCGTGCCGGCCGACGCGCAGGCCGCGAGGGACACCACGACACAGCGGGCCCGCTCGGCGGAGATTCCGGACACGACCGAGCGGGCCGGGGCCTCCTGGTCGGAGAGGTGGAGCACACCGACGTCGGTGCACAGGTCGGTGCCGCGTTGCTGCTCGACACGCAGGCCCGGGCTGGGCGGCCGCGCATCCAGTGCGACCCACACCTCCGCTCCGTCGTCGGAGTGTGCAGCCAACAGGATCCGTTGGGCTGCAACGATTCCCAGCGTGGTGGAGGTCGAGCCGGTGAGGCGCCACCCGGTATCGTCCCGGGCAGCGCGCACGTCGGAATCCTCGGGCAATACGACGGCGGCCGTCGTGCCCGTGGCCAGGTCGGCCAGCAGCGCGCTCGCCGAGTCGTCGCCCAGGATCGCCACGGCGCTGGCGGTCGCGGTGCTCAGCAGCGGTCCCGGCAGCAGTGCAGCGGCGGCAGCCTCGATGACGCAGGCCATGTCGGTGAGCGTGCCGCCCTGGCCACCGGCCTGCTCGGGAATATGCACCGCGTGGAAGCCGTGTGCGGTGAATTCCTCCCACCAGGGTGGCAACTCGCCGGCCGCAGTCGCGTCGGCGGCCGCCCGGGTCTTGTCTATCGGCGCATGCCGGGCCGCGAAGTGGGCCACCGCTTCGGCCAGTTGCTCCTGCTCGGTGGTGATCGCCAAAGCCATGGGTGTCAGCTCTCCAAACCGAGAATGCGAGCGGCATTGCCGTAGAGGAACTTCGGCCACACCTCGTCCTTCAGCGCCACGTTGGGCAGTTCGCTGAAGATCCGTTCCAGCGACAGCCCCATCGGGAAGTAGCCGGCGTAGAGGACCCTGTCCGCGCCGCGGGAGTTGGCATAGTCGAGGATGGCCTTCGGGTAGTACTTGGGCGCGAAGGCAGAGGTGGAGTAGTAGAGATTCGGCCACTTCAGCATCAGCTTGACCGCGAGATCCTCCCACGGCTCACAGCCGTGCCGGGTGATGAACACGAGGTCGGGAAAGTCGAACATGACGACATCGATGCGGGAAACCTCCTGTGGCGCAAACGGAACCCGTGGTCCGGGCACACCGGCGCAGACGAAGATCGGAATGCCGAGCTCGACGCAGGTGGCGTAGATGGGATACATCTTCGGATCGTCGATCGGCACCTGGGGGAAAGTGCCGGCCGGAAAGACCGATGTCGCGCGGATGCCGTACTGCTCGTATTCACGGCGGATCGCACTCACCGACCCCATCACGTCGTTCGGATCCGAGATCGCACCGGACGGAATGAACCGGTCCGGGAACATCTTGAGTGCCGGCTGCGCGGAGTCCTCGCCGACCCCGATCATCGCCTTCTCGATACCGAACCGGTCCATCTGTTGCAGCAGCAGCGACACCGGGTCGTCGGTCGGTAGCCCCTTGGGCACGTCCTTGAACATGTACTCGACCGGGAACTCGAAGCTCTCCTTGGACTCGCGGTCCTTGGTCTGCTTGCGGATGAAGTCGTACTGAGCGAACCCCTCGTGGGGGAATCCGATCATGGTGTCGATCACCGGCAGACCCACAGGTCCGGCCATCGTCTCCTCCGATCACGAGTCAGCGCGCCTACCTGCGCTATGCGGATCATGGTGAAACATCGTTCTACTAGTGTCAAGGACCATTAGCAGCTCTAGCTGCTGTAACCCTGGTGATTGCCGGTGATTGCCGTATGATCGGAACAACTGAGCAGAAGGCCGTTCTTGTCGCAGCCCGTGCCGTAGGGCCCGAACCGGGAGGTCGCACCGTCAACACCCCAGCCCCCGACCTGGCCGCGCAAGACGCGCGTGGACGGCCCCGGACCGCCCGGGCCCAGTCCGAGGTGATCGCGCGCTCGGATATGACCAGTGGCCAGCTGGCGCGACGAGCGAAGATCATCGAAGAGGTGATCGGTCTGATCGCCGAGGTCGGCGCGGACGCGGTCCAGATGCGTGACGTGGCTCAACGCTCGGGAGTGGCGCTGGCCACGCTGTACCGCTACTTCAGTTCCAAGGAGAATCTGTTGGCGGCGGCGCTGGAAGACTGGCAGAAGCGGCTGACCCGCCGCATCCTGTCCGGCGGTGGACCATCGGACAGTGACCCGCTTCCGGGCGTCCTGGACTACCTGCGGCGTGCGCAGCGCGCCTTCTATCGCAATCCTGAGATGACGGCCCTGATGCTTCAGATGATGACGTGCACCGATCCCGAGGTGAAGTCGGCGATCGACGAGATGGAGCGCACCAACGTCGAGTTGTTCAGTCGGCTCCTCAACGGAGTTGCACCGGAGGTGATTCCGAGTGTCAGTTTCGGTCTGAACGCCGCGCTGAGCGGTGCGCTCGCCGGGTTGTTGGCCGGTCGGTTGAGTTTGGACGAGTCGCTGAACCATGTCGAGTGGGTCGCGCGTGTCCTTCTCGGCGACGCACAGCCGCACCGGGGGAATTGACACGGTGCGGTGACTCGTCCGCAACTGCACCGATCCGCACCCGTATCGGTGTCCGGTCAACGGGCATGCCGGCGGCACATTTTCGCCACTCCGGCAGCAGAGTTCGCCGATCAGCCGGCGAAGATGTTCCCGCCTCCTCCCACCGTGATCGACCTGACCTCCAACGGGCGCGACGCGGGACCATTGGCGACGGTACCGTCCAGGTTGAATTTGCTGCCGTGGCAGCGGCAGTTGATCGTTCCCCCGGATACATCGGCCAGCGTGCAGCCCGCATGCGTGCATACCGCCGAGAACGCCTGGAACACTCCCTTGCGAGGCTGGGTCACGACGATGTCGTCGACGATCACCCCGGATCCGATCGGTACCTCGGCGGTTGCGGCGATCGGTGTCCCGCCACCACTGGGCGGAGCCGACTGGTCCGCACCGCTGTCGGCGCCGGCCGCGGAGGGCTGTTGTCCGTAGCCGCTGCACGCCGCCGTTCCCGCCGCGACGGCACCGAGGCCCGCGGCGACAATAAACTGCTGGCGGGTGAGGTGAAACTGGTTGTTATTCATGGCATGTCCTTCGTGTTGAGGGCTCACAGCGTGAGGCCATTGGATTGGAAAAACCAGAACGCCGAGGTCAACCACACGTAGACCAGGGTGAAGAACACCAAGCACCCGGCGATGGGGATGACCCAGCCGGCCAGGCCCTTGCGGGTGAGCAGCAGCATCTTCGCCACGAAAACCCCGTAGAACAGGCAACCGAACACCGAGTGCAGCAGTACCCGGGTCTCGGTCGCAGCGAACTCCAGCGCGTATAGGCAGTGCACGGCGACCGGGACGCTGGCCAGCACGGCCAGTCGCCCGGACCACACGTGCGCGGGTGCCATCCAGGACGGTATGCGGCGCCGCGGAACCAGCCGGTACATGGCCAGCGCCGAGCCCAACTGGAACAGCGCCAGCACCATCGTCAGTGTGGCCAGCCAGGACTTCACCGCCAACGGGCCGGAGAAGCCGGCCACGTTGACAGCGAAGAACTGGGGCTCGTGGGATCGGCCGAAGACGCCGAGGCCCACTGCGACCACGGCGCCGGCCACCACCGCGACGGCCAGGCCGGCATTGGCGCGTGGGGTGCCCACGCGAACCGGCCTCGTGGTGTCATCGGCGTACCCGCCGTCAGTACCCATTGCCGCCCCCGGATTGCGCGGCCTCGAAACCCCAGGGGCGTTCGCCGATCCACAGCGTGCCGAGGATCGTGCCACCACGCAGTTGGCCGGTCAGCCGGTCGGCCCCGGTCTTGTCGCCGAGGCGGAGTGCGGAGTCGCTCGCCTTGCCGGACAGCCAGGTCTCGATCCCGACGTTGTCGCAGGCGTATGCGGTGGCGTAGCGGCCATCGACGGCGATTTCGACGGTCAGCACGTGCCCTTGCAGCGGAATGTCCGCGACGTACTCGGCGCGCATGGGAAAGCCCTGCGGCGCCGGGATTTCTGGTGTAGCCGCCGGGGCGGGCGGGGCGGCGACCGTGGCAGCCAACGGGGCCGGGACCACCTGCGCAGGCGGGGCCGGGGTCTGGGATACGTTGACCATCCACCACCCGGCGCCAACGAGGCCGACTGCGGCGACGGTCGTGATGGGACCGATCAATCTACGCGTACTCATGGCACCGATGATTCAGCCGAATCGGGCGCAGGCCTTGGAGCCTGGATGGAGATTGCGTGGAGATTTGCCGTAGGCCGGTTCGGTGGGGTTGATCGGAGGGGCTAGCCCGGTCTGGACAGATCCAGGGCGCGCTAGTACCGGAACTTCAGCGCAGGGTCAGCCAGGTGAGGCTGAGCGCACCGGCCAGCACGCAGTAGATGGCAAATGGTGTGAGAGTGCGGGTTTCGAAGTAGCGGATCAAGAACCTCACCGCGAGGTAGGCGGACACGAAGGCCGCCAGACTGCCGAGCAGCACTTGGCCGTGGATGCCGGTGCCGAGTGGACCGAATAGATGGGGGATCTTCAACACGCCGGCGGCCAGGATGATTGGGGTCGCCAGTAGGAACGAAAACCGGGCAGCCTCCTCGTGGGACAGCCCGCGCCACAACCCGGCAACCATCGTGATGCCAGAGCGGCTGATGCCCGGTAGCAATGCCAGAATCTGCGCGCACCCGATGAGTACGCCCTGCGGGATCGACAACCGGGCCAGTTGGTCATCGACGGCGTTGCCCATCGAACCGGGCCCGGCCCCAGCGGAGGGGGAACCGCCCACCGGTATCGGGGCCCGGCGGCGGATCCGTTCGCCGGCAAAGAGAGCCGCTCCATTGGCGACCAGAAACGCCGCTGCCGGAATGGGTTTGCCCAATGTGGTGCGGAAGAGATGCTCAAGTGCGAGGCCCGACAATCCCACGGGAATGGTCGCCAGGATGATCAGCCACGCCATCCGTTCGGCGGGGGTCTGAATCCGCCGGTGTCGCACCGACGTAGCGAACCCCGACACGATCCGAACCCAGTCACGCCAGAAGAACACCAGAAGGGCGGCCGCGGTTGCCACGTGCAAGCCGACGATGAACGCCAGATACGGCGACTCGGGGGCCGACACGTTGAGGTCTGCGGCCCAGCGTCCGCCGACCAATGCCGGCACCAGTACCGAGTGTCCCAGACTGGACACCGGGAACAGCTCGGTGACGCCCTGAAACGCACCCACCACGATGGCTTCGACGTAGCTGAGCTGGGACGTCATGGTGTTCCTCGACAAACGGGTTCGGTGTGCCGGTTAAGGCAGGAGCAGTTCGTTGCGGCACGCTACAGAGGCGATCGACGCGCGGCCAATCGTTCTCAGCGTTCTCTCAACTGCGGAATGCGCGGGCTCCGGACGTTTGAGTGGACCGTCCGGTGGCTGCTTGGATGTCGATCATGGAGCACGGCTACGGTGCCGGGGCGGCGGGTTTCGGGCCTATCAGCATCGGTGTGATCGTCTGGTTGCTGGCGGTAGTCGTCGCGGCGACCTGGATCGCCGGGCACCCGCAATGGCGCCGGGCCGTGGCGCGTGTCGGTGATCTCCTGCTGGTTCGCCGGCTGTGGCAGTGGGGGGTAGCTCGATTCGGGGCGGCGACCTCGTCGCTGCGTGCCCGGCTCGGGCTGGAGGGAATCGCGGGCATTGCACTGATCTCCGGACTGTTCGTGGTCATGGTGCTGGGGGTGGGATTCGCCGAGCTGCTCGGGGATGTGTTGGAGGGAGACGGCGTCGTTGTCGTCGACCACCCCGCCGCGCGGTGGCTGGCCGAGCACCGTGACTTGTGGCTGACGAAGGTGCTGGTCGCGGTGACCCATGCGGGAGGGCCGGTTGGCCAAGCGGTATGGCTGGTGCTGGTGTGTGCCGTCGCCGCCATTTACGCCAGGTTGTGGCTTCCGGTGCTGCTCGGCGCACTGGGCGGTGGCGGTATCGCCGTCGTGGTGCTGACTGCCAAGCTCCTGGTGGGCCGCCAACGCCCCGCGTCGCCCTTCGCGCTGATTCCCACCCCCGGATTCTCGTTTCCGTCCGGGCATGCCACGGGTGCTTCCGCCGCCGGGCTGCTGGGAGCGTGGATCCTGTGCAGCTGGGTCGTGCGGTCGTGGCGTGCCCAGGTGGTGATATGGGCGATGACGGGTGCGGCGATCGGGTTGATCGGCTTCTCCCGCCTGTATCTGGGCGTGCACTACGTCACCGATGTGCTGGCGGGCTGGTTGCTGGGAGCGGCCTGGGCGGGTTCGGTGATCCTGGCCGGATCGTGGTGGGGTGCAGCTCGACGGCAGCCGGTGTGACTCTCAGCGCCCTCTCAGCGGGTCTGTGCGATGGTCACCGCCCCGGGCGGTTCAGCGGCGAGCGCCCGGATATTGGGCTGCCCACCCGGTCACATCGTGATCGGCTGGGCAGGCTCCTGGCGAGGTCCAGACGGTGACCGGCACAGACGCGCGGTCACGACAACGGCGACGGAGGAAAATGAGAATCATCGGTCGAACGCTGGTGGCACTGCTGGCTGCGGTCGCGGCGTTGTTCGTCGGGACGGGTACCTCGCATGCGGGTCTGGATAACGAGCTGAGTCTGGTGGACGGCGGCGGCCGCACCCTGACGATTCAGCAGTGGGACACGTTCCTCAACGGCGTGTTCCCCCTGGACCGTAACCGGCTGACTCGTGAGTGGTTCCACTCCGGCAAGGCCGTCTACAGCGTGGTCGGTCCGGGTGCCGACGACTTCGCCGGAACGTTGGAGCTGGGCTATCAGGTGGGCTTCCCGTGGTCGCTGGGTGTGGGCATCAACTTCAGCTACACCACTCCGAACATCCTGCTCGACGACACCAACCTCTCCCCGACGGGCTTCAACCCGCTGGGCTCGGTCATCACCCCGAACCTGTTCCCGGGTGTGTCGATCAGCGCCGATTTGGGCAACGGCCCCGGTATCCAGGAAGTCGCCACCTTCTCGGTGGACGTCGAGGGCCCCGACGGCTCGGTGGCGGTGGCCAACGCCCACGGCACCGTGACCGGTGCGGCCGGCGGTGTGCTGCTGCGCCCGTTCGCCCGGCTGATCTCCAAGGCCGGCGACAGCGTCACCACCTACGGTGACCCCTGGAACATGAACTGACACTGCTCAGCGGTTTCTCAGTCGCTGACTGACATCCTGGTCATCTCCGACAACGCGTGACGGAAGTGACAACAGATGTGCCCAAATCCCTTCGCCGCGAAGGTTGGGCCCCAGCGGCCTACCCGTTGCCACCGTTTCGTTGCAGGGTTGCGGGTTGGTGGACCAGCCGATTGAGGCCGGCGCGCCGCCGAGGAGATCCGTTCTGCTCTCGTTGACACCGATGCGCGGATGCTCCGAAGACAGTGGCGCGCCGGCCGCCCGGCATACTGGCTATGGCGATCATTGCGACCAGGTCTGGAGAGGTTCCTTGACGTGAAGGTCTTACTCGTCGAAGACGAACCCCATGTCGCATCCAGCCTCACTCTCGGGCTCGGGGCCGAGGGGTTCGTCGTCGTCGGCGTCGCGACCGGCACCGAGGGCTTGTGGCAGGCGACCGAGAATCAGTTCGATGTGATCATCCTGGACATCATGCTGCCGGAGTTGAGTGGCTATGAGGTGCTGCGCCGGCTACGAGCGCGCGGCGTCTGGACACCGGTGCTGATGCTGACCGCCAAAGATGGTGAATACGACCAAGCCGATGCTTTCGAACTCGGTGCCGACGATTACCTGGTGAAGCCGTTCTCCTTCGTGGTCCTCGTGGCCCGGCTGCATGCTCTTGCCCGGCGAGGAGCACCTGAGAGACCGGTCGCCATGACGGCCGGGGATCTGACAGTCGATCCGGTCCGGCACACCGTCGAGCGGGCCGGTACACCAATAGATTTGAGTCCCAGAGAGTTCGGGCTGCTGGCGTATCTGATGCGCAACAAGGACGGCGTGTGTACCAAGGCCGACATCTTGCACAATGTGTGGGATCCGCACTACGAAGGCCCGGACAACATCGTCGAGGTCTACGTGCGCTATCTGCGCCGCAAGATTGACATCCCCTACGGCACCAACACCATTGAGACGATTCGCGGCGTGGGTTACCGGCTGGAATCGGGCATGTTCGCCAGCGGCAACTGAACAGCCACGAGGGTTCCGCCACCGGGCCGATCAGAGATGACGATAACGCCGCCATGGGCAGCGACGATCTCGGCAGCAATTGACAACCCCAGTCCACTGCCACCGCCGCCTCGTGAGCGCGCGGTATCCAGACGCACGAATCTGTCGAACACGCGCTGGCGGTCGGCGGCCGGGATCCCCGGGCCATCGTCGGCGACACTCAACACCACCTCGTCACCCCGGGTAACCACCCTCACCTGGATGCGTGAGACAGCATGGCGTGCTGCGTTGTCGAGCAGATTACGCACCACCCGTGACAGCGCTGGGGCATCCCCGCACAGTTCAACCGGCTCGGCGGTGATGTGCACGTCATGCGGGCAATTGCGGCCCAGCCGGGTGACCTCGCCGGAGGCGACCTCATCGAGACGGACCGGGTCGCGGTGAAAGGCCAGTCCACGCTCGTCGGCGCGAGCCAGCAGCAGCAGGTCCTCGACCAGCGCGCGCATTCGCTGGGCCTCGGGAACCAAAGTATCCCTGGCTAATTCGATGTCGAGCAGCTCCGGATGCGCGACTGCGACATCGAGCGCCGAGATGATCGCGGTCAACGGGCTGCGTAGTTCATGAGATGCATCTCCAACGAATTGGCGCTGCGCGGCATGACCCGCTTCGATGCGGGCGAGCATGTTGTTCATGGTGACGGCCAGGGCCGAAATCTCGTCACGGCCCGGCGGCACCGGCACCCGTTCGGTCAGATCGGAGGTGCTGATCGCTGCGACCCGTGCGCGCATGGCGTCCACCGAACCCAGCGATCGGCGGACCAGCCGATAGGTCGCCGCCGCGGCGACCGCAACGACAACCGGTGCCGCCGACAGCAGCAGGATCCCGGCCGTCCGCACGGTTGATTCCACCGCATCGGTGCCGCCGGCCACCTCGACTGTGAATGTCCCCTTGGGGGTTGCGACCGATTGTGCGCTGACCCGCATGTCACTGTCGGCCGAGGAATCGGACGTCATGCCCACGCGCAGTCCTCCGACCACCGCATCGGGCGCCACCAGCGGCGTATCGGGGGCACTGTCGGAACGGTTCAGAACCGTACCGTCAGGGGCGATGACCTGGATCGCATCGATGCGCCGGTCGGTCGCCAACAAGGGGCCATCCAGATCAGCCGGAGAGTCTTCGATCAGGCCGGCGGAGACATCACGGACACGCGCTGCCGCGGCCGCATCCACCCCGGCGATCAGCGACCGATAGAAGATGGCGGTCAACGCCGCTCCGGTGGCGGCGAGCGTGACGAATACGACGACGCCGGCGACGAATGCCGAGCGGGCGGCGATACTCCAGTGCGGTCGCCGCAGCCGCGGCCTGAGCCACGATGCCCGAGACGGGGATACAACTGCGTCGTTCACCCCACCACTGTGCAGCACAACTGACCATGCGGCGTCAAAGGCCGTCCCGCCCGGTCCTGCGCCCGCCACGAGAGCGGGTGACCGCGGTGATGGGCCACAACGTCATCTCAGCCGGTGTGGCGGCTCAGCGTCGTCAGGCGATGATCGGCGGTGAACAAGCGGCGGACCAGGCCGAGCACGACGACGACGGTGGTGGTGGCGACCGCGGCCAGGATCAGGAACATGACGACGGCCTGCACCAGCACCGCTTGTACCGGTGCAACGCCGGCCAGGATCAGCCCGGTCATCGCGCCGGGCAGGAACACCAGGCCGGTTGCCTTGGTCGTCTCGATCTGGGGTGTGACGGCCGAACGCAGCGCGACCCGTACGTAGGGTGTGGCGGCTTGTCGAGAAGACTGGCCCAGCGCCAGACGTGCCTCGACCTCGTCGCGTTTGTCGCGCAACTCGTCGACCAGGCGGCGCGCCACCAGGACCGTGGCGGTCATGGAATTGCCGATCATCATCCCGGCGATGGGCACCACAGTCCGCGCCTGCAGCGGAAAGATCCGCAACCCGAAAACCACTCCGAGAGTGATCAGCGCGGCCGCGGCGAACGCGGCGACAGCCAGTGGCCCCAGCCGAGGGACTTCGGGGGCGCGACGACGCACCACGTCGCCGGAGTAGGCGATCATCACCGCGATCCAAGCCCACGACCACCACAACGAGGTATTTGGTGCCAGCAGGAGCGCGAGCAGCCCACCCACCAGCAGCAACTGAACCAAGGCGCGGGCCGATGCCCACAGGATCTGGCGCTCCAGTCCCAGTCGCTGCCACAGCGAGACCCCGGCCGCGACCACCACCAACGCCAATGACGTTGCCAGCCCGCCCCATCCGACCACTCCGGTCACAGCCCTACGCCTCCTGAGCGGGGATCGTCCCGCATGATCGGTCCGCCGCCGACACAGCGGCCATGATCGACCTCCAGGATGTGGTCGGCGATCCGGTGGACCTGTGCGGGGTCGTGACTGACCCACAGCACCGCCAACGATGCGTCGGCAAGCTCGCGCACCGCCGACTCGATCGTCCGCGCTGCTGTGACATCCACCGCGGATGTGGGCTCGTCGAGCAACAGCACATCTGGTTGGGTGATCAGCGTGCGCGCCAAACACATTCGTTGCGCTTCGCCGCCCGATAGCGCCGTCGCATCCCTGTCGAGCCACGAACCCTGCAGCGACACTTGCTCCAACGCCTCCTGCATCTTCGATTCATCTGCCTGGGGGTCGGCCACCAACAGATTGTCGGCAACCGTTCCGGGGAACGGCGTCGGGCGCTGCATGCACATGCCCACTTGACGACGCAGCTGCAGCGGATCCAGCTCGGTGACGTCGAGGCCGCGGTACAGCACACGTCCAGCGGTAGCTACTTCAAGCCGGTCACACAGCCGCAGCATCGTCGACTTCCCCGAACCGGACGGGCCGAATACGGCTGTGATACCGGTGTTGGGCACCACCGCGGTGAACCCGTTGAGCGCGAGCACTCCGTCTCGGTCGACCACGACATCCTCAAAAGCGAACAGCGCACCCCCGGACACAGCGCGACCACCTCCACCTCGATCTCGTCAACGCTACGCGCCCACCCTGGGCCGTCAGATCCACGGGTAGCGGTCGCACGGCCTCTTCCGCCGACGGCGCGCTGATCACCGGGGCTCACGGCTGCGGCCGTGCGCCTGCCGTTGGAATGGCCTTGCAGCGTGCCACCACTTCGCCCAGGTGCTTGTCGTGTTCGTCGCCGGCGGGAACCGGCAGGCTCAGCCCGGTGCACAAACCGGAGTACCAGTCGGTGAGTATGTCGGGTATCTCGTCGTAAGTCCCCTGTGGAACGACGACGTTCAGCACATCGTCGGTGAGATGGCCGGCCAGGTCGTCCCACTCGGAACGCTGTGCCATGCCGCTGAGCGTCGCGCCGAGGTCTTCCAGCCCGAAGCTCTCCAGCTGGCGTCGATAAGCGGGAGTGCTGTAGAGGAAGGCCAGTTCCCTGCGGCGCGGCTCGCGTAGCTGCGCCAACGCATGGCGGTCAGCGGCCATCATGGGCTGGGGGTTTGCCACCACAGCCGGCATCGGAAGACCGCGGTGCGCGGTGCGGGCGCCCTCGGCGATCGCGGGCAGCGTGCTTGTCCTCAAGGTGTTCGGATGCGAATTGGTGGGATGACACACGAATCCGTCTGACACCTGCCCGGCGAGAACGCACATCTTCCTGTTCACCCCGCCGGTCCAGATCTGCGGGCGAGGGTGATCGAGCGGGCCGGGGTTGAAGTAGGGCTGCAGCCGGGTGAATCGGTAGAAGCGGCCGGCGTAGTCCAGGGGCTCACCGGTCTGGAATGACCGGAAGATCGCACGCAATGAGTTCACATAGTCGCCTAGCCGGGCGACCGGCTCTGACCACGGGACGGAGAAACGGCCAACGATGTTGCCGCGCACCTGTGAAGCGATGCCGAGCTGAAAGCGCCCGTTGGAGTACTTGGCAAGGTCCCATGCCGCGTAGGCCGTGATCATCGGGCTGCGTGGAAACGCCAGCACCATGCTTGTGCGCACCGTCAGGCGGGTGGTGTGGGCCAAGGCCATGGCTGCGATGCTGAACGGGTCGTGGATGGTCTCGGAAACGTGGATGGTGTCGAAACCGATGCGCTCCATCCGCGTAGCCCAGCCACCGATCTCGCCCAAGCCCATCTGCGCCGGAGCGGAAACGACGATTTCCATTGGGGTACCGCCTGGTTCGAGTGAGTTCATCGCCCCAGCCCGGTCACGATCGGGGCGGAGTCCTCCCCGGCCCGGGAGTCTCCGAGCGGCACAGTGCCGCCGCCGACCTTTCGTTGGTGCCGGATCAGACCGCTACACGTGCAGTACGTCTGTGTGTGCAACGCCATGACCCACCTCGGCGGCTATCCGCAACGCGGCCAGTTCTGACGCGGTGAGGTCGCTTTCGACGACACGGCGCACACCCTGGCGGGCGATTTCCGCCTCAACGCCGAGGTAGGCCCCGTTGACTCCGTACGGGCCGTCCACCCAGGCGCACACCGGCATGACCGCGCCGGAATCCTCGATCACGGCCCGGGCCATGAGTGCTATCGAGGACGCCGGGGCGTAGTAGGCCGACCCGGTCTTGAGCAGGTGCACGATCTCAGCACCGGCGTTGCGGGTGCGGGTGATCAGTTCGGCGATGTCCTCGGCCGCCATCACCTCGGTGAGCGGCTTGCCGTCGACGGTGCAGTGTGACGGCACCGGCACCATGGTGTTGCCGTGGGAGCCCAGCGTCAGCGTCGTCACGCAGTCGACGGGCACGCCGAGCTTCTCTGCGACGAAATGGGTGAAGCGGGCAGTGTCGAGCACTCCGGCCTGCCCCATCACGCGCTGGTGCGGGAATCCGGTGACCCCTTGGGTCAGCACGGTCATCTCGTCCAAGGGGTTTGACACCACAATGACGATGGCGTCGGGTGCGTACTTCGCGATGTTCTCCGCCACTCCGCGGACGATCTCGCCGTTGACCTCGATGAGGTCCAGGCGACTCATGCCCGGTTTGCGGGGTTCGCCGGCGGTGATCACGACGACTTCCGATCCGGCGATCGCCTCATAGCCGGACCCGTCGGCGCCGGTGGTTACTCCGACCACCAGGGTGCCGAAACCGTCAAGGGGGCGCGACTGGTTCATGTCCAGCGCCAAGCCTTCCGCCTTGCCCTCCACGATGTCGGTCAGTACGACCTCGTCGACGATGTCGAACTGCGCCAAACGCATCGCCGTGGTGGATCCGACGAAGCCGGCCCCGATGACAGCGAGCTTTCGCGATCGCGACATGTGCCCTCCAAACCTGCGCTGCGGGCGCCTGAAGTGCCAGGTCAACCCGGCGTCGATGACCCAGGCCCGAGCCGCCTCCGGAGTCTAGTGCGGCCGGGCCCGTCCCTTGAGCGAATGAGCCAAGTGATGATGGCGCCCATTGGCGCGCAGCCCTTGAGCCAGAACGCGTTCAAGATCGAACTAGGTCGACACGGCGTTGTCCGAGCAGTGGCACTGGCTGCCCGGGAGTACCGGGAGCCGCTATGAACTGGTCGGCGCACACTGGCGGGGTTCGCCATCGTGGGGCAAAGGTGGCGGCTGGATCGGGACGGTGACGGTGAAGGTGGTGCCGGTGCCTGGTCCGCGGCTGGCTACGCCGATGCGTCCACCGTGAGCCTCGGTCAGCGCTTTGGCGATGGCAAGGCCGATGCCCGCGCCACCGTGGTTGCGGTGGCGGGCGGTGTCGGCACGGTAGAAACGTTCGAACAGATGGGGTAGGTGTTCGGCTGCGACGCCTTCGCCGTCGTCACTCACGGTGAAGGTGATGTCACCGGCATCGGCGGTGGCGGCACTGATCGCGACGTGGCCGTGCGGGGGTGTGTGCCGCAGCGCGTTGTCGAGCAGATTGCCCAGGACTTGTGCGAGGCGCTGCCGGTCCGCCCACAGGCGGGGCACGGGCGTGATCTGTGCCGTCAACGTTACATGTTTGCGGGCATAGCGCTCGGCCACCGCGGACGTCACCGCGCCGACGAGCCTCGCGACGTCGACCCATTCCGGTGTGATGGTGGCCTGGGCTTCTTCGGCTTGAGCCAATGCAGCGAAATCCGCCGAGAAGCGCACCAGACGTCCGGTTTGCTCGCGCAACATCGCTACGGTCTCGGTATCGAGGGGTTTGACGCCGTCTTCGACGGCCTCCATGTAGGCCTCCAACACCGAAACCGGCGTGCGGATCTCGTGGGCGAGGTCGCCGAACAGCTGCCGGCGGGTGCGCTCCACGGATTGCAGTCGCTCGGCCATCTGGTTGAATGCTCCTGCCACGTCGGCGAATTCGCCACCCAGCTGTGGCGCGGAGAGCCGGATGTCGTAGCGGCCGTCGGCCACTGCACTGGCTGCCGCGGACAACCTGCTGATCGAGCGTTGCAGGCGGCGACTCAGATAGGCGGTGACCACCAGCGCGGTCGCGGCGGCCACCCCGATCGCCACCGCGATGGAGATGGCGGTGGCGTAGCGATAGGCCTGTTCGGCGTGGAACTGCTCGCTCGACAGATGGGGAACCCGGGCGCGATGCAGATGTTCGCGGAACAGCGGCGGACCGACCACTTGGGCCACGATCCAGGTAGCGGCTGCGACGACGACCAGCACCAGGGCTTGAGCCAGAAGCAACCTGCGGGCCACCCCGACGCCCCGCGGTCGTCGCGCCGCGGGCTGGTGGCGCTGAGCAGGAACGTTGGGGGGAATCACTGGCCCGTTCCCATCCGGTAGCCCACCCCGCGCACGGTGAACACGAATCTCGGGTCGGCGGGATCGTCCCTGAGTTTGCGTCGTACATGGCCGACGTGCACGTCCACCAGGTGGTCGTTGCCGACCCACGGTCCGCCCCACACGGCCTCGATGAGCTGACGGCGGGTCCACACCACGCCAGGTCGTGAGGACAGCGTGCTGAGAATGTCGAACTCAGTACGGGTCAACGCAATCGGCTCACCGTTGACAAAGACCTGGCGGCTGGCGAGCTCGATCGACAGCGGCCCCAACACCCGCGGCGGCGGCATGTCCGCGACCGGTTGGCCGGTGGAGACCGAGGGGGCACTCACGGTGCGGGGGCGGCGCAGCATCGCCCGGATGCGGGCGACGAGTTCGCGGGGACTGAACGGCTTGGTCACGTAGTCATCGGCGCCCACCGACAGACCCACGATCGTGTCGACCTCGGTGTCGCGGGCGGTGAGCATCACCACGTAGGCGTCGGAGAAGGTCCGCAGCTGCCGGCATACCTCCACGCCATCGATCCCCGGCAACGCCAGGTCCAGCACCACCACATCGGGGTCGACCTCGCGGGCAACGGCGAGGGCGTCGGCACCGGAATGGCTCAGCGTCACCTCGAAGTGCTCACGCTGCAGATAGCTGGCTACCACCTGCGCCAGCGGTACCTCGTCGTCGACGACCAGGGCACGATAGCCCTGCCCGGAACCGGCTGAGGCTGATTGCGCAGTGGGGTCCATGGATCCATCGTGCCGTCCCTACGCCACCGACCTTGCCGGTGGGCGGGTCTTGACCGAATCTTCACAAAACCACCAACGAATCCCCGGTGTGAGCGGCGCAGTCTGAACGCGATGAACCCGTCAACGGTCACCGCCGCCCCGTTGAGCCGGCGTAGCTTTCTGGCCGCCAGCCTCCTCGGCGGAGCAGCCCTGGCAGCCTGTGGACGTCCCACCACAACGACCTCCGCCAGCAGCGCCGCCAAACCGGGGCCACTGGACCCGATCGCTGCGGCCGACGCCGCCCGTCCGCATACCGGCAAGACGGTGGCCGCGCGCCTGACACCCGCTCAGACCGACATCGACCTGGGCGGGAAGGTTGTCCGGACCCTGGCCTACAACGGTGCGGTTCCGGGGCCCCTGATCCGTGCGAACGTCGGTGACGAACTGGCGGTCACGGTGGACAACGGCCTAGACCACCCGTCCTCGGTGCACTGGCACGGCATCGCCTTGCGCAACGACATGGACGGGGTGGTACCGGCTACACCGAACATCAACGCGGGCTCATCGTTCACCTACCGGTTCAGCTCACCGTATCCGGGAACCTATTGGGCCCATCCGCACACCGGCGGTCTGGACACCGACTACGGGATGTACCTGCCGGTGGTCATCGACGATCCGGGTGAGCCCGCCCGCTACGACGGCGAGTGGATCGTGGTGCTCGACGACTGGACGTCCGGGGTGGGCAGCAGCCCGGAGCAGATCTTCGACGGATTGCGTTCGATGGGCATGGCCGGGCACCAAGCCATACCCGGTATGGAGCACGCGGACGGTATGCCGGGGATGGGCCACATGGATTCCATGCCGGGTGTCGGGGGGGTGGGAACAAGTGATCTGCTCGGCGGTGACGCCGGTGATGTCAGCTATCCCTACTACCTGATCAACGGGCGTATCCCCACTGCGGCGACCATGTTTCGCGCCAAGCCCGGCCAGCGTATCCGGATTCGCATCATCAATTCGGCCGCCGACACCGCCTTTCGGGTAGCTCTTGGCGGACATCGCATGACCGTCACCCATACCGACGGATTTCCCATTGCGCCGACCGACGTCGATGCGGTCCTGTTGGGTATGGGGGAGCGCTACGACGTGGTGGTCACCGCAGGTGACGGAGTGTTCCCGCTGGTGGCCTCCGCCGAAGGCAAGAACGCGCGGGCACGCGCATTGCTGTCGACGGGTGCGGGCCGCGCCCCGGACGCTGCGTTCACGCCGAAGGAACTGACCGGGCGGGTCGGCACCGTGGAGATGTTCACTGCCGCGCCGCAGGCCCTGTTGGCGCCGGGCAACAACGACGTCGCCTTGGAGGCTCTGCTGTCGGGATCCATGATGCGCTACGACTGGATGATCAACGGCCGACCGTACGACCGGACGGTTCCGCTGACCGTTCACGAAGGCCAGCGCGCCACATTGACGTTCACCAACCGCACCATGATGTGGCACCCCATGCACCTGCACGGCCACACCTTCCAGGTCATCAAACCCGACGGGGGTCCCGGGCCGCGCAAGGACACCGTCATCGTCAAGCCGATGCAGAAGGTGGCCGTCGAACTCGTCGCCGACAACCCTGGCATCTGGATGCTGCACTGCCACAACGGCTACCACATGGACGCCGGAATGATGACCGCCCTCGACTACGTCACCTGAGCCGGCCGAATCTCGGCCAGAGCCCAACGAAGAAAAGGATCGTCATGATGTTTTGGTACGACCACGACATGGGCTGGTGGGGATACGCGGGCATGGGTGTCGGCGTCCTCTTGTTCTGGGGCCTGCTGACCGTAGGAATTGTTGCCCTGATCCGGTTCAGCTTCTCCAATTCGACAACGACAGCCAACCCCGTAGCGCCCCCGCAAATGCCGCAGACCCCAGCGCCTGAGCAGGTGCTCGCTGAGCGATTTGCCCGCGGAGAGATCGACGAGACCGAATACCAGCAGCGCATCGCTGTGCTGCGTCAGCATCCACACCGCTGAAGACGATCCCACGGCACACCAGTCACCGTTGTGCCACTGCGCCAAGGGCTCACCCCCGGTGTTGTGGACCTCGACGATGTCTCCGGGTTGGGAGAATGTGTAGCAGCAGCGGGCTTGTCGGCGTCGAGGCTGAGGTGACCGCCGGCCATCCCGCGCGAGTCTTCATCGAACCTTCACACAACGACTAGTGGTGTGTCCCGTAAATAATTGTTGATTTGTTGGTATGATGCTGTTCATGCGACCACCGGTTCCGGCTCTGTTGGTGTCTCCTGGGCAGCGTGAGGTTCTCGAATCTGTGGCGCGTTCGTCGG
>Ga0210086_1000635_pt1 | contig 19587 bp, 17 predicted proteins | sample China_Galinas_PW_3_FD_184867 | JGI IMG/M metagenome (GOLD analysis project Ga0210086, IMG submission 184867) | Wetland microbial communities from San Francisco Bay, California, USA, that impact long-term carbon sequestration - China_Galinas_PWB_D2... | ecosystem: Environmental > Aquatic > Marine...
GGCTTCGTCGGGGCGCGGCGAAGGCATGTCGGCCACCGCCATCGCCACGATCCACCTGCCTTTTACGAGCCGGACATGACCGACCTCGCCCCCTCCTCCCGCTCGCCCGCGAGATCGTCGAGCGCTGTACCGCCGCGAAGCTGACGGTTGCGACGGCGGAATCCTCGATTGTTTTTCAAACCCGCAGCACGCCATCAGCTTCCAGCCGAGGTCATGCGCTTCACCGATCGTCGCGATCATCGGGGAATCATGCTCTAGGAATATTTTCAGAGCAAGGGCTGACCAGGATGGCTCACCAGGATTGACTCTTGACCCTATCAGGCGTGCGTGCGCGTTCCTTGTATCCCGTGAAAGCCGCCCCTTTCGGTGACGAGAGGAGCCGCCCGTGCGGCCAGTCTTCAATCGCAGGCGGGGACGCGACTTTCGCGAGCTGAACCAATCGGCGTTTAGCGTTCAGATGCGCGCCCTCGCGACGGGCTCGGATAGTTTGGCCGAAATCGTAGACGACGAATTGAGCATCTTGCTTCCGAAGATGCTCAATTCGGCTACGCGGGAGAAAGTGGCCCGGCAGATAGAGCCTATGCTGGCTGGCGAATCGACGTTCGCGAAATTCGCCAGGACATTGCTCGACGACATGCCGAAATTCCCGGCCCCGGCGCTGCGGAAGAATCACTGGGCGCTGGTCTAGCGCCGGCCGCCATAATCAAACTGGCCCACTACCCCGCCACCCGCCATTGCCTCGATGGCCCATCGACAATCAATTCCGGCTCTGCCAAGACTTTCGACGGTTCGGCCACCTCATGCCGAAGAGCTCGGAAGATCACTTCAGGCTGCCTGCGCACGGGTGTCACGCACTGTTTGTCCACTCACCCCCCGCATTCGGAGCCATTCGGAGGATTTTCAGCCGGTCGGTAACGTGTGTAGCCTAATCTGGGCTGGCGCCTTCATGTTGGGTGGGGTGCTACGCCGCATGGTTTCTGGGCCCCCAGGGGATTGGCGGCACCAGTTAGGCTTTTCGCAGGAGAGCTTGAATGAAGGCCTATGGACGGGAAGTCGGCCGGGAGGAGGAGGAGGAGCTTCGGAAACCCCTTGTCCTGAGGGAGGTAGCTCTGACAGGTACACCGACTCAGCTGAGAGTCGTTGCGGAGTTCCTCGAATACGCAGCAGACCTATTGGAAAGACACGGCGATGATTTTGGTCATGAGCACCTCCATTTCTGGTGGAAAGACTGGCAGGAGAGCTTCGCTGATATCATCGTGGTCAAACCGGTCGAGAGTGCGCCGCCAAACTCATGACCACGCGAATGGCGGCCCGCGAGCCTTGCCATATGGCCCGCTTCCCCCGATGAAGAGACGTGTGATAGCAATTTGTGGTCTGACGTTTGGCGAGCAGCCGAGTGAGCAAACGTCGCTCCGGAGTGGACCGATCCTTTCGAAGGGGTCGGAGAGCGAAAGCCTTTCAGGCTCCCCGGCGCATCATAGTGGCTAAGGTTTGGCCCTTGCGCCCGCCGAAATGGCGTGCGGGAGTGTTAACCATCACTCTCCGCCTGAGAGAAGCGAAAGGAGCTATCGATGACTGCGATTCGCATCGTGTGCTGCTTGAGTATTGGCCTTGCGCTGGCCATTCCTGCCTTCGCCGCTGACACTTCAATCCCCGAACCAGGGACCCGCTATCGGGTGGTTGCCGTCGCACGAAATGATCGGCTGAACGTTAGGTCGTCCCCTGGCGCCGACGCGGATATCGTAGGATCTTTCGCACCGGATGCTGTAGACATTGTTGTAACTGGCTCGCGACAGGTAATTGGGCAGTCGAACTGGTGGGAGGTCGCGTATCCGTTGGCCGAACGTGGCAGCGGCTGGGTGAGTGCAGCGTTTCTACGCTCGGACGGGCCAACAGAAGACACCAACTATCCGCTCAATTGTGGAGGCACCGAACCATTCTGGTCGTTGGTGACCGGTGCGGGACAGGCCATGTTCTCTCTGTTCGGGGAGGACCAACATACCTTCGACGCAAGCCCTTGGATCGAAGCACAGGGGCTCCGCGGGCACTTCGTCGTTCGGCTGCAAGAAGGCAGCCAGACGATTGGTCCTAAGGGATACATCGTTGTGGTCCGCGACTTTGATTTCTGCTCCGACGGAATGTCGGACACCGACTTTCCGTTCAACGCCACACTTGTCCTGCCAAATGGCGAGGTCTTCGGCGGGTGCTGCAGTAGGAGCGTACACTGAGCGTGGCGCGCCGTTTGAAGAACCAATGGCGCTCGTATCGTCCAAGATTGGGGCGGCGAGCTGGGGGTTTGTGGCAACTGCAGTGCTTCTCGCCGTAGCGTGCGGGGACTCATCATCATCTTGCCGGTGTCATAGGGCAGACGCTCACTCAAGACCACGAAGAGGTCGGCTGGGGTCGAGGGCGGTGGCAGGGTATCTTCTACACAGAATCAGCCCACTCGGGGCCAGCGCTCTCTGGGAGCTTGCCGAAGCGGCCAAGGTTCACACGAAGGGTACCCAAGGAATCCCAAAAGCCATTTAAGATCAATGGCGCGCCCGAGAGGATTCGAACCCCTGACCCCCAGATTCGTAGTCTGGTGCTCTATCCAGCTGAGCTACGGGCGCTTTCGCCGGCAATCCGCCAAAGGCGGGGCGGTCGGCGGCCATAGCTAATGAAGGTCCGGCGTGAATGCAAGCGCCGTGGACGGACCCGTGACGGTGTCCGGAGCGCCATCGGACGGCTCCCCGACGGGTGCGGGCAGCCGACGGGACGCCCCGAAACGCGACCGTCTCGCCGCGACGGCCTTTCGCGGGCTCGCGATTTGCCGTCACGACCGTTCTGACCGCGCCGGTGAGGGATGGGATATCTCGACGCGGGCACCGGGACCCGATTTGTCCACCAGCGATACCGAGCCGCCAAGGGCGCGGGCAAGCTCCGACGCGAGGCCGAGCCGGCGCCGTCCGGCACGGCCGAGCAAAAGCCCGTCAACGTCGATCACCCATTCCGGCACCAGGACCCGTCGAGCCGCGGGGAATGCCGCACTGCCGACGGCAAGTCATCATAGAGGACGACCGGCCGGACACATCTGGTAACACGGCCTCAACCTATGTAGTCTTGGAGCAGGGCGGTAGTCGGTGCTGACGAAACAGCCAGCGAGCCGGCGAATTGGCAACTGATCTGGGATGTAGCCCAGTTCAACAGAACCAGAAATCTGTCAATTGATTTGGCAGAATAGGGAGAAACGTCATGACGGACAAAGAAGCGACGGTAGAGACCGCCGTAGCGAAGAAAAAGCTTTCGCGCCGCAAACTCCTGGGGGGGGCGGCGGCTGGCGCGGGTGCTGTCGCCGCGACACAGTTGGGCGCGCCGTTCATCCGCACCGCCAAAGCACAGACCACCACCTGGAGAATGCAATCCTCGTGGGCTTCCGGCGTCCTCGGGTACGGAATCTTCAAGGAGTGGGCCGACGGTGTCATCGAGAGAAGCGGTGGCGAGTTCGCCATTCAGCCGCTCTCCGACAAGGAATTCGCCGGCACGTTCGAACTGCTCGATGCGGTCCAGTCGGGCGCAATCGAGTCGAGCAACTGGTTCACGCTTTATGGCGCCGGTCGCCTGCCCGCGACGGTGTTCATGAGCTCCTATCCGCTCGGACCCCGCTATCCGCACGAATGGGACACCTTCTACTACGGCCTCGGCGGCCTCGAGATCGTGCGCGACCTTTATGCTTCCCAGGGACTCTACTATGTCGGCCCGATCCAGCATGGGCCGAACATCATCCACTCCAAGGTGCCGATCCGCTCGATCGAGGACTTCCGCGGCCGCAAGATGCGCGTTCCCGGCGGCATGGTCGCGGAGCTGTTCACCGCCGCCGGCGCCGAGACGACGCTCCTGCCCGGCAGCGAGATCTTTCCGGCGCTGGAGAAGGGCACCATCGACGTTGCCGACTACGTCGGCCCGGCGATCAACATGCAGTTCGGTCTCCACGAGGTGACTAGCTTCGTCTCCATGGGCCCGCCCGGCTACATGTCAATCTACCAGCCGGTCGACCTGATGGATTTCACGGTCAACCTCGACACCTGGAACAACGCGCCGGACAGCGTCAAGCGGTTCATGGAGGATGAGGTCCACATCTATTCGGACCACCACCACGCGCAAATCCAGAAAGCCGACCAGGAAGCCTGGCCGAAGATGGCTGAGGCCGGCACCGAGGTCACCCGGCTCTCCGAACTCGATGTCGAGGATTTCACCCGGCTAGCGGTGCCGCTGTGGTTCAACTGGGCCAACAAGGACAAAACCGCCGCCCGCCTCTTCAAGATCCAGTTGGATTACATGATGTCGGGCAGCCTCGGATATGTGACGCCTGGCATGGTAGCGGGTCACACGCTCGATCTCTAGTATCGTTCCGTAACCGGCCGCGCCGGTCGCAGCTTCGGGGCGCCCGCTCTTGACCGCGAGAGGGCGCCCCTTCCACTGCGAAGAGCGGTTCTGGGGGCTCGATGCCGCAGCTAACTTTCGTCCTGCCGCACTGGCTGTACTGGCTGGGCCTCATCGCCTTTCCATTGATCGCCGCGTATATGTGCCGGCGCCAGCGTCTGCGGCCGCCGGCAATGGTGACGTCGCTGCCGATCGCGTATTTCCTGTTGGTCACCGGAGGGTTTGTCGGCCTTCATCGGTTTTACGTCAGGAGCTATTGGGGGATCGTCTACATCCCGATCTTCCTCGCCATTCTGGTCGCCAATTTCCGCGAACGGCTGGCTCTCAACGATGTCTCGGGAACCAGACGCGATCTCCGCGCAGCGGAAATCGCCGTCAACAAGGCCCAGGCCGCGTTGGACAAGGGAACCGAGGGCGCCGCCAGTGCTCTGAAACAGGCCCAAGACGCCTTCGCTGCTGCGCAAGTGGCGATGGACGCAGCAACCCAGCGTCTCGACAATTGGCACTCCGTCGCCCTCGGTCTGGCCGTGGCGATCGGCGTATTCATGCTGATCGACGCCTTGCTGCTGCCATGGTTGGTGCGTGCCCGCCGGGCGCGCGAGACGCCGCAGGACATGCCGCCGGACCTGCTGCCGCCGTCCGAACCGGACCCGGCCGCCGGACCGCGCTATCCGTGGTTCGTCCGCGCCATCGACGCTCTCAATGTCAATGTCGGGCACTTCATCGCCTACTGGTCGGTGATCGCGGTGTTCGTCTATTACTACGAGGTCGTCGCCCGCTACGTGTTCAATTCGCCGACCAACTGGGCGCATGAAAGCATGTTCCTGATGTTCGGCATGCAGTACATGCTCGCCGGCGGGTATGCCTTGCGCGTCGGTGCCCATGTGCGCGTCGACGTCGTCTACGCCATGCTGCCGCGACGCGTGCAGGCGACCCTCGACATCATCACCTCGATCGCCTTTTTCATCTTCACCGGCGTGCTTCTCTACACCGGGATTCAGTTCGGCCTGCGCGCGACCCGGCTGATGGAGGTTTCCTTCACCGAGTGGGGCATCCAGTACTGGCCGGTGAAGTCGATGATCGCGGTCGGCGCTTTCCTGCTGGTCATCCAGGGAATCTCGAATCTCACCAAGAACATCTACGTCCTGGCCGGCAAGGGGACCTGACGGCATGGGCGCTGAGATCGACATCGGCTGGCTGACCGTCTTGATGTTCGGGTCGCTGGTCGTCCTGCTGATGGCGGGGCTGCCGCTGGCTTTCGTGACCGGCGGACTCGGCGTGATATTCCTTTTCGTTTTCGGCACGCCGCAAATCCTCAACATCCTGCCGTCGCGCATCTTTCCCTTCATGACCGACTATCAGTTGTCGGCGATCCCGCTGTTCATCTTCATGGCGGCGATGCTTGAACGGGCGGGTCTGATCGAGGAGCTCTTCGACACGATCTACAAGGTGCTCGGCAGCCTGCGCGGCGGGCTGGCGGCGGCGACGATCGTGGCGTCGACAATCCTGGCAGCGATGGTCGGCGTGATCGGCGCGACCGAGGTGACCATGGGGCTGATCGCGCTGCCGGCGATGCTCAAGCGCCGATACAGCCCGTCGTTGGCCTGCGGCTCGATCCTCGCCGGCGGCTCGCTGGGCATCCTGATTCCGCCGTCGATCATGGCGATCCTCTATTCGGTGGTTGCCGGCCAGTCGGTCGGCCAACTTCTCGTGGGGTCGGCCCTTCCCGGGCTGGTGCTGTCCGGGCTGTACATTCTCTACGTGGTTCTGCGCAGCTACGTGCGGCCGGCGGACGGACCGGCTTTGCCGGTCGAGGAACGCGTCGACTTGCGAGGCAAGATCAGGGCGCTATCCGCCATGATTGCCCCGATCACGCTGGTGGTCCTGGTGCTCGGCGTCATTTTCACCGGCGTGGCGACGCCGGTCGAGGCGGCGGGAATCGGCACCTTCGGGGCGCTCGTGGTGAGCGCGTTGCACCGACGGTTGACGTGGCTGGCGATTCGCGAGGCTGCGTTGGCCACCCTTAGGGCTTCCGCAATGGTCCTGTGGATTATCTTCGGCGCCTCGATCTTTGTCGGCTTCTACATCGTCAACGGCGGCCAGAAGTTCGTCTCGGAGGCGCTGATCGGCGCCGGCCTCGGCCCCTACAGCATCCTGTTCCTGATGATGCTGATCCTGTTCGTGCTTGGCATGTTCCTCGACTGGGTCGGCATCCTGTTCCTGGCCGTGCCGATCTTCGTGCCGATTATCAAGTCGCTTCACTTCGACGGTGTTTTCGGCCTGCCCGGCGTGCCGGCCGCCGAAGCCGCGGTGTGGTTCGGCGTCGTCTACATGATCAACATGCAGATGTCGTTCCTCAGTCCGCCCTTCGGCTATGCGCTTTTCTACCTGAAGAGCGTGGCGCCGCCTGAGATCACCATGGCGACCATCTTTCGCTCGTCGGTGCCCTTCATGGGGTTGCAGGCGCTCGGCCTCGCCATCTGCATTATCTTCCCGCAGATCATCCTGTGGCTGCCACGGCTGCTCTACGAGTGAAGATGACGGGCCCGAAAGACCGCGGACTTCGCGGCGCTCACGACTTGCTGCCGCGACCGTTCTGACCGCGCCGGTCGGGGATGGAGATCTCGAAGCGGGCACCCGGACCGGCCTTGTCCACCAGCGACACCGAGCCGCCATGGGCGCGGGCAAGCTCCGAGGCGATGGCGAGGCCGAGGCCGGTGCCGCCCGGCCGGGCGCCACCCTGGAAGGCCTGGAACAGGTGCGCCCGCGCCTGCGGCGGGACGCCGGGCCCGGTATCGTCGACGGCGATGGTGACGCCGCCATCGCGGCGCTCGGCGGAAATCGTCAGCCGCCGCACCAGCGCCGGGCTCAGGTCGCTGTCGAGCGCCTGCATGGCGTTGCGGCCGAGATTGACCAGGATGCGGAGCAGCTGCTCGGGATCGGCGTCGATCTCGAGTCCCTTGGGCACCTTGTTCTCGAAGGTGATGGTGGCGTGCCCGTCGAGGCCGAGCACGTCGGCGACGTCGTCGACCAGCCGGTCGAGGACGAGGAGCCGGCGCGCCGGCGGCGCCTCCCTTGCGCGGCCGTAGGCGAGCGTCGTCTGGCAGTAGGAGATCGCCCGGTCGAGGGCGCTGATCAGCTTCGGCGCGAAGCGCTGGACGGTGGGGTCGGGCAGGCTGCCGAGGCGGTCGGAGAAGAGCTGCGCCGAGGCGAGCATGTTGCGCAGGTCATGATTGATCTTGGAGACGGCCAGTCCGAGGTCGGCGAGGTGGCGTTGCTCGCCGAGCGTCGCCTGGAGCTCCTGCTGCATGCGGGCGAGGTGCTCCTCGGCGACGCCGATCTCGTCGCCGCGTCCGCTGGGGCTGACCACGCGCGACGGATTGTCGGGGTCCTCCGAGAAGGTCACCATGCTCTGTGACAGCCGCCGCATCGGCCGCACGAACATCCGGTCGACGCTGAAGAACAGAACGCATGAGAGGATCACCGAGATCAGCGCGGCCAGCCACAACAGGTTGGCCGAATAGCGGAGCATGGCGGCGCGCAACGGCGCATCGCCGATCACCAGTTCGACGGTGGCGCTGCTGTGCGAATTGCCGATCACGCGCAGCGTCCGCTCCTTCGGCGTCACCATCGTGGTGAAGGCGGCGAAGATGTCCGCCGCCGGGTCCATGGTCCGGAGGTCGACCGTTGCGTCGACCTCCGGCGGCATCTCCACGGTGGCGATCAGGCGGCTCACCGAGCCGCTGCGGATGGCGATCGCCATCGCCCCGACCGAAGCGAGCAACTCGTCCTGGATGTCGCGCGGCAGGTCGACGGTGTCCGACGCGGCGAGCACGACGCTGGCGGTGTCGGCCATCGCCAGCCGGTCGGACAGCCAGGTGAGGCGGAAATTGGCGATGGCCGGGATGTAGATCAAAATGGCGCTGACCATGAGGAACAACAGGGTCAGCATCAGGAGCTTCCACGACAGCCCGATCCGGCGTCGCACCGGCAGCGTCCTGGTCGGCGGCTCAGCCGCGACCTCGACACGCGAACTGACTGGACGATCGTCCATTCCGATCAGCCGAATTTCCTCAGCATTTCAATGATGCGCCGCCGCCACCGCGGCGTCAAACCGGGCCCGTCGAAGCTGGCGGCGACGCGGCGCGCTATCTCCAGGCGGCTCGGATAGGTTGGGACGAAATGCTGCATGGCCGAGATGCCGAGCCGGTTGGCGATCGCCAGCGACCACAGGCCGATGATCTCGCCCGCATCGCGGCCGACCGCCGCGGCGCCGAGGATCTGCCCGCGCTGCGTGGCGACGACCTTGAGCATTCCGGCGGTCGTGCGATCGGCCTGGGAAAGATCGTTCTCGCTCATCGGCAGCCTCAGCACCCGGACGTTCTTGTGCTTCTGCCGGGCGGCGGCTTCGCCGAGGCCGACGGTGGCGAGCGCCGGGTCGGTGAAGGCGACGAGCGGCACGGCGCCGACATCATCGCGGATCGGCAGGCGATAGAGCACCGACTTCAGCACCAGGTGGGCATGATGCTCGGCGCGGTTGGCGGCGGTCGGCCCGGCGACGACGTCGCCGATCGCATAAACCCGCGGGTTGGTCGTCCTCAACCGGCTGTCGACCTTGATCCCGTTCGGGCCGTGCTCGATGCCGGCCTCAGCGAGGCCGAGGCCGTCGACATTGGGGGCGCTCCCCGTCGCCACCAGCAGGTGCGTGCCGTCGACATGAATGCGATCGGCCTCCTCGTCCTCGGAGTCCCCGTTGCCTTCGTCGGCGTCTTCTCCGAGCGCCACACGGATACCGCCGCGCCGCCTGGCGAAACCGACGATTCGCGCGTTATCGCGCACCCTGACGCCTTCGGCGGCGAGGCGATTGAGGACGAGCGCGGCAAGCTCCGGATCGTCGTCGGCGAGGGCGGCCTGGTCGTCGATGACCGTGGCGTCGATGCCGAGGCGGTTGTAGGCCTGGGCAAGCTCGAGGCCGCGTCGCCCGGCGCCGAAGACGATCAGGTGGGTCATCTTGCGGGCGACGTCGAAGGCGGTATCGAGCGTCATGAAGTCGACGTCGGCGAGGCCGGGCAGGTCCGGCGCCTGCGGCTTCGCCCCGGTGGCGACGACAAACCGGCGGGCGCGAATCGTCGCGTCGCCAGCGACCACCGTCCGCCGGTCGGTGAAGCGGCCCTCCGCCCGGATCACCGTCACGCCGAGAGCGGTCAGCCGCTCCGCCGACAGGTTCGCTGCAACGGCATCCATCACCGAGCGGATATGGTCGTGGACCTTGCCGAGATTGACCTGGAGCGGCGCGCCGGTGACGCCGACCGCCGGGGCGCTCCGCAGCGTCTCGTAGCGGTTGGCGGCGGCGATCAGCGCCTTGGAGGGCACCGCCGCGGCGAACTCGGCGCCGCCGATTTCGCCCTTCTCGATGAGGACGACCGGAACACTGGCGTTGGCGGCGGCGGTCGCGACGGCAATGCCGCCGGGACCGCCGCCTATGACGCAGATATCGGGTTTGAGTTCGTCCGCCATCGCCGCTTCTTTAGCGGGGGGCGGGAGGGATTGGTAGATGGGGCGGTGTTTTCACGGATTGGCCCCGCCGTCGCGCGTACCGTGACCGGAGATACGTCGGCCCAAAGGCTCCGGAGGCGTGGACAACCTCTCCCAGGATGGCAATCCAGCCGCAATATCAGTTTCTGACCCGAATGCGGCATCCGCGCTGCGCACAGTCAAACGGTCGCCCCACGTCGCGTAGCACCGTGCTGCGGCAAGATGGCGGCTCCTCCGCCTCCTGCGAGCTGCCCTTTCTTCCTTGCTGCCCGCGTCGGAAGGGCTCATCGTCCCAGCGACCGCGAGCCCTTACGCCCCAAATCGGCGGCAATGTGTCCGCAGCGGAAGTGGAGGAGGAAATGACTTCCGATAATACACCGCTGGGGTTTGTGGGCCTTGGACTGATGGGCTTGCCAATGGCGCGGCGCCTTCTCGCCGAAGGCTGTGCGCTCACGGTGTGGAACCGAAGCACGCAGAAGGCAGAGGCTGCCCACCGCGACGGAGCCGATGTCGCTGCCAGCGCCCGCGAGGTGGCCGAGGCATCCCGGATCGTCTTCACTTGCGTCACCGACACCGCGGCCATGGAGGCTGTCGTGTTCGGCCCCGACGGCATTGCCGAAGCCGATGGCCGGGGCAAGCTGCTGGTCGATCACTCTTCGATCCATCCCGAGGCGACCCGAGCCTTCGCAGCGCGGTTGGCGGAGGCAAATGGCATGTCCTGGCTCGACGCCCCAGTCTCCGGCGGAGTGGCCGGCGCCGAAGCGGGGACCCTTGTGATAATGGTGGGGGGCGAGGCGGGGGACTTCGCCCGCGTAAAACCCTTCCTTGCCCACCTTTCGCAACGGACAAGCCACATGGGCGAGATCGGGGCCGGGCAGACCGCCAAACTATGCAACCAGGCGATCGTCGGTTGCTCGTTCGCGGTGATCGCCGAGGCACTGCGACTTGCTGCCAACTCCGGAATCGACCCCCATACGCTGATCGAAGCGATGACCGGTGGCTTTGCCGACTCGAAACCTCTGCAGATCTTTGGTCCGCGAATGCTGCAACGGATTGACGAGCCGCTCGCCCATATTGGCGTGGTCCTGAAAGACGTCGACACGGCTCTTGACGTCGGCCGCCACACAAGAACGCCGATGCCAATGACCGCGGCAGTCAGCGAGATCTACCGTGTGCTTGTGGCGCAGGGCTTTGGTCGTGCCGAGTTCGACGCTCTCTATCGGCACTTGGGAGGCAAGGCCTGACCTCTCCACTTCTCGAAATTCGCGACGTGATGCCTGACGGCCGGACCTTGTCCGGCCGGATTTGATCATGAGATGGCGGTTACCCAGAGATAGTTGGTCGTCACATAGAAAATGGCTGCCGCCGCCGCCGTCCCAGCAACGGAACTTGCCTGCCAGCGGGCGTAGCGGATCAAACCTGGCAGTTTCGGAGCACATAGCTCTGCAGGGACGCCGCGGCACAGGGCTCTCATTTCGAACGTCTTTGCCAGCGGATAGGCATATCCAACAAGCATGACGAAAATCGCGACACCCCACGCCGTCAAGACCTGCGTCACCGGTATTTCGAGTCCAGATGATTCAATCCGGCTCACGAACAGCAGGTAGAGACCGGCGAAGGCAACGACCATACCCACAGCTGGCACGAAAAGCGCTGCGTCGATGGACCGGTGGAGCCCGAGCCGGACCGCCGGAGTCAGCAGGTTTTCGGTCCGGTCTTCGAGATAATCGAGCGCCTGATTGGCAAATTCAAACCCGTATTGGACGATTGCGAAGCCGGCTATGAATATGGCCAGTGCGGGCGGGATTTCGCCAAGGTAAGTATAGGCCGACAGGGTGAAAGGAATGATCCCGGTGGCCAAGGTCAACGACAACGCGTGAAATGCAACGCCACGAATCTTGAAATGGAGCGGACTCAACGAATAGCCATAGCCGAAGAACGCTTCCCCCAGCGCCAGTAGCAAGGGCAGCCAGCTTTGGAATTGCCAACATAGATGAGCCGCGAGCGCGAACGCGGTGAGGATCATCGAGACAATTATCCACCATACACGCGGCACACCGATGACATCCACAGCATCGGGAATTCGGCTCTTGTGGGTCGCATATTTAGCGTCGATCTCCCGATCCGTTACGGCATTGATCCCGAGCCCCGCGAATATCATCAAGGCGACCACAACGAGCCCTTCGATGACGGGTATGGTGAGAATGTCTGCAGGGTGCTGTGCGCAGAGGAAGAAGGTGATAGTCAGGCCAGGAATGGTAGCGAAAATATATTCCAGTCGAAAAACCTGGACGATTGCAGGACAGAGACGACCGTTCATTGTTCTTAAGGTGGTCCGGCTTCCGGCTTAGCCTGCGCACTTCAATTCGGGAGCGATAACCGCCGCGCAGATTGTTTTTGTCAATGGACGTCGAGTTCGAATTGGCCGACGCGGCAACGAACGGACAAAAAAGATCACGCCGGAGACTGGGGAACTGGATGAACGCCCAAGCTATCATCGTCGTGAGCCGCGCCGGGCTGGCGTCTTGAACCGGGACAGGCACGTTCACCAATGCGCGACCGGCATTTCAGGGTGGCAGTCATCGGCGCCGGACCGGCGGGATCGACCGTGACCAATGCCCTGTTGCTGGCCGGAGTGGATGACGTGGCATTGATCGACCGGGAGCGCTTCCCGAGAGACAAGACATGCGGCGATGCAATCACCGGCGCCAGCGCATGGGTTATGCACCAGATCGGATTGGAAAATCGGCTAAGGTTGCACCCCAGGATAACGCTGTTTGAAATGCATGCGCCCTCCGGGATCTCAGCAGCAGTCGAAGCGGGTGCGATGCAATCGGAATTGCCGGAAACCTATGTCATCCCGCGGACGATCTTCGATTCTTACATTGCGAAGGCGGCTTTCAAGCGTGGCGCAGCAAATCACAGTGGATGGACGCTCGACAAAGCTGTCTTCGAACCCCCGCGATGGCGGCTCGAGCTTGCCTCAACCGGGAATCTGCAGAGGCAAGAGCGCCGCGGAATCACGGCGGACTTTCTGATCGGCGCCGATGGCGCCGCGTCCCGCGTCCGCAGGAGCCTCGGTCTTGCGCTGAATTCGCCGAGGCACACCATGATCGCGGCACGCGCTTATGTTTCATCCGCCTCGGCAATTGGGGCGCGGATGCGCGTCGATCTGCTCGAAAAGCTTATCTGGCCCGGCCTGCAGTGGATGTATGCCACTGACACCAATTCGGCAAATATCGGGATCGGCACCGAGATCGGCGTCTATCAGGCTCAGCCGAAGCAGTTTCGGGACTTGATCTTCGACTATCAGCGCCACCTCGGAGATTCTTTTGCCGTCGATGTGGAAAGCATAAAGACAGCGCCATTGCCCCATGCCGGGTACCTGCCACCTGTAGCGTTTCCGGATCGCAATGCGGCACTCGTCGGCGACGCCGCATCAATGATCAATCCGGCCTCGGGCGAAGGTATCAGTTATGGCATGGCGGCAGGACTGCTGCTGGGCGAGATACTTGCTGACGCCCTGAACACAGGGACCCGTCTTTCTTCGGCCGCGGCACGCTATCAAGAAGCCTTCGACCGCAGGATAAAGCCGCAATTGCGCAATGGGCTGTTGCTACGTCTGGCTCTACAGCGCAGGCCCTTGATGGAGCGGATCTTGCGCGCTTATCGCAAAAGCCCTGAAGCTTTCCATGAAGCATTGAAATTTTTGGTGGGGAAGCAGCGAGCGCCCAACGTCCATCGGGAGAACCGCTTGGCTGCTGTTGCGCGCCCTTGCCATGTGAAGCCTGCAGCGCGAGTAGCCCTCAGAAAATGGGCAACAGCCGAAGCTGAACCAGCTCTCCCCTGCTATTCCAGCGAAATGACGACCCGCTCGTTCTTCTTGTGATCCTCGATCTCCACCAGCGTGCCCCTGGCGTCCGGCGTCTCCGAGAGGCGAACGATCTCGTCGAGGTCAATGCCCTGCTCCTTGAGGGCGGCGCCCGCTTTGTGGGGAACGAGATTGGACGCGATCCTGAGAACGCCGCCGGGAATGGTGACGGTGGTTGCCGGCTCCTGCTCGTTCCCCTTGAACACGCGGATTTTCAGATCGGCCATGACGGCTCCTTCCATAAGTCTGCATTTCTGCGATCTCGGTCAAAGGACTACGCCCGGATTGCCATCGCCTTGATTTGGGGCAAACGACAGCGGGGACAGCCACGTCAACACGACGGGGAGGAGATTGCCGGGGTGGCACCAAGGCCTGACTGCAGCCGGTCTCCCTTACGGCTGGTCGACCGCCGCGCGCGGGCTCGTCCCGCGTACCACGAAAGCAGCGGTGCCGATATGCATAGGCGCACGCACGACCAGCAAGACCGAGCCCCCAGACCGGAGCGCCTACTGCAAGAAGATATTCATGTTTTCGAAGTCGAACGTCACCGCATGAGGCTTGAAGAAATCGTGGCCGAGCATGCCCGCGAGGTGGAAGCCAAAGAGGTTCTCCCAGGGGAACGGCCCGTCGTACAGCCCCGCGACGTTCTCTTCCTGCAGGTCCCCGAACGAAAGGCGATGCACGACATAGGGCACGATCTTCAGGGTCCCGCCGCCGCCCGCCCCTTCGTAAGCCTTGTCTTCCTCGAGCTGGATCCCGGCATCCTTGATCACCGACTCGGCAAGCTTGACGCCAGCGCCCGCCAGCCCGGTGTCGACGAAGAGCAGCGATCGTGGAAGCGTCTCGACGCGACCCCAGCCGATCATGAAATGATCGCTCGCCATCCAGAAAGGCACCGCGACGCTGTTGCCTGACGTCGCCATGAACTGCTCCAGGCTCGCCGCATCCTTCCGGCGGAGCACGAGCTCGCCGCGCGGATAGTCGAGGGTCGCCAGGAAATGGTAGAAGAGTGTCGTGCCGATGATGCCGTCGATACGCTTTGCGCCGAGGCCTTCGGAAAGCTGGCGGAGCGGCAGCGCCGCGGCGGGCAGGTTCTTGATGGTCCAGTCGCCGAGCGTGAGCGAGTCGATCCGCGCTTGCTGCACTTCGGCGTGCTGACCGCCGGAGAACGTGTCCTGCACTGCCCCGAACAGGGGGACGCCAAGCTCCCTGGCGAAGTCGGTGTCGAGCACGACCTCCGAGCCCCCGGTGTCGATGAAGAAGGTGACCTCGCCGCCGCCGTTGACGCGCACGCTGACCAAGGGCAGCGGCTCGGTCCTCAGGAACTTCACATGCGTGCTTTGGCCTTCCCCCTCCAGCTCATAGGGCGTCTCGCCCTTGAAGCTTTCCAGCTTCGCCACATTCAGCGTCGGATACTGTTCGGCGATCAGTTTGTTGCTGCTCATGTCGACGCCTGCCAGCGCAGCCGCCGCCTTCTCGAAGTCGTCGCGGCGATAATATACCTCGGCCAGCGTAACCTTGGCATCGGCGTCACCGGGCTTGAGGGCGATCGCCTTGTTGAGCCAAGTCTCCGCCTCGTCGAGCCGGTTGGCGAGCAGCGCAATCCGACCCAGCTGGAAAGTCGCCGAATAGTCGTCCGGGTGGCTGGCGACGATCCTGGCGTATCGTTCGCCAGCCTTGGCAAACTCCCCGGCCTGAAAGAGCCGATCGGCGGCATCCGTCGGGACCGGAATCTGTTCCGCCCCCTTTGCCGACAAGGTGCACAGCCCGAGCACGACCAGCAGGGCGGGGCCGATAGCGACAGATTTCATGGTTCGCGTCCCCGAACGGGCGTCGAGCAGGCTGCGCCGCGACGAACGGAGCATATCAGCGAACCGGCAGCGACGGAATGCGTGTTGCTACCGCCGCCCCTTCGAAGGGGACCGGGACGCGCTGGTTGCCGGCACATCAACCACGATCGCGCCGGGGGCGGGCTCCCCCCGGCACGTTGACTTGATTCGGCCTGCTCCTTATAAGCCCGACGCGTTCCCGTCGCGCGGAGTTGTCGAATGAAACGGACCTATCAACCGAGCAAACTGGTGCGCAAGCGCCGGCACGGCTTCCGCGCCCGGATGGCGACGAAGGGTGGCCGCAAGGTGATTGCCGCGCGTCGCGCCCGGGGCCGCAAGCGGCTGTCCGCCTGAATTCAGGCGGTCGCCGCCGGCGCCGATGGAACGGCTGAGGCGTCGGAGTGAATTTCGTGCAGTGGGACGCGGGCGTCGGGTTTCGCGGCCCGGCTTCGTGTTACAGGCTCTGCGGTCGGCAGACAGCGACCAGCCGCCGCGCTTCGGCTTCACGGTGACCAAGAAGATCGGCAATGCAGTGGTGAGGAACCGTATTCGCCGCCGGCTGAAGGAGGCCGTGAGACTTTCGGCCCAGAATCTCGCCGCGCCGGGGACGGATTATGTGTTGATTGGTCGGCGGGCCGCCTTAAGCCTTCCTTTTGACCGACTCATTACCGATCTAAGAAGCGGCATGGCGGCGCTGTCGGACAACGAGACTGCCGGAGACAGGTCCGGGACATGATGGACAACAAGAACTTCCTCATTGCCATCGCGCTTTCGATCGCGGTGCTCATCGGCTGGCAATATTTCTTCGCCGGCCCCGAGATCGAGCAGGCCCGCCAGCAACAGCAGATCGCCGCGCAGCAGCAGGCCGCGGACCAAGTGACGCAGCCGGACACCTCCGGTTCCGGTTCCGGTTCCGCCCAGCCGAGCGGAACCTCCGCCGCCCCGACCACCGCAGGCGGCGCCGCCGCAACGACGCTCAGCCGCGAGCAGGCGCTCGCCGAGTCGCCCCGCGTGCCGATCTTGACGCCGAGCGTCTCCGGCTCGATCAAACTGCGCGGCGGCCGCATCGACGACCTTCGTCTCAACGACTTCCACGAGACCGTCGACCCGACCAGCCCGACCATCATTCTCTTGTCGCCGGCCGACGCTCCGGACGGCTATTTCGCCGAGTTCGGCTGGATCGGCTCGGCCGATTCCGGCCCGATGCCCGGGCCCGACACCGTGTGGACTGCGCCGGCCGGGGCGGAGCTGTCGGTCGACAAGCCGGTGACGCTCACCTATGACAACGGCAAGGGGCTGACCTTCAGCCGCAAGATCGCGGTCGACGACCACTACATGTTCACGGTCACCGACTCGGTGGCCAACGCCACCGGCGCGTCGGTCGATCTGACGCCCTACGGGCGGGTGACGCGGATCGGCGAGCCGAAGACGACGGGCTACTACATCCTCCACGAGGGGCTGATCGGCGTCTTCGGCGACAAGGGGCTGCAAGAGGTCAACTACAGTGGCCTCAAAGACAATCCCGAGAAGACCATGCCGGTGGTCAACCGCGGCTGGCTCGGCATCACCGACAAGTACTGGGCGGCGGCGCTGATCCCGCCGGCCGACCAGGATTTCACCGGGCGCTTCGTCAAGTCGGAGAGCCCCTCGCTCCGCTACCAGGCCGACTACAGCGGCACGCCGGTCTCGGTGCCGGCCGGCGGCAGCGCCGAGAACACCAGCCGGCTGTTCGCCGGCGCCAAGCAGGTGTCGGTGGTCGACGGCTACCAGAAGACCTACAACATCGAGAGCTTCGAGCTGCTGATCGACTGGGGATGGTTCTATTTCATCACCAAGCCGATGTTTTTCCTCATCGACTTCCTCTACCGGCTGTTCGGCAATTTCGGCGTCGCCATCCTCGCCGTCACGGTGCTGGTCAAGCTGCTCTTCTTCCCGCTCGCCAACAAGTCCTACAAGTCGATGAGCGCGATGAAGAAGGTGCAGCCGCAGATGACCGAGCTGCGCGAGCGCTACAAGGACGACAAGGTCAAGCAGCAACAGGCGTTGATGGAGCTCTACAAGAAAGAGAAGATCAATCCGCTTGCCGGCTGCTGGCCGATCGCCATTCAGATCCCGGTCTTCTTCTCGCTCTACAAGGTGCTGTTCGTCACCATCGAGATGCGGCATGCGCCGTTCTTCGGCTGGATCCAGGACCTGTCGGCGCCTGATCCGACGACGGTCTTCAACCTGTTCGGGCTGATCCCGTGGGATCCGCCGTCCTTCCTGATGATCGGCATCTGGCCGCTCATCATGGGCGCCTCGATGTTCGTCCAGATGCGGCTCAACCCGACGCCGCCGGACCCGACCCAGCGGCTGATCTTCACCTGGATGCCGCTGATCTTCATGTTCATGCTGGCGCGCTTCCCGGCCGGGCTGGTGATCTACTGGGCGTGGAACAACACGCTGTCGGTGACCCAGCAATACGTCATCATGCGGCGCCAGGGCGTCGAGGTGGACCTGTGGGGTAACGTCCTCGAATCGATCGGTCTGAGGAAGCCCAAGCCGGCGGCGCCGGCCGCCGCGCCCGCCACGCCGAAAGCGGGCGGCTCGAGCGCCTCCGGTGGAGCGAAGCCGGCGGCGGCCAACGATGCCGGGTCGGCGCCAGCTCCGCAGAAGAGCGCCCCGGCCAAGGCTGCGACGGCCAAGAAGAAGGGCCAGGCGCGGACCGGCAAGCGGCAGAAGTCTACCGGCAAGCCCAAATCGACCCGGCCGGCCGAGGCCGAGGGTTGAGCGACGGCCGCCGTTCGCGAGACCTATGAACGGCCCCAATACGCGCTATCCGCATCTGCTGCCGGCCTCCCCGCCGGCTGCCTTTGTCAAGCCGCTCGCCTGAGCCATGGCCAGGGCGGCGGACGGCGATTTCGACAGGATCGAGGCGGGACGGCGGCTCTTCGCCCGGCCGTGGCGGTTCGCCCTCAGCGTCGCCTCGGTCGCCGGGTTGCCGCCGCAGGACGACGTGGAGGTCGCCTTCGCCGGCCGCTCCAATGTCGGCAAGTCGTCCCTGATCAACGCTCTGGTCGGGCAGAAGGACCTGGCGCGCACGTCCAACACGCCGGGGCGGACGCGCGAGCTGAACTATTTCACCGCCGGCGCCGGGCCGGCCATCGTCGACATGCCCGGCTACGGCTATGCGCGGGCCTCCAAGCGGGCGATCGGCAGCTGGAACCGGCTGATCCTCGACTATCTGCGCGGCCGGCCTAATCTCCGCCGGGTGTATCTCCTCGTCGATGCGCGTCACGGCCTCAAGCCGAACGATCTCGAGACGCTCGACGTGCTCGACCAGGCCGCGGTCTCCTACCAGATCGTGCTGACCAAATGCGACCAGCCCAAGCCGGAGGCGTTGGACAAGGTCGTGGCCGAAACCGCGGCGGCGGTCGCCAAGCGCCCGGCCGCCCATCCGCAGGTCCTTACCACCTCGGCGCGCAGCGGCGTGGGGATCGCGGAACTCCGCGCCGAAATCGCCGCGCTCGCGTAGCGGGCGCCCGGCCCGCGTTATTCGGCGGGATAGTCGACCGTCGTCAGCACCTTGATCTCGCCGTCGCGGATGACCGCAGTGTCCTGGAAGGTGCGGTGGAGCGAGCCGATGGTGAAGTTGGAGACCACCACGTCGTCATGGATCGACTGGGCGTTGACCACGGTCGAATCCATCGCCGCCTTGTCGAGGGCGGCGAGGAAATCCGCGAAAAAGCCGCGGATGGCGGTCTTGCCTTCAACCACTCAATCGGTCGTGATGATCACCGAGTCATCGCCGAAGTCTTGCATCACTGAGTCGGGCACAGTGTCAAGACAGGGCGCCTCGGGGTCCTCCTTGCTTGGCCGCCGGCATGGAAGCGTTGCCGGCGTTGGTCCGCATTCTCGCAGAGGCGGCCCGGCGCCATCAACTACACGAAC
>Ga0210086_1000638_pt1 | contig 19552 bp, 14 predicted proteins | sample China_Galinas_PW_3_FD_184867 | JGI IMG/M metagenome (GOLD analysis project Ga0210086, IMG submission 184867) | Wetland microbial communities from San Francisco Bay, California, USA, that impact long-term carbon sequestration - China_Galinas_PWB_D2... | ecosystem: Environmental > Aquatic > Marine...
CGACGAACGGTCTGGATGTGGAGCGGTGCGGGAGGCCCCGGTGGAGGGCTTGAGGCCCGCGCCACAGGTGCGTTCGCGTGCCCGGACCGGTCCACGCGCGAGGCCGAACCGAGCCGCGCGCACAGCGCCCAACCATCCAGATCGCGCGGTGTCCCGGAGCCGGGGCCTCCCGCGCCGCTCCCGACCCCGCCTCGGACCCCCTTGCCACCGTCCGGGGGGAAGGGGACGCCCCCTCCCGCCCTCCCCGGGGAAGGGGACGCCTCCTCCCGAGCCTTGGCTACCGAAATGTGGTGGGTTGGCGGGGCGGAATAGGAAGGGTTTAGCGATCGGTTTTCTGGGTCAACGATGGATTCCACCGCTGATCAGGTTTCCGGCGCCGATCTCGAGGACGAGGGGCGGCAGGCGGAGCGTTCCGAGGGGAAGGGCCTGCGCTTCGCGGACGCGGCGCCCTGGATTGCCGCCTTTCTCGGCGGCGTCGGGGGGCTGGGCGCTCTCGGCTACCTGCGCGGCCGGTACCAGCACAACAGCGTCTTCATGCCGGACGAGGCGCCCGACGGCGGCTGGCAGCCGGACGATCACATCGCCTTCGAGGACGCCTGGTTCGAGGCGCCGGACGGCCCCCGCCTCCACGGCTGGTGGATGGAGCGCCCGCGCGCCGAGGGCACGGTGCTCTACTGCCACGGATCGAGCGGCTCCATGCTCCACCGGGTGGGCGTCTTCCGGGAGCTGCGCCAGCTCCGGCTGAACATCTTCGCCTTCGATTACCGCGGCTACGGCGAGAGCTCGGGGGTGCCGAGCGAGCAGGGCCTGGCGATCGACGTGCGGGCCGCCTACGATCACCTGGTCGGTCCGCTCGGCCGATCGCCGGAGAAAGTGGTCCTGTTCGGTCACTCGCTCGGCGGTGCCGTGGCGATCGACGGGGCGTCGGAGCGGGCGGTCGCGGGGCTGATCGTCCAGTCCTCGTTCACCGACCTCAAGGACATGGCTCGCGCCCTTTATCCGCAGGTCCCGGTCCACCTCATCACCCGGAACGGGTTCCGGTCGATCGACAAGGTCGGCGCGCTGGACATGCCGAAGCTGTTCATCCACGGCAGCGCGGACGAGACCGTGCCGCTCGAGGTCGGGCGCCGGCTGTACGAGGCCGCGGCCGAGCCCAAAGAGCTCCTGGTCGTGGAGGGTGCCGGGCACAATGACATTCACCTCCACGGTGGCGCCTCGTACCGGCGGCGGCTGGCCCGGTTCACGCGGCGCTGTCTGCGCGGGTGATCCTCAACTCAGGAGAACTGAGCTCATGACGTCCCTCGGGAGGGGGCGTCCCTTTCCCCCCGGAGGGTGGCAAGGGGGTGCGAGGCGGGGTCGGGAGCGGCGCGGGAGGCCCCGGCTCCGGGACACCGCGCAATCTGGATGGTTCGGCGCTGTGCGCGCGGCTCGGTTCGGCCTCGCGCATGGGCCGGTCTGGGCACGCGAACGCACCAGTGGCGCGGGCCTCAAGCCCTCCACCGGGGCTTCCCGCACCGCTCCACATCCAGACCGTTCGTCGACGTTCCGAAGCGCCAGAAACGCACTCCGCTAAGGAAGCAAAGAAGCGGGAGGGGGCGTCCCTTTCCCCCCGCGAGGGTGGCAAGGGGTTGCGAGGCGGGGTCGGGAGCGGCGCGGGAGGCCCCGGCTCCGGGACACCGCGCGATCTGGACGGTTGAGCGCTGTGCGCGCGGCTCGGTTCGGCCTCGCGCGTGGGCCGGTCCGGGCACGCGAACGCACCAGTGGCGCGGGCCTCAAGCCCTCCACCGGGGCCTCCCGCACCGCTCCACATCCAGACCGTTCGTCGACGTTCCGAAGCGCCGAAACCGCATGACCCTAGGAGAAGAAGGGACGGGAGGGGGCGTCCCTTTCCCCCCGCGAGGGTGGGAAAGGGATTGAGGGATTGGGGGGAGATCCAGTGGATCATCCAGGTCGATCGCTACTCGACGAACCGCGCCTTCGCGAGGAACTTGCCGAGTCTCGGACCCCGTTGCCCGCGAGTGCCCGAAAGGGATCGAGGGATTGGGGGGAGGTCCGGTGGATCATCCAGGCCGACTGAGCGGTTTGAGAGTGATGCGGCCTCTTGTCTAGTACTTCACCGTGCAGCCGTAGGGCTTGGTCGTCGCCGGGTCGACCGGTTTGCCCGCGGCGTGGGCCTCGAGGGCGAGGGCCACGTAGTTGGTCCGCTGGTCCGGGCGGTCGCGCGCCAGCGGGTCATCGTCGATCGCCCCGTCGTAGATCAGGGTCCCCGACTCGTCGATGACGAACATGTGCGGCGTGGTCTTGGCGCCGTAGGACTTGCCCACCTCACCCGTCGGGTCGACGAGCACCGGATAATCGATGCCGTGCTCCTGGTCGTAGGCGCGGTGCGCGGCGGCGCTCATGGCGTCCTGGCTCTGGGGGCTGGTGCTGTTGACCGCCAGCCACACCACGTCGTACTTGTGGGCCAGGTTGATCATGGTCTTCTCCCGGGCGTGGCGCGCCGAGAAGGGGCACTTTGGGTTGATCCACTCGAGCACCACCACCTTGCCCCGGTAGTCGGACAGCGAGTGGGCCTGGCCGTCGAGATCCTGGAGGGTGAAGCCGGGCGCCGGATCGCCGACCGTGGCCGACGCGGCGGCGTCGCAGGCGGCGGCCAGGATGGCGGCGCACGCCGCCAGGGCGACGCAGACCGTGCGGAGGGTGGAGGGAAGGCGCCGGGCCGAAATCAAGAAATCCATCGCAGAGATCCTCCTCGCGTCGTTCAGGGACCGTCGTGGAGGCGAGATTATCCCACGCCGGGTGGCCGGTCCGGGGGCGGTGGGGTCACGGACGCGGTCTCGGCTCGGCGAAGGGCCTCTTCCGGGGAATCGAGGCGCGCCCGGAGGCGCCCCCGGTCGGCGAGCCAGACGGTGCCGATGACCAGGACGAGGAGCGCCAGGGTGCAGAGCGCACGGACGCTGCGCCGGACGGCGCGCTGGCGGGCCCAAGAGAGGAGAGCCATGCCCAGGAGCGCCAGCTCGACGAACGCCAGGTACTCTGTCCGCAGGGTCGCCGACAACAGGTAGAGCAGCCAGAGGACCGGCAGGACGGCGACGAAGCCGAGGATCTCCCGTCCCCGGCCCTCGGGGTGGGGGACCGGCAGCGCGGCGCGCCGATCGCAGAGCACGGCGCCGACGAGCCAGGGGATGCCCAGGCCGAGACCGAGGGCGGCCGACGTCAGGAGCAGCGCTGGCGCCGACCCGAGGGCGCGCTCGATGACGTCCGGCACCGGCGGCACCGGCCAGGGGAGCGCCAGCAGCGTGGCGAGGACGCCGGCCAGGGCCGCGGGCCCGGTGCCGAGCCGTGCGGGGGCCAGGCGGCCGCCGGCGTCTCCCAGCAGACCCCAGAGCCACAGGGCCACCGCCAGGGAGAGGAGCGCCAGCGCGGTCACCGCCGTCGGCTCGGCCAGGTGCGCGCCCCAGGGCGCAGCGGGCTCGCCGGCGCGCTGAGCTAGCGCCAGCAGAGCCAGGCCGACGGCCGCGCCCACGGCGCCGGCGCAGGCGCCGAGGCCGAGGGGCAAGGCGCGGCGCTCGCCGCGGCCGGTGAGCGCGCGGAATCCGCCGAGAAAGGCGAGGAGCAGCGCCAGAGCACCCGGCGTGAGCGCCAGGAGCAGCCCGCCCAAGAAGCCGCGCGTAACGCTCCCGGCCAGCGACCCCCGGCTCCGATGGCCGGAGGGCGGGGGCGCCTCCGCCGCGGGGGACGTCAGGCGCGCGGGGACGGCCCGCCGCGCCTCGATCGCCTCCGGCCCACCCCGTCCCCTGCCGATCCCGGTCACGGTCCAGGCGAAGACACTCGTCGGTGGGGCCTCGTCCAGGTGCCGCCGGAGGGTCAAGGGGACGCGGAACCGCAAGCTGCTCGCCCCTTGCTCGAGGACCGGGGTACCGAGCTCGAACAGCTCGTGGTGCTCGAAGAAGATCTCGGGCGGCCGGTCCGCCGGCGGGTGCACCCCGTCGACGGTCACCAGGAGCACCGGGTGCGCCAGGTCGGAGACGTCGAGCACCGCATCCGTGGAGACCCCGGCGACCTCGGCGACCGGGCGGGGGACGCGCCCGCGCCAGCGGTCGAGCAGCTTGGCGGTGTCCGGGTCGGGGACGGGATCGGCGCCGACGGGCTGCTCGATCGTCAGGGTGTAGCGGTGGGGGACGCAGTCGACCTCGCACACCAGGTAGCCCAGGTCGACGGCGATCTCGACCGTGTGCTCGCCGGACGCCGCGATGGTCGCCCGCAGCGGGTAGACCACCTCCTCGTCGTAGCCGAAGGCGACCAGGTCTCCGGGGAGCTCGTAGCGGTGCGGCGCCGGGAACTGGAGCTCCACGTCGCCCAGCTCCGGCGTGGCGCTCAGGTCCACGTCCGGCGGGAAGCCGGCGTCGCCGCTGTTCTTCCAGTAGACGTGCCAGCCCGGCGACAGGGTGAGCTGGATGCCGAGCCAGAGGGTGCCGTTCCGGGGCGCCGTCTCGTACGGGCTGATCAGCCGGACCCGGGACTGGGGGTTCTCCTGCCAGGGCGAGGCGAGGGCTCTGGCCGGCCGGGCGGTTCCGAGCCCCCAGCAGAGCCCAGCCAGGGGGGCCAGGAGGACGACGAGGGCGACGGCGGACGGCGGGGACGGGCGGCGCATGGTGGCTGCGATCTTACCCGCCGGCATCACTCCGTCGTGGTGCCGAGCCAGGCGGCCAGGTGGTCGCGCTGGGCGGGGGTCGCGTCCGGGTCCACTTCGAGCTTCCAGGTCTCGTGCGGCTTCTCGCCGAAGGTGATCGGCAGCTCCACCAGCCGCTCGCGGCGGGCCACCAGGAGGGTCGACGGCTGCCCGGGCCGGAACGCCTTCAACCGCTCGTCGAGCCCCCGGGGCGGCACGCGGAAGCCGCCGATGGCCAGGATCTCGTCCCCCGGCTGGAGGCCGGCGTCGTAGGCCGGCGTCCCGCGGGGCACGGAGGTCACCTGGAGCAGCCCCTCGTCGACGGCGGTCTCGGCGCCGGTCCAGGCGGCGGGCTCGTCGTCCTTCCCGTCCTCGGCCTCGGCCTCTTTCGCCTCGTCCTTCGCCCCGTGCCCGGCCTCGTCGGAGTCCTCCGTCGGGGCGAAGCGTAGGCCGAACCATTCGAGGGCCCGGTCGTACTCCAGCTCCTCGGTGGAGTTGAGCGCCCGGTGGAGCAGGCCGTCGAGCGAGCGGCCGGCGGTCTCCGCCAGGACCCGGCTCATGGCGTCGACGGTGAACCCGTCGTCGTCCTGGTGGTTGTGGCCGGCCGCGCCATAGCGGCGCCAGGCCAGGCGCATGGCGTCGTCCAGGCTGCGCGCGCCATCGGTGTAGCGGCGGATCGCCGCGTCGAGCAGGAAGGCGACCACGGCGCCCTTGGTGTAGTAGCTGACGGCGCTGTTGATCGTGTTCTCGTCGGGACGGTAGAGCTTGATCCAGGCGTCGAAGGAGGCCGCCTCGAGCGGCTCGACCTTGCGCCCCGGCGTGGTCTGGAGCCGCTTGATGTGGTGCGACAGGGCCTTGAGCACCTCGTCGCGGCTCGACAGGCCGGCGCGGTGGACCATCAGGTCGCCATAGTAGGAGGTCACCCCCTCGGCGATCCACAGCGAGCGGGTGTAGACCTCGTGCTCGTAGTCGAAGGTCTCGAGCTCCGCCGGCCGCAGGCGCTTGACGTTCCAGGCGTGGAACAGCTCGTGGGCCACCAGGCCGAGCCAGCCGAGGTAGCCCTCGCGGGTGCCCATCTTCCAGCGGCTGGTCATGAGGACGCACGAATTTGCGTGCTCGAGGCCGCCGCGGGCCTCCACGATCAGGTTGATGAACAGGTACCGGGAGTAGGGCAGCTCGCCCCAGAAGGCACGCTCGGCCCGGACGATCTTGGCCATGTCCGAGACCGCCTTCTCCCCCTCCCAGGGGCCGCTCTCGCCGTGGGCCAGGACCCGGTGGGGGACGCCGTCGACCTCGAACTCGTAGAGGTGGCCGTTGCCGGCGTAGATCGGCGAGTCGACCAGCGTGTCGAAGTCCGGGGCCTGGTAGGCGTCGGGCGCCGGCGCACCGAGCGGGTCCAGGACCGGATCGAGGCTGGTCGCCGTCCGCTCCCAGCCGTCGGGCAGCTCGACGCGCACCCGGTACGGCCCGGGCGCCGGGCCCTTCGCGGTCGCGGGCACCAGGTAGGTGGCGGCGCCGTTGAGCAGGGCGAAGTCCGGGTCGACGAAGTTGGTGCGCACTGTCAGCTCGTGGCAGTAGAGCCGGTACCGGACCACCACCGGTTTCCCGCCGGAGGCGATCCGCCAGCGGTTCTTGGCCACCTTTCGCACCGTCAGCTCGGTGCCGTCCTCGGCGGATGCCCGGACCGACTCGACGTGGCGCGCGTACTCGCGGACCAGGTAGGAGCCGGGGGTCCAGACCGCCATCATCAGCTCCAGGTCGCCACCCGGGGGGTTGCCGCCCGCCCGCCGCTCTGCGGGAGGTGCGATCCGTGCCTCCACCTCGACCAGGTGGGTGGCGGGCGCCGGGATGCGGATGAAGTACTCGGCCGTCGGGTGATCGTTCGGGGTCATGGCGGCGAGGGGAGGGGCCTCCGCCGCCAACAGGGCGAGGAGGCCGAAGAAAGCCAGGGGTGGGCCGGCTCGGAGCATGTGGAAGGAACCTTACCCCATCTGTCACAGATCCCGCGCCGATCCGCTCCGGTAGGTCCTTTGCGGCCGGTCCGAGGCTGTACACTTCGCTGCCGGAGGTGTTCGATGAGCGATGTGGTGACAGCCCCGGCCCAGGCACTGAACGAAGCGATCCAGGAGGAGTCCCCGACCCTCCACGCCGCCCTCTCGCCTCTCGGGCTGCGTGCGGTCTTCCCCCAGGACATCCCGTTCCAGGCCGGCCAGGCGCGGAGCAAGACCTACAACGGCACGATCGGCCAGATCACCGACGGCCACGGCGGGGCGTTGCCGCTGCCCTCGATGGCTGCGGCCCTGGGCGGGATGGCGCCGGAGGACTTGAACCGCGCGCTGCTCTACTCGCCGGTCCAGGGGATCGCCGAGGTCCGCGAGCGCTGGCGTGCCTGGCAGCGGCGAGGCGTCGGCGACGGCCTCGCCTCGACCCTGCCGTGCGTCACCGTCGGCCTGACCCACGGCCTGTCCCTGGTCGCGGACCTGTTCGCGGGCGCCCCGGGCGGGCGCCCGCGGGTGGTGGCCGTGCCGTCCCCCTTCTGGGGCAACTACCGGCAGGCGTTCGCCCTGCGGACCGGCGCCCGGCTGGTGAGCGCGCCCGCTTACCGGGGCGGGCAGTTCAACCCGCTGGCGCTGGAGGAGGCCCTGGAAGCGGCCGACCTGGCGCCGGATGAGCCCGCGATCGCGGTCGCCAACTTCCCGTCGAATCCCGGCGGCTACTCGCCGACCCGCGAGGAGCGGCAGCGGATCGTGGCGTCGCTGGCGGCGGTGGCGGAGGAGCGGCCGCTGGTGGTGCTCTGCGACGACGCCTATGCGGGCCTGGTCTACGAGGAGGACGTCCCGTCCCGGTCGATGTTCTGGGACCTCCAGGGGGTCCACCCCGGCCTGGTGCCGGTGAAGGTGGACGGGGCGACCAAGGAGCTGTCCTTCTTCGGCGGCCGGGTCGGCTTCCTCACCTTCCCCTTCGCGCCGGACAGCGCGATCGCCGAGGCGCTCGAGAGCAAGGTCAAGTGCCTGGTGCGGGCCGGTATCGGCTCGCCGGTGGCGGCCAGCCAGACGGTGGTCCTGGCGGCTCTCCGGAGCGACGACGTCGCGGACCAGGTGGAGGCGGTCCGGCGGCTCCTGGCCGGCCGCTACCGGGTGCTCCTGGAGGCCCTGGACGGGGTCGACCGGGAGCTTCTCCAACCGTTGCCGTTCAACGCCGGCTGCTTCGCCCTCGTCGAGATCGGCGAGCGCCCCAAGAAGTGCGGGCTGCTCGCGGACGCGGTGCGCCGCCACCTGCTCGAGGCCGAGGACACCGGCCTGGTGTCGATCGGCGAGAGCTTCCTCCGGATCGCCCACTGCTCGGTCGACGAGGCGAGCTTGCCGGAGCTGGTCCGGCGTCTGGAGCGCGGGGTCCAGGAGCTCTGCCCTTGACGCCGACGCCGCCGATCCTGACAGTGCTCTTCTACAGCGCGGCGGCGGCCGGCCTGTCGGTGGCGGGCGTGCTGCCGGTCCTCCGCCGCGACCGTTTGCCGCTCCGCTGGATGGGCTGGGCCAACGCCCTCGCCGGCGGCGTGATGATCGGTGCGGCGTACGCCCTGACGGTGCACGTCGACGAGGCGCTCGAGCTCGGCGCGGGAGCGCTCCTCGGCATCCTGTTCATCCACTGGAGCCACATGGGGATCGGCACGGAGGAGCTCGACCTCAACTCGGTCGAACAGATGGAGCCGGCCTACGGCTACCGGGTCATGCTGATGACCGTCCTGCACTCCGGTTGGGAGGGGGTGGCGATCGGCACCGCGGCGGTGGTCGACCTCTCGTTCGGCATCTTCCTCGCCCTGGCGCTGGCGGTCCACAACGTGCCGGAGGCGACCGTGCTCGCCGCGGTGCTCCGGGGCCAGGGGGTGCGCGGCCGCTCGGTGGCCGCGCTGACGGTGGCGGTGAACGTCCCCCAGGTGCTGCTGGCGGTCTCCGTCTACGGCGTCGTCTCGGCTGCGCCCGCGACCCTGCCGTGGGTCGCCGGCTTCGCCGTCGGCGCTCTGATCGACCTGGTGCTGGTCGAGCTCCTGGCCCAGTCCTACCGCCAGGCGGGGAAGATCAGCATCGCGGTCGTGGCGGCCGTCTCCATGGGGATCGTCGTGCTGGTCGAAGGGCTGCTCGGATGACGGCGGACCGCCGGAAGGAGGGACCGTGCCGGCCTGGCTGATCGTCGGGTTTTACGGCCTGCTGACCGCCCTGGCCACCGGCCTCGGTGCCGTGCCCTTCCTGTTCGTCGGGAAGCTCTCCGGGCGGGCGGTGGCCTACGCCAACGCGGTCGCCGCCGGCCTGATGCTCGGCGCCTGCTTCGGCCTGATCCGCGAGGGCACCGCGTACGGCGGCTGGCAGACCATGGTCGGCGCGGTTGTCGGGCTGGTGTTCATCCTGGCGACCGAGCGCTGGCTGGACCGGTTCGACGTCTCGTTCGGCGACGTCGCCGGCGCCGGCGCCAAGAAGATGATGCTGATCGTGGTCGTCATGACCGTCCACTCGGTCTCCGAGGGCGTGGCGGTCGGTGCCTCCTTCGGCGGCGGCATGACCCTGGCGGCGGTGATCACCATCGCCATCGCCGTCCACAACATCCCTGAGGGCGTGGCGATCACCGCCGTGCTGCGCCCCGAGGGGGTGAGCGTCCCCCTGTGCGCCTGGTGGAGCGTGTTCAGCTCCCTGCCCCAGCCGCTCCTGGCGGTGCCGGCGTTCCTGTTCGTCGAGGCGGTGCAGCCCGGCCTGCCGTACAGCATCGGCTTCGCCGCCGGGGCGATGGTGTTCATGGTCTTCATGGAGCTGCTGCCGGGAGCGTTCGAGGAGGCCCCCAGGGCCGGCATCGGGTTGGTGACCAGCGTGACCCTGATCGCGATGGTGCTGTTCCAGCGGTTTTTGTAGCGGGGGGAAGGGGACGCCCCCGGGACCGGTGCGGCGCGCTCGCCCTCAGCTCTCCTCGTCTTCTTCAGCGTAGATCGGCAGGCCCGGCTTGTGGGCGTGCTCGAAGACTACCGAGGTCTCGATCCGTGCCACCTCTTCGCGCGTGGTGAAGGCCGAGAGCGCGAGGTCGCGCAGGTGGTCCAGGTCGCGGACGGCCACGTGGAGCAGGAAGTCCGCCTCGCCGGTGACGTGGTAGTAGGCGATCACCTCGGGCAGAGACAGGGCGTGGGCGCGGAAGCTCTCCACCTGGGAGCGGGCGTGGCGCGACAGGGTGACCGTCACCAGGGCCTCGACCCCGACGCCCACGGCGTGGGGATCGAGCTCGGCGTGGAAGCCGCGGAAGCATCCGTCCTCCTGCAGCCGGCGCACCCGCACCAGGCAGGTGGAGGGCGCCAGGCCGACCCGCGCGGCCAGCTCCTTGTTCGACAGGCGAGCATTCTTCTGGAGCTGGCGGAGGATCTCGGCGTCGATTCGGTCCAGAGTGCGCATGACCGGATTCTACCGAATGATCTTCGGCGTTTGGTCGAATGGAGTGGCTCTTGTCCTAAGGTGGCGTCATTCGACGAAAGGAGACGCGCACCATGACCCGATCGACCGCAACCCGTTCCGTCCACGCCGGCCGCCACGACCTGCGCACCCTCGGAGTCCACGCCGCCCCGCTCGATCTCTCGAGCACCTACCCGATCGGTGACCTGGAAGAGGCCGTGGCGAGCATCGACGCCCTCGCCGCCGGCGGCGCCCCGAAGGGCAACTCGATCTACGCGCGCCTCCACAACCCGACGGTCGCCCGGTTCGAGGAGGCTCTCGCCGAGCTCGAGGGTACGCCGGAGGCGGTCGCCTTCGCTTCCGGGATGGCGGCGATGACCGCCTGCCTGCTGGCGGCGGCCATGGAGGGCAAGCGTCACGTGGTCGCCGTGCGTCCTCTCTACGGCGGCAGCGATCACCTGCTCGCCTCCGGCCTGCTCGGCATGGAGGTGGACTGGGTGGCGGCGGACGGCATCGCCGCGGCCGTCCGGCCGGACACCGCGCTGGTGGTGATCGAGACGCCCGCCAACCCGACACTCGACCTGGTCGACATCCGGCGCGCGGCGGAGGCCGCGGCGCCGGCGCCGCTCCTGGTGGACAACACCTTCGCCACCCCGATCCTTCAGCGGCCGGCCGCCCTCGGCGCGAGCCTGGTGCTTCATAGCGCCACCAAGTTCCTCGGCGGTCACGGCGACGTGGTCGGTGGCGTGGTGGCGACCAGCGGTGCGTGGGCGCGGCGGCTGCGCCAGGTGCGGGTCGCCACCGGCGGCATCCTCCATCCCCTCGCCGGCTACCTGCTGCTCCGCGGTCTACCGACCCTGCCTCTGCGGGTCGAGCGCGCCCAGGCGACCGCGGCCGAGCTCGCGAGCCGGCTGGACGCTCACCCGGCGGTGGAGCGGGTGCTCTATCCCGGGTTCACCGACGGTCCGGGCGCGTCCGCGGACCTGGTCGGCACCCAGATGGCCGGGCCGGGCTCGATGCTCGCCTTCGAGCCGGTCGGCGGCTACGACGGCGCCCGCACGGTCCTGGAATCGCTCCAGATCATCACGCCGGCGGTTTCCCTCGGCTCCACCGACACCCTGATCCAGCACCCGGCCGGCCTGACCCACCGGGTGGTCGACGAGGCGGCGAAGGCGTCGTCCGGCATCTCCGCCGGCCTGCTCCGGTTGTCGGTCGGCCTCGAAGGGGTGGAGGACCTGTGGCAGGACCTGGAGACCGGCCTGGCGATGGCCTGCACCTTCGAGCCGGCTGACAGCCCCGCTACCGCCGTCAGCGGCTGAGGAACCGGTCGAAGAAGTCCGCCGCCCGGTGGTAGGTGGCGAGCCAGCTCGCCTGGCGCAGGAAGCCGTGCACCTCGTCGGGCAGCACCAGGGTCTCGACGTGCACCGGCTGGTCCAGGGCGCGGAGGCGCTGTACCAGGTCGACGGTCTGGAGGAACAGGACGTTCCGGTCGTCGTCCCCCTGGACCAGCAGCACCGGCGAGGTCCACTGGGAGAGATCCGCCACCGGGCTCGACGCGCGCGCCTCGTCCAGTAGATCGTCGGTCAGGCCCCAGGCGCCGCCCGGCAGGAAGTCGGTCGCCCGGAGCGCCCAGTCGTGGACGCCGTGGAGGTCGACCCCGGCGGCAAAGAGGCTCGAGTCCCGGGCGAGGCCGAGGGCGGTCAGGTAGCCGCCGTAGGAGCCGCCCCACAGCCCGATCCGCTCGCCGTCGACGAACGGCAGGTCGCGCAGGTAGCGTCCGGCGGCGACGATGTCCCGGTATTCGGTGGCGCCGCGCGGTCCCTGGCCGGGGGCGCGCCGGAAGTCCGTGCCGTAGCCGATCCCCGAGCGGTAGTTGACGGCGAGGACCGTGAATCCCCGGCTCGCCAGGTACTGGTTCATGCCGTAGGCCCAGGCGTAGTAGTGGCGCGGGTGCCAGCCGAGGAGCATCTGGCGGATCGGTCCGCCGTGCATGAAGATCACCGCCGGCCCGGGCTGCTCCGCGGACGCTTGGCCGCTTCCGTGGGCGCGGAAGAGCTGGCCGTGGATGGTCAGGCCGTCGGCGGCCTGGAAGGTGACCTGCTCCGGCGTGACCAGGTTGTCCAGCGGGAAGGTCTCCGGCAGCTCCGGAGAGACGGAGCGGACGGCGCCGCCGTCGCGGGAGACGAGGGAGACGATCGGCGGCCGGCGGGCGTCCGCCTGGCGGAAGGCCAGCACCGTCTCGCCGAAGAGTGGCACCGGGTCGGTCTCGAGGCCGTTGCCGGAGGTCATCTGGACCGGTTCGGCGGTGCCGCCCGGCGCCGCGACCGGCACCCGCCAGAGGTGGCGGCGGTCGATGTCCCCGCAGTTGGACGAGATGAAGAGCGTCGTCCGGTCCGGCGAGAGCGCGGTCTGCTCGGCCAGGCAGGGCCCCGGGGTCAGGTCGACCGGCGCGGCGGCGTGGCCTGGTGCGGGCGGGGTGGCGGAGAGGGAGAAGACGTGCATCCAGGCACCGTCCGCGGTCGGGTGCTCCGAGGTGAAGAGCAGCCGGTCCCCGGCCGCCCAGCGGAGCGGCTCGTCCGGGTACCACTGGGCGAAGCCGCCGTCGTCGCCGGGCGAGGCCCAGAGCTGGTGGGCCTCGCCGCGGCCCGACTCCTGGTCGAAGTCGGCGTCCGCGATCCAGACGGCGAACGGCACGCCGCCGGTGATGTCGAGCAACTCACCGGCACGCCGGCCCGGCGAGCGGAGGAAGGCGATCCGCAGGCCGTCCGGGGACCAGGTGGGGAAGGCGTCCCGGTCGACGCTCGGCGCGATCCAGCGGATCCGGTCCGCCTGCCGGTCGTAGATGCCGACGAAGGAGTGGGTCTGGCGGTCGGTGACGAAGGCGATGGCGGAGCCGTCCGGCGACACCGCGAGCTGGCCCAGGGTGCCGCGGGCCTGGAACAGCTCGGTAGCCTGCGGGCCGCTCGCCGCCCCGGCGTCGCCAGCGTCGCCGCCGCCGTCCATCCCGCCGTCCTCACCGTTCTCGTCCTCCGCCGTGGGCGGCGCCATGGGGACCTCCATCACCTTGCCGCCGTCGGCGAAGAGCATCTGCTCGCCGTCCGGGGTGATCACCGGGCCGGAGCCGTCGGCGAGCTTGACCGGCGCCGCCGAGCCGTCGGTTGGCACGACCCAGATCGCCTGGCCGGCGCCGTCCGGGTTGCTGGCGGGGTTGGGGTTCTCGCCCGCCCGGTTGGGGCCGCCGCCGCGGACGTAGACCAGCCGCGCGCCGTCCGGGGTCAGCACCAGGCGGGAGAGGGGGATGCCGTCGTCCTCCGTGTAGGCGGTGAGCTTCCGCGGCGCGAAGCCGGGGGCGGCGGCGGTGAACAGGTTGCGGACGCCGCGGTCGTTCTCGATCCAGGCGATGCGCGGGGCGTGGCGGGCGGCGACCAGGCCGGAGGGGTAGGGGGTGGAGAGGACCTCTTCGAGAGAGAACGGTTGGGCGGCGGCCGGCGGCGGCGCACCGAGGGCGGCGCCCACAGAGAAGGCGGCGAGCGCGAGGGCGGCGAGGACGGGGCGCGCTGGGCGGCGTCGGGTGGGGCGCATGGGGGCCTCCGGGTCGGTGGTTTGGGAAGGACGGTATCACCGAGGAGGTTGGGGTTCGTTGCCCGGCGGGCGGGTGCGGGGCGCCCCTCCTGGGGACCGGCTCTCGCTCGGTGGGCGGATGGGGTGTGGGCTCGCGCCTCGGTTCCGGCTCGCCCCGCGACGTGGGGCGTCAGGTGACGGCTCGCTGCGCGGGCTCGCCTCCAACGCCCCCAGGAGGGGCGCCCCGCACCCACCCGCCGGCCGGACTGTCCGTCGGCCTTCCGGTGAGTCGTGGGACGATGCCCCTCCTGGGGACCGGCTCTCGCTCGGTGGGCGGATGGGGTGTGGGCTCGCGCCTCGGTTCCGGCCCGCCCCGCGACGTGGGGCGTCAGGTGACGGCTCGCTGCGCGGGCTCGCCTCCAACGCCTCCAGGAGGGGCGCCCCGCACCCGCCCGCCGGATGGAGCGTCCTCGGAGTCCGAGCGAGGCGGAGGCGGTATCCTTCCGGGGCCAAGGGGAAGGGTTGGGAGATTGCCTTTCCAGGACGTGGACCTACAGGACGAGAGAGGAAGGCGATGACCGCAGCACGGGAGGCACTCGAACGACTTCGGGAGGGGAACCGCCGGTTCGTGGCCGGCCGCATGGACCGCGGCGCGGCGGCTGACGAGGCCCGGCGGAGCGAGCTGGTGGAGGGGCAGGAGCCGTTCGCCGTCATCCTCGGCTGCTCGGACTCCCGGGTGCCGGCGGAGATCGTCTTCGATCAGGGCCTGGGCGATCTGTTCGTCATCCGCGTGGCCGGCAACATCGTCGCCCCCTCCCTGGTCGGGAGCGTGGAGTTCGCCGCGGACAAGCTCGGCACCCGGCTGGTCGTGGTCCTGGGCCACTCCGGGTGCGGCGCGGTCCAGGCCACCATCGATGAGCTCGAGCAGCCCTCGGCCGGCGGCTCGCCCAACCTGGGCTCGATCGTCGACCGCATCCGGCCGGCTGTCGAGCCCTTGCTCCAGACCGAGCTCAAGAACGACCGGGAAGCGCTCGTGCACCAGGCCGTGCGGGCCAACGTCCGGGTCTCCGCCGACCACCTGCGCCACGGCTCGGCCGTTCTCGAGAAGCTGATCCTGGACGACGACCTGCTCGTCGTCGGCGCCGAGTACTCCCTCGTCACCGGTGCCGTCGACTTCTTCGACGGCGTGTCCTGATCGGTCGCCTGGCCGGTCGAGAGCGGCGGCCGGCACCGGGCCGGCCGCCGTCGAGACACCCCTGGCTCAGGGGACGTCGTACATGAACACCAGGAACGAGCCGATGGGACCGTTGTTCTGGCCCTTGATGTAGTCGTCGGTGCAACTCGTGCCCGGCTTGAGCGACATGGTCGTGTCCACCAGGGTGCAGTTGCTCGGGAAGCTGGCCAGGCACTCCCACTGGTCGTTGACCGAGTAGCCGCAGAATGCGCTCGACAGGCCGGCGGAGGTCATCTCCGAGACCAGCTCGGTGCCGATGTCGTCGCCGTCGCAGGACGAGGCGGAGACCACGACCGTCGACAGCGAGCAGTTGGTGCCGCTGAACACCCACTCGAGGGTCACGGTGTGCTGAGACGCCGCGGCGGCGGGCGCGGCGAGGGCGACCAGGAGCAGGCAGAAGGACAGGGTGACGAGATACGGTACGACTTGACGATTCATGGAGTTCCTCCAAAGAGAATCGGTTCCAAGACGACCGAGGCACGGTGCCCCGGCAAGGGGCAGGTTTCGCGAGTCATCCGCAGGATAGCAAACACGCAATTGTGTGTTTTCTTGCTGCCGGTCGCGCGGTGGGTGCCGAGTAGGGGCGCCGGAGGCTCCGCCCGGGGCCTCGCCTGTCAGCGAGCCCGGATGTCCAGGTGCTCTCCCTTCACGGTGCGGCCGGCTGGAAGCCGTGGCGGTCGAACAGGCCGGGGAGCTCGTCGACGCCGGGGCGCGCGCCGTGGAGGAGGTAGTAGCGGATCGTGCCGGTGGCGACCTGCTCGATCCAGACCTCGATCCGGGAGGTGCTCAGCCGGGCGACGCTCGGCCAGAGGAAGCCGTTCGGCTTGGGGCCGGCGATCCGCACCATGACCTCGGTCCGGCCGGGCAGGGCGCCGGAGACGCACAGGGTCTGCGGCACGCAGGCGGGCTCGGCGGCGCCGAGGCGGGAGGTGCCGGTCTGGTCGGTGATCCGGACGGCGAAGCGGAAGCCGGGGAAGTCGGGGTCGGTGAGTAGCTCTTCCGGGGAGTCGACCGGCGGCGGCGGCGCGCCCTTGAGCACGGTGAAGGTGTCCCCGACGCCGGCGGGCTGGGCGGTCAGGAAGGTCGCGTCCAGCCGTGGGCCGTCGATGTCGAGCACCAGGGAGCCGAGCTCGCGCAGCGAGAGGGCCATGACCGGGTGGTTCAGGTCCCCCCTGGAGCTCACCTTGCCGGAGCTGCCGGCGACCACGTAGACGGCGCCCTCGTGGGGGGCGGGCCCGCCGCTCGGCTTCTGGTAGGCGCCGTCACCCTCCGGGCGCCCGTCGCCGCCGTCGAGGACCATCGACGGCTGCAGGCTGTCGGACGGTCCGTAGTGCCCGTCGACCAGGAAGCTCCGCTCGTAGGCGTGGCTGTGGCCGGTGAGCACCAGGTCGACGCCGCCCTCCTCGAGCACCGGCAGGATCCATTCGCGCATCTCGATCGAACGCATCTCGACGTCCGAGTCGTGGGACCCCTTGGTGTACGGGGGGTGGTGCCAGTAGGCGATGATCCAGCGCGCGTCCCGGGCGGCGGCGAGGTCGGCCCGGAGCCAGGTGACCATGGCGCCGTCGGGGGAGCGGTCGACGTCGTGGGAGTTGAGGCAGAGGAAGTGGATCGTTCCGTAGTCGAACGAGTAGTAGGCCTCGGTGCCGGACGGTACGCCTCCCGCCTCGCCCTCTCGGGGCAGCGTGAAGAGGTCGTAGTAGACGCCGGAGCCGGTCTCGGAGTCGGCGGAGAAGGCGTCGTGGTTGCCGAGGGTCGGCCACAGGGGGAGCGTGCGCAGCTCCTCCGGGTAGGTGTCGAACACCGCCGCCTGGTACTGCTCGTCCGTCCCCTTCGAGTAGGCGTTGTCGCCGAGCATCAGCCAGAGGTCGGCGGGCCGCGCGGCGGAAAAGTCGCGGTAGGCGTCGCGCACGTCCCGCGCCGCGGCGTCGGCGGAGCCGGAGTCGCCGACCACCCAGATCCGGGTCGGCTTGTCGCCGCCCGGGGGCGGTGCCGTGAGGAAGGAGCCGTCCGGGGCTCCGGGGGCCGCCTCGGCAGTGGGCACGAGGGCGTAGTAGATCCGCGTGCCGGAGGGCAGGCCCCGGAGCGTCACCTGGTGGGCCGTCCGCGCTACCGCCTCTTCGGCCAGGCCGTCCAGGCGACCCGGGGCGGTGCCGTAGCGCACCCGGCCGAGGGCGGCGGCTTCGCTTCCCCAGCGGACGACGGCGGAGGTCGGCGTGACCTCTTGTAGGTAGGGGCCGCGCACCAGGTCGACGGGCGGCACCGCCGCGGCCGGCGCCCCGGTTCCCACACGCGGGGCGCTCCGTGCCTGCCCGGACGACGGGGCGGCGACCGCTGCCGCCGGCGCGGCCGGGATCGTGACGCTCCGGCCCAGCTGCATCGCCAAGCTTCGGGCCTCGTCGGCCAGCGCCGGCACCGGCCCCAGGTGGTCGAGGGTTGCCAGCAGGTGGTCGAGCGCCGCCTCCGTCCGGCCGGCGGCGGCCAGGGCGCGGGCGCGGTCGAGGCGCAGCTCTGGGCCGGCGGCGGGGGCCTGGTCGATCGCCCGGCCGAAGGCGTCCGCCGCCTGGGCGGGGTGGCCCAGGAGGAGCAAAATCCGTCCGCGCAGGGCCAGCCCGGGCGCGTCGTCCGGGTGTGCCGCGAGGAAGCGGTCGAGGTGTTCCAGGGCTCCGGCGGGCCGGTGGCGGGCGAGGGCGATCTCGGCGCGGATCAGGTGGATCGGCGCGCGATCGACCGGCTGCGCGGCACCGGCCGGGGCCCCATCGAGCCGCTCGGCGGCGGCGCAGTCGGCGAGGGCCGCGTCCAGGTCCCCCAGGACCAGGTGCAGGTGGGCGCGCTCGATCCTGAGCGCCGCGCTCGACGGCGCGGCGGCCACCTGCCGATCGAGGGCCTCGAGGCGCTCCTCGGCCGGTGGATGGGCGAGCAGGGGACCGGTGGCCAGGAAGAGCAGGCCGCAGAGGGCGACGACCGCCCGGCCGGTGCGGTGGTGTCGGAGGCTGTGGGGTGGTGTCGGCGGCGCGTTCATCGCACGGAGCCCTCGGGTGCTTGGGCGCCCTGGGCCAGGGCCTCGGAATCGACGCGCAACGCCTCGGTCATCTCCACGTGGGGAGCAATCTCTTCGCGGGTTCGCCAGACCGGGCGGAGCTCCTTGGCGGCGAACAGCTCGAGCTGGTCGCCCAGGTGGCGCGAGCCGGGCTGGGTGGCGTTGCCGTAGGAGAGCAGCACCCGCGCCCGGATCGGGTCGGCCATCTCGACGGCGGCGACGTAGGAGTCGCCGCCCGCGGCCCGGTAGAGTCCCTCCTCCCCCGCGGTCTCGACCGGCGCGTAGTTGACGACGCGGAAGATGCCCAGGGCGCCGTCGCCGCCGTTGGCCGGCAGGTCCCGCCCGCCGCCGCGCAGGCGGTGCACGTCGCCCCACGGCACCGCCAGGTCACCGTAGGTCGCTTCGGTCTCTCGGGCGGCGCGGGAGAGCGCCGCGGCCGCGCCCGCCGGATTCGCCAGGCCGTCGGGCGTGCTCCGGGCCCGGTCCGGTGCCCACGGCGTGGCGAACGGCTCCCCCGGGGCGCCATCGAGGAGCTGGACGAAACGCTGGAAGAGCACCCCGCCGCGGCTCGTGGCGTCGGCGGTGCGGTCCCAGGTCGAGAGGACCGCCATCGCCCGCCGCGCCCGCGCGTCGCCGTGGGCCGCCACCGCCTCCGCCAGGTCGTCGAGCAGGCGGTCGGCCAGGCCCATCTCGGTCGAGTGCTTGCGGCGCACCAGCTCGTCCAGGTCGACCGGCGGCGCCGCGGAGAGCAGGGCGGCCGAGCGCTGGGCGCGGAACGACATGAAGCGTGGGGCGATCCCTTCGGGGTAGTCGCTCGGGTCGAGGGCTCGGGGGAAGGTGGTGGTCCAGGGCGGATCGTTGGCGTTCTGCAGCCAGCCGCTCGTCGGGTCGAGCACCCGGGGCAGGTCCTCGTATGGATAGGTGGTCGTCCACAGAGTCTCCGGGCCGGTGCCCGGCACGACGCCCGACCAGCTCCAGCCGGCCTTCCGCAACGCGTCCGACAGGGCCGGTCGCTCCGGCACCCGGCCGCCGAAGAGGTGCAGGATGTGGCCGTCACGGTCCGCGTAGATCACGGTGAACATGGGCATCTGGAGCTGCCGGACGGCGCTCTCGAGCTCTCCCAGGTTCTCTGCCGTCGCCATCTCCCAGTACTGGTCCGTCAGGTGCGGCTGGTCGAGGCCGGCGACCCGGAGCGCCAGCGCCCGGCTCCCGCCCGGAGTCCGGGCCTCCGCCACCACCGGACCGTGGACCGATCGGCGGATCGTCAGCGGCTCGTCGCGGAGCGATCCGTCCACCGTCCGCACCCGGATCGTCTGCTCCTCGATCTCGAACGGCCGGACGCCCCCCGCCCAGCGGTAGCCGCCGTCGGCGAGCTCCAGATCGTACAGGTCGTAGCCGTCCAGGGTGTTGACCGTGTGGGTCCAGCCCAGGTGGTCGTTGAACGCGATGCCGAGGAAGGGCGTGCCCACCAGGGTCGCTCCGTAGGCGTCGATCGACGGCCCGGTGAGCTGGATCTCGAACCAGGTGAAGAGGCCGCTCCAGGGCAGGTGGGGGTTGGCCAGGAGCAGCGCATGGCCGCTCGCCGAGCGCTCCGGCGCCAGCGCCCAGGCGTTCGAGCCGGC
>Ga0210086_1000639_pt1 | contig 19539 bp, 14 predicted proteins | sample China_Galinas_PW_3_FD_184867 | JGI IMG/M metagenome (GOLD analysis project Ga0210086, IMG submission 184867) | Wetland microbial communities from San Francisco Bay, California, USA, that impact long-term carbon sequestration - China_Galinas_PWB_D2... | ecosystem: Environmental > Aquatic > Marine...
ATGCGCCATCTGAGCCGGGGGGCCGCTCCTGATGCCTGACGCAACCGAACGCCTCGCCGTCCTGGTCGAGGCCAACACGAAATCCTATGAGCGGGCCATGGCCCGGTTGGAACAGCGGAATCGAACAGGCGAAAAACCTGACGAAGGATTTTGCCAGCACCTTCGTCAACGAATTGAGCAGGGGGCTCGTCGGTTATCGACGCGCTCGGCGCTGCTTTCGGTCGCTTGGGTGATCGACTTCTTGACCTCGCCTTGAATGCCGCCATCAACAACTTCCTGGGGCTGCTCACCGGCGGCATCGGCAGCGCCGGCGGTATCCCATTGCCGCATCTGCGCCCGGGCGCGCTCGGCCTCGCCTTCGACCGGGGGAACGTTCTGCCGGCCGCCAGTGGCGCGCTGATCGAACGACCGACGATCTTTCCCATGGCAAGCGGCGGCTTCGCACTCGGCGGCGAGGCGGGCACCGAGGCGATCATGCCGCTGCGCCGGACGTCGACCGGTCGGCTCGGTGTGGAAGCAAGCGGCGGCGGCGCTCGGTCCGTCGAAATGAATTTGTCGATCGTGGTCAGAGGTAGCGGCGACAAGGATCTTCTCGCGAAGATGAAGGCTGGCGCCGAGGCGGTCGTCGGTCGCGCTCTCACGCAATACGACCGCACTGCCGGCGATCGTGCCGCACAAATTCGACGGGCTCCGAGACGGCGGGGATAGTGATGGTCACCACGTTCACTGACGCTTCGGCGAGCGCCCGGCGCTACCAGCGTCGTCGGCACTGAGACCATCCTGGCTCAACTAGGCCAAGGCCGGCGATTTTCTCGTGATGGGCGCGACAAGGCGTTGCGGCGCGGCATCGGCCCGCTGATGCGCAAGGCGCGGAATGCGCGGACGGACCGCTGAGCGACCATGGCTTCCACCGAATTGATGGATGCCCTGACGACGATCGCCGCACCCGGCGATCGACACGCGCCTTCCGGATCGAGGAGCCGGCCTGATGCCCGCAATCGGCGGCGCCATTGCGGGCCTGTCTCGGCTATGGCCGCTGTCGAGTGGATTGACCGTCACCAAACTGACGAGCGGTCACCGGCGGGGCAGGTCCAACAAGCCTAAAAACAGCGGCGACGCAGAGAGAAACCTCCAACCATAGATGAAGGTGTGAATTGACGTTGCGGGGTCCGGTCTCGCCTCATTGGCAGGCCGGGTGGCCGCGGATGGCGGTTGCTTGGCTTCACTTCGCTTAGGAGGCCGAAACATGCTTGCTTTGAAGATTGGTGCCGCGGTGTTCGCCGCAACGCTCGTCCTTGCCCCGGCAGTCACGTTCGCGGATCAGGGCGGACAACCCAACAGTCACGCCAAAGCCAATATGCACGCTCATGCCCATAGCGGTTACGATCCGCAAATGACAAAAGGCAACGATGGAACTTGCGGCAGTGAGTGCGCTGGGGGCGAGGAAACTGAGGAAGTGGCGCCAGCCACTGAGGAAGTGGCGCCAGCCGCTAGGTGAAGGCGACGGCCTCGGTTCCGCGCTCGCGTTTATCGGGGATGATCTGTGAATGGGCCCAAGACCTTTGCCGGGCGGCCTACCTCGGCCTCCGGCCGCCGGATCGGCGACTTACGGAAGGTGTCGCATTTGATCACAATTAGAATAAAACATCAGGGGCTGGAGCTTGCGAGAAGGGCTGATGACATCACAACTGACCGGTACGAAGATCCTGTTTCAGGACGATTTCTCGACGAACGGACCGCTTAACTCGGCGAATTGGGACTACAACCACTGGTCCGCGAAGAACAATCCCTCCTTCCTGGGCCTGACCCAGATGCGCCAGTCATTGCCGCTGGCGGAAAACGGGATGGCCCGCATCCGCCTGGACACCTGGCTCTCCGATGCGGGTGGCAGCGGCAAGGCGTTCAGCGGATCGGAGGCGATCACCAAACAGGCCTGGGACGTGACCAGCGGAGGCATCGCCTTCGAAGGGCGATTCCGATACGAGGGGACCCAGGGCGGCATGATCGCCGGGTTCTTCTCGTACCAGGACTTCCCGCCCAACGTCGATCGCAACATTCATGACGAGATCGACTTCGAGATCCTGACCACCAATCTCAAGGATGTCTCAACCAACGTCTTTGCCCACGAGCCGGGAGACAAGACGGCCCATCCCCTGTCCATCCCCATGACCGGCAGCTTCGCGGACTGGCATACCTACCGCATGGAGTGGCTGCCTGGCATGGTCCGCTGGTTCGTCGACGGCACCCTCATCCGGACGGAAACCAAACATGTGCCGACGCAGCCGCAGCAACTCCACATGAATCTCTGGGGCGTGCCCGGCAATTGGGGACCGTCTCCCGGCGACCCTGACGGTCCTCCGGTCGGCGACCCCAGCTTCAAGCCTGCGACCAGCGCCGGCGCGAACCAGACCTTCTTTTTCGACGTGGACTCGGTGAAGGTGGAAAGGCTGTCGACCCAGCTCGGCAACAGCGCCGCCGACACGATGGTCGGCACCGCGAACAATGACGGCATCGACGGAGGCGGCGGCGGCGACACGCTCTACGGAGCCGGCGGTCACGACACTCTGATCGGCCGCGGCGGCAGCGACACCATCTACGGGGGCAACGGCGACGACACGGTCTACGCGGGCAGAGGCAACGACATCGTCGTGGGCGGCGAGGGCAAAGACGTGCTCAAGGGCGGCAAGGGCGGCGACCTCCTGAAGGGCGGCAAGGGCGGCGACCTCCTGAAGGGCGGCAAGGGCGGCGACCTCCTGAAGGGCGGCAAGGGCGGCGACAGTCTGTACGGTGGCAGCGGTGACGACGACCTCCGCGGCGGGGCCGGCGCCGACCTCTTGAACGGCAACAGGGGCAGCAACCACCTCACCGGCGGCAAGGGTGCCGATGCCTTCCTCTTCGCTACCAAGCCGAGCCCAGCCAATGTCGGGACGATCACCGACTTCGGCAGAGGCAACGATCACATCGCGCTTGCCCTGTCGGCGTTTTCGGGGATCGGCCCAAAGGGAGAGCTGGCCGCGGACCTGTTTGCCACCAGCTTCTTCGATACGGGCATCCACCTCCTCGATCCCGACGCCCTGATCATCTACAACCCGCAGAGCGGCGACATCTTCTACGACGAGAACGGCAACGACCTGGGCGGGCTGGTGCTGTTCGCCGGGGTCAGGCCCGGCACCCACCTCGAACACAGCGATTTCCTGGTGATGTGAGGCGTGCGGGTGTACATTGCGATGAGGCTGCGGGCGGAGGCGATACTGTTCTGGAAGTCTGAGAAAGCAGTCATTGCCCCCCAAGCCGCTCGCGTCCCAGGCCCAAGCGCCGCGATACCTCAACCACAACCTTTGTCTGATCGATCTGGCGCTCGGCGGCATCCGCGATTTGGTCGGTTCGATGCCGGTCGGCTATAGCGATCTCTGCATTGCCGTCTCCGACGCCGCCAACGAAGTCCGCGCAGTAATCGATGAAATCGAGGACGGGCGACCGGCGGCGGCAAGCACGGCCAGCGGGGCACCGTCGGGTTTGGACGCTGCGCTCGGCCGCATGATCGCGGACCAGGACCTCGAGGAGGAGATCGGTAATCTCGCGACATTCTTGTCCGCGGTCGATCGGGCAGCGGCGCAACTGGTGAACGACTCGGACTTGATGCCGGACGGCAAGGCGCTGGTGCCCGCAGAACAGCTGGACGAGATGCGAGTCATCGTACGGAAGGCATTCGGCGACGCCCAGGCGCTCGACAAGCGTTTCGCGGACACGTGGACCGCAGCACGCTCGGCAATGGCGCCGGCCGCCGCAGCCGCCTGACACGTAAGTCGCCAGATCGGCAACACACGATGAAGCCGGGCGGTCACAAGGCCGCCCGGACTACCGTCGACGCTGCGGTTGCGGCCGGCGAGGAACCGACCAAGGCGTGTGCTGCCCGACGCGCCTTGGCGGGCGCCGTCGCGTCCTGGCCAATATGGCCGGGGGCGGTGCGCCATGTCCAGAGCGAAAGCTTAAAAACCGCCGACCTGTCTCTCGGCAGGTTCCTAACCCCCGGCTGCCGGTCCCGTTGACCGGCGCGGGCTGTAGGAAGCCCCAACCGAGAGAAACGCCATGTCATCATCGTCCCTGCCGGCCGTGGCCGGTGATCTCCATTCACATCAAACTGGCGATCATGAGGAGCGGAGGTCGATTCTCCCCGCTGTGCCATCGCGGCCGATGGTCACGAGGCGGGCCCTGATGGGCTCGGTAGCATCGGCCCTGCCGGCGGTGTCGCTGGCCGCTGCCGGGCTCGCCGGCGGCGCAACAACAGCACAAGCGGAGGAAACCATGAAACTGATCGATGAAGCACAGACGGGCGGTGCGTCGCCAGCATCGGGCGACAAGATCTTGCGGCAGCTCCTCGCTGACTACCGCGGAGCCGTCGAAACCTATGACGCCGCGCGAGTCCGCTACTGGAAGGTCCATCGGATCGTCGAGGCCGCCGCGCCACCGTGTCCCGAGGGAATACTGCCCGGTCATCACTTCGACGGTCCCGAAGTGACGGCGCTGCGTCGCCAGCATAATGCCGACGAACTCTACGATGCGATGTTGGCAGCGTCGAACCGTGTGACCCATATCGTGGAGACCATGCTGGCCACGGAAGCGGAAGGGCCCTCGGGCATCGCAGCCAAGCTCGAAGCGATTCCGCCTTCGTGGGACCTCAGCGGCGAGTTCCCGGTGGCGCAGCGGGCAGAGAACGACTGGCAGGATCTCTTCGAATCCGTACAGTCGGATGTGAGGCGCCTGGCCGCCTGAAAGCCCGCTGGCTGAAGCGCCGGATTTGGTCACCAAAAAAAGAGAGGGCGGGCGGCCTTGTCGGACCGCCCGCACACGCAACCGAGAGACAGGCGAAAATGACCAGAAGCCCAGATGGTGACGCGATCGGTTCGCTGAAGCGATACCTTGAGGCGCAGGCGGCAGGGCCTATTGATGCTAGCAAGGTGGCGGGTCTCTTGAGCCAATGCTGGCATGTGTTCAAGGGGACGCGTGAAACGAAGATGCGGATGGACAAGCTTCATCGCATGGAAGAACCGAAGTGGGTCCCGCCGATGCTCACCTTCCTGATCGAGCGGCACGGCGCGACCGTGATGGGCTCTTCCCGGGCGGCCGTGCACGTTTGGGCTCTCGACCTGGAAACCTTGACTGCCACCGTCGCTGAAGATGGTCGGCGTCAGCTATATCCGATGGACAAGCAGCTGGACGTGAAGCCGCTCGCACAAAACTTGGCTGATGCAATCACGAATGGAGACCCCGATCCGCGCCTGAAGTGGGCAAGGGACGGAAGCGTGAAAGTGAACATTGGCGAAGTCATTCCGGCCACGAACAAGCAGACGACAGCTGGACGCCGCCGGCGCCTCCGGGATGAGTTATCGCGCTTGCTATGGGACCAAGGCTGGAAGAGCGTCAGGCCGAACGTCTACACCCCGCCTTAAAGGCGGTCATAGCCCTTTGGTCCCCAACGACAAAGCCGGGCGGCCGGGAGGCCCCGTTTTCCTTTTTACCACCCGAATTGCCACCCAACGCGTCAGCACTGTGCGATATCTAGCGGGACAGGGCGGGACAATGATCGGCGAGAAAGCGAGGGAAACCAAGCCCCTTCGGTATGTGGCAGGACAGGCCGGGATGCTACAGCGAGGTTTTCGAGACCGCCCCGTTCGACCACTCCGGCACCTCTCCGCTGGCCGTTCTCGGCGCGGCGGACCATACACGAGCCCCGCCGGTCGGAACAAGGCAAGAGATGGGGATTGGCAGAGGCTGCTGCAAACCGGCGGGAGCGACCGATCAAAGGCGTCCGCTGCGGCGGGGATGCTTGCGCAGGAAATCGAAATCGCAGCCGTCCTCGGCCTGCAGGACCTCGTCGAGATAGAGCTTGAGGTAGCCGCGGTCGGAGCCAGGCACTTCCGGCGGCCGCCATCGCTCGCGCCGCTCGGCCAGCGTCGCCTCGCGGACGAGCAGGTCGATGCGCCCCGCCTCGACGTCGAGCGAAATCTGATCGCCGTCCTCGACCAGCGCCAGCGGTCCGCCGACCGCCGCTTCCGGGCTGATGTGGAGGACGATGGTGCCGAACGCCGTGCCGCTCATCCTGGCGTCGGAAATGCGCACCATGTCCTTGACCCCGGCCGCCGCCAGCTTCTTGGGGATCGGCAGATAGCCCGCCTCCGGCATGCCCGGCGCCCCCTTCGGCCCGGCGTTCTTGAGGACGAGGATATCCTCCGGCTCGACATCGAGCTCGGGGGAATCGACCCGCTCGGCGAGGTCCTTGAGCGAGCGGAACACCACGGCGCGTCCCGTGTGCTTGAGGAGCGTCGGACTCGCCGCCGCCTGCTTGATCAGGGCACCGTTGGGCGCAAGGTTGCCCGACAGCCGCCGCATGCCGCCGTGCGGGTAGACCGGATCGGCGAGCGGGCGCACTACCTCCTGCGGCCACGGTGCCGGTGAAGCGGCGATATCCTCGCCAAGCGTCCGGCCGCTGACCGTCCGGCACGTCGTGTCGAGCATCCCGGCGATCTCGCGGAGGAGGGGCGTCAGCCCGCCGGCCTGGTTGAGGTCCTCCATGTAGTGCCGGCCCGAGGGCTTGAGGTCGACCAGCACCGGCGTCTCGGCGCCCATGCGATCGAAGGCGGCAGCATCGATGTCGATGCCGAGCCGGCCGGCGATGGCGGCAAGGTGGATCATCCCGTTGGTCGAGCCGCCGATCGCCTGCAGCACCCTCAGCGCGTTGCCGAAGGCCGCTTCGGTCATGATCTGGCTGGGGCGGAGTGTCTCGGCGGCGAGCGCGACGGCGCGGGCGCCCGTCGCCTCGGCGTGGCGAAGCCGGTCCGCATCGACCGCCGGGATGGCCGCTCCGCCGGGCAGCATCATGCCGAGCGCCTCGGTCGTGAGCGCCATGGTGCTCGCCGTCCCCATCACCATGCAGGTCCCGGCTCCCGGGGCGAGCTTGCCGCTGATCGCTTCGATTTCCGCCTCGCTCACCTTGCCGGCTCGGTGCATCGCCCAGAAACGCCGGCAGTCGGTGCAGGCGCCGAGCCGCTCGCCACGGTAGCTGCCGGTGATCATCGGCCCGGTCACTTCCATGATCGCCGGCAGGTCGACGCTCGCCGCCGCCATCAGCAGCGCCGGCACGGTCTTGTCGCAGCCGCCGATCAGCACGACGGAATCCATCGGCTGGGCGCGGATCATCTCCTCGGCGTCCATCGCCATCAGGTTGCGCAGGAACATCGAGGTGGGATGCGAAAAGGACTCGTGGATCGAGATGATCGGGAACGCGATGGGCAGTCCGCCGGCGAGCATGACGCCGCGCTTGATCGCCTCGATCAGGTCGGGGACGTTGCGGTGGCAGGCGTTGTAGCCGGAGAAGGTGTCGGTGATGCCGACGATCGGCCGGTCGAGGGCCGCGTCGGAATAGCCCATCGCCTTGATGAACGCCTTGCGCAGGAACAGCGAGAAGCCGGCGTCGCCGTAGCTGGTGAGGCCCTTCTTCATGCCGGACGGGGTATCGGTCATGGCTCAGATCAACGCATGGGGAGGTGACAGATGACGTACGCTGTCATAGGGCACGGCCAGGAGGCTGTCGATTCCTGCGCCGCGCCGGCCGATGCCATTGCCGCCTGTCAGCAGCTCCGCGATGCTGGTCAGACGACCTTCTCGGCGGCCGGCCGGGCATCCTCGGGGGCGCCGGCGCCGCGGTCGACGGCATAAACGTTGAGCGGCGCGCTCTTTCCCTTGACCCGGATCGGCTCCATCGCGGTGAGCTTGAACGCCGCCGCGTTCCGGATCTTCCCGGCGACATCCTCGGACACGATAGTCTGCCGGGGGGCCGCGTAAGAACAGAGCCGCGCGGCGAGATTCACATGGTCGCCGAGCACGGTGTAGTCCATGCGCTGCTTGGAGCCCATGGCGCCCATCACCACCTCGCCCATGTCGACGCCGATGCCGATGTCGAGCCCCCATTCCGGGTGCTCGCGGCTCTGCTCGAGCATCACCTCGTGGATGGCGAGCGAGCAGGCGACGGCGTCGGCGGCCATGTTCTCCCCCTGGAAGATCGCCATGATCTGGTCGCCGACGAACTTGTCGATGTCGCCATGGTGTTCGGCGACGAGGTCGGTCTGACGCTGGAAGTAGAAGTTCAGCACCTCGACGACGAGTTCCGGATCGCGTGACTCGGCGAACGCCGTGTAGCCGCGGATGTCGGCGAAGAGGATCGCCACCTCGCGCCGCTCGCCGCCGAGCTTGACGCCTTCCTCGTCGGAACGGCGGATGGCGTCGATGGTGCCGCCGGAGACGAATTTGGCGAGCTGGAAGCGCTCGTTGAGCTGGACGATCATGGTGTTGATGCGCTGGGCGAGGTCGCCGATCTCGTCGCGGCTGCTGACGCCGCTAACCCGGGCCCGGAAGTTGCCTTCGCCGACCTCGGTCGCCGCCACGCCGATCTTGAGGATCGGCCGGCTGATGCGGAAGGCGAAAAAGACCGCGCCGATCACCGCTGCGATCAGGCCGATCGCGATCCAGGTGCCGAGGCTCTGGATCATCTGGCCGACCGCGAAATAGGCGTCGGCCTCCTTCTTTTCGACAAGCACCGCCCAGTCGAGCGCATGCGGGAAGGCGAAGGCGCCGAGCGAAACCTCGCCGTCCGGCCGCGTATAGGATTCCACCGAGATCACCGGCGTCCCGGAGGTGAGATGCGACAGCGCCTCCTTGACGATGGCGCGATCGCTGAGGTCGGCGCGGGCCTTGTCGAGGACCTCGTGCCCATCCGCGTCGACGACCTCGATCGTGCCGGTCTGCTGGAAGGGGTTGTCAGCGATGGCCTGCCGCAGGCGGTCGAGGTCGATGCGAGCGGAGAAGGCGGCGCGGCTATTGGCTACCGGCGCCTTCAGCGGCAGCATGACGGTCGCCAGCCAGCGGTCGATCTCCGGCACGTAGTCGACGGTGATCTTGCGGTCGCTGCCCGAGGCCATGAAGGCGGTCGCCACTTCCGGCGGGGTGCGCAGCACCGTGAGGGGCAGTAAGCCGGCGTTCTGCAGCTGCTCGGCGTACTGGTCCTGCGATACGACCAGCGGCAGGTTGCCGCCCTCGATGGTGATCTGCAGCGCCACCACGTCGGTGAGGTCGGAGATGCCGTGGGTGAGGAGGGCGATCTTCTCCTCGATGCCGAGCTTCTCGTCGTCGAGGGCGCTGCGGATGAGCAGCAGCGGCGCCATCCACGACTGTTCGAAAAGGTTGTCGACCTCGTCGACAACCTGCCGTGTCGTTGTCACCAGCTGGTCGTTGGCCGAGCTCTTCATCTCGTCGCGGGCGATGCGAATCAGCGACTGGCCCGCGATGAGCAGCGGAATGACGGCGATGACGACCGTGAACAGCAGCAGCTTGTTGCGAAGATTGAGCCTCGGCATGGCCGCTCCGGCGCGGTGGCGTTACCGACTCATCCTATCTCGGTCGGGCAGTGAGGGTCACCGTAGTCGAAGCGGTGCCGCAGGCAAGCCCCGAGGTGTCGGCCACGGTGAGCGTCACCGGGATCTTGCCGGCGGTGGTCAGCGTGTGCCGCACCCGCTCGCCGATCTCGCCGGCCCCCTTGCCGATCTGCCAGCTGTGGCTGAGCGCTTGGCCATCGGGGTCGCGGGAGGCGGAACCGTCGAGCAGGATCGCGTCATTGGCGCCGCCGATCCACACCTCGCGGTCGGGGCCGGCGTCGGCGACCGGCGTGGCGTTGACCATCACGGTCATGGTGTCGGTGGTGGCGGAGCAGCTCGACCCGGCATCGTCGACCATGGTCAGCGTCACCTGATAAGTGCCGGGCTTGGCGAAGACGTGGCTCACCTTAGCGCCTTCGGCGGTCTCGCCGTCGCCGAAATCCCACCGATAAGCGCTGATCTTGCCATCAGGGTCGGCCGAGGCGGAGGCGTCGAAGGCAACCACATCGCCGGGGCAGACCATCTGGTCCGGGCCGGCTTCGGCGTCCGGCGGCTGGTTGACGTGGACGATGCGCGTTGCCTGCTGGCGGCTGTTCGCCTGGCCGTGCCCGTCGTCGCCGAGGAGTGCGAGCGAGTACCAGCCGGGCCTGGAATAGGCGTGCGTCGCCTTCGTCCCGTCCGCTTCGTCGCCGTCGCCGAATTCCCAGGCGTAGGTCGCCGAATCGCCCAGTCCTCCGGCCTGCCAGGTCACTCCTTCGCCGACGCAGGCGACGGCCGGTCCGTCGATGGCGGGCGCCGGCTCGGGATTGACGGTGACGGTCACGACGTCGGTGGCGGTGGAATTGGCGAGATCGGCCTGGTCGCGAACCGTGAGCTTCGCCTCGTAGGTGCCGGCCTCGCGGTAGCGATGGCGGGCCTCGATGCCGGTGGCGGTTTCGTCGTCGCCGAAATCCCACTCATAGGAAACAATGCCGCCGTCCGGATCATTTGAGCGACCCGCGTCGAAAACCACCGCCTCGTCGACCGCGGCGTGCCGGTCGGGGCCGGCGTCGGCGACCGGCGGCGCGTTGACGGTGATCAGGTGCTGGGTCGAGACCTGCTGGCAGGTCGGCGAGGTGGAATCGCTCTTCAGCGACAAGGAGACGGTGTAGGTTCCCGCCGTCGCGTAGCGATGGGTGACCTTGACGCCGCTGGCGGTCTCGCCGTCGCCGAAATCCCATTGCCAGTCGGTGATCTTGCCGTCGGTCATGTACGATTGCGAGGCGTCGAAGGTGACGGTTTCGGTGATCGGCACTGATGACGGCGCGTCGATGACGGCGACCGGCCCCTCGATGATCGTTACCTCGACCTCGTCCTGCGAGGTCGCATTGCAGATACCCGCCTTCTCGCCCTCGATGTTGAGGAAAACCCGATAGACGCCGGGTCGGTCATAGATGTGCGTCGGGGTCTCGCCGCCGCCGAGATTGCCGTCGCCGAAATCCCAGGTGAAGTTGTTGACGACGCCGTCGATGTCGGTCGAACCCGAGCCGTCGAATTTCACCTCGGTCTTGGCGCAGGCGCGGATGTCCTTGCCGGCATCGGCGACCGGGCCCTGGTCGACGCGGACGGCGATCTCCGACATGTTGGTGTCGTTGGGAAGGCCGGAATCATCCTTGACCCTCAGCTTGACCGGGTAGGTGCCGCCCTTCGAATAGGTCTTGGTGGGATTGACGATGTCGGAGGCGGTGCCGTCGCCGAAGCTCCAGGCATAGCGGAGCACGCCGCCCTCGGGATCGTAAGAACGGCTGCCGTCGAGCACGACGATGTCGCCGGTGCACACGCGCTGGTTTTCGCCGGCAACTGCCACCGGGGCGCGGTTGATCTTCACCTCGATGGCCGTGCTCGCGGTGGCGTTGGCAAGCCCGGTGCCATCATCGACCTTGAGGACGACCGGGTAGGTTCCCCCCTGGTCGTAGGTGTGGGTGACCACCGGACCTTCGCCTTTGGTGCCGTCGCCGAAATCCCAGGAATAGGCGAGGGCGTGGCCGTCGCCGTCGACCGAGCGGGTGCCGTCGAAGGTGATCGTCGTCTGGTCGGTGAAGATGTCGGGTCCGGCATCGGCGACCGGCTGGTGGTTGATGGTAATCTGCACGGTATCCGTGGCGAGCGCGTTCGCCGCGCCGCTGTCGTCGGTCACCGTGAGCTGGGCTGTGTAGACGCCGGGCTTCTCGAACGTGCGGGTGATCTCGGCGCCCTCGATCGGCGCGTCGAGGTCGCTGAAGTCCCAGCGATAGCTGATCAGCTGGCCGTCCTTGTCGAAGGAGTCGCGGGCCGAGAACTTCACCTCCTGGCCGGGTGCGGCTGCGACATCCGGGCCGGCGACCGCCACCGGCTGCTCATTGATGACGGCCGCGGCTTCGGCGTAGTCGACCGCCTCATCCTGCCCGGTATTGTCGATCACCTTCAGGCGGACGAGATAGGTGCCGGGCTTGGCGAAGGCATGGCGGACGACCTGCCCGGTAGCGGTCTCGCCGTCCCGGAAGTCCCACTGATAGGCGGCGATGCTGCCGTCCGGATCGAGCGAGCGCGAGCCCTGGAAGGTCAACGTTTCGCCGGGCGCGCCGATCAGGTCGGCTCCGGCGTCGGCGATCGGCCGGGCGTTGACCATCACCTCCATGGTGTCGCTGGCGCTGGAGCGGATGGTGCCGGACGCGTCGGTGACGGTCAGCTTGACCTTGTAGGTGCCGGGCTTGGCATAAACATGAGTCGGCGTCGGCCCGCTTCCGGTTCCGCCGTCGCCGAAATCCCAATCGTAGCGCGCGACCTTGTCGTCGAGATCGGTGGAGCGCGTGCCGTCGAAGGTGACGAGGCTTGCGGTAACCAGCTGGTCGGGACCGGCGTTGGCCACCGGCGGCTCGTTGACCCGGACCCAAAGCGTGTCGACCGCTGTGCTGGTGTCGGTGGTCGAGTCGTCCGTGATGGTCAGCGTAACCGTGTAGACGCCGGACCTGGCATAGGCGTGGCTGGTCGTGGCGCCGCCGCCCGTCGTGCCGTCGCCGAAGTTCCACTCATAGGAGATCAGGTTGCCGTCCGGGTCGAAGCTGGCGCCGGCGTCGAAGTGGACCGGCTCGCCGATGGCGACGGACCGGTCCTCGCCCGCCTTGGCGATGGGCGGATCGTTGACGATGACAGTCAGCGTGTCGGTGTCGCCGCTGTTGGCGACGTCGGAGTCGTCGCGGATATGGAGGGTGACCGTGTAGGTTGCCGGCGCCGCATAGCTGTGACGCACCGTCTTGCCGGTGGCGGTCTGGCCATCGCCGAGATCCCATTCATAGCTGACGATCGACCCGTCGGGGTCGGTGCTGGCGCCGGCATCGAAGACGGTCTCCTCGCCGATCGAGATGCGTCGGTCGGGACCGGCCGCGGCAACCGGCTTGGCGTTGACGCGGACGTCAAATTCCTCGGAGCCGGTGTTGCAGCGGTGACCGGAGTCGTCGACGACGGTGTGCTTGACCGTGTAGGTCCCGGGTTTCGCATAGGCATGGGTCACCGAGGCGCCGTCCACCTTCGTGCCGTCGCCGAAGTCCCATTGCTGACGGGCGATGTTCCATGCTCGTGCCGAGGAGGGCGAGCCGTCAAAGGTGTTGGTCTCGCCGGCCGCGACCAGGGTGCGTTTGTCGGATGCGGCGACCGGCGGATTCTTGACGAAGACCGGCACGTTGTAGGCCGAGCCGTTGCCGAGCTGCGGCGCGTTGTCGAACACCTCGAGGATGGCGGTGAAATGGCCCTCCTTTTGGTATTTGTGGGTCGCGACGACCGCGTTCTCGCTCTCGCCGTCGCCGAAATACCAGGTGTAGGTCAGCGGGTCGCCTTCCGGGTCCGAAGAGACCGCGCCGCTGAATTTGACCGTCGTGCAACTGCCGAGGTCGTAGGAGACGCCAAAGGCGCTCGGCCGGCCATTGAGGTCGAAGATGCGCGGCGGCAGCTCGAACGGGATCGGCTCGCCGGTGCTGGTGGTCGCGTAGAAGGTGGCGTCGTTCGGATATTCCTTCCCGCCACTCAGCGTCACGGCGGCCATCTTGCCGCGGTCGTTGGGGCGGATCGGAACGGTGGTCACCGCCCAGTCGCCCTGGCCGGAGGCCTCGAGCGGGTAGGAGACGAACTTGGTGGTGAGGAACGCCTCGCCGGCCGCTGCGTCGAAATTGCCGACGGTGATCGAGGTCGCGTCGTCCGGCACCATGAAGCGGAGCTCGGTGATGACGCCGCGGCGCGGCATGCGGGCGCTGGTCGTGTACGAGAACAGCCGCATGCCGTCGGGCGCGAGGTTGTCGTTGGCGTCTGTGCTGAGCGTCACGTCATAGACGTTACCGTCGTCGCCGTGTGTGCCTTCGACCAGAAGCCGGTAGATGATCCGGTCGCCCACGTGGTCGCCCTGGGCCGGATCGACCTCGGCAATGGTCACCCATTTGCCGTCGATCTTCCGATCGGCGCCAAACGCGGCCTCGCCCAGCAATTCGCCCGCCGAGCGCTCTTCGTCGGCAATCTTTTCGGTCGCCTTTGTCGGAGGTACGAATGCGCCGGGCCCGCCAAACACGGCATAGCGCATGCGCGTGTTGGAACGTCCCTGGACGAGGTCGTAGGCGCCTCCGGTGTCGGGGTCGAAGACCTTGACATAGAGCTTGCCGGTGGTGGTGTCGGGAACGCTCAGATAGATCACCTGGGCGTGGTCGTTGTCGCCCTGGCGGGGTGCGGCCCAGATGCCGTAGTTCACCAGGACCGGCTCGTTGGGGTCCTGCGCTGCCGACGCCGCCGGGCTCAACAAGGCAGCTGCCAGAAGCAGCAATGCAAATTTTGTGAAACGGATCATCCAGCTGCCCCGTATCCTGTCCCGCTGGTTCATTGAATCTCGTAGGTCCGGCTGTTGCCGGCGTCATCCTGAAGCTCGATACGCGCAAGCCGGGCTTCCGCCAGCATGGTCTCGGGCAGGACGACGCTGCCCTGATAGCTCTTCGCCGCGCGGTTGTAGCGAAGATAGCCGGAGAAGGTCTGGTCCCCGGCGACGACGACGAAGGGCGCGGCCTTGGCGAGCCCGCTGGCGTCCTCTGCCACCACGTTGATCTCCAGCACCGCCTGCCCGCCGCTGCTGGCCGGCTTGTTGTCGGTGCTGACGAGTTCGGGCGGATCCTGGTCGAGGACGACCACGGACTTGTCGACCTTGACGTTGCCGGCGCGATCGATGGCGATGAGCTCGACGAGGTTTGCGCCTGGCTTCAGCGTCACGGTCTCCTCGAAGTGGCCGTTGTCGAGCGCCAAAGGAGCGCCGTTGAAAGTGAGCGTGGCGTCCGGTTCCGTCGTCCCCGACACCTTCATGGCGGCCTCCGCAGTGAGGCGCGGCGGGAACTGGTCGAAGGCGATCTCCGGCGGGTCGCGATCGACCGATACCGAGAAATCCTCGACCGAGGTGAAGCCGGAGGGCGCAATGACCGCGAGGCCGAATTGCTCTTCGTCGGCGGTCAAAGCCACGTTGATCCGGAAGACACCCTCGCCGTCGCTGGTGGCCGAGGCCCGCACCTCGTCTCCGGACCGGACCTCGATCTCGGCGTTTGGTGTCGTCGTGCCGTTCAGCGAGATCACGTCGCCATTGGCCAGGAAGTGCGACGGGCCGACGCGGCGAATCGCCGGGTCGAAGGCGACGACGGACGTCTCGTCCGGCATGTAGGTAAGGCGCCGCTCCTGCTTGGTCTCGTTGCCGGCCGGGTCGGTGGCGACGACGGTCACGACGTTGTCGCCAGGGGCGGCGTCGAGCGTCACCGAGAAGCCGCCATTGTCGTCAACCTCGGCGGGAGCGCCGTTGACGGTCACCGTTGCGCCGGGCTCGCTTTCGCCGGAGACGGTGAGCGAAGCCTTGCGGATAATCACGCCCGGCGCCGGCGCGTTGATCTTGAGGAACGGCGGCGTGTCGTCGGGCGAAATCCGGAACGAGCGTGCATCGCTTCTGACGCCGGGTAGGCCGAAGCCATCGAGCGCGGAGACCCGCCAGAAATACTCGCCGATGTCGAGCGGCTTGGTCTGGCGCGTCGGTCCGTCGACGCCGAAATCGTTCTCGACCATGCGGTCGAAATTCTGGTCGGTGGCGATCTCGATCCAGTAGCCGGCGGCGCCGTCGACCGGCGACCAGGCAAGCGTCGGCGTCGTCACATAGACCGGGCCCTGGTCGTCGGGGGCCGTCAGTTCCGGTGCCGGCAGGACGGCAACCTTGTTCCGCGGCTTGGCGCCCTGGTCGACAACAGTGCCCTCGTTCTTGCCGAGGGTGACCGTCTCGCCGGCCGCCGCCACCGCCACCGGCCGCTCGTCATAGTTGGCGAATTTCGCGCTGTCGGCGCCGTTGCTGACCCAGAAGTTCCCTGAATCGATCGTCGCGTTGACGTTGGGGATCTCGACGTTGAAGCGGCTGCGGTCATCCCCTTCGCCGGACAGCAGCGCGTAGAAGTCGCCCTCGACGAGGCTGACCTTGGCCTCCTCGGTCTTCTTGAGCGGGTCGAAGCGCATCTGGCGGATGATGGCATTGGAGTTTGCGTTGAGGCGGAGGCGGCTCGCGTCGCGGAAGGTGATCTGCGCCGTCGAGTCGGAGAGGGTGCGGACCTTCTCCTCCTCGATGAGGATCGAGCGGAGCTGCAGGTCCCGCCATGACAGGTCCTGCGGCCTCTGCCCCTCGACATTGCCGGCGCGGTCGCTGACGAGCGCTTCGGCCGCCTGGTTGCGGTTGGCTTCCGAGATCTCGATCGCCGAAGTCGCCTGGTCGTAGGAGGCAAGCGCCAGATCCTTGGTCTCCACCCACTGGCGCACCTTGCGCTTTTCGAGTGCCTGCTCATGCAGGTCGACCGCGCGGCCGATCTCGTCGGGGGCAAAGAGTTGGGCGCCGGCCTGGTTGGCCTTCTGGATCTGGCCGAGGGCCTCGATCAGCGCCTTGTTGGCGTCGGTGATTTGGTTGACCGGGATCTTCAACTGCATCCCGGGATGGAGGTCGGCGATCGACTCGACCCCGGACGAGCGCAGGATCTCCGGCCACAGGTTTGGATCGCTCAGATATTTTTCGGCGACCTGGCGGATCGTCTCGTCGTTGCCGATGGTGACGGTGAGGAAGCCGCCTTCCTCGGCCCGTACGCTGGCGGCGCACGCCATGCCGAGCAGCAACACGCCGGCCACGGCGCTAAGCCGCCTCCCGAGACGCGCACGCCGAACCGGCCTCTCGCCGCCCAAGACCCCTCGCAAAACCCGGCACATGCTCTCGCTGTCCCGTGGCGCCCGGTGGCGGACGCCTAGCCTGCCTCGCCTCGGCGTTTAAGCAAGCACGGTGGCGGTTTGATTGCAATTGCCTCGCCGGGCCATCGTGAATGATTCCGGTGGGTTGGCGGGCGTGCCGCTTGCGGGATGCGCGCGATCCTTGCGGCATTTAGACTTTCTGGAACATTTCCCGGTATTGTGCCGTTTAAGTCTGGATCAGCGGTGCACCGGTTCTGTTCCAGTCCAAGAAACGAGGGAGACGGCGATGGCTACCAATGCAGACAAGGAAATGGCGGAAAACCTCGACAAGATCCGCGCCGACATCGCGGCGCTGTCGGAAACCGTCAAGACTCTGGTGTCGGATACCGCCGGCATTCAGTCGACGTTGAGGAAGAAGTTCGACGAAACCACCCGGCAGGCTGCCTCGATGGGCGAAAAGATCATGCACGACGCGGCCGACATGGGTAACGACGCCCTGCATGCCGCCACAAGGCAGGCATCGGAAGCGATCGACACGATCGAGGTGAAGATCACGCGCAATCCGTTCGCTTCGGTTCTGATCGCGCTCGGACTGGGGTTCGCCCTCGGCCTTCTTAATCGCCGGTAGGACGGGATGACCCTCGGGGGCTTGTTGAAGGCGGCAAGCGTCGGCGTCGCCATCGCACGCAGCCGGGCCAGGGCGGCGATCCGCAATGCCGTCAAGCAGGCGGTGTTCGCGTCGATCGTCCTGGTCCTGCTGGTGCTTGCCTTCGGCTTCGGGCTCGGTTGTTTCACCGTATGGCTGGCCCACGAGATCGGGACCGTCCCGGCGCTCGGTTTCATCGCCCTCGGCTTCGTGGTCATTGCCATCATCGTCTACGTCATCTGGCGGGTGTCCGGTCAGCAGCCGGCGCCGGCCCGAAGGCGCTCGCCAATCGCTGATGCTTTCGACGAAAAGAAAGCGGGGCACGAGCCGCCGCCCGGGTCGGCGCTCGGCTCGCTGGCGGTGGTTGCGCTCGTCGGCTATCTGATGGGTCGCCAGATGTTTCGGCGCTGATCGCCAGCATCAGCAGGGGCAAACTGTGCCCTCGATCCGCGACGATCCCTGACCGCCCGCTTGCGAAGGCGATGGAACTTTCGTCGGTCTTCGGCGATTGACGCAATGGCCGTCTCGCGATCTTCCGCGTTGCGGCCATTTTCGGCGCGATCAAGGGCGAGGCGGCGATGACCAACGTCGGCAACGGAGAGGCGACGGCGACGCCGGATGCGGCGTCGCCAAAGCCCCTGACGACCGGAGTCCGTTTTGCGATCGTCGGAACATTCCTGATCCTTCTGATCGGCGCGCTCTATTTCGGTCGCGCGCTGGTGTTGCCGATCATTCTGGCGGTTCTCATAGCGCTGACCTTCATGCCCCTGATCCGCTATCTCAGCCGGCGCGGCATTCCGGCGGCGCTGTCGGCCGCCGTCCTTGTCGTCTCCATCGGTGGCGCGGGTCTCGGCGCATCGATCATGCTGGCCGACCCAGTCACGCAGATGATTGAGGATACCCCCAAAACCGTTCGCGAACTCAGACAACGTTTCTATTCTTTGCGAGGCACGATGTCGGCTCTGGTCGAGGCGAGCCAGCAGGTTCAGGACATGGCCGATCCCTCGAGCGATGGAAGGCCGCCGCAGAAGGTGGTCATCGCTCAGTCGGGGCTGGTGTCCTGGGCCGCCGATACGCTGTCGGGCATCGCGTCGACGCTTGGCGCGACGCTGATCCTCGCCGTCTTCCTGCTCGCGTCGGGCGACCTGTTTCTTCAAAAGCTGGTGCGGGTCTTGCCGACGCTGGGCGACAAGAAGCGTTCGCTGCGCATCGTCCATGACGTGGAGTCCGAGGTCTCGCGGTACCTGCTCACCATCACTGTGATCAACGGGGCGTTCGGTGTGGCGGTCGGCGCGGCGATGGCGTTCCTCGGCATGCCCAATCCGATCCTGTGGGGGATCGCCGGAGCGTTGCTCAACTACGTGCCCTATCTCGGCGCGGTCGTCGGCATCACGCTCGTCGCCGGCACTGCCATCGTCACCTATCCGACCCTGACGATGGCTGCCTTCCCGCCGGTTGTCTATCTCGCCCTCCACATCCTCGAGGGCTCCGTCATCACTCCCCTCACGCTCGGTCGGCGCCTCGAGCTCAACGCCGTCGTTATCCTGCTTGCGCTCGCCCTCTGCGGCTGGCTGTGGGGGATCGTCGGGGCGCTGATCGCCGTGCCGCTTCTGGTCGTCGTCAAGGTGTTCTGCGACAACTTCCCCACCCTTGCCAAGTTTGGCGAATTCCTCTCCGGCGAGGTGCCGCCGGTCGATAGTGCCGCCCTTGAGGCGAGGGCCAACGCCACGCCGTCCTTGCGTCCGGGTAACCCCGGCAGCGGCGGATAGCCTCAGCGCGCTTCCCATGCGGGGCGCGGATGGGCTATGCAACAGCCATCCACGGCGTTCGCCGAGGTTCGATCCTCATTCATGACAGTCAGGGAGTCGCTTGCGACATGATTATCGTTACCGGAGGAAGCGGCAAGCTGGGGCGCGCCTGCGTCAAGGATCTGATGGACAACGGATATGACGTGACGTCGATCGACATGGTGCCGCCGCCCGGCCAGAACAATCCGCCCTTGCCCGGCGACGTGCGCTACAGCCGCGCCGACATTACCGATTTCGGCCAGGCGATGGCGGCATTGTCGATGATCGACGAGCGGGTCGAGAAAGTCACCGGGCTGGTCCACCTCGCCGCGATCCCGGCTCCTGGCCAGGCGACGAACCACGTCACCTTCCAGACCAACACCATTTCCACCTACAACATGTTCGAGGCGGCGCGTCAGCTCGGCATCAAGAATAT
>Ga0210086_1000641_pt1 | contig 19479 bp, 22 predicted proteins | sample China_Galinas_PW_3_FD_184867 | JGI IMG/M metagenome (GOLD analysis project Ga0210086, IMG submission 184867) | Wetland microbial communities from San Francisco Bay, California, USA, that impact long-term carbon sequestration - China_Galinas_PWB_D2... | ecosystem: Environmental > Aquatic > Marine...
ACATCATGCTATTTTTGAATATCTGAACGAGACTGACTATTTAAAATTTTTCCATAATGCAATCAGTATGCGCTCTATGCTTGGTTACCCACCTTGCAAACGATTAGTAGAAATTGAATTAAAACATACTGATGAGCTGACAATCGAACGTGATGCACGTACATTACTGTATGCATTGCAAACAGCACGCTCACAACATGAATGGCAGATACAGATACTAGGGCCGGCAAAACCACCGGTGCACAAAATAAAAAATACCTATGTGCGAAAAATATATCTAAAAAGTATAGACATGCGGTTAATTATGCAACTATTGCATACCATCAATATGCAACGATACAAAAGCACTATCTACTGCACACCAAATCCGGTTACTTGAAAAAATTCTCACGGTAATAACACAACTCTGCAATAGATTCTTGGATGTCTTCGAGTGCGCGATGCGTGTCTGCTTTTTTAAATTCAGCATGGTTGGGGTACCAACGCAATACTAATTCTTTAATGGTTGTAACATCAATCAGGCGATAATATAAATAATTAATCAATGCAGGCATGTAGACACGCAAGAATGCACGGTCTTGCCATACGGAATTACCGGCAAGCAATGCCGTACCCTGCACACAATGTTGTTGTATAAATGATAAGGTTTGTTGTTCTGCTTCTTGTAAAGAAACATGAGAAGTTCGTACTTTATCAAGCAAGCCAGACTTGGTATGCTGCGCGTGCGACCATGCTTCCATCATATTGAGCATGTCTTCTGGTTGATAAATAACAAGCGATGGCCCAAGTGCAATAATATTGAGATTACTATCGGTTATAATAGACGCAATTTCTAAAATAACGTTGCGTTCCGGATTTAACCCGGTCATCTCTAAATCAATCCACACTAAATTTTGTTCTTGCTGGGCCATCATTCTTTCTTTCTAAAAATTAGTTAGATCCATATCATTATTATTACCTAGAACGCTACCAAATGGGAATTATATATAGAACCATCAGAAGTTCTTCGTTCATTTTTTTATTTACGAGGGCTTTCTGGTAAAGATGTATGATACTCATTATCTTCTTCTAGATACTCATAACCATGCGCTTTAAATGATGCGTCTCGAGCTACTTGTTTCACAATCGGACGCAAAGCATATTTTAATCTACCTATCTCAAAAGAATCTAATGTACTGTGCATATATTTAGCAATAATTATGTTTAATGCATAATATTTACCATCAATTAATTGTATAAAACTAGGCTTTGGCTGCTTATTTAAAACCGCAATAAGCTTTGAAGCATCAACACAGAATTCCATGTTGTAATGGCTTAAGCCATATAAACATTTTTGCATAATTTCAGTAGATATAGCTATATTTGGATTGCGCACTAATGTAATATAATTTTGCCCAGGTTTAATATGTATACAATCAGCGTACAATTTAATATCATCACGATACCACCAATAAGTTATTTTTTCTTCTTGATTATTATACGATTTTTCCTTTGGTGACAACGACATAGCATACATTTGACCAACCAATAAACTGCTCGCCATAGTTAATACAAATAACTTTTTCATATTATGTAAACCTTTACCATATATGTATAAATATTTATGCTATAAACACACGCGACAATTATACTCTCTCATTTTTATAAGGACCGACATGCAAAAACTTCGCGTTGGTGTATTTATGGGTGGAAAATCAATTGAAAAAGAAGTCTCTTTTAATTCAGGGCGCACGGTATGTGATCACCTTGACACCTCACGATATGAGGTGATACCTATTTTTCAAACTGCTCATGGTATGTTGTATGTATTACCCCTACATTTTTTGCATCGTGGAAAAATTAGCGATTTTGAACATCGTCTCGCACAAGAAGCGGAACCCGTTATATGGGATAATTTACCAAAATTAGTCGATTTTGTCTATATTTGTGTACATGGCAACTACGCAGAAGATGGCGTATTACAAGGCTTTTTTGAAGTTTTAGGCATCCCTTATCTGGGATCAAAAGTACTCAGTAGCGCATTGAGTATGAACAAAGTTATGCAAAAAGAGATCTTGCATGCGCATGGCATTGCAGTACCACGTGGCATCACACTTAATCCACATGAAATTGCAGCGCTTGATAACGCACAATTGATAACTCACCTTGCAAAAAACAATATACAATTACCATGCGTAGTCAAACCATATAAAGAAGGTTCAAGCTTGGGCGTATGTGTGGTCTGGCATCAAGATGAACTACTTGGAGCAGTACAACATGCATGTACCATTAATCCACACAAACAACAAACCGTGCTTATAGAAGAAAAAGTTGTGGGGATGGAATTTTCTTGTATCACCATCACTGATTACAAAACAAATACACTCATACCACTACCACCCACCGAGATTGTGCCGGAAGATGACTCACACTTTTTTGATTACGAACAAAAATATATGCCGGGACGTGCAACTAAAAATACCCCGCCACATTGTAGTTCGGCCATTATTAAAAAAATTCAAGATACCTGCGTACAAGTTATGCGCGTACTTGGCATCACCAATATTTCGCGCATTGATGGCTTTGTTACAGCCGATGAACAAATAATTATTATTGATCCTAATTCCCTGTCTGGCATGGGACCATCTAGCTTTGTGTTTCGTGAAGCAGCAGAAATTAATATAAGTCATACACAATTAATTAATCATTTAATCGAAACTGAATTGCACGCTTATGGTATGCTTGATGCCCTAGTGCAACAAGAACAACTACAACAGCAAGAACATACTATGGAACAAAAAATACGTGTTGCCGTTTTAATGGGTGGCAACTCAAATGAAAAAGAAATATCACTCGAATCAGGTAGAAATGTTGTATATAAATTGTCTCCACATAAATATGAGGTACTACCGCTCTTTGTTGATAGTAACATGTGCCTGTTCCACATAAACCAATCATTATTAGTACGTAACTCAACAAAGGAGATTACATCACTACTACAAGAAAGCATGCAGGTTGCGTGGCATGATTTGCCACATCTGGTTGATTTTGTATTTATTGCTTTACATGGTGGCAATGGAGAAAATGGTGCAATACAAGGAACGCTCGAAATGCTTGGTCTGCCATACAACGGTTCATCAGTACTGACTAGTGCATTGTGTATGGACAAATATAAAACCACGCAGTTTTTACGATCTCAACAATTTGATGTGCCCAACTCAATGATAATTACACACGAGGAATGGCACCAAAATCACAATCTACTCATACAAAGTATCGAACATACTATTGGATTCCCTTGCATTGTAAAACCACATAATGATGGCTGCAGTGTGATGGTAGAAAAAATAAATACATCAGAAGAACTTACTCAACATATCGAGTCACTTTTTGCACAAAAAAATATTGCTTTAGTAGAAGAATTTATCACCGGCATGGAACTCACGGTGGGTGTAATTGGTAATGAAGAACCACGTGCATTACCACCAAGCCAAGCAGTTACCACGCATACCGTATTGTCTATGCAAGAGAAATTTTTACCCGGTGCAGGTGAAAATCAAACACCGGCACCATTACCAACTCAGGCACTACAATTGGTGCAACAAACCATTGAGCGCGCATACTCTGCATTACAATGCAAGGGCTATGCACGCATTGATTGTTTTTATCAAACAGCAACACAAAGCCCTACGCGCCAAGAGCGCATTATTATTTTAGAAGTCAATACGTTACCCGCACTTACACCGGCAACCTGTATTTTCCATCAAGCGCTTGAAGTTGGTATTAAGCCTATGGATTTTATAGATAAGATTATTGAATTTGGTATGCAAGAACATGGTATCACCATAAAGAGCGCAACTGCACTTGGCAAAGAACATAATATTTAGCCTTCTTCCATTGCACCTTCAAAATATATCTGAGTCTGCGGCAACTCCTGTTGTAGTCTATCTATGTCATCCTGAGAAAGATCATTACCCTTCAGAAATAGCTGTTCTAAGTGATTACTCAAATGATTCAGATTAGGTATACCCGCATTAGTAAGCAGGTTATTTGATAGTTCTAGTATTTCTAAAGAAGTAAGATGAGCAAAATCGGGGATACTGGTTAGTGTATTATTACTTACATCAAGCTCCTCTAAGCGAGGAAGATTAAAATTTGGTACATCGCTTAATTCATTACCCTCTACATATAATTCCTGCAAAGAATTCAACTGCACAAAATTTGGGATATGTTTTAGTCTATTATAATTTAAAACAAGCAATACTAATTGTTGCAAGTGTGTAAAATTAGGCACTTCAGATATGTTATTATACTCTAAAAATAATCTCTTTAATGCCTTAAGATGTTCAAAATTTGGAATAGCAAACAAGTTATTTTCTGTTAAATATAACCTTTTTAACGAAGAAAGGTACTTAAAGTTAGGCACACTGGTTAATTTATTGTACTGCAAATGCAGTCGCTGTAATTTTGGAAGGTTAAAATCCGGCACCATGATTAACTTATTATCATGTAAATATAAAAATATAAGTTCTGGCAAATTGAAGTTAGGCACTTTTTTTAGTTCATTCCCTTGCAATTCTAAGTACTGTAATTTATTAAGACCTGTAAGTGCATTGTCTGAAATAAAAGTCAGCTGGTTAGCCGTTAAAAATAGCTCTTTTAAATTTTCTAGTTTTATAAATGCATAATCCGGTATAAGGGTTATATTGTTACCAATAAGGTTTAAACTCTTAATTTTATTACGAAAATTTGCCGATATAAGCCCTATCCCAACTAAATTTACTATATTTTTTTCTTTCAAAATCAACGTGCCATCTTCTGTCAAATCAGGCAACATCTCTAAAGCCACAATATCAGCGATACTATATACATCAAGTCGACTTGGTTCTTCTTTTACTAATGATTCTTTTTTTGCAATATCTTGTATCGGACCTGGTACTACTTCAAATAATTTTGCATCGGTGACAGTATATTTTTTTTCAACCCATAATGTTGTAAGCGCATCTATAAGCCATCCTGCATCCAAAACTACAGCTGCATCTATGCAATCAGCTAATATCGCTGCACTATCTGACAATGTCTCTTGAACAATTAATCTTACTTGTGCAGGAATGTCATCTGGTGAGTAAGTATTAAAAAACAAAGGATCTATTTTTGTAACCGGGGCATTGAGAACTTTTTTAACTATATTAAGAAGCAACCCTAATCTTTCGCTTTCTATACTTGCAAGAGGTATCGTTTCTTCTGTAAAAGTAGCCGCTCCAAGATCTTTTATCATGTTATATACAAGCGGTATAAGTTTTGCCTCTTGCTCTGAAAGATCAAATTGCACACCATCTTTGCTGGCAAACTTAACCGTTAAACCACGTTGGCGCTTGCTCACCGGTGCCTCAATTGGTTCACCTTCTTCTGACCGTGCACGCTTCATCGCCATAATCGGCAGAACTATACCGGCGCTTATTAGTAATAATAACCACAATTTCTTCATACTACCCTCTGATATATCTACTTTAGTTCTCTTTTTAATATTAATTCAATGTGAATATATAAATCAATAATTTTATTATTTACAGGTTAAAAACATTACAACATTGCTATTGCAAACTGTATTATGCTAATCTACTAACTATAAACTGTATTGTGCCAATCTACTAACTATAATAAGAAAGATTCCTATGGCAGGACCAGTCAGTCACATTATCTGTGCACTCACCGTACTCAATAGCGGAAACATACAGATTCAAGATAAACAAGCATTTATTTTAGGAACAAGTTTTCCCGATATTAGGTATATGGGGGTTATCTCTCGCGACCAAACACATAAAAAAGAAGTAACCTGGCATGATGTACAGCATGCATCTTCTGATTTTGAGGCAGGTATGTTATTGCATGCCCTACTCGATCAAGTACGAGAAGCTTATGTGGTAGAACAAGGTGCCTATGATCATATTCCCAATACAAGATTTAAAGCACATTGCTTAAAATTTTTTGAAGACATAACCATGTGGGACACTGCAAAATCCGCGGAATGGCAAACTATTATCAGTTATTTTGACACCGTACACCCCGCAGAAAAACAATTTGGTATTCCGGAAGAAACAATTTTGCAATGGCATAATTTTATACAAGATTATATACGCGCTATGCCAAACTTGCCAAACCTATCGCAATTTCCATTTTATGCATATAGTACCACCATTAAAGATTTGATAAAGCGTAAAGCCATGCAGCTTGCTCTTGCAGCCAGCCAACCACTCATTAACTATGTAATGGGATCATTGGCAACAGATCAAGAACTGCATGATATCGTGCATACATTTTATGATAATGTTACCTATTATCTCGAGCTACCAATTGTAAAAATTGATGTTGCAGTACAACCGGCTTATTAAACTACAATAATGTTGCAAAAATTTTTGTAATAAACCAATAGCTAAGCAATGCAGATAAGATATTACTCACCCATGTTACCGCAAGTAACTTCCAGGTGCTATCTTCAGATGTTACATGGAGTGGAATTAAAAATAGTGATTGCAAGACCGCATATACGATACCTAAATAGAGACTTGCAAAAAGTGGATCATTGGTAGCAATAGCCTCAGTCATATCTTCCGAAGTAAAGCGATAGGCAATAAGTCCGATACCAAGAAGAAGGTATAACATAAATGCAAAAAAATGAGCACTAAATGAGAGTAATATGGCACGGCTTAAACTCATACGCAATATTAACCGGAATAATATGCATAGCATGAATGTGTTAATTAAGATATGGAACCAATCATATGTAATGCTAAAAATCCATGCAGAAAGTATAAAATCTGCAACGTGCGTTACCATATATGCACCTCTTTTTTGCGATAGGTTAACTTTTATAAGCTTACTTGAATACTCCTTCAAAAACAAATTCAGAAATTTTTTTGCGGTCAGTCGGCTCTTCTCGCGCTTGCAAGTCAGGCGGTAAATCTTCTTTTTTGCCCGGTTTACCGATTGCTGCCATTGCTTCTACGGTATAGCCATTAGGAATGTTAAGTTTTTGCTTTGCACGTTCATAACTAAAACCTTCCATACCATGCACAACCAAATTATTAACTTCTCCTTGCAAGGCTAAATTTTCCCATGCGGCACCAGTATCAAATGAATGAGTACGTGAAGGTTTATCATTATACTCAAATGTATCGCGAGAAATAATCACCATTAATACGGCCGCATTCTTACACCACTGCTTATTAAAATCTACCAACAAATCAAAAAATATATCCCATGCCGGTGTATCGCGCTTAGCATACACAAAATACCATGGCTGATTATTATACGATGACGGTGCCCAACGCGCCGCTTCAAATAATGTCATCAATTCTTCATCACTTATTGATTGACCAGACATAGCCCGTGGTGACCATCGATGTAAAATGATATCATGTATTTTGTAATCAGGTTTGCGATTTGTCATATTCTTGTTTCCTAAAAAATAAATATGTGACAATAAACATGAGGGGCTATACTTTATGCAATATCATATAGGGGACCTACAATGAAACAATATTACATATCTTGTTTAATAATTCTGTGCAGCACAACTACTGCATATCCAATGGAACAATTTCTATCTACTTTATGGGGTAAAGAAAAACTGCCCGTACAAACATCGCATATCACCCAGCATAATACTGATAAAAGTACACCAGAACACACCAATGGAAATACACCCATACATATCGCGAACAATAATTACATCACTATTGGGCTTACTCAAGAGCAAATACAACAGGCAAAACAAGAAAATGAAGTTAAATCAACAGCTTCTGCATATGCGCAGGCAAAAGCTGCTGCTCAAAATACAAACTTTTTCTCAGATATGCCGGGTCTCACAAAACAATTTTTTGATGCACACACATGGCAATTGATTGCGGTAACTATTGGTGCTACCTATGGTTATATATGCTACCGAGTTATTCAAGGTAATATCTATCTTGCGCAACCAAACCTCTGGTCATCATGGAAAGCTGCACTCTCTTTGCAACACCTTTGCGCGCTACCCCAAGAAGAACTTACACAAGCACTCATTTTTGATTTGCAGAATAAATATATTAACCCGGCTAACCCGCTCGACCCACACAGCTCATTCACGCACTTTATGTATGATATAGAACGCGAACGGGCATATTTAGAACAACTGCAAACACTACATCGCAAATTAAAAAATACCTATATGCTTCACTTTTTCCCTCTCAACACCAAGCGATACGCCAGCATACCCAAGCGTCTTGACCGCATCGCCTTTATCCAACACCTGTTTTCTACCTGGATTGCCGAGCACAAGGTTGGCCCTCATGCCCCCTTACAAGTTGCCATTATGCCCTAATATAATGTGCCTCATGCCAGCCTAGCTACCTCTGGAAATAGCCTCTTTTTAAAAACTCATATTTTCTCTTTGTAAATAAATTGTTGACTTTCAAATTTCCCATTTGATACGATTTATAGTGAATAGTAGTAAAAATAAGAGTTTTTAATATAAAAGGGGAGATTCCATATGAAAACTTCAAACAAAATGTTAGTTGCTGCTCTTGCCCTCCTTGGTATAAGCAATGCAGCATTGGGTCATATTTATACATATTCTAACCATACCGCACAGGATATCCAGGTACGTATGCAGCTCGGAGGATTTGGTGAACCATGGTATATTGTAGGGGCAAAGCCATATGAAACAAAAGAAAATGACAATAATTTTATCCCTGCAGATACAACGTATGAACTTCGTTTTGTAGCAGGTGAAGGACCATTAGATTATTCTCGTAAATTCGGTTTCTGCCTTGCACGTCAACAATATCGCGTACAAGATGAAAATGGCAAATGGGGTGCTTGGTATGCAGTTGCAGTACGTTTTGTAGAAACTGAACAATTTAACAAATTAGTAAAAGCATCATCATTATTTGCTGAAGGTACTAAAACCGCTATCGCACAAGCAGCACAAATTGCAGGTAGCATGCTACAAACCACTACGCCTACTACCGGTAAAGAAGAAATTGATGAAGCATTATCATCAGCAACCGCAACAGCTGAACCTACTTCTGCAGTCGGCAAAGCCCTTGAAAAAACCGGTGAAGGTCTTGAAAATGTTCCACTTGGTAAAATCGTAAAACAAATTGGTAAAATGATTGGTTACTCAATGTGCCGCGAAAGACACTTTGATATCATCGAAGGTACAGATGGTATAGAGTTCATCTCGCTTGCTGAGTAATTAGACACTGAAAACAAGAGGCTCCTTGCATTATGTAAGGAGCCTTTTTTGTTGCTTAATTTTATTGCAAATACCCACCTGCACTACCAACACCGGACACGCTACCAAGGAGATACTTAACATCATCATCACCAAAACGAGCACCCAAACCAAAGAAGGCACTTGCATTGCGTTTGCTGGCAAAGTCATCTGCACCGGCAGTAACATAAATACTGTTCAGCACAAACATACGGTTAATCCATTTGATGTGTGGGCGGTTATCATCACATCGGTTCCAACCATGCAGATCAAAGAACTCGAGCGTAGTAACCCATCTGAACTGGTCAGTGCCAAATGGTATATCAATATCTACACCCGCACCGGCACTACCTTCAAATAAACCAAATCTGAATGCTATGTTTTTATAAATTTTACCAAACTGTAAGCCAAATTTGATGGTATTACGCTTATAGTTTGTCTTACGTTCAAACAAAAGGTCACCCGGATCTATATTAAGTTGTTGCCCCCTATCAGGATCTACAGTCAAATCAAGTGGGTCAACTACCTCACCGCGTGCATTCACGTAATCAATTTCCATTTTGTCACGGTATGCATACCCTTTTTCATTGGTAGCAATTTGTACTAAATAAAAATGATCTTCATTCGGGTGAATACGCACATCAAAATACCCTTTTGCATTTTCTAGATGATAATTTTCTGCACGACGATAAAACCCTTCAAAGTGTGTATCAAACACAAACTGTATACGATCTAATTTGGTAACGTAATTTTTAAATCCTTGCACGGCAACTTTTAAGTCTTGATATGTTTCGTCTTCATTGACCAATTTGCCAAGAACGCCTTTACCTTCATCTATTTTTTCTGCCACTGAACTTACATTACGCAAGCCATCACGTGCTTGCACTGATGCTTGTTCAAACGCCTCTACCGATGTTTCTATGCGCGTTGCAACTCGATCGAAATCACGATCGAATGCATTGGCAATTTTATCTATACCTTCTTGTACACTTGGGAATACATCTCGTTCAAGCTGCATAGAAAGGCGATCTACATGATTACCAATTTCAAGTAATTTATTGATATTATCTTCGTTACGTACAAATGAACGCTCAAGTGTATCTGAGAATGAAGACATTTTTTCTGCGGTCGTATGCAAGTTGTCAAACAATTCACGCATGCGCTCTTTGCCTTCATCTCCACCCATTGCACCACGGAATGAATCGGTTACATCCTCTACATGTGATGCGATTTTTTTAAACTGCTGTAATAATTCATCTATAGATACTGGGGCTACTGCCGGTTTAGCAAGCGTATCTCCTGGATCTAATCGTTGGAGTAATGGATCTCCCGGAATAATTTCTATAAAATGCGGTCCTAACAGGCCATCTTGACGCACAATAGCATGAGAATCTTGGTACAATGAATAATCACGCAATACCATCACTGTTGCTTGTGCACATGTTTGATTATCTATAGGCGCCAGGCGAACACTTTCTACCCACCCAACTTTAACACCGGCAATTTTTACATCTGCTTTTCTTGATAAGCCTGCCACATCTTTAAAGTACATGATGTATTCTACATAGTTTCCACGGTCAAACCGAAATGCACCAATTTGAAAACCCATGTATATAAAAACTGCAATGGCAGCTAATACAACAAAACCAACTTTTGTTTCAACTTTACCTAGCAACGCAATTCCTTTTTTTCAATCAGAGCCAATATAATTTTTTTATGCTTACATCATACTCATTTTCACCATTGCGTGCACGTTTATATCGTTCCATAATTGCGAGCAAACGCTGTGTGACTGAACCAACCGTACCATGCACTAAGACAGCAAATGTAGTCGGGTCAAAGGAGGTATCTAGCACTGAGTCTAACCCTTTGGGCAAACTCTGCAACTCTTTTTCATAAAGAGGTTTGAGTAGGGTATCCCAACTTTGCTTCCATTGCACGCTTTTCTTAAATTCTTTACTCAATTTTTTTATAATATTAGTGCGTCCTTCTGTGTCACCCGGCTGAGCTGACTTAAATTGCAAGATACGCAAAAGTGAATCAGAGAGCAACCATGGCTGTAGCTTTGCATGTATACTTTGCACCGTAAAAATATCCGTTAAATAGATAGTGCCACTTGTACCCGTTGCTGGTTCATAAAAAATTTTTTGCTTAAAAATTGCAAACTCCTTGATAGTTAACAACTCAGTTACATCATCGAGTGGTCGTCCACGTTTGCTTAAAAATTGTTCAAGTGACTTAAATATATCTTTGCCACCGAGTATTTCTTGTATACGCTTGCAAATAAATTCCATAAGTACATGCCAATCACCATTCACCTGCCCCTTACCTACAAACTCTTTTTTCTTAAAATCATATATTTTATTGATATTAATTTTGCCATCTTCTGCTATCATACAGACTTTAATTTCTGCATCAATCCCATCTATCGCTTTTTTCAGTTGATAAGTTTGCCAACGATTAATAGTTGGTGTAATGCGTTCCCAAAATACACGTGCAACGTCATCTTGCGTCGGTTTTTTATTTTCTTCACCCTCTTGTTTGAATTCAAATAGCGTTAACTGGCTTTCTGAAATAGCAAGTGCACCTTGCGCAAGTGTATGCGCTTTTTCACGCGCAATCATCACCTGTATAAATGGAAGATAAGTCGAACCGCGTACAAAAATATAGGTACCAATAGCAATTGCACCGGTAATCATCATCAATGTTACAATTAAAATATACCCTGAATTTTTTGCCATGGTTTACCTTTTAACTACCTGAAATGGTGTTCTGCGTTGATAATATCTACGCTGCGTTGTTGCACCACCTCGTTGTACCTGTGCTCCCGGCCTACGTGGTATTGTTGGCATTGGTGCAGATTGAGCTCCTGTTGTTTTTAAGCGCTCGGTTAATGTTTTTTGTTTCGACTGTGTTGACTCTACGCGTTTAGGAATTGGCTTGAGGCTCGCATTCAAGCTTGGCAGAATCTCAAACACAAAGGTAAATGGATGTGCATGTGCATAGCTTGTGTCCCAAAGTTCAACATGCATCACTACCCAATGCGGAATGGGCGGTAATTTTTTTTCTTCTTGTTCAGTTGCTGCCGATTGTTTCCATTCTTGTTTAGTTACTCGATCAAAAACCGGTTCTTGCGATAAAGATTTTTTTTGGCCCGTTTGTTGTTTCTGTTTTTGTTCAACCATCGCGCTATATTCTATGCTCACTTGTTTTACACCACGCGCCAATTCATATCCACGGATTTTGGAATCTTGCGCTTGATACGGATCGAGTGCTATATCATTACCCTCTTGGCGCATAAGTATAAATGAATTTGGGCGCTTTGTCTCCGGCACCAATTTATACACGACACGAACCAAATATGGTTGCCCTTTGCCTGCCAACTCAGACCAATATGATTCCATAGGGTTATTGGTAATGCACGTTAACAACTGCAATGTATGATCACCTTCAAATACATGCTGCACCGCTTCTTTTTGTGGTTGCGCTTGTTGCTGTTGCACAGTAGTAGTAAGCTCAATATCAAGTGGTATACATGCACCACTCAAGTCTCGGTCAATTTGATGGTGCATTAATGCAACGCGCGTATACAAATCAGTAAATTTATCTACACGTACTTGCGATTGGGTCATTAAATTCCAAAACACAATAAGCGATGCACTTATGCCTGCTGCAATTGCCGTTGCAAGCAGTACTTCTATTAGAGTAAACCCTTTGCGCACCATCATGGTTGTTGCTCAGGTTTAATGCAACGTAAGCTAACCAATGCATCATCATACCGCTTATTAAAAACAGACCATACTGCAGTCACCCGTTCACTATGTAACCCTTTTATTGCATGTAATGCAGATTTTGTATCAACCGGATTCAATTGATAGCGCAAAACAGTTGGCGGATTATCAAGCTGTTTTTCGAGCGTTAATTGATTTGTATCTTTTTTGGGCTGTTTATGTACATCAAATAAAAAATCTTGCATGAAAAATATACGTTGCATATGACGCGAAACACGTGCCACACGTTGGAGCATCTCTCCCTGCATAAAAAAAAGCGGCCCCATAACCAATGCAATAATAACTGCAGCAAATAATGTCTCGAGTAAGGTAAACCCGTCTCTTATATGTGCAAGATTTATGCCGCTTGACCCTTCAATATGTTCAGGCGGAGTGGTTTGGACTTTATGTTTGGAATGTATCATATACTTTAAACTGCGCAGAAAATGGATTTAACACTAAACCAAATTTACGAGCACGGCCTGCAATCGTATCTTTTTTATCAATAAAGTTAATAGTAACCTCTTGTGCAAGACCTTCGGGCATGAGCACAAAATATGCGCTTTTAATTGTACGTCCACTCATCTCGTTCACCCGTTCAATAAAAAAATCTTTAATCGCTATGTGCACCGGCCACACAAAAGATGATTGCATCAACCCACGCATGGGTACTGTAACCAATGCGCCTTTTTGTGATGCGCCCTCTTGCGCAACCTCTACACGCACACGACGTGTTGTAAAATCAAAATGTACCATATGAATTTTATGCGTAACCAATGCCTGCTGCCATGCCAACTGCGTGATAGCATTGAGCCGCGTTATAAACAACTCTCGTTCATAACGCGGGCCTCGTCCTAAGAAGTTGGGTATTACCATGCTCATAAATAACCCCACAATGAGCATAACAAATAATACCTCAAGCAAAGTAAATGCAGGCTTTACACTCATGCAGCATAAATCCAATCTTCTTTCTTACCACTTTTACCACGTGAATAGAGTTCGTATGGGTTTTCTGCTTCCGGTGTTGGTTTATACACATATTTTCTTCCCCATGGGTCAAGCGGTACTGCTTTTTTACCAAGATATGGGCCACTCCAATTTTCTACATCTGCCGGACGTTTTACCAAATCACGTAAATCAACAGGTAGCTTACTGGTATCAGTTTGATAGAGTGTGATAGCTTGCTTAAATTGCAACAAAGTTGTTTTTGCCGTATCTCGCTTTGACCGTTCCAAATAACTGAACAATTGTGGAACAATAACTGCCATTAAACCACCAACAATAGCCATAGCAATGAGCACTTCCCATAGGGTAAAACCTTCACGAGCATGTTTGGTAGATATAGTATATGTAGCCATAAAAAAACTCCTGTTAATGTTTATTAAAAGCCGGCGCCGCCGCCAACTTGACTCATCATATTCATTACTGGTGACATAATAGCCAACACAATTAATCCGATTACCAGACCTACAACTATCAGCATAATTGGCCCAAGCGCGGTAGTTAATTTATTAATTAATTCTCGCAACTCCTCTTCATAGTTCTCTGCTACCATTAATAACATGGTGTCAAGCTTGCCGGTCTCTTCTCCTGTTTTAATTAAATAAATTGCAATTGGCGGAAAAATTCCTGTTTCTTTTAAATATTGTGCAATTTTACCTTGCTTAATGATTTTATCACGAGCCTCATTTAATGCATCGGTTAAAATTTTATTATCGATAATGTCACACACAATATCAAGTGCTTCTGCCAGATTGACGCCACCATTCAGTAGTAAGCCAAGTGTATAACTAAATTGTACAACCGCATTTGTTTTAGAAATATATTTAATAAGCGGTATATGCAACTTAATGGTATCTAAGGTACGCGCACCTTGTGGCGTGCTACTCCAATACCGATACGCAATAATCATGATAATAAGCAGTATAATTATTATTAAATAATAACTTTTGAAAAAGTTTGCAATGCCCATCATAACTGCAGTAATGGTAGGCAATGGCTGATCTTGTGATGCAAGCCCTTCTGCTATGCCGGGGATTACAAAGGTGATAAGACCAACAACTACAATAAGCGCCACTGATAACTGAATAAGAGGAAATCTAATTGCACCAACGACCTGTTTTCTGATTTCTTCTCTACGCGCTAAATAATCAGTTAAACGTTCAAGAATAACTTCTAGGTTACCACTTGCTTCCCCCGCACGCACAAGCTGCACATAGATAGTCTCAAACACTTTTGGATATTGTGCAAGCGCATCGGCAAGCGAGGAGCCTTCTTTTACACGATCTTTTATTGTAATAACAATAGAACGCAAACGGCCTTCTACCTGATCAATTAATAATTCGAGTGCTTGCAACAAAGGAACGCCGGATTTAAGTAATGTTGCCAACTGCTTGGTAAATAAAATTTTATCTTTAACCGAAACTGATCTACCAAAGAATCGTGCAAATAAACCTTCGCGCGCTTCATAACTTGCAAGTACAATAGAAATAGGGAATAGCCCTTGCTTGGCCAACTGCTCTTTTACTGCACTCAAAGAGGGTGCATCAATCAAGCCACTTACCTTCTTGCCTTCTTTAGAAAATGCTTGATAAGAATAAAGAGCCATCGTTTAAATCCTTTACAACAAAGCGCGCGTATATATAAAATATGCTATGCTATTGGCTACCGTATATGTTTCATGATACGATAGTACATAAGTATAGTATTACTTTATACCATAAAGGAGCCATTGATGAAATCAAAAGCTCTACTTACATTAATTTGTACCTCTTTCACCACATTTACACCGGCACATGCTAAAATAAAACAAGGAAAACATGCACGCGTACGCGCATCTGATGTTGCTGTTATTTTTAGTGACATTAGCAAACCAAGTTATAGCACCGATATTTTGCCGCACAACTTTTCTTATTTAACCAATTTATTAGAATATGGCAACAATACCAAAAAAGGCAGAGCTTACACTGAGCGTGTGCTACGTGTCTTTAACCGCCTCATTAAAGGTACCGGTTATATTAATGCCTATGCATTCTCTGACATGCTCGAAGTTTTGCCCGGCCTGCTTGAACAAGATTGTGTTGCACATCGCTCAAAAGGTCTCATCCAAAACAGCTCACTTCTTGATCTTGACATGTATGATCGCTTTAAAGAATCAGTGAATAATTTATTATATAATCGTTTTTTAACCGACTATGACTCCTTTAAACAAGACCCTGAAGATTTTCTGGGGCAATTGACTGCCAATATTCTTGATGTGGTAGAAGAAGAGGTCAGCATTCAAGACTTGCGTCAAGTATTAGTGCGCTTTTTGGAACTTAGCGCTTCAAAATTGGTCTGGTCACCGGAAGATCAAGAATATGTGTGGTCTTCAGTCAAAAAAATATCTAAACAACTTGCTAAGCTCGTGGAATATAATGTGCTGGAAGATGTTGACACACTTGATGATATGTATTGGTCTTTGGTAGAACGCTTCTGCTTTTTTGTAGAAATGACACATACACACCTTACCACTGATTTTTATGATACCATACAACATGACATACGTTCAGATAAGTTGTTGTTGGTTAATCTAGAAGAACAAGAACATTGGCTGGAGAAAAAAGAAGATCGCTTATTGCGCACCGTTAAATCATGCAAAGCAAAAAAACTTGCCTATGATCAGGGTATTCTCGCACGATCTTGATACAATTGCGCCACAACCTTTTGTAAAAATTAAGCGGAAATAATAAAATATAATTGCTTCTTAATGTGCTAATTGTTGCTGGAGCACCATAAAAAATTTCTTAAATTCCGGCACTATCAAGGGCCACTCATGCTGAGACTGTGGAAATTTTTCTTGCAAATGAGCTGCAAACGTCTTTTTATCTACATATGATAAGTTCCATGCAGAAGCTTCGTCCGCCAATGTGTCTTGATAAGTACAACCAAGCTGCTTAAAACGTACATAGGCAACAATTGTATTTAAGCAATTATAATATACATGTAATAATTCTTGGTGTGGCTCTATTTTTTTACGCTGCTGACGCACAAACTGATTGAAAATATGAAGCTGCATAAGTAACTGTATATGCTTATCAACATCATCTACTTTTTGTATAATTGATGCGTCATCTTGTAGCCAGTTATGCAATACTGCACGCTCGTCAAGCTGTTGCACGCTGCCAATACACTCTTGTGCAATTTTTTGAAGCAATGAATCTGGAAGCATAGCGCTTGCTGTGCTACCAATAATAAATAATGCCCATACAATTTTCATGTTCTACCTCTTGCTATCTATTTATCGGTTCTAAGATATTCAATAATGCAGTATGAGCTTTTTGTTCTGCTAATTTTACCGCAGTAAATCTTTGTATAGCTTCTATATCATTTTGCGGGCCGGTACGTCTGCAAAATTCATCTTGAGAAACCGGCACAAGATGCCAATTGAGCTCCCATGGGTTCAGCCCTTCTGATTCAACATATAAGCTGTGTAATTTATGTATTGAGCTATGGACTAAACTACGAACAAATCCGGCATATAAAGATAAGAAGATAGTTTGCTGATCTTCTGTGCTAGAAGTATCATTATAAGCATAAAGTGAAAATGATATCGAATCAGTATTAGCCTGAATCTTATGCACAGCCCGTACTAAATCATCTTTTTTGCTTGCATCATCAAGGCAGCCTAACTCTTGTGCAAAATCATGCAATACATCACGGTAAAAATCGGTTGGCAATTTACCATTTTCCATTGCATTCACTTGTAAGGTAACCGTAAATAATGTAAGTTGTATTAATTTTTTTATAATCATAATTATTCCTTGTATTCTAGATAATCTAACATAATTTTATGCACTTCTTGCTCTGCTTTTTTTACTATTACTTCTTTTGATTTTTGCTCAATTTGCTCATTATTAATAAAATCATCTTCTATTAAAATTTCTAATAACTCTTTATAAGCTTCTAATAATGAAACACATTTGCTTGTAAAAAAAGTATGATCCTTGAGATCAATAGTAATCGCATCTTCTGCATATTCTGGATGTAACACAAGAGATGCTCCTTTTTCTCTCTCCCACTTATAACCTATCCCCCAACATAAAGATATTGGTATATCGCATTCTTGCATAAATTTAATAGTTTTTATTTTATCTCGATCCGGTACCACGCATAAAGTTTCTAGCCACTTACAGATAAATGCTTTTGAAAATTCACTAGGTCCTTCGAACAATCGGCTTATTTCTTGCCGATAATGATCGGTTGGCAATGCCATATCTTGCTCTTTTTCCATCGCACATATTTGTGTTACCAAAAGTAATCCAACAACCACACGTACCATGGTCCCTCCTTTTCAATCGATAGTATATTTTGCTCTCCAAGTAAATTCAGCATTATCCTATGCGCTTCTTGTTCTGCTTTTTTTGCTGCAATTGATTTAGTTACATCATTAACTTCTTCATTATAGATAAATTCTTTACCTATCAAATGCCGCAGTGTCTCGAGATACTCACTTAAAAAGCAATAACACTGTTCGTTAAAAAAACTATAATAGGTTATAGATCAATGGCAATTTCATGCTCCAGATCATCAACCATTTCATGTAACTCAAGAGATGATCCTTTTTCTCGACTCCAGCCATAACTTATATGCCAACATAAAGATAAAGATATATCACACTGTTTAACCAAATTGACAACTTGTATTTGATCTTGTACCGGTAAACAAGGCGGATCTTCTAACCACCTACTGAGCTCTTGTGCATAATGATCTGTTGGCAATACAATATCTTGGTCTTTTTCCATTGCACAGGCTTGTGCTGCTACAAGTAATAGTATATATGCTAGTTTTTTTATTTTCATAAGACTATTTCTGTCTTTATTCCATCAGCAATTTAAGCATTATAGTATGTGCTGCCAATTCTACTTTTTTTGCTGCCTGTACATCTTCTGTACAATTATTTGGCCCTCGTGCTGAAAAAAGTTCATGGAATGAATTCCTACGCAACCAAGTAAGAACCTCTATATATCTCTTTAAGAATAAATAACATTTCTCACTAAAAAAGGTATCTGTAACATTAAATGTAGATTTTGTAACAGTAAGATTTTGAAAAAAATCACTTTCCCACTCTAAGGCAACTTCATTTTTTTCTGCAGAAAATGGCAAAACCCCTTGCTTATAAACATGATAACTCGAGAGACTACACATACTCAAGGGGATTTCCCACCCTTGTATCATCTGTATTGTTTTTGCTGCGCTCTCTTTACTTAGTACAAACTCTTCATCAAAAATTTTTTTAGTAAACTCACCTAGTGTTCCTTGGTAAAGATTTATTGGTAGTTCTTTTCCAGATTCCATAGCACTTATTTGTATAGCAACCAGGCATAGCACAAGTATATATTTAACATTCATTGAATTTCCTTCTTAAAAATTAACGGCACATACCACACCAACCATACGTTCTAGGGCAACGCGCTTGCCATTAAATGGTAGGCG
>Ga0210086_1000642_pt1 | contig 19478 bp, 13 predicted proteins | sample China_Galinas_PW_3_FD_184867 | JGI IMG/M metagenome (GOLD analysis project Ga0210086, IMG submission 184867) | Wetland microbial communities from San Francisco Bay, California, USA, that impact long-term carbon sequestration - China_Galinas_PWB_D2... | ecosystem: Environmental > Aquatic > Marine...
AGCCTGCCCGGGGTGTGTCCCCGCCCTCATGTTAGGATCGATGCCCCGAACGGCTCGCCTGGCCACGCCGGAATGAGCCACTCCCTCCTAGCCGCTTTCTCCGAGACCATGCAGATGAAGCACCACGCCACCCGCCCGTCCTCCCGCGCGCGTCGCCCCGGCCGGATCGCCGCTCCGGCCGTTTTGAGCACGCTCTTGCTGCTCGCCATCCTGGGCACACTGACCGCCTGCACCGGCGAGACCTCCACCCCGGACGGCCCACCACGACACATCTTCCTGATCACGGTCGACACGCTGCGCGCCGACCACCTGAGCCAGTACGGCTACCTCCGGGACACGAGCCCCTCGCTCGAGCGCCTCGCCGGCCCCGGTGTGGTGTTCGAGGATGCGGTCTCCCAGTGGCCCAAGACCGGGCCGTCGTTCGCCTCGATGTTCACCGGGCAGTACCCGCAGACCACCGGGTTGACCCACAGCGCGGCCATCCATCTGCCCGACGCCTACCTGACCTTGCCGGAGCTGATGAAGCAGCAGGGCTTCACCACCCTCGCTGTCGTGTCGAACGGCGTCCTGGCCAAGGATCTCGGCTGGAACCAGGGCTTCGACAGCTACCTCGAGACCAACAAGCTCGCCCCCGAGCCCTCGGACAACCCGGTCGTGTACCGCAGGTACCTGAACGCCCGACGGGTCAACCAACTCGCCGAGCCGCTGCTCGAGCGCCACAAGAACGACCAGAAACTGTTCGTCTGGCTCCACTACTCCGATCCGCACGCGCCCTACCTGCTGCCGGCGGACGTGGAGAACCCGTTCCTCGGCGACGCCCATGACACCCGGAAGGAGATCGCCCCCATCGACCGCTCACGGGCCGTGGCGATCCCGGGGCACGACGAGCTGAGCTACTACGTGGCCTCCTATGACGGCAACGTCCACTTCGCTGACGAGCACATCGGCGGGGTGCTCGACCTGGCCGACAAGCTGGGGCTTCTCGACGACGCGTTAGTGGTCTTCACCGCCGACCACGGCGAGAGCCTCGGCGAGCACGACTACTATTTCGGCCACGGCCGGCTGCCCTACCAGCCCTGCGCCCACGTGCCCCTGATCGTCTCCTGGCCCGGACACATCGATGGAGGGCGCAGGGTCTCCGGTCCGGTGGAGCTGGTCGATCTGTACCCGACGATCCGGGACCTGGCGGCACCGGGAACCGAGGTTCCGGGGCTCGAGGGGCACAGCCTGGTCCCTCTCCTCGAAGGGAAGGACCCGAACGGAAAGGAAGACAATCCGTTCCGCTACGCCTATTCCGAAGCCGGCGGCGGTTCGCCGACCACCCACTACCGGTGGGTTCGCGACGACCGCTGGAAGCTGATCTACCACCCGCCCCTCGGCGAGCGCCCGCGCACCTGGGAGCTCTACGACCTCCAGGCCGACCCGGGCGAGACCCACAACCTGGTGGACGAGGAAACCCACCAGTTCCAGCGACTGCGGAGCGTCCTGGCGAAGTGGATGAAAGGGAGTGAGTGGATCCGTAAACCCAAGAGCGAAGTGACAAGCCACTCGGAGGAGGTGGAAAAAACGCTCAAGGCGCTGGGCTACATCAACTGACGCCGATGGATCTCGGCCGGGGGGCGTGGTGGGTCGGGCTGGCGTCGGTTGTGGTCCTCGCCCTCTGGCTCGCCGACGCACTCGGCGCCACGCTCTCCGGCGCGAGCCTCCTCGGGGCGCGCCTCGCGGTCCTCGCCGCCGGCGGGGCGAGCGTCGCCCTCGCCGTGCGCGCCGCCTACCGGCTCTGGCGGCAGGGCGGGGCCGCCCGCTGGCTGGTCGTCCTGGCGCTCCTCGCCCTGGTGCTTTGCTTCCTCGGCCTCGGCCACGAGAGCGCCAGCCGCGATTTCGGCGACGAGGGCATTTACCGCGCCCAGGCCGAGCGAATCAACCAGGAGGGGCAGCTCCTCAAGCCCTGGTTCATCTATCCCCACCTGCTCTTCTTCCTCGACGCGCTGGCGCTCTGGATCGCCTCCCTCTTCGGGCCGGCCGTCGCGACCCTGAGCCGGGAGCTGTACGGGATCTCTGGCGCCCTGCCCGTGGCGGTCTTGGTCACCCGCTCGGTGACCGCGCTCCCCGGCGGCCTGACCGTGGCGCCGGTGTTCATCGGCGCCCGCCGCCTGGCCGGCGACCGGGCCGCCGTGGCGGCCGGCGCCCTGGTCGCCCTCTCCCCGCTCTGGATCGAGATCGCCCACCTCAACCTGTCGGACGTCGTCGGCGGCTTCTTCGCCGCCATGACGGTGATGCAGGTCACGGCGCTGATCGAGCGGGAGCGCACCCGTGACTACCTGCTCGCCGGCACCTGGGCGGGGCTCGCGGCCGGCGGCAAGTACCCGGCCGGAGTGGTGGCGGTGGCGATCGCCGGCGCCTGGCTGCTCTGTCGTGTCCGCCCCCGCACCGCCGATGGGAGTGCCGCCGGCAGAGACGCCATCGCGCGAAACGCCACCTGGTCGGCGCGGGCGGGGATCGTCTGGGCCGCCGCCGCGGCCCTGGCCGCCTTCCTTGCGACGACACCCAGCTTGTTGGCCTATCCCGCGGCCGCGCTCGGTCTCCACGGCGGCGGCGCGGACCTCTTCTTCGGCGTCCGCCAGTACTCTGCACGGGGGTGGACCGGCGTCGTCCACCAGAGCAACGCACTCTATTACCTCCAGCAGCTCGTGCGCGCCTTCGGGGTACCAGCGCTCGTCGCCGGCACCGTGGGGATCGGTCTGCTCCCGGGGCGGAATCGGCGCCGCGTCGTCGCGCTCTTGCCGTTCCCGGTCGTGTACCTGGGGCTGCTCCTCTCGATGGAGATGGCCGTGCGCCGCAACCTGCTGCCGGTGCTGCCGGTCGTCGCCATGCTCCTGGGAGCGGGCCTCGCCGGCGCCTGGGGGCGCGTGGCCGGCAGTGTCGAGAGCGATCGGCGGGATGGGCGCGATCGACGGGGTCTACCCGATAAGGCGCGACCGCGTTCCCGGCGGGTCCGGATCGCCTGGGCCATGGCAGCCGCCCTCCTGATCTTGGGGCCGCCGGCCGGGCGCTCCGCTACCCAGGCGGTCCGCTTCGTCCAGCCGACCACCCGCGAGGTGGCCGCCGCCTGGATGGAGACGCATCTCCCGCCCGGCTCCTTCCTGGTGCGGGAGGCCTACACGCCTCGGCCCGGTCCCTCCTGGCGCTTCCCGTCCAGGAACCCGCGCTTCGCCATCCGGCTGACTCAGGACGAGCTACGGGACCCGCGCAACGACTTCTTGCTCCTCGCTGCCGGCTCGTACCGGCGCTTCCTCGACCCGCACAACCTGGACGACCCGGTGCTCGCCTCCGGCAGGCGCCGCTACCAGGAGATCTTCCGCGACTTCGACCTGGTCCATCGCTGGCGGGACGGGCGATTCCGCGCGGGCCCGGAGATCCGACTCTACCGGCTCGACCCGGCGAATCCGCCGTACGCGACGGCCGCCCGGTTCGGGCCGGGGGACGCGCTCCTCCGCAGCCCGGCGATGGCGACCGGCCGTCCGAGCGCAAGCGCTCCGCCGGGAACGAACGCGATCATCTACACCAAGACCGGCCAGTGGAGCCTGTACAAGCCGTTCCTCGAAGCGGGCAGCTACCAGGTGACGCTCGCGACCCGCGCACCGAGCGGCCAGGTGGAGGTGCGAGACCGCGCGAACCGGCTGCTCGCCTCCGCGGCGTTCGTCGGGGCGCCTGTGGTCTCGGTCCGCCTGCCCGAGCGGCAGAAGGTCTTCCTTTACGTCACCCTGCCGCCGGGAAGCTCGCTCTCCGCGGTTGCCGTCGAGCCCGCCCCCGCACCCTGAGCCGAGCGCGGATCGGCGCTACTGGACGCACCCCAGCGCCTTGAAGCTGGAGAGCCGCCTCCGGGTCCAGCTCGATGCGGTCGATCGCTTCCGGCCGGGAGCCGCTGGGCCGGAGTGGCCCGGAGAAGGCCGCGAGGGCGGCGGCGTGCACCGCCGCGACGAGCCCCAAGAGCACGGCGGCGGCAGCGGCCGCCGGCATGGCGCGCCGGATCGCCGGGCCCGTCAGGCCACCTCTCCGCCGGTCGGTGCGGCGGCTTCGACGGCCCGGCGGTAGAGCCGGTCGTGGGTCTCGGCGACGGCGTCCCAGTTGAGCTCGGTCCGCACCCGCTCGCGCGCCCGGTCGCCGAGGGCGCGGGCCCGCTCCGGATCGTCCAGCAGCGCCAGGACCGCGTCCGCCAGCGCCCCCGGGTCCCGCTCCGGCACCAGCAACCCCGAGCGGTCGTGCTCGATCGCCATCGGAATGCCGGAGACGTCGGTCGCAACCACCGGCCGGCCGGCCGCCATCGCCTCGAGCACCACGATCGGCAGCCCGTCGACGTTGCCGCGCGGGTCGCGCACCGAGGGCATGACCACCACTTCGGCCGCGGCGAGCAGGGCGAGCACCCGGTCATGGGACAGGGCGCCGGTGAACAGCACCCGGTCGCCGACGCCGAGCCGCTCGGCCTGCTGCCGGAGCGGCCGCTCGAGCGGGCCGCCGCCCCCGATGACGACCCGGGCCTCGGGCACCCGCTCGACGATCCGGGGCACCGCGTCCACCAGGTGGGTGAACCCCTTCTTGTCGACCAGCCGGCCCACCGCGACGATCGCCCGGGCGTCCGCGGGCAGGTCGACCGGTAGAGATCCCGAGGAGACGGACCCCGCGCCCGACTCCGCGGGGGAAAGCGGCTCGGTGCCGTTGGGCACCAGGAGGATCTTGTCCCCATGCTCTTCGCCGCCGATGCGGAGCAGCCGAGTGCGCAGCTCGCCGCTGCACGAGGTCACGTGGGCCGCGCCGGCGAGCGCCTGTCGGGCCATGGCGCCGAATAGCGGGTTGCGCTCGGCCATGAACACGTCGGAGCCGTGCAGGGTGACCGCGTACGGCACCCCGGTCGCGCGCCCCACCCGGGAGGCGACGTAGCCGTTGGGCAAGATCCAGTGGGCGTGGATCATCTCGATCCCTTCTCGGCGCACCAGCCGCTCCAGAGCCCGGCGGGCGGCCAGGAAGTAGAGCGGCGACTCCAGGTAGGCCCAGAGCTTCATCCCGATGTCGCGCCGGAGAGTGCGCGAGTACCCCAGCATGTGCAGGCGGTCGGGCCAGACGTAGCGGAACGAGCGGACGGTCAGCGGCCCGTCACGCTCCTCGGTGAGCTCTGGGTCGAACGGCACCAGGACCCACACCTCATGCCCACGGCGGGCGAGCGCCTCGGAGAGGTCCTGGACGAACGGACCGTGGGTGTCCCCCGGAAAGCGGGGAAAGCTGTGGGCGAGAACCGCGACCCTCATTGACCGACCACCGCCCGGGCCGCCCTCAGAACGACGACAGGCCGAAGTTGGCGGCCAGGATCGCCAGGTCCTGTCCGTCGACGGTGCCGGAGCTGTTGAAGTCGGCCGCGGCGCTGTAGCGCAACTCAGCCTTGGTGGCGCCGAAGTGGCGGGCGAACAGCACCAGGTCGACGCCGTCGACCCGGCCCGAGAAATCGAGATCCCCCTGGAGGACGTCGGTGCCGGCGATGCTGAACTCCGAGACCACCGTCTCCGTGCTGTTGGCGGGGTTCGCCAGGTCGCTGGAGCGCAGGGTGACCCGGACGACCCCGGACAGGGGAGCCGGCGGCTGGTAGCGGAACTGGAGCCGCCGCTGGCTGCCGCTCCCGGTCAACCCGACCGATTCGCCGTTGACCAGCAGATCGGTCTCCGTGAGGTCGATGCCGGCGCCGAAGTCCCAGACCTCGACCTCGATCGGCGTGCTGGCGCGGACGTTGGGCGAGCCGTAGCGCGGCGAGACGATTCCCGGCACCGGCGGCACGCTGTCGACGCCGGTCAGCACGTCGGCGAAGGTGGCGGCCATGACGTCGTAGCCGTCCGCGTTCGGGTGCCCGACGTGGTCCTCCGGGTCCTTCAGGTAGTAGTTGTCGAACGGGCCGGAGAGCTGGCTGAAGGCGTAGAAGTTGTCGACCAGGTCCCGACCCTCGGTCCCCGCCAGGTTGCGGATCTGGCCGTTCAGGTCTCGGTTGGTGATGTTCTCGCCGTCGACGCCCGCGTTCGGGATGCGCGGAATAACGGTGCCGTGGACCACCGTCCAGCCTCGCTCCTCGGCGCGGCGTGCCATCTCTCCCAGGTCGAAGAGCGTCGTCTCGATGGAGATGCGACGCGAGATGTCGTTGCTGCCCTCCATCAGTAGCAGCACGTCGCCCCCCTGGTCGAGCACCTGGTCGATCCTGGAGAGCCCCTCTGGGGTCTTCTCGCCGCCGACCCCTTCGTTGACCACGACCGCGTCCTGTCCCGCGTCCTGGAGCAACGCTTCCAGGCGCGGCGGGTAGCCGGTCTCGGCCCGCTGGGGGTCGTCCCCGACACCTGCCGTGATGCTGTCGCCGAACGCGACGTACACCGTTTGAGCGCGCGCCGGCCGGACGCCCGCGGTCAGCCAGACGACGCATGCCGCCACGGCGGCCAGGCCCAGAACGGACGCAGGGGTCCTGCGCGACGGTGCCACGTGGCCGCATGGGCGCACGAGGGCGACCAGGGATCGGAGTGCTCCCCACATGCGAGGTATCGTAACAGGTCGTGAGCCCCCCTTCGAAGCCCTCCCGGCCACCCCGCGAGGCGACCCCGCCCTCGCCCGTCGCTGTCATTCCGGCGGCCGGCCGAGCGCGGCGACTCGGCCACTTGCCATGCAGCAAGGAGTTGCTGCCGATCGCCGTCGATCCGCCGCCCCCAAAGGGCGAAGGGACCGGCGGCGAGTCAGACTCCGAGTGGGGCTCTGAGCCCGACTCCGAGAGGGGCCCGCGGGTTCGGGTGGTTTCCGAGCGGCTCCTCGCCGCCCTGCGGCTGGGAGGCGTCACCCGCGGAGTGATGGTGATCGACTCGTCCAAGACCGACCTGCCCCGGTTCTACGCCCGCCGCCGCCCGACGCCGGAGCTCGCCTTCGTGCCGATCCGGAGCTCGCCCAGTGTGCCCCACACCATCCGGGCCGCCCTGCCGCTGGTCGGCGAGGCGCCGGTCGCCTTCGGGTTTCCCGACGTCCTGTTCGCGCCGGAGGACGCCTTCGCCCGGGTCGACCACCGGCGGCGGGAGCACCGAGCGGCGCTGTCCCTGGGGCTGTTTCCGGCCGAGAATCCAGCCACGACGGACATGGTCGACTTCGCTCCGGACGGGCAGGTGCGCGCCATCGAGGTGCGACCGGCGCACACCCGGCTGACCCTCTGCTGGCTGATCGCGGTCTGGGACCGGCGCTTCAGCGGCTGGCTCACGGAACGCCTCGGGCAGGCGGGGATGCCTGAATCGCATGAACCCGAGCTCCAGCTCGGCGCGCTGTTCGAGGAGGCCCGGGCCGCGGGACTGCCCGTCGTCGCGGTGCCCTTCCCCGGTGGCGGCTATCTGGACGTCGGCACGCCGGAGGGTTATGCACGGGCCCTCGCCCACGGGCCGGCGGCCGCTCTCGGCACCCGATGACGGAAACGATCCAATTCTCTGGATTGCGGAATACCCCAGCGATGATCTATAGTTAGCATCGAAAGATCCGATGCCATGGACCCGGATCAATCCTCTGGATCGACCGGGATGCGCACCAAATCACACACGAGGTATGTCGAGATGACAAGAAGGCGTCACAGCCACCTTCTGCGGGGAGCCACACTCGGGGTCTGTGCCCTGGCGCTACTCGCCCTGTTCACGACGCCGGCGTTCGCCGGCACCGTCTACGTTCCCCTCACCATCGACGGCACCAGCCAGGGAATGGGCCTCCGGACCGATGTCTGGATCGCCAACACCACAGGGCGCGCGATCGAGTTCTCCTCCTTCTTCATTCCGACCCTGGCCGACGGTACGGTGCGCCCCGCGGACCCGGCCAAGACGATCCGCCTCGCAGCAGGCGGGACGTTCCGGATCGAGGGCGTGGCACCGGCCGAAGGGCTCGGCATCCTGGAGCTCAAACTGCCGGACGGCGCCATCGCGACCTCTCGCCTGGTGACCGTCGAACCGGACCTGGGTGAGACCTTGGGCGCCGAGATGCCGGTGCTCTCCATGGACAACCTGGTGTCGGCGGACACCACCGCCCACGTCCAGGGCTGGCAGCGCCAGGACGGCCAGGTGTTCACCGACTTCGGCACGGTCAACCTGAGCACTTCCAAGATGCAGTGCCAGGTCGCGGTCTTCAAGAGCAACGGCCAGCAGATCGCCGCCACCGCCACCTACCCGGTTCAGCCCCTGTCGAGCGTGCACTTCCCCGCCGCTCTGGGCATCCTTGGCCAGAGCGACGTGACGTCCGCCCGCGCGGAGGTCACCTGCGATCAGGATTTCTACCCGTACGTCGTCGTGACCGACGTCGAGACCGGCGAGGTCGTCTTCCACGGCCCCTCCGCCCGCGGTGAGGACGGCCTCGCGGGGCTGGACGACGGTGGCGGCGGTGGTGGTGGCAGCGGCGAGTGCCCGGATGGCGCCTTCTGCTACCGCAAGGACGGCACGTTCTTCGTCCCGACGGTCAAGAACGACTACCACCGGGAGACCTTCGTCGTCCCCGGCGGCTCCTACTCCTCGCTCCACTTCAGCGTCGAGGTCGTCAACGGAGGCTGGGCACCGCCGACTTCCGGCCTGAACCTGATGTTCTGGCTGGCTCGCGAGAGCCACTTCAACCTGTACGGTTTCGCCGCCTTCAAGGGTCCGAGCAGGAACACGGTCCTGTTCCGCCACGGCATCGGCCTCAAGGCTCCCCAGAAGCCCAAGTTCGAAGACCACTTCGTCTCCGAAATCGGCAAGACGTACGTCTTCGATTACGTCTACAACCCGGCGGAAGGGTTCTTGGACCTGAGGATCCTGGACAAGTCGGGCAAGGTGCTCTGGGAGGTGGTCGACAAGCCGAATGTCAACCGCATCGACATTCCCGATGGCCAGAGGATCTTCGCGGACTTCAGCAACCGGCTGGGCTTCAACCCCATCGAGCCGCCGAGCTACGGCTGGCAATACCGCAACATGCAGTTCGAGATCTTTCCGTAGGCGCGCACCCCACGTGCGCCGATCGAAGGGCCAGCGCTCCGGCGCTGGCCCTTCGTGTTCGTAGCGATCCCTGGTTCACCCTCGCCGGACGTGCTCGTCGGGGTGAGGCGAAGTGTCACCCGGCGTCGGCCGCGCGGTCCGCAAGGAAGTGCTGCACCGGCTTCCAGAACCGCCAGGCGAGGAGGGCCAACGCCCCCAGCGACGCGACGATCGAGACCGCCAGGCGAGTCCAGCCGGAAGCCGGCAGCAAGAGGTCCGTTCCGCCCACGAGCACCAGCGGCACCGCGTAGATCAGCGCCATGTCGCCGAGCAGGCGGAGGAAGGTGCCGCGGAAGATGCTCGCCATCCGCCAGGCCATGAGGACGTTGCCGAGCAGGAAGAAGTTCGCCCACGCCATCCCCTCGGCCCCCCGGAACAGCGTGAACACGACGCCGATCAGGGTGAGGGAGAGCAGGTTCACGACCATGATCAGGAGCCACAGGCGGTCCTCGCGCCGCACCTTGAGCACTTCCCCGCCCAGCTCCGAGAACACGTCGAGGAACGGCACGAAGCAGAGGATCTTGAGCAGCGGCACGGCGGGGCCCCAGCTGGCGCCGAGCATGATCTCGACCACCTTCTCCGCATTGAAGTACAGGAAGTAGCCGGCGGTCACCTCGAAGGACATGAGGAACACGATGGTGACGCGGAAAGCGGCGCGGAAGCGCTCGCGGTCGAACCGGTATTCGACCAGGGCCGGTACCAGGGCGCGCGGGAAGACGATCTGGCGCACCAGGAACGCGATCATGTAGGCGCGGGAGTACTGCCCCACCAGGGCGGTGTTCCCGGTCACCCCCTCGACGATGAAGACGTCGATGTAGGTGACGAGCTGGAAGGTCACCCAGATCAAGAGCAGGCCGCGGCTCTGGCGGAGCAGATCGAGGAGCAGACCGCGCTCGAACTTCAAGGGGATCTTGCCCCACGCGCGATACCAGACGAACGCCGCAAACAGCCCCGTGGCCACCAGGTCGCCGGCGATGAAGCTCCAGATGCCGGCGCCCAGCAAGGCCAGACCGATGGACACGGCGGCCATCACCAGCCCGCGGGCGATCTCCGGCGCCACCAGGCGGCCGATGCGCAGCTCGCGCTCGAAGAAGGTCCGCGGCACCGCCGCCAGGCCGTCGAGAAGCACCCAAACAGCGAACACCCGGAGGACTTCGGGCAGCCGCGGATCGAGCCAGGCCCCGAACGGCGCGCCGAGGATGAGCGCCACGGTCACCAGGGTGCCGCTCGAGAGACTGAACCCGAGGACGGTGCCGTAGGGCCGCCGCTCGTCGCGGATCAGGTGGAAGATCAGGCCGAGGTCGCGGAGGGCGCTGGCGATGGTGACGATGCGCAGAGCCAGCTCGTAGAGGCCGTGGGCATCCGGCATCAGCAGGTGGGCCAGGGCCACCCGCGCACCGAAGCCGACCACCAGGCGGACGCCCAGGCTCCAGTAGCTCGCGAGGGAGGACGCGAGGAAGCGGCGGGGCGTCGACGACCGGCCGTCGGTCTCGGTCATCGCCGGGCTCGTGCCGGAGCGCGGACCGCGGACCGCCCGCTCACGGCAGCAGGTCCGCCCAGCGCGCCCAGCGCTCGGTCATCGCGGCGCCCGCCTCCAGATCCCATGCCGGCCGGTAGCCGAGCACGCGGCGGGCCTTGTCGATGGAGACCCGGGTCCGGGCCTGCGAGAAAGCGATGCCGCCCGGATCGAGCGGGTGGATCGGCAGCTCGTCGGGATCGCCGGCCGCGCCCCGCTCCCGCCCGCGCGCGATCCAGTCCTTGATCCGCTGCTGCCGGGACTCGGGCAGGAGAGTGCTGGCGAGCTCGCGCAACACCACCAGCTCGCGGGTTTCGAACAGCCGGTCGCGCAGCGCCTGGTCGCCGCGCACGGCGGCGATCAGCTCCGGCAGGGCCCACGGGCGCGCCCGCCGGTGGCGGCGCCATAGGGCGCGCGCCTCGTCCGCGCTCATGGAGACCGTGCGCTCAGCGCCGATCATGCGCTCGAAGGCGCCGTAGAGCTCCCGCCAGGTGGCCGGCTCCGCGCTCGACACGAGGAACGCCTCCCCCACCGCCGCCGGCTCCACCGCGGCCAGCAGCATGGCGCTCACCAGGTCGTCCACATAGACGTGGTTGGCCAGGCCGCGGCCGCCGTCGACCAGGATCACCCGACCGGTGGTGAGCGCGGCGAGCACCCGCTCGGTCCAGACGCCGCCGTACGGGCCGTAGACCGCCGTCGGCTGGAGCACGGTGGCTGCCACCCGCCCGGAGCGCGCGAACTCCAGCGCCGTGCGTTCGGCCAGCCGCTTGCTGTCGGCGTAGACGTTCCCCAGCCGCCGGCGGGGCGCCTCCTCGGTCAGGTCGCCGTCCGGGGTCTCGCCGTAGACCATCAGCGTCGACAGGTGCACCACGCGGCCGACGCCGGCCCGGGCAGCGGCCTCGAGCACGTTCCTGGTGCCGAGCCGGTTGACCTTGCCCCGCGAACGCTGGCTGCCACGGGTGCCGTAGGCACAGTGGAAGATGACGTCGCATCCGTCGGCTGCGGCCTCCACGTCCCCCCGGTCGGTGACGTCGCCGCGGACGATCGAGACCGGGAACCGGGCCAGCCGGACCGCGCCGACGATCCGTCGGGAGAGGGCACGCACCTCGGCGCCGCACTCGAGCACCAGGCGCTCGACCAGGCGGCCGCCGATGAACCCGCCCGCCCCGGTCACCAGCACCCGCCGGCCCGCCAGCTCTTCCCCGGCCGTCGCGAGATCCAGGGTCACGCCGCGTCTCCGTCCGGCTTCGGGTCCGGCGTCGGCGCCGGCGGCGGTGTCGAGTGCTCCACCCACGGCAGGACCAGCGGCTCGCGGGCGGCGTAGCAGGCCTCGATCAGGGCGACCGAGCGCCGCGCCTCCTCCGCCGGCACGAACGGTTCGCGCCCATCCGCCACGGCAGTCGCCAGGTCGTCGATCTGGCGGCGGAACGCACCGTTGAAGTCCAGGCCCGGCGCGGTGCCCCGGCGGGCGCGGCCGGACAGGTCGGGCGCCGCGCCGTCCATGGACAGGGTGAGCGGCGGATCGGGATCCCAGATGCCGACCTCGAGCGTCGCCCGCTCGCCGGTAAAGACGCAGGTGTTGCGGAGGTTGCGCGTGCGGCTGATCTCGACCGTACCGGCGACGCCGGAGGCGAAGGAGAGATCGAGCTCGCAGTCGGACTCGACCCCGCCCATGGCGTCGTCCCGGTACCGGACCTCGCTCCACTCCCCCAGCCAGACGAGCAGCAGGTCGAGGACGTGGACCCCGTAGTCGACCAGCACGCCGCCGCCCGCGGTCTCCTTGCGCAGCATGAAATCGCTGGCGAACGGCCAGTTGGAGACCACACCGAGGCGGAGCTCGAATCCCTGGAGCGACCCCAGGATGCCGCTCGCCAGCAGGTCGCCGACCAGGCGGGTCGAATCGAAGAAACGGAACTGGAGGCCGACGGTCAGACGGGCGCCCCCCGCCGCGGCGGCCTCGATCATCGCGTCGCACTCTGCCGTGGACAGAGCCATGGGCTTTTCCACCAGCACGTGGACGCCGGCCTGCAGGAGATCGATCGCCACCGGTGCGTGCAGGTGGTTGGGCAGGGCGACGACCGCGGCCTCGGCCGTCCCCGGCACCTGCCGGTGATCGGTCGCCGCCGCCACGCCCCAGCGCTCGGCGGTCGCGCGGGCGCGCGCGGCGTCCCGGTCGATCACCTGCACCGTCTTCGCCCTGCGGCTGGACGCGAGGACGGGAAGGTAGTGATTGGTAGCGACGGCGCCGCAGCCGACGACGGCCACGGACAGGATGGGATCACTCAACGGACGGGCGCCTCCGGGACGGGGTGGAAAACGGACGGAGAGGCATGACGGGTCGCGGGCGATGATAGCTCACGCCCCGGGGGCCGCCCAACCGGTCCAGTCCGGTCCGGCCCCGACCGGAACGGCCGAGCCGGGCCGCTCGCTTCGCGGGCTCCAGAGCCCCAGCCCTGTGCTACGTTCTGCCCTCCGATGGCCTCCCTCCTCCACCGCGCCGCCCGCAAGCTCGTCCGCCGGCCGCTGGCGCTCTACGACCGGCTCCTCGGGGGGCGCGCCTTCCCCGGCGCCGCGGCCCTCGACCGCCAGGTCGCCCGGCTCCAGACCTGGGCCGGCGGCGGTGACGTCCCCCTGTCGAAGGACCAGTGGGACGCCGAGTACGGCGGCGGCGTGTGGGACTACCTGGCCGGCGAGGAGGAAGCGGCCCGCTACCGGGCGATCGTCGCGCTGATCGACGGAGCCGTGCCGGCCGAAGGGGAGCTCCGCTCGGTGCTCGACGTCGGCTGTGGCGAGGGTGTGCTGGCCGACTTCCTGGCGTCCGACTACACCGGCCTCGACCTCTCCGAGCGCGCCATCGAGACGGCCCGCACCCGGCGCGGCGGGGATCGGACGCGGTTCCTGGCCGCGGACGCGGAGACCTGGGAGCCCACGAACGCGCCGGAGCGCGGGGAGCACCGTGGCCAGGACCCGGTGCGCTACGACGTCATCGTCCTCAACGAGTGCCTCTACTACTTCCACGAGCCCCTTGCCACCCTCGGCCGCTACCTCGAGCAGCTGGCCGACGGCGGCGCGCTGATCGTCTCCCTGTACGAGGCTCCCCGGACGATCGCCCTCGCCCGCGCCCTCGACCGGCAGTGCCCACCTCTCCGTACGGAGCGCGTGGCCGGACCCCGCGGCGCCTGGCGCATCAGCGTGCACCGGTCGTCGCATTGATTCGCGGAAAGAGGCACGCCGATCCACAAGATCGCCCCCCGACTCCCTCGATCCCTCGCCCCCCGCGCGGGGGATGGGGGGCAAGGGACGCCGATTGACAAGGTCGCCCCCCGACTCCCTCGATCCCTCGCCCCCCGCGCGGGGGATGGGGGGCAAGGGACGCCGATTGACAAGGTCGCCCCCCGACTCCCTCGATCCCTCGCCCCCCGCGCGGGGGGCAAGGGACGCCACCTCCCACCCCCTTCTCCCAACATCTCGTGATGCCGGGTGGGGGACGAGCGGTGCGCAGGTGGAGCGGGTCGGGAGGCCCCGCCGCAGGGCGTCGAGGACCGCGCACGCCAAGTCCCTCGAGGTGGCAACCAGGCCCGGCGCGGTCCGAGCCCCGGGCCGCACGATCAGCTCCCAACCCTCCACTTCGTGCGGCCACCCGGAGGCGGGGCCTCCCGACCCGCTCCCGGCAGACTCCCCCTCTACGGAACCCAGACCCGGTACCGCAGGCACCCCTGGAGCCGCCCGAGCCGCCAGCCGAGCTGGGCCAGCCAGGCCGCCCGCCGCCGGGGCTGCAGCAGCTTGTACCCGGTGAGCACCAGCTTCAGCCACCGCGCCACGCCGGCCAGCGCCGGCAGCCGGCCCATCCCCCGCACCCGGTAGCGCCGGCACATCAGCACGTTGTAGATCCCGAAGCGGTAGCTCTGGCGGACCAGCGCCCAGGTGCCGGCCCGGTAGCGGATGTGGACCACGGCGTCCGGCACGGAGACCAGCTCGGTCCCGGCGAGCTGGATCCGCCAGCAGTAGTCCGTGTCCTCGAGCGCCGGCAGGTCCTCGTCGAAGCCCCCCACCGCGCGGTGGAGCGCGGCGCGCACCCCCAGGCTGCTGCCGCCAGCGTGGGGCAGGAACGGCGGATAGGTGTAGGGGATCAGGCCGTCGCGCTGGGGGTTCTCCCGGCTCGCCGCCACGGCGGGCGGGTTCAGCCGCTCGGCGTCGTAGCGCGCGGCGACTAGCCCATGCTCGGTCAGTGCCCGGCCCATGGCCGTCAGCCACCCCTCCCCCACCCGGTCGTCGGCGTCGGTGAAGAGCAACGCCTCGCCGGCTGCCACGTCCGCGCCCCGGTTCTTGGCGTGACCGGGACCGGGCCGGTCCGACGCGTCGATCACCCGGAGCGCCGGCAGCCGGTCCCGGAAGCTCTCCGCCAGCGCGCGGCTGCCGTCGGTCGAGCCGTTGTCGGCCACGATCACCTCCCACGGGCCGGGCCACGACTGCCCGGCCAGGGCCTCGAGCTGCTCCCCCAAGGTGTCGGCGGCATCGAGGCACGGCACGACGACGCTCAGGGACAGCGGTGTGGGCGGCGAAGGGGCTTCCGAGGCGCACATGGGCGCCGCAAAGGCTAGCAGCCCGTCCCTGGCGCACGCCAGCCGGGTGCCCGACCGTGGGCCGCTGTGCTAGGTTCCCGAGAGCTCCGGGCGGGGGCGTCCCCTTCCTCCCGTGAGGGTGGGAAGGGGATCGAGGGGATAGGGGGAGATCCAGTGGATCATCCTGGTCGATCGGGGCGGCAGATCCGACGGTTCAGGGAGCTCGACTCACTCGTCACGAAGTGGGTTCCTGTAAGAATCCAGCACAGAACCATGACCGAGACCCGCGCACTCCCCCGGTGGTTGGCCAAGGGCTCGCCCCTGCGGGAGCGGGTCAAGGACGTGGTCGCCCTGAGCGCCCGCCCCCCCTTCCTCGGCACCCTGGTGCGCGTCGACACCGAGGTCCCCGCCGTCGCCCTGACCTTCGACGACGGCCCCAACCCAGACGCGACCCCGCGCCTGCTCGACCTGTTCGCGGCCCACGGCGCCCACGCCACCTTCTTCATGGTCGGCAAGTCGGTCCGGTGCCACCGGGCGCTCGCCGAACGGATCGCCGCCGAGGGCCACGCCCTGGGCAACCACACCTGGGACCACCAGTCGATGCCGCTCCTCAGCCGCCGCGGCCGGCGCACCCAGCTCCGCTGGTGCCAGGAGGAGCTGCCGACCGGTGCCCCCCGCCTGTTCCGCCCCCCCTGGGGCCACCAGAGCCTGGCCAGCCGGCTGGACGCGGCCCGCCTCGGCTTCCGGGTGATCGCCTGGGACGTGATGGCCGAGGACTGGCGGGGAGACGATGCCACCACCCTCACCGAGCGCATGGTGCAGAAGATCCGCCCGGGGAGCATCGTGGTCCTCCACGACGCCCTCTACGCCACCGACGCCGAGGAGCACCGGGACCGGGAGCCGGTGATCGAGGCGGTGGCGCGGCTCCTCGATCGCCTGGGCGACCGCTACCGCTTCGTCACCGTGCCGGAGCTCATGACCCTGGGGCGCCCGCGCTACTGGCACTGGTACAAGCGCTCTAACCTGGACTGGCTCCGGCGCCAGATCTGAGCCGCCCCGCGCCATGGTGACCGCTCGACCGACCGCCTCCCCACCACCGGCTCCGGCGCCCGACGCGCCGCGCCGCTCCCGGGCCGCCCGCTGGACCGGCCGTCTCGCCTGGATCGTCCTCGGCGGCCTGCTGGCGGCCACCCTGGCGGGCGCCCTCACCTTCGACCGCCGGAGCTGGCCCGGCGTGGTGGGGGACGAGGCGACCTACCTGATGCAGGCCCAGAGCCTGGCCTTCGACGGCGACCTCTATTACGACGCGGGAGACTACCGGCGCTTCGTCGCGCTCTGGCACGTGCCACCCGAGGGGTTGATCCTCCAGAGCAACGACCACGGGGCCACCATCGCCTTCGGCAAACCGCCTTTCTACGCCGCCGTCCTCGCCCCCTTCGTCCGCATCGCCCCGGTGCGCGGGCCGTTCGTCGCCAACGCCCTGCTCGTCGCCCTCGCCGCGGTGCTGTCTGCCTGGGCGCTCAGCCGCCGGGTCGGCGCGGCGGCCCCGCTCTGGGTCGCCGCATTCCTGTTCGCGTCGGTGAGCTTCGCCTTCGTCTTCTGGGCCCACGCCGACCTGTTCTTGATGGTCCTGGTGGCGGTCGCCCTGGCCCTCGGCTACGTCTGGAACGGGGGCGACGGGGCCGAGAGCGGGACCTCCCGCCTGGTCCTGCTCCGCTGGGCGGCGGCCGGCGCCCTGATCGCCCCGGTCGCCCTGTCGCGGCCGTTCTACGCCACCCTCTTCCTGCCGGTGGCCCTGGCCGCCACCACCAGATCCCCCGGAGAGCGCGCCGCCGGCCGCTGGCGCCGGCTCGCCGCTCTCGCCGCCGGGGCGGTGGTCGTTTCCCTGGTCGCCGTCGGGCTCAGCCTCGCCCTTTACGGCCACTGGACCAGCTACAGCGGCGAACGCATGGGGTTTTACTCTTACACCGGTTTCCCGGACGTCGACTTCCCGGCCTCCGCCTGGGCCGACCGGCTGGCCGAGCGGGGCGGACCGGGGTCCTGGAACGCGGCCCGCAGCCTCCAGATCCCGGTGCTACCCAAGGTCACCGCCTGGAACGTGCTCTACTTCCTGGCCGGCCGGGACGTGGGGATCCTGCCCTACTTCCTCCCCCTGGCCCTGGGCCTGGCCGCCTTCCGGCCCGGCCGCGGGCGCTGGGCGCTCCTCGTCGCCGTCGCCGTCACCGCCGCCTGCTTCTTCTACGTGCGACCGTTCAACTTCTACGGTGGCGGTGGCTCGATCGCCAACCGCTACATCCTCCCTGTCTATCCCGCCTTCTGGTTCTTGGCGGCGGACGTCGACCGCCGCTGGCGGCCGGCGTGGACCGTCGCCGCACCGCTGGCGGTCACCGTGCTGGCCGCGCCCTTCCTCTGGGCTCTGTGGACTGCGCCGCGCACCTATCCGCACCTGCCCGGCGGCGGCTACCGCTACGTGACACCGGCAGCCCGCTTGCTGCTGCCCTACGAGACCACCCTCGACCACCTGAAGCCGTCCGGCCACGAGGACGTGCGCCACAACGGCCTGTGGATCAAGAGCCTCGACCCCACGCTCGATCCGGCCGTGCCCGGCGGCTGGCTGGAGCTGGTCCCCGGCCGGTCCGGGGCGCTGCGCGGTGAGATGCTGATCGGGACGCCCCGCCGCCTGCGCACCCTGCGGCTCGAGCTGGCGCCGCCCGCACCGGGCCAAGTCGAGGTCGAGGGCGCCGAGGCGGAGCCGCTGGTGCTCTCCTCTGCGGCCGGGAACGCCTTCCTGCTCACGCCGGGGGCACCGCGGGCGCACCACCGCATGTGGTGGACCGACCGGCCGGTCTGGCTCTATCGACTGGGGATCGGCGTGCCGCCGGGCGAGGTGCCGCCGGGCGAGCCGGTCCGCTTCCGTCTGGTGCCATCACCGGCGATGGACCAGGGTCAATAGACGCCGGAGGCGGCCCTACTCGGCGACCCGCCGGTACCAGATCGAGCCGGCGTGGGTGTCGTAGTCGGCCGGCACCACCGGGCGGTAGCCCGGCATGGTCCGCGCCAACCAGCCCTCGTCCTCGTGGCGCAGGATCGACGGGGCCAGCAGGATCTCGAACTCCCGGTTGAAGGCCAGGAACGCCTGCAGCAGCATGGCCTCGGTCCAGACCATGGGCCACTTGGCGCGGACCACGTACTCCTCCGCCGGGTACGGCGTGTTGTACGGGAAGTGGATGTCGTGACTGTGGACCACCACTCCCGGGCGCAGCCGCGGCAGGAGCTCCAGATAGATGTGGGGCACGTCGCCGCCGACCTTGACCACGTGGGTCGAGTCGATGAACAGCAGGTCGCCGGCCTCCAGCATCTCGACCTCGTCCGGGTCCAGGTCCTGGACCTCCCGGCGGAGCACCTCCACCCCGGGCAGGCCGGCCACCCGGTCGCCCGAGAACGGGTCGACGCAGGTGATCCGCCCCGGCGTGCCGTCTTGCTCGTTCCGTTCGAGCGCCCGGGCCATGTAGAAGGTCGACAGCCCGGAGCCCACCTCGAGGATCCGCCGCGGCTCGAGGTCGCGCACCTGCAGGTAGAGCAGGCGGGCGTCCAGGTGGGTGAAGCCGGGGCCGTAGCCCAGGCGCTTGGCCTCCTCGTACGGCGGCAGCGTCTCGAGCTCGGCACCGTAGGCGGCGACCAGGTGCTCCAGGCGGCCGCGCATCGCCGCGCTGTCCCACTCCAGCCCGGCCATGGCGCTCGGCCGGTCCCAGCGCGCGCGGGTCCGCACCAGGTCGGCGCGCACCGGCAGCGGCGAGTAGTAGTCGCGGCTACGGGCGACGTTCGCGCCCAGGGCGGCGGCGCCGTCGAGCGCCGCCCGGTGGCAGCGGCGGTAGATCCGTCGGAGGATGCCGAGCACGCGCTGCCTCAGCCGGCGGTGGCGGCGGCCTGCCAGCGCAGATCGCGCGACAGACGATCGGCCGCCAGGAGGCGCTGGATCGTGGCCAGGCGCTTGAACGACGGACCGTCGAAGTCCTCCTTGCTCAGGCCGACCCTGCAGTAAGCGTCATAGAGCTCCTTGGCGGCGCGGCGCACGGTCCAGCGGGGCGCGAACCCCGGCAGGTGGTGCTCGATCTTGGCGAAGTCGACCCGGTAGGTCCGCTTGTCCGGGCCGGCCCCCTCGGCGATCTCCACCGCGCAGTCCGGGACCGTCTCGGCGACGATCTCGGCGAGCTCCCGGATGCGGAAGTTCTCGTCCGTGCGGCCGACGTTGAACGCCTGGTCGTGGATCGCCTCGCGCGGCGCGTCGAGGACGGCGAGGAAGGCGAGCGAGATGTCCTCGATGTGGACCAGGGGCCGCCAGGGCGAGCCGTC
>Ga0210086_1000644_pt1 | contig 19445 bp, 12 predicted proteins | sample China_Galinas_PW_3_FD_184867 | JGI IMG/M metagenome (GOLD analysis project Ga0210086, IMG submission 184867) | Wetland microbial communities from San Francisco Bay, California, USA, that impact long-term carbon sequestration - China_Galinas_PWB_D2... | ecosystem: Environmental > Aquatic > Marine...
CCGCCTGTTGGGAGCCGGCAGCTTCGCGACGGCGCTCGTCGTCGGCACGTTCCTGCTCGGCCTCGGCCTCGGCGCACGCGAGCTCGTGCCGCGGCGCTCGCTGCGCCGGTTCCCGACGCGCAGCGCGTTGTTCCTCTACCTCGGCGTCGTGATGAGCATGGGGCTCGCGTTCGGGTTGCCCGAGATCCGTCCTGGTGGCTCGGTCGCGTTCGTTCTGTGCTTCTTGGCCGTGCTGGTTCCGTCCGTGTTCATGGGGGCGGCGTTTCCGCTCGTGATCGTCGGCGTGACCCGGGTCCGGGGCGGGTCCGGGATCGGCTTGCTGCAAGGGCTCAACCTGCTGGGCTCGGTCGCCGGTGCCGGGTTCGGCGGCTCGTGGCTGATCCCCGACTACGGACTGCAGTTCTGCCTGCTCGTGTCGATGGCCTGCTACTGGGTCGCCGCGCTGGCCGCCTGGCTCGCCACCGGATTCGACCTGCCCGAGCCTGCTCGCGTGCGCAAGGGCGCGCCGTTGCGCACCCGCTTGCTGGTAGCGGCCGGGGCGGCCACGCTGCTGCTGCAGGTGTGGTTGCCGAGGCGGCTCGGGTTCTTCCTCGGCAGCTACCTCTCGACCCAGACCGGGACGCTCGTCGCGGTGTTGGCCGGACTGAGCCTCGGCAGCTTCCTTGCCGAGACGCGGCTCGCGGCCATCGCGCCGCGCACGATGGCGCTGCTTGCCGCCGTCGGCTGCGCGCTCACCCTGATCGGCGTCGAGCTTCTCGGTCCGACCCTGTCGCAGATCGAGTTGACCGGGCCGTGGCAGAGCCTGCTCGTCGCCGCCGGCCTGCCTACCGCGTTGATGTTGCCGGCGGCGGTGCCCCTCGGAATCCTGTTTCCGCTCGTGTTGCAGCGCGCGACGGGGCCCGACGGGCTCGCCCCGCGGGTCGCGGGCAAGGGGTTCTTTCTGTTCTCGCTCGGTGCGGCGTTGGCCTCGCTGGGGGTGCCGCTGTTGTTCCGCCTACCCGACCCGCTGCGGTTGCTGCCGGTCGTCGCGGCCCTGCCGCTCGCGCTGGCCCCGCGGCGCGTGCTCGCGGGGCTGATGATCCTCGGGCTCCTGGCCGGTAGCGCGCTGGCGTTCCGCAACCGGCCGTGGCTGCTCGGTGCCCGACACTTTCCGGCCGCGCAGCTGCGCAAGACCGTCCTGGCCGAGAAGTGCGACGAGATCACGAGTGCGAGCGTCGTGCGCGAACGGTTGACCCGCCAACGCCTGCTCTACACCGACGAGTTCTCGGCTGCCGGTGGAACTGCGAGCACCTACATGCGCGCGCTCGGGTTCCTTGCGCACGACTTCGCGCCGGCCGACGGCGATCTCGCCGTGCTGTGCCTCGGCACCGGAACGACCGCGGCTGCGCTCGCGCGCGTGGCCGGTTCGCGCAGGCTTCACGTCGTGGAGTTGTCACGGGCCGTGATCCGTCTCGCTCCGCAGTTCGAGGACGCCTTCGCTGCATGGAGTCGCAGTCCCGGGCTGTTGCTGCACAGGGGCGACGGCCGCCACTTCCTCGAGGGGAGCCCGAAGGGCTCGCTGGCGGGCGTCACGCTCGAGCCGCTGTTGCCACAGGCGCCCGGGAGCGTGCATCTGTATTCGCGCGGTTTCTACCGCGCGGCCTTGCGCGCGCTCGTGCCCGGCGGTGTCTGCGTCCAGTGGGTGCCGACCCACGCGCTCGCGCTCTCGGACTACAGAGCACTGCTGGAGACGTTCGTTGCCGCGTTCGGCGACACGCGCGTGCTGCTCGTCGACAACAGCACGCTGTTGGTCGGGCGCAAGCCGGGCGGCGCGAAGCGCGACGTCAAGCTGACGCACGACATCGACAGCTATTTGTGCGGGTTGTGGTCAGCCGACGATCTGAACGTGGCCGAGCTCGGGACAGGCGAGTCGCTCGGCCTGACCAAGTCCACTGCCGACCCGATCGAGGACGATCGCCCCTACCTCGAACGCCGCCGTCACGCCCCCGGCATCGTCGAGCGGACGTGGCTTGCAACCAACCTCGACTTCCTCGAGACCCGTGTCTCGGCCAATGCCGACAAGTCGCCGCTCACAGAAGCCCGGGCGCGGCGGCTCGCCGCGAAGCGCGCGCTCGCGAGCGGCGGCGACCTCGGTCTCGCCGTGCGCGACTTCGACCGCGCGCGCAGCCTGTTCCCGGACAGCACGCTGCTGTGGCGCGAATGGCGCGCCGCGAGGGCTCGCAATCACAGCGTCGCCGCGCGTCGCGCGCTCGAGTCGCGGCGCGATGCCGAAGCTCTGCGGTCTATTGACCTCGCGTTGCGCGAGGGACGACTGACGGCATGGCGGTTGGCCGCTCGGACGGAGGCTCTGTGGCGCGTCGGGCGCAAGGACGACAGTCGTGCCGCGCAGCGGCTCCTGCGCACTCTGCACGGCGAGTACGAGCGCCTGCCCGAACTCGCGCTGTTCGGCGATGGCGCGCTCGAGCATCTGTTCCACGGGAAGGAGCTCACCGGCCGCGACGCGTTGCCCGAATCCCCGGCCGGCGACTTCGTGTCGCGCGTCATCGCAGGCGACCGGCGAACCGAGCTCGAACTCGGGCTCCGACCCGAGCGCTCTCGACTCCGACTCCTGACCGCTCTGCGCGAGGGCCGCGTGCTCCCCGAGTCGGTGCTGGCCCATCTGCTCGCCAGCCTCGATCCAGCCGGCGTCCACCTTCTCGAACCCTGGCTGGCCGCGAGGACGGCGAACGTGCGCGCCCTGGCCCGACACCTGGATCCCGAGCTGCCTGTGCCTGCCCAGGTCCAGCGGCTCGTGACCGGAGACAAGGCCGACCAGAGGGCGCTGCTCGACTGTCTTCGCCGGCGCGACGACCACCCCAGCCTGCGCTTGCTGGTCGACCTCGTCGCGGCCGCGGCCTCCGACGTGTTCAAGCCCGCGTGGGTCGAGCTCATGCGCCGCGAGCCGCGGGCCAACTCGATTCGCCCCGGTCAGTCGGCCGTGGAACGCCAGCAGGCCCTGGCCGCACTGCGCAAGCTGCTCGCGGCCGATCAGAGGTAGCAAGCCCTAGTGGTCCGTCTCAGAAGTTCGCCACATATCTTTCGGGCCCTCTGCACCGCTGCCGGTGTTGCGCGCCCTCGCCGTATCACTCGAATACGCCTGCGGTTGCGCGCCTTGGCAGCGACACAGATGACTCCGAAACTTATGCCCCGAACTTCTGAGACACACCACTAGCTCCGCTAGGCAGCGAATGAAGTTCACAGACTGGTCAAGTCAGCGACGGCTCCCGTTCCCGTGCGTGCCGGTGCCCGTGCCCGCGTTTGCGAAGAGAGGCTGTGGCAACTGGACGAGCACGAGGCGGGCACGGGCACGGGCACCGGCACGCACGGGAACGGGCCGACCGCACGATCCCGGCGATTCACTCGAGATCTCGGAGGGATGGGGTTGCCGCGCTACAGCTGGCCGCGGCAGGCAGTTTGTCGACGGCCTGGTGGGGCCGGCCGGCTCCAGCGGATACCATCCCGGCATGGAGCTGAGCGCACGTGAGATCGCCGAGATCGTGGCGGCCGAAGTCCACGGGGATCCCGAGCGCACGATACGGGGTGTCGCCGGGCTCGATGCCGGGGCCGCGGACCAGATCGGGTTCCTCGTCGGAAAGGCCGATGCCGGCGCGCTCGCCAAGACCGGGCTCGGTGCCGTGTTCGTGAAGGAGGTGCCCGACGAGCCGGTGTCCGCGACGCTGCTCGTCGTCGACGATCCGAACCTCGCGTTCGCGATCATCGCGGGCAGGTTCCATCCGCTGCCGCGCGCGGTCGAGACGCGCATTCATCCGACCGCGGTGGTCGGCGACGGCGTCGAGTTCGACGGCCCCGTCGAGGTCGGTGCCCATTGCGTGATCGAGGACGGCGTCCGGATCGGCGCGGGCACCGTGATCGAGGCGTTGGCCTTCGTCGGCGGGAACTGCGTGATCGGCGCCGACTGTCTGATCCACGCTCAGGCGGTGCTCTACCACGGAGTCGTCCTCGGCGACCGCGTCCGGATCCACGGGCATGCCGTGATCGGCTGCGACGGCTTCGGCTTCGCGGTCGACAAGGGGCGGTACGTGCGCGTGCCACAAGTCGGCACGGTCGTGCTCGAAGACGACGTCGAGGTCGGTGCGTGCGCGTGCATCGATCGTGCGACGTTCGACGAGACCCGCGTGCGGCGTGGCACGAAGATCGACAACCTCGTCCACATCGCACACAACTGCGAGATCGGTGAGGACGGCGCGCTCGCGGCGCAGGTCGGCCTCGCTGGGAGCACCAAGGTCGGGGCGCGGGCGCGGTTCGGCGGCCAGGTCGGGATCGCCGGACACGTCGAGATCGCTGACGACGTGTCGCTCGGCGCGAAGACCGGCGTGCCGCAATCGATCGGCGAGCCCGGCTACTACCTCGGGATCCCGAGTTTGCCGGCCAAGGAGACGCTCAAGATCTGGGCCCTCTGGCGCCGGCTTCCGGAGCTCTGGCGCACGCGCAAGGGCTCGCGCGGCGAGTGATCGGCGCGCGCGATCGGTCGTGAGTCAACGGCGGGCCAGGATCCGCCGAATCCCGGCGACGATCTCGTCGCGCACGGCGCGATAGTCGGCGAGGCTGCCGCCGATCGGGTCGGGGATGTCATGTTCTCCTGCCAACAGCTCGGGACGGATCGCGTCGTCCTCGAACGGCCCCCCCAGGGCTTGGAGCAGTGCGTTCGCCTGCTGCAGGTGGCTTCTGCCCATGCAGTAGACCTGACTCGCCCGCGCCAGCAACGCCGGCTCGAGCGGCCGCGAGCGGTGATCGCCGAGCTCGAGCCCGAGCTCCGCGACGGCCGTGATCGCGTGGTCCGACGCCGGGATGCCCGGGTACGTCGAGCACCCGGCCGATGCGATCAGGATCCCGTGGTCGAGCAGTTGCTCGGGCTCGATCCCGAGCTTCTCGGCGAACATCGCTCGCGCGATGACCTCGGCCATCGGCGAGCGGCAGGTGTTGCCGGAGCACAGGAACACGATGACGGTCGCCGCCCGCGACAGCAGGTTTCTCCTGTCGAGCGCGCCCTCGCGCAGGACCTCGATCTCGCCGTTTCGGTGCACGCGCACGACCGACGACGGCTGCCCGATCTCGGCCGGGCCCGCGTCGACGGCGACGGCCGCGGCTCCCTGCGCGAAGCGCATCGCGTCGTCGAACGCGCGCGGCGGGGTCTCGCCGGTAGGATTCGCCGAGGTCAGTAACAGCGGCGTCCGGACCTTCGCGAGCACCTCGTTCGTGAACGGCTCGGCGACGACGCGGAACCCGAGCGTGCCCTCGAACGCGAGCGGGTGGCCGTTCGGGCCGACGTCGAGGACCAGGGTCAACGGACCCGGCCAGTAGGCGCGCGCCAGTCGCCGGGCCTGGACCGGAAGCCACGCGAGCGGCTCGACCTGGTCGACGCCGGCGACGTGGAGCGTGAACGGTTGGGCAACCCGGGTCGGCTTGAGCGCGGAGAGCGCCTCCCGCGCCTCGTCGCTGTCGGCCCGGCCGCCGATCCCGTAGACGGTCTCGGTCGGCAACAGCACGAGCTTCCCGGCGTCGAGCGCGGCTTCGACCTGTTCGAGGGCCTCGCTCTTGTTCTCGTCCGTCAGGTGGATCGACGTTGTCATCTCCCTCCGCATCGGCGTGCCATTGTGCGCGCTGTAGCGACTTCGTCACAGGGGCCGGCGGCGACGCGGTGTTGCGTTGCTTGTGGCCTCTCGTTTTGGTAGCTTTCCGCGCTCGCATGTCAAAATGAAAGATGACTGACGATTTGGCGGATGCAACGATGACCGGGGAGCAGGCTGATGCGAGCGACCACGAGCGAGGCAACGCGCGCTACGAACGGCTCGGCGATCTGATCCGCGGCTTCGCCCACGAGATCAAGAACCCGCTGTCGACGATCGGCCTCAACCTGCGGCTGATGGAGGAGGAGCTGTCCGAGCAGCAGAGCCCGCGCGAGAAGCAGTTCCTGGTGCGCACGCGGCGCCTCGCCAAGGAAGTCGAGCGCGTCCAGGGCGTGCTCGACGGCTTCCTCGGCTTTCTCCGCGCGCCCGAGCCTCACCTCGTTCGGTGTTCGCTGAACGACGTCGTCCGTGAAGTCGTCGACCTCGTCGGACCCGGACTCGAGTCGCAGGGACTGCGGCTGCACGCGTATCTCGCCGAAGGGCTGCCCGAGTGCATGGCCGACCCGAGCTTGCTGCACCAGGTGCTGCAGAACCTGATCCGCAATTCGGAACAAGCGCTGATCCACAGCGACCGTCGCGGCGAGATCCTCGTCAGCACCGGTCAGATCGAGATCGACGGCAAGCTCTGGCACTCACTGTCGGTGATCGACGGTGGGCCGGGGATGGCGCCCGAAGTGCTCGAACAGTGCTTCGAGCCCTACTACTCGACGAAGCGTGGCGGCAGCGGTCTCGGGCTCGCAATCACGCGCAGGTTCATCGAGGACCAAGGCGGCACGATCGAGGTCGAGAGCACGATCGGCACCGGGACCAAGTTCCGGATCCTGTTGCCGAGCGAGCGCGACGACGTCGGCGAAGGAGAGACGACGTGAATCGCCGTGTGTTGATCGTCGACGACGACCCTGCTCACGCCGAGGTCTGCGCCGAAGCGATCGCGTCGCGAGTCAGTGAGGTCTCGATTGCTCACAGCGGCGAAGAGGGGATTCGCATGCTCAAGGAGGGGCGCGAGTTCGCCATCGTGCTGACCGACCTCGTGATGCGCGACGCTGACGGGTTCAGTGTTCTCGAGGCTGCGCTCGCGCGTGAGCCCGCGACGAAGGTTCTGATGTTGACCGGTCACGGAAGCCGCGAGATCGCCGTCAAGGCGATGCAGGAAGGCGCGCTCTACTACCTCGAGAAGCCGGTAGATCTCGCCGAGCTGCGCACCAAGGTCGACAAGGCGATCGAAGCGTTCGAGCACGACATCAGCTACCAGATGCTCAAGCAGGACCTCGACAAGGTCCACGGGATCGAAGGCTTCGTCGGGCGTTCGCCGATGGCGCTGCGTGTGATCGACCTCGTGCACCAGATCGCGCCGACGCAAGCATCCGTGCTGATCCTCGGCGAGTCGGGCACCGGCAAGGAGCTCGTCGCCCGCGCGTTGCACGGCTTGTCGCCGCGGCGCGATCGCCCGTTCGTCGCGCTCAACTGCGGCGGCTTGTCCGAGGGCACGATCGAGTCCGAGTTGTTCGGGCATGTCAAGGGCGCGTTCACGGGCGCAGTCAGCGATCGCCAGGGCAAGTTCGAGTTCGCCGAGGGCGGGACGCTGTTCCTCGACGAAGTCGCCGAGATGCCGGTCGCGACCCAGGTCAAGCTGCTGCGAGTGCTCGAAAACCGCGAGGTCGTGCCGGTCGGCGCGAACGACGCGCGGCCGGTCGACGTGCGCGTCCTGGCCGCGACCCACCAGGAGCTCGAGGGCAGGATCGAAGACGGGAAGTTCCGCGAGGACCTCTACTACCGGCTCAAGGTCGTCACGATCCGACTGCCGGCGCTTCGCGAGCGCAGGCAGGACATTCCGCTGTTGGCCGAGCACTTCCGTGCGTACTTCTCGGAGCTCCACAACCGCGACGTGGACGGGATCGACCGCGAGGTGCTCGTGACGTTCTCGCACTACGACTGGCCGGGCAACGTGCGCGAGCTGCGCAACGTCGTCGAGAGCATGATCGTGCGCTCGCGCGGCAACATCCTGACGGTGCTCGACCTCCCGCCCGAGTTGTCGCCCGAGCCGCGCAGCGATCAGGACCAGTGGTCGTTCCTGGCCGGCAAGAACGTGGCCGAAGTCGAGCACCACCACCTGCGCACGACGCTCGAGATGTTCGGCGGCAATCGGCTGCGCGCGGCCAAGGCGATGGGGATCAGCGAGCGGACGCTGTATCGCAAGCTCAAGGAATACTCTCTCGGAGAGCACGGCAAGTCATGACGGGTGGGGCAGCGCCGATCGTCGTCGCGATCGATGGTCCATCGGGAGCCGGCAAGAGCACGGTGGCCCGGCTTCTGGCCGATCGTCTCGGATTTCGTCATCTCGATACCGGTGCAATGTATCGGGCCGTGACCTGGTACTTCCTCGACCGCGATGTCGACGAGTCGGACTCGGCCGCGGTGGCGCGCGCACTCGGGTCCCTCGTGCTCGAGCTGCCCGGCGGCGGGCGCGTGGTCGTCGACGGGCGGGACGTGACGGAGTTCTTGCGGCTGCCCGAGGTGGAAGCCCACGTCAGCGTGGTCAGTGCGATCCCGGCCGTGCGCGAGGCGATGGTCCGACTGCAGCGCGAGGTCGCGAGGTACGGAAGTCTGGTCGCCGAGGGTCGCGACATGACGTCGGTCGTGTTCCCGGACACGCCGTACAAGTTCTACGTCGACGCCGCGCCGAGCGAGCGTTCGCGACGGCGGTTGGCCGAGCAGCAGGCGCGCGGGCGCGAGATCGATCTCGACGCCGTCCAGGCGGAGCTGCGCGAGCGCGACCGACTCGACTCGACTCGCGAGTCCTCGCCCTTGCGCGCGGTCGCGGACGCCGAGCGGATCGACACGACCGACATGTCGATCACCGACGTCGTCGAGTGGATCGCAGCACGTGTGGAGGAGCGCCGTGGTGCGTGAATGGCCCTGGCTCTACCACGCGTGCCGGATCGGCCTGTTCTGTCTGTTCCGTCTGTGGTTCGGTCTGCGCGTCGCCGGGAGCGAGCACATTCCGGACGGGGCACCGTTCCTGGTCGTCTCGAATCACGAGAGCTTCCTCGACCCGATGTTGATCGGCTCGTCGACGCACCGGCGCGTTCGCTATCTCGCGCGCTCGACGCTGTGGAAGCAGCGGCTGTTCGGCGCGCTGCTCGACCGGGTCGGAGCGCTGCCGATCGAGCGAGGGGGGGCCGACCGGTCCTCGGTTCGGCGCGTCGCCGAGTCGTTGGCCGAGGGCATTCCCGTCGTCGTGTTTCCGGAGGGCACGCGCGGGACCGGGTCCGATGTCGCGGAGTTTCGCCGCGGCGTGATGCTGTTTCTGCGCCAGGCGAGGGTGCCGGTGCTGCCGGTCGGGATCCGTGGCTCCGGCCGAGCCTGGCCCCGCCACGCGAAGTGGATCCGACCGTGGCCAATCCGCGTACGGTTCGGTGCGTTGATCCCCGCGGACGACGCGATCGCGATGGGGCCGGAGGGACTGCGCGCGATCGTTGCGCGGTTGAAGGGCGACGATTGAAACACGGCACGATCGTCGGCCGGTCGCGAAAGCTACTCGACCGACGAAAGCGGCGGGTTTTGGAGGTTCCACCGGCGCGCTGCTGCCGATAGAATCCTCCCCCTTTGTTTCCGCCCGCCCATGTCCTGCATGCGCACGTGGCGGAGGTCCCAGTTCCTGACCCGGTTTCCAACGGTCCCCTGTTCATTCAATGTCCTACGGCAAAAAGCTCATCAAGGAGTGTGCGGTCAGTGACGAAGCTCTCGAAGAGGAGCTCGCCCTAGCGCTCTCCGATATCTCCTCCCTCGATCAGGTCCTGCAAGACGCAGTCGGTGACTTCAAGCCCGACCAGATCGTCGAGGGCAAGGTCGTCCGCATCGTCGGCAACAACGTGTTCGTCGACGTCGGCTACAAGTCGGAAGGTCTGATCGACGTTTCCGAGTTCGAGTCGCCCGAGGGCATCTCGCCGAACCTCTCCGTCGAAGTCCTGATCGAGGACCTCGACGACGGCGAGGGCATGGTCGTGCTCAGCAAGCGCAAGGCCGACCGGATCCGCAGCTGGGAGAAGGTCATCCAGACCTACTCCGAGGGCGACGTCGTCAAGGGTGAGGTCACGCGCAAGATCAAGGGCGGACTGCTCGTCGACATCGGCGTCAACGCGTTCCTGCCGGCCTCCCAGGTCAACATCCGCCGCACGAACGACATCGGCGAGTGGCTCGGCAAGGAGATCGAGGCCCGCATCATCAAGATCGACGAAGACCGGATGAACATCGTCATCTCGCGTCGCCGGCTGATCGAAGAAGAGCGCGAGGCGCTCAAGACCAAGCTGCTCGCGGACATCGAGGAAGGCCAGCGGCGCAAGGGCGTCGTCAAGAACATCGCCGACTTCGGCGCGTTCGTCGACCTCGGCGGGCTCGACGGACTCCTGCACATCACCGACATGTCGTGGGGCCGGATCAACCACCCCTCGGACCTCCTGCAGATCGATCAAGAGATCGAGGTCATGGTGCTCAAGGTCGATCTCCAGCGCGAGCGAGTCGCGCTAGGGTTGAAGCAGCTGAGCGAGGATCCGTGGGCGACGATCGGCGACAAGTACCCGATCGGTGCCAAGATCATCGGCACGGTCGTCAACATCATGAGCTACGGCGCGTTCGTGAAGCTCGAAGACGGCGTCGAAGGGCTCGTGCACATCTCCGAGATGTCTTGGACGCGGCGCGTCAACGACCCGCGCGAGGTCGTCAGCATCGGCGACAAGGTCGAGGTTGTCGTCCTCGATCTCAACGTCGAGAAGCAAGAGATCTCGCTCGGCATGAAGCAGACCGAGGTCAATCCGTGGGATCTCGTCGAAGAGAGCTATCCCCCGGGAACGATCATCTCCGGCCGTGTGCGCAACCTGACCAACTACGGTGCGTTCATCGAGCTGCAGGAAGGTATCGACGGCCTCTTGCACATCTCGGACATGTCGTGGACCAAGAAGGTCACGCACCCGTCCGAGGTCGTCAAGAAGGGCGAAGAGGTCCGCTGCGTCGTGCTGAGCGTCGACCGCGACAAGAAACGCATCGCGCTCGGCTTGAAGCAGCTGTCCGAGGATCCGTGGGCCAACGACATCCCGAACCGCTATCACATCGGTGATACGGTCACGGGCACGGTCACGAAGCTCACGAACTTCGGTGCGTTCGTCAAGCTCGAGGAAGGGCTCGAAGGCCTCCTGCACATCTCCGAGCTCGCCGACCACAAGGTCGAGAACCCCGGTGACGTCGTCAAGGTCGGCCAGGTCGTCGAGGTCCGGATCATCAAGATCGAGACCCAGGAGCGGAAGGTCGGGCTCACGCTCGTCCAAGCCCACTACGGCGACGAAGAGCCGAGCGTCACGCCGACGCCGAAGCAGGAGGAGGTGCTCTACTCCGAGGACGCGAGCTCGCTGGCCGCACAGCTCAAGGCTGTGGGTGAGCGCGTCGCACAGCGCGAGGCCGAGGATGCCCCGGCCGAGGAGCCGGAGGCGCCCGCCGAGGAGCCGGAGGCGCCCGCCGAGGAGCCGGAGGCGCCTGCCGAACAGACCGCTGCCCCCGCAGACGAAGACAAGGCAGTTGGTGATGCGGGTGAGACCTCCGACGAGACTTCCGACGAGACTTCCGAACGGGATGGCGAAGCCAAGGATCCTGCGGGCGCGTAGAGCCATCGTCCTCTGCGCCGCCGGCCTGGCCCTGTTCGTCCTGGGCTGCGCCGGCAGCGCGACCGGCGACTCGAACAATCGCGAGAACGCCCGGGCCTACCACCAGAGCGTGCTGCGACAGCTCGAGCAGGCTTGGCAGTCCCGTGACCTCACGACGATGCAGAGACTCCTGAGCATCTCTCGGGCCGGGGCCGACGCCGAGCAGTCGCGCCGGTACGCGGGCTTCGAGCAGCTCCTGGCCGGGAGCGAGATCGAGCTCGACGGCTTCGAGCGGCGCGGGTTCTTCGTCGTGCGCGACCCGAAGGTCAAGGCTCGTGACGCTGACATGAGCTTCACCGAGGCCGAGCGGTTCACGCTCGTGCTGCGGCCGACGATCGAGCACAACGGACGGATCCTGGCCCATGGCCGTGACGGCGTCGCCTCGCGGCTGGTGTTTGTCGTCGAGTTCAACGATCTGCTCGAGAACGGGAGTCGCACCACGACCAATCTCCCGCAGCGGCTGACGTTCAAGCGCGACTTCGAGCTCAGCAACGAGCACCCGCTCGAGATTCCGTTGCCGAAGATCGAGACGCCCGCTCCGACCGTCATGGTCCGGCGGTTGCGGTTCCACGGCTACGTGCTTCCGGCCGCGTTCGAGTGGGACGGAAATCAGCTGTCGCTCCCGCGGCTCGAGCTCCAGCCGCTCGAGATCACGATGTTCCCGAAAGGCTTCCGAGCGATTCGCAAGCAGCCGTTGCGCGTGCTCCGGATCGTCTCGGGCAATGCCGAGGAGAGGCGCGGGCACCTCGTCGTCGCATCGTGGTTCGTCGACCGCGACGGCACCGCGAAGCAGAAGGACGCTGCGCTCGGCATCCTGATCGAGCTGCTGCGCTCGGGCTCGGCGTTGCTCGACCCGACCGTGCGCACTTGTTTGCAGATGATCGCCGGCGATCAGGCACCGGTGCGGCAGGACCGTGACAGCTGGTTGCGGTGGTGGTCCTTGAGAGGCAACCGATGACGAAGGCCAAGTTCCCTCCCGTCCCCGAGCAGATGGCGCGCATCCTGCGCGGTGTCGTCGACGTCGTGTCCGAGGACGAGCTCCGGCGCCGCCTGCAAGAGAGCGCGAAGACCGGCATGCCGCTGCGCGTCAAGCTCGGGATCGACCCGTCGAGCCCCGACATCCACATCGGCCACACGGTCGTGCTGCGAAAGCTGCGGGCGTTCCAGGAGCTCGGCCACCACATCGTCGTGATTTGGGGCACGGCTACGGCGATGGTCGGGGATCCGACCGGACGCGACAAGACGCGGCCGCAGCTGACCGAGGACGACGTCGAGGCGAACCTCACGACGTACAAGGACCAGATCGGCAAGGTCCTCGACGTCGAGGCGATCGAGCACAGGAGCAACGGGGACTGGTTTTCACAGATGAGCTTCATGGACAGCGTGAAGCTGTTCTCGCGGATGACGGTCGCGCGGGCGATCGAGCGCGATTCGTTCGAGAAGCGCATGAACGCCGGGCTGCCCGTCGGTCTGCACGAAGTCGTCTACCCGCTGATGCAGGGCTGGGACTCGGTCGAGGTCAAGGCGGACATCGAGATCGGCGGCTCCGACCAGTTGTTCAACCTGCTCGTCGGGCGTGATCTCCAGGTCCAGGAAGGTCAGCGGGCGCAGATCTGTCTGACGACGCCGCTGATCGAGGGCCTCGACGGGTCGCAGAAGATGTCGAAGAGCCTCGGCAACGCGATCGGGGTCAACGACGAGCCGAGCGACATGTTCGGCAAGGTCATGAGCGTGCCCGATCCGCTGATGGAGAAGTACTTCTCGCTCTTGACCGAGGTCCCCGAGGACGAGATCCGGTCCCTGCTCGCCGGTCACCCGCGCCAGGCCAAGGCCCGGCTCGGGCGCGAGATCGTCGCGTGGCTGCACGGAGAAGAGGCGGCGCAGAAGGCGGCCGACGACTTCGACCGGGTGTTCCGCGACAAGGGCGTGCCCGACGAGATCCCCGAGTTCGAGCTCCCGGCGGACGCCCTGCGCGACGGCACCGTTCTCGTCTCGGCCGCCGCGCACCGCGCCGGCCTGGCCGCGAGCGCCAACGAGGCAAGGCGTCTGATCTCCCAGGGCGGCGTGCGCGTCGACGGCGAGCAGGTCACCGACGGCAAGGCGACGTTGTCGACGGGTCGCTACCTCGTGCAGGTCGGCAAGCGCAAGTTCTGCTACGTGACCGTGCCGTAGTTGCAGCAATCGTCCCCGAGACGGATTGCGCAACTACTGCTAGGGTTAGCTCGCCATGAAACTCCGCCAGACCTGGGACCGGATCCGTCCGTCTCCGCGCACCGTTCGTTTCATCTCCCTCAGCTCGTTCTTCGTGGCCCTGGTCCTCGGTGGGTTCCTCGGCGTGCGACTGCACACGGGGTGGGGAACTCTGGCCGATGTCGGCATCGGGGTCGGTATCCCGCTCGGGCTCATGCTGCTGTCGATCCCGGCGCTCGGGTTCCTGCGCTTGCTGCTCGTGCAGCTGCCGAAGTCGTTCGGGCGTCTCGGTGTCGCCGCGTTCCTCGTCATGACGTGGTTGCTCGACTCGAGTGGGTTCACGCTGGGACAGGCGGCCGTGGCCAGCGGGGCGATCGTGGTGATGATGGCCCTGTTGTTCGGTGCGCTCGCGTCGATCACCGATGGGGAGCCGACCGGGATGTTCAAGCGGCTGTGGGTCGCGACGTGCGGCCTCGCAGGGCTCGTCGGGATCGGTTGGGGCGTCCTGTGGCTGACACAGGCCGGCGATACTGCGCACCTCGTTCCGGCGCTCGCCGATCCGCATCCTCCGGTCGAGATCTCGGCCGGCGACCCGTCGGCGATCGGGAAGCACCAGGTGATCGTGACGAGCTACGGCAGCGGGGTCGACCACCATCGCAATGCGTTCGGGGAGGGTGTCCGCATCAAGACCGAGCCGTTCAACGCGAAGCCCTACGCGAGCTTTCCGAGCGGCTGGCGGGGCAAGCTGCGCAAGGAGTTCTGGGGCTTCGACATGGCCGAGATCCCGCTCAACGCGCTCGTCTGGCGTCCGGACGGACGCGGGCCGTTCCCGCTCGTGCTGATCGTGCACGGCAACCACAACATGGCCGAGTACTCGGACCCGGGCTACGCGTATCTCGGCAAGCTGCTCGCGAGTCGCGGGTTCATCGTGTGCTCGATCGACGAGAACTTCTTGAACGGTGGCGGTCCGGCCCACGGCAGCGTCAGGCGTGAGAACGATGCTCGCGCAATCGTCCTGCTCGAGCACCTGAAGCTGTGGCGCAAGTGGAACACGACCCCTGGACATCCGATGGAGGGGCTCGTCGATCTCGACAAGATCGTCCTCGTCGGTCACTCGCGCGGCGGCGAGGCAGTCGGGCACGCGGCACTGTTCAATCGCCTGCCGTGCTATCCCGATGACGCGTCCCTGCGCTTCGACTACGGCTTCCACATCCGCGGTATCGTCGCGATCGCGCCGAGCGACGGGCAGTACAAGCCGTCGGGGCGCGAGACCGTCGTCGAGGACATCAGCTATCTCGTAATTCAGGGCGGACACGACGCGGACGTCTCGAGCTTCTACGGGGACCGGTTCTACCGCCGGGTGCGGTTCACGAAGCCCGGGCCGGCGTTCAAGGCCAGCTTCTACGCCTACCGCGCCAACCACGGCCAGTTCAACTCGGTCTGGGGCGCCAACGACAGCTCTCCGCCGCGCGCGTGGCTGTTGAACCACGCAGCGCTGCTGCCCGCGGCCGACCAGCGCAAGATCGCCGAGGTCTACATCGGCGCGTTCGTCGAGCTCACGCTGCACGATGCCCTTGCGTATCGCGGGTTGTTCCAGGACTACCGGCGCGGGCGCGACTGGCTGCCGCGCGAGCGCATCTACGTCAGCCGCTACGAGGATCCGAGCTTTCGTCTGGTGACCGACTTCGAAGAGGACTTCGACGTCACGACGACGTCGGTCGCGGGCGGCCGGCTCGACGCAAAGGATCTCGTCGTCTGGCGCGAGTCCGACATCGGGTTTCGCGGCGGTGTGCGCCGCCACGACACCGGCGCCGTGCTCGGCTGGAAGAACGACGTCCCGGCGTCTGAGAAGTCGGTCGATGTGGCCGAGGCCGCGCACAAGGAGCGGAGCTGGCCGACGTACGAGCTGACGTTACCGGACGGCTTCGAGGTGAGCCACCGTGAGCAGCTCGTGTTCGACATGGCCGCGTCCAACGCGAAGCCGAAGGCCAAGGACTACGCGGCGAAGCCGGCCGAGGATGCTGACGACTCAGGCGACAACGAAACCGAGGCGCAGGACGAGAAACCCGCGAAGCCCGTCGAACTCTCCATCGAGCTCGTCGACGCCGCGGGCACGGCCGTGCGCCTGCCTCTGGACCGGTTCGGCATCCTGCACCCGCCGCTCGTCTCGAAGTTCACGCGCATCGACGCGCTGGAGCGGCGCTATCGTTCCAGCTTCGAACCGGTCGCGCAGCGGTTCGCCGTGCCGCTGGCCGTGTTCGAGACCGAGAACGCGAAGTTCGATCCCACGAAGCTCCACGTGATTCGCTGGGTGTTCGACCAATCGCCGAAGGGCGTCGTCATCCTCGACCGCGTCGGGTTCACGCACTAGCGTTTGCCCGCGCGAGGACGGCGGCGACCTCTTCGCTCAGCTCCAGCGCGCGCTGCACACAGATCGTCGCTTCTTCGGCATTGTCGTCGGCAGCCGCCGACCAAGCGCGGTTGATCTGGCGTTCGAGCGCGGAGAACCGGTCCATGAACTCGGCGAAGCCAGCGAGTCCGAAGCGTGCGATCAGCGCCGCGCGGGCCTCGACGATCGGCTCGATGCCCGACTGCTGGAGCACGGCGAGTTCGGTCACGATGAGCTCGACCTTCTCGGTGTCGTCGAGCCCCTCGGTGTCGTCGAGCCCGAGCTCAGGGGCATCGCCGGGCGAGACCAGCTGGCGGCAGAGCGAGCCCAGAGTCTCGCGGATCCGCGCGATGGCGTGCTCGGGGCTGTCCTGCTCAGTACCGGCCGAGAGCTGCTCCGCGATCTCGTTTCGGACCTCGCGCTTGACGAGGAGCCCGCCGGTGATCAGCCCGGCGAGCGACAGGACGAACAGCCACCAGTGCGACCAGCGGTGGAACGCGAACTCGCGCACGCGCACGCGCTCGACGCCGTTGGCCTCGAGCTTTCTGATCAGCTCGGCCGTGATCGGCTTCTTGGACTTCTTGACGAGGGGTTGCCGGCGACCGTCCTTCAGCACCGGCTCGCCGAGCTCGTTGCGCAGGACACCGGCGTCGGCGGCCAACGTGATCGTCGACGTCCCGACGTCGGTCTTCAGTGCGGCGAGCGTCGGGATATAGGCTGTGGTCGCCGCGAGTGCTCCGAGGCACAGGCCCGCCGTGATCAGGAGATAGGCGAAGAGCTTCATCGGTCTCCCTATCCCGTGCCCAGGACGATGAGGTTGATGATCAGAGCGAGGATCGACTCGCCGACGATCAGGCCGGCGGCGAACGGCACGCCCCACTCCTCGGCCCAACGCCGGCCCTTGATTCGGGCGACGATCATCTGGACGACGCAGCCGACCCCGTAGGTCGCGATGTACTGGAACGGCAGATACATCGACAGCCCGACCAGGACGCCGAGCCCCGAGAATGCCCCGAGCCCGAGCAACGCGCCGAGGATCGCGCCGAAGCCGTAGAGCGCGTACGGCATCTCGCCGCCCTGGACGCCGTTGATCACGGCTTGCAGGGCCTGGGCCTGCGGCGCCGACGTCGGCGTGCCCGGACCGAGCGCGACGCCGAACGACTTGAGATTGGCCTGAGCGATGATCAACACGACGATCATGGACACGGCCGGGCCGACCCCGACGACGAGCAACTCCATGACCTGCTGGCGTCTCGGCTGCGCGCCGACCAGGTGACCGGTGCGCAGGTCCTGCATCATGTCGGCTGCCAGCGTGATCGCGACGCACAGCGCCGCACCGATGAGCACGGCGCCGACGACGGCTCCCGTGCCCGCGAGCAGCATCACGAGCACGACGGTGAGAAGCGCCATGCCCGAGATCGGTGACCAGTCCGTCATACCCGTGCACTGCGCGATGATGATCCCGGCGAACCAGATCCACAGGGCACCGATGATCGCGATCAGCAGCGCGCGCAGGTGCGGATTGAGCCCCGCAAGCCACCCGGGCTTCGCGTTGTACTCGGCGAGGAAGGCCTGCTTCTGGGCGTCGGTGAACGTCTTGCCTTCGACCCAGGCCGCGCGTGATTCTTGGTCGGCGAACGCGATCGCGTAGCCCTGGTACTCGACCGTGTCGACGTCCGCCGAGACCTCGTCGTGCGTGATCGGGCAGTTCTGGTTCAGCGGCTTGTTGCCGACGAAGTCGGCCGCGAGGTAGAGCAGAAAAACCGCGGCGATCGCAGCGCCGGCGACGACCTTGATCGACAGCTCGTCCGAACCGCCCTTGAGCTTCCCGGCGGAAGCGACGCTCTTGAGCGCCGCCTTGATCGCCGGGAACGAGCTGACGACACCCATCATCGCGCCGCCGAGCAACAAGCCGATGCCGAGCGGGCGGTTGAACGCGCCGAACGCGTAGCCCGGCGCCTGGAAGGGTTCGAGGTTTGCCGGGAACCAGCCCAGTGACATCCCGAGCGGCGCGAGGAAGAAGTAGGCGAGGATGCCGCCGGCCAAGACGAACAACCCGGCGAATCCGGTGATGAACCCCGCTCCGAGCGCGAACGGTGCGATCGCCAGGATCAGCTCGAACTGTCCAGGCAGACCGAACATGCGTCCGAAGTCGATGTGATCGTCGGTCACCAACAAGTCGGGCTGCCCGTTGCCATCGTGATCGACGTACGACGACAGGCGGCCCGAGGCGTCCTTGACCGGACTCAGCCGGATCCCGAGATCGGCGTATCCCGGAAGCGGATCCTTGGCCCAGCCGAGGCTGGTCGAGCGCAGCGAGCTCCACGGCTTGGCGCCGCTATTGGCTTCGTGCGCGGCGAGGCACAGTGAGTCGCCGTACGGTCCGGCTACGGGAGTCTGGGCGAGCCGGGTCTCGATCTCGGTGATGCGGGTCTTGATCTGCTTGCGGGTCGCGCGCTCGGTCGAAGCTGCGAGCTGCTTCTTCGCGGCCTGCAACTCGGCGACGATCGCGCCGCGCGCGAGCACGTCGGCGGGTGCGGCCTTCTGCTCGATCCACTTGTGAATCGCGCGCGTCCGCTCGGCGTCGACCTGCTTGATTCGCTCCGACGCGACGAGCTTGTCGAGGTTCTTGACGTTGGCCGGCGGCTGGATCCCCGGCAACGCGACCGGCAGGTAGATCAGTGCCGCAAGGACGATGCCTGCGACCAGGACCACCGCCTTCTTCGGTCCGGCACCGGGTGACTTGAGGATGACCGCGACGCCCGTGCCGGTAGGAAACCGCAGCCGGTCGATGTCGATCATCTGCTTGCGCAGCGGAATGATGAACGCGGTGCCGAGCATCGCCCCGGCGATCCCTGCGAGCGCGATCAGCCAGAAGTCGAGGTCGCCCCACGACAGCTGGATCCCGAGCAGCAGTAGCACCGGGACCGTGAAGATGATGCCCGAGTTCGACGTGTTGATCGCCGACGCGCACGTCTGCGCGATGTTGGTTTCCAGGATCGTGCCCTTGCCCATCAAGCCGCGGAGCACGCCGAATCCGAGCACGGCCGCAATCGCGCTGCCACCGATCGTAAAGCCGATCTTGAGGCCGGCGTAGGTGATCGCGGCGTTCATGACCAGACCGATGATCAGCGCGAACACGACCGCGCTGACGGTGACCTCCCGGTACCTGGACTGGAACACATCGCGGAAGAACGAGGAACCGCTTCCGTTCTCGCGGTCGGGAGGGTCGGTCGGCGACATGGTACTCCGGTTGCGACGGGCCGGTCATCTTTACCAAGCCCTCTCGGCCACACAAGGCAATCCCGTTCCCCCGGTCACGATCCGTCCCGCAGACGGGGCGCAGTCCGTCCCCGCCGGGAGACGACCAGCCCGGGTGGTCAGCCGCGCAGAACCGGGATAGAACGGAGAGAACCCTTCCAATGCTCGATCGACTCAAGAAGCTCGTGCCCGCGCTCGTCGCGGGCCTCCTCGCTGGCGCGGGCT
>Ga0210086_1000645_pt1 | contig 19422 bp, 19 predicted proteins | sample China_Galinas_PW_3_FD_184867 | JGI IMG/M metagenome (GOLD analysis project Ga0210086, IMG submission 184867) | Wetland microbial communities from San Francisco Bay, California, USA, that impact long-term carbon sequestration - China_Galinas_PWB_D2... | ecosystem: Environmental > Aquatic > Marine...
GGGGGAGCGTGGCGGGCCGGGAATCACCTGCGGCTCACGAGACGCCGCGAGCGCGTCGGCGTCGACGATCTGCTTGCCGTCGAGGGTGCCGTTGCCGAGCTGCAGACGCAGAAAACGTAGCATGTCGGTGAGCGAGGCGCTGGCACCGCCGGCCGGCGCCTCGGCGTCGGGGATGCGATCGTAGAGAGCGGCCCAGGTGCCGTCCGGCAGGCGCGTGTGGATGTGCGCCCGGTCGGCGCGGGCGAGAAAATCGGCGTGGCGATAGCTGGCGGTGGTCATGCCGGCCGGCTTGAACAGCACCTCGTCGGCAAGGTCTTCCCAGCTCTTGCCCGTCGCGGCGGCGGCCGCGATGCCGCCGGCCGTGTAGCCGAAATTGCTGTAGTGATAGCTTGAGCGGAACGGATCGAGCGGCTGCTGGTCGAGGTGGGACAGGATATAGGTCCGGTCGAAGCCGAGGTCCTCGAGCAGGTCGCCGGCGCCAGTGTGGAGGCCGCTGCGGTGCGACAGGAGATCGGCAATCGTGGCGTGCTCGGTGACGTAGGGGTCGTTCAGCGCAAAGGCGGGGTTGTGCATCTTCGCCGGATCGTCCCATTTGACCACGCCGTCGCCGACCAGCTTGGCGACGACGGTCGAGGCAATCGGCTTCGATACCGAAGCGAGCTGGAACACCGTGTCCGGATCGATGGCGCCGGGCTTGCCGACTTCACGCACGCCGAAGCCCTTGGCGTAGATCACCTTGTCCTTGTAGACGACGCCGACGGCGAGGCCCGGCAGGCCGGTCCGCTTCATGGCGTCTTCGACGATCCCGTCGAGGGCGGCGACGGCCTTGTCGATGTCGGCTTGGGTGAAGAGCGGCGGGACCGGCGACACCGGTGTCTTGAGGAGCGGCCTGGCGGCCTCTTCGGCAGCGACCGGGGCGGCTGACAGGCCGGCGGCGAGGCTTAGCCCCAACAAGACCGCGAGGAAGATACGTCGAACGGTGTGTAGCGCGGAACGGCCGTTCGGCGCGGCAACATCGGTCATGGCGCGTTTTCTCCGGTGTTTGGGGTCGTCGCCCGCGTGTGAGGCATTGCAACTCTATGCGGCCTCGTGGCCGGCGAGAAGCGCGGAAATCGTCCGCTGGTTACCGGATCGCGACCACGCCGTTATCGATCAGCCAGGCGACCGACTCGAACACCGCCTCGAACGAGGCAAATCGCGGGCGGTAGCCGAGGAGGTGCCCGGCCTTGGCCATGCTGCAACTCGGACTATGGGCGATATGGTCCCAGGTCTGCTCTGCCTCGAACTCGCTGTGGGCGGCCTTCCAGTCCTCCCACGGCAGGTAGCGGGCGTTGAGCTCCTTGCCGAACCAGGTGGCGGTTGCCTCGGCGTAGCCGCGCAAAGATACGGCGGCGGGTGAAACCGCGTGAAACGCCTCGCCGACCGCGGTGCTCCAGCGGGCGATCGCCGCCATGAACAGGGCGGCGACGTCGTCGGCGTGAACATGGTGAACGGTCTCCAGGCCGAGATTGGGAAGCAGCACCTCGTCGCCGCGGGCGAGGCGGCTGAACACGTCGGTGTTGAAATGCCCCTCCGGGTTGAGGGGCGCCCAGCCGGGACCGACGATATGGCCGGGGTGGATGATGGTCGCCGGGAACCCGTTCCGCTGCGCCTCGGCCATCAGATACGCCTCGATCGCGGCCTTGTGGGTCCCGTATTCGCCGAACGGACGGCGAGGCGCAGTTTCCGTCGTCGGCACCGTGACGCTCGGCCCGTGCACCCAGATCGTGCCGGTGTGGAGGAAGTGCCGCACCGTGCCGCGGAGCGCGTGGACCAGATGCTCGCAGCTTTCCGGCGTGAAGCAGATCATGTCGATGACGATGTCGGGCTTGAGGTCGCGGATGCGCTCGCCGAAGGTGCCGGCCTTCTCCTCGGCGTCGCGGTCGAGGGTCACCGTCTTGACCGAGTCCCAGGCGGCATGCGGCTGATACGGCTGACGCTCGCCGCGGCTGACATTGGCGACGTCGAAGCCGGCTGCGATCAGTCTTGGTACGAGGTAGGTGCCAACATGGCCGCTGCCGCCGATCACAACTGCCCGAGTCATCGCGGATCCCCCTCCCGTGTCTTTCGCCTGTGTGCGAGCCAAGCGGCAGCATAGGGACTGCGCTCCCGGCTGGCGAGACGCGTTCGGCCGCGTCAGTCGTGGGGCTATGCGCCGGGCGGCTTGGCATCTGGCCGGCAACGGTGAAGGCCCATCTCGAGCGGGTCTTTGGGGGAGGACCGGGACGCGCCGTCAGGCCGAACTCGTCGCCCTTGTCGCGTCGCCCGCGCGCGCTTGAAACTCGCTACGCGGACTTGACGATGGCCGCGCCGGTGACAGATGGAGCCTATTGGCAATCGGCAAAGGCTCGCATGGACACTTCCGCCCGGCTCCGCCCGGTCTTTCTCGCGGGCATGCTGCTCCTCCCGAGGGCTGCGCATGCCGAGACGCTCATTGGCCCGGCGGCTTATGGCGACTGGCGGGACGATGCGCCGGGCGTGGTCCGCCTGATCCGGCCGCAAGACTTGCCGCCTCCCTTTGCCACCCGATCGGCGGGGAACGGCTCGGTGGTCGTGGCACGCCCCTCCGGGGCGGCGCTCAAGGTGCCGCCGGGCTTCAAGGTCTCATTGTTCGCCGAAGGGCTGAACACCCCGCGCGTTCTTCGTGTCGCGCCGAACGGCGACATCTTCCTTGCCGAGAGCGGCGCCGGCCGGGTGCGGGTCTATCGCGTCGCCGACGGCGAGACGATGCCCAGCGAGGACAGCATCTTCGCCTCGGGGTTCCACTACCCCTACGGGATCGCATTCTGGCCGCCGGGACCGGACCCCGAATATGTCTATGTCGCGGAACGCGGACGGGTGTTCCGTTTCCCCTATCGGAATGGCGACCTGACGGCGCGGGGCGAGCCCGAAGTCATCGTAGAGGGCATTCCGACCGGCGGCCACGTCACCCGCGACATTGCGTTCTCGCCGGACGGCAAGCGCCTGTTCCTCGCCGTTGGTTCGGCTTCGAATGTCGCAGACGGCATGGGCGCCGGGCCGACCGACCTTGCCGCCTGGGATGCGGCGACGGCGCTCGGCGCGGCGTGGGGCAACGAGGCGGGCCGGGCCGACGTCCTGCTTTACGATCCGGAGGGCGGGCCGGCCGACATCTTCGCCACGGGCATTCGCAACTGCGCCGGTCTTGCCATTGAGCCGAGCACCGGCGCGCCGTGGTGCGCCACCAACGAGCGGGACGGGCTCGGCGACAACCTGCCGCCCGACTACGTCACCCGCGTTCAGGAGGGCGCCTTCTACGGCTGGCCCTGGTACTATATCGGCGACCACGAGGACCCCCGCCACAAAGGCGCGCGCCCCGATCTTGCCGGCAAGATCACGGTGCCGGACGTGCTGATCCAGCCCCATTCGGCTCCGCTGGGACTGGCTTTCTACAACGCCGATGCCTTCCCGGCCGATTATCGTGGCGACGGTTTCGCGGCACTGCACGGCTCGTGGAACCGGAGCGAGAGCACCGGCTTCAAGGTCGTCCGCATCCTGATGAAAGACGGCGTGCCGACAGGGGATTATGAGGATTTCCTCACCGGCTTCGTCATTGCCAATGGCGAGGTGTGGGGCCGGCCGGTCGGCGTCGCGGTCACCCATGACGGCGCGCTGCTGGTCAGCGAGGACGGCAACGGGACGATCTGGCGGGTCGACTACGTGGGCGACTGACGCCGGACAACCCGGATGGTCGCGCTCAGTCGTTGGCGCCGCGGATCGCCTCGATCACCGCGTCGGTCACCTCGTTGGTGGTCGCCTTGCCGCCGAGATCGGCGGGGAGAACCAGGCCGGCGCCGGTGACGGCCTCGATCGCCGCCATCAGCCGGCGCGCCGCCGCCGGCTCGCCGATATGGTCGAGCATCATCACGATGCTCCAGAAGGTGCCGAGTGGGTTGGCGGTGCCGCGGCCGGCAATATCAAAGGCGACGCCGTGGATCGGCTCGAACATCGACGGAAAGCGCCGCTCGGGGTCGAGGTTCGCCGTCGGCGCGATGCCGATGCTGCCGGCCAGCGCCGCGGCAAGATCGCTGAGGATGTCGGCATGGAGATTGGTGGCGACCACCACGTCGATGCTCGCCGGATCGCGGAGCATGCGGACCGTCATCGCGTCGACCAGCACCTTGTCGTGGGTGACGTCGGGGTAGCTCTCCGCGACCTCGGCCGCCACCTCGTCCCACAAGACCATGCCGTGGCGCTGCGCGTTGGACTTGGTGACGACGGTGACGTGGCGGCGGGGACGGGCTCGCGCCAGCTCGAAGGCGAAGCGCATGATGCGTTCCGCGCCGCGCCGGGTGAAGATCGCCACCTCGGTGCCGACTTCTTCCGGCAGGCTGCGATGGGTGCGGCCGCCGACGCCGGCGTACTCGCCCTCGCTGTTCTCACGCACGATGACCCAGTCGAGGTCGGCGGGGTTGAGGTTGGCGAGGGGACCGGCAAGGCCCGGCAGGATCCGCGTCGGCCGCACATTGGCGTACTGATCGAAGCCCTGGCAGATCTTCAGCCTGAGCCCCCAGAGAGTGACATCGTCGGGGATTTCGGGGTCGCCGACCGCGCCGAAGAGGATGGCGTCGAAATCCTTGAGCTCGGCGAGTCCGTCGTCCGGCATCATCCGGCCGGTTTGCCGGTAATAGTCCGAGCCCCACGGGAACAGCGTCGCGGCGACGCGGAAGTCGCCGGCGCGCCGCGCCAGCGCCTCGATGACCCGGAGGCCGGCGGGTACGACCTCGGTTCCGATTCCGTCGCCCGGTATGGCGGCAATCCTGTATTCGCGCACGAATATCCCCCTTTGGCGGAATCGGTGGTGGCTCGTTGCTGTCGGCGGCGCCTGTTTACGCCAGATTCGCGCGCCGCGCATGGACTAGCCGCCGCACCGCCGGTAAGAGGCGGGAGATCGAACGCTGCGGGGGCGCATGACCGACGATTCTGACCTGCCTGAACGCGAATCGATGGATGTCGACGTGATCGTCGTCGGCGCCGGGCCGGCCGGGCTGGCGTCGGCGATCCGGCTGAAGCAGCTCGCGCCGGACCTTTCGGTGGTGGTGCTGGAGAAGGGCTCCGAGGTCGGCGCCCATATCGTCTCGGGCGCCGTCATCGATCCGGTCGGGCTCGATCATCTGCTTCCCGGGTGGCGCGAGGAGGCGACGCCGGCGAGCCAGAGGGTCACCGCCGACCGCTTCCTGTGGCTCGGTCCGGCGGGCGCATTCCGCATCCCCAACTTCCTGATGCCGCCGCTGATGAGCAACCACGGCAAATACATCGCCTCGCTCGGCGACGTCTGTCGCTGGCTGGGGGAGAAGGCGGCAGCGCTCGGCGTCGAGGTTTTTCCCGGCTTCGCCGCCACCGAGGCGCTGTTCGATGCGAGCGGTGCGGTCGTCGGGGTCGCGACCGGCGACATGGGGATCGGCAAGGACGGACAACCCAAGGCGACGTTTCAGCGCGGCATGGAACTCAAGGCCAAGTACACGCTGATCGCCGAAGGCGCCCGCGGCTCACTCGCCAAACAACTGATCGCCCGCTTTGGCCTCGACCGGGACCGCGAGCCGCAGAAATACGGCCTCGGCGTCAAGGAGCTGTGGCGGGTCGCGCCCGAGAGCCACCGGCCCGGGCTGGTCCAGCACACCTTCGGCTGGCCGCTCGACAATCGGACCGGCGGCGGCTCCTTCCTCTATCATTATGGCGACAACCTCGTTTCGGTCGGTTTCGTGGTCCACCTCAACTACGCCAACCCGCACCTGTCGCCGTTCGGCGTGTTCCAGCAGTTCAAGGGCCATCCGGCAATCCGCTCGGTGCTGGCGGGCGGCGAGCGGCTCGCCTACGGCGCACGTGCCATCACCGAGGGCGGCTGGCAGTCGGTGCCGAAGCTCGCCTTTCCCGGCGGCGCGCTGGTTGGCTGCGCCGCGGGCTTCGTCAACGTGCCGCGCATCAAGGGGAGCCACAACGCTGTCCTGTCCGGCATGCTCGCCGCCGAGCATATCGCAGCGGCGATCGGCGCAGGACGGTCGAACGACGAGCTGACCGCCTATGAGGACGCCTGGCGGGGGTCGGCGATCGGCCGCGACCTCCGCCCGGTGCGGAACGTCAAGCCGTTGTGGTCGAAGCTCGGAACGATCGGCGGCGTGGCGCTCGGCGGGCTCGACATGTGGCTGAACACGCTTGGCCTCTCCGTCATGACGCTCGGCCACGGCAAGCCCGACCACGCGACGACGCTGCCGGCCGACAAGGCGAAGCCGATCGCCTATCCCCGGCCGGACGGCAGCATGACTTTCGACCGGCTGTCTTCGGTGTTCCTCGCCGGAGTAAACCACGAGGAAGACCAGCCGCCGCATCTGAAGGTTGCCGACATGACGCTGCAGAAGGCGTCGGAGCACGACCTATACGGCGGTCCGTCGGCGTTCTATTGTCCGGCGGCAGTCTATGAGTGGATCGGTGAGGGGGCCGACCTCCGCTACCAGATCAACGCAGCCAACTGCGTCCACTGCAAGACCTGCGACATCAAGGACCCCAACCAGAACATCACGTGGGTGCCGCCGGAAGGCGGCGGTGGGCCGAACTATCGCGGGATGTGAACCGGCTTGCCAGTTTAATACCTTCACTTCGCAATCTAAATGTTGTTAATGGCGATTGTGAGCATGATCGATCATCTCGTTACAACAGCCGACGAAGCCCGGAACAACATCGGCCGATACGCAGCGGAACTCGCCCGGAGCGAGGGGCTGCGGGACATCATGTCCTATGCACGGGGCTGGTACGCCTGCCGAGATGAGTCTGGAGCGTGGATTTTGGCGCCGAGCAAATTCGCCGGCTACGCGGCTAATGACGCGGCAGCATATCTGAAATCGCATAACCAGCGTGATGGACGTCTTGCCGAGAGGGTGCTCGGGCAATGGTTCGAGGACGTGCAGCCGGGGAGTGCCACCCATGCGGACCTGCTTTCGGTCCTGCGCGCCATGTTCGCCCGGGCGGGCAAGACGCCGAACAAGCTGATCCAACTTCATGTTCTCGCGTCGGAGCTGTCGTCGTCGCGACGTACCGGCGCGGAGAAGAGATCATCTGACGCCGGGAAGCTGATCCAGCGCATCACCACGAATCCCGATGTGCTCGGCGGCCGCCCCACGATCAGGGGCCTCCGTATCGCGGTGAGCGATATCCTGGATCTCCTGGCGGCGGGCGTGACTCGCGAGGAGATCCTCGCGGACTACCCCTATCTTGAGGGCGACGATATCGCGGCGGCGCTCGACTATGCAGCACGCGTCGTCGATCACCGCGTGATCCGCGCGGCCTGAGTGTGCGCTTCCTCGTCGATGCGCAACTTCCGCCCCGCCTGGTCACTCTGCTTCGCGAACTCGGCCATTCGGCTGAGCACGTCTTCGATGCAGGTCTCGCCACTGCGCCCGACACGGATGTCTGGCGGCGCGCGGTCGAGACAGGCGCGGTCATCGTCACCAAGGATGCCGACTTTGCTTTTCGGCGCCAACAGTCAAAGGACGGCCCAGCGGTGGTGTGGGTGCGTCTCGGAAACGCGACCACCCCGGCGCTCACCGAAACGCTGCTACCGGCCCTGCCTGAAATCGTCGGGGCGATCGCGGCCGGGGAAGCCTTGGTCGAAGTGCGCTAGGGTTGGCCGCCGTCCTGCCGCAAAGGCGCCGTACCGGGTGCCCGTCCCGGCCAACCATCGAGCCTGTCCCATGGCCCATCACAAGCGCAGGCGGCCCCGTAACCGGCGGGCCGGCTGCCTGATGTGCAAGTACTGGAAAGTCAACGGCTTCCGTACCGAGCGGAAGGAGGGCGAGGCGTTCTCAGCCTACCGGCGGCGGCTGTTCGCCCGCCGCGATCTCGCCGAGGCGCTCTGGCAGGGCATTTCGCGCCTGCCGCAAGCCGTGCTAGAGAGCGGGCGTTTTTCCAGCGACCCTCTGCCATGACCGATCTGCCGACCTCCATCGACGCGACGCTCGCGCTCCTGCGCGACGGCGGCTATGTGCCCGACCGGGCGCTGGCGACCGTGCTGTTTCTCTCCCTCAAGATGGGACGGCCGCTCTTTCTCGAAGGGGAGGCGGGGGTGGGCAAGACCGAGATCGCCAAGGTGCTCGCCGACCGGCTCGGACGGAAGCTGATCCGGCTGCAATGCTACGAGGGGCTGGACGCCGCCAGCGCCGTCTATGAATGGAACTACGCGGCGCAGATGATCGAGATCCGCGCGGCCGAGGCGACCGGCGACATCGACCGCGAGCATCTGGTCGAGGACGTGTTCTCCGAGCGGTTCCTCATCCGCCGGCCGCTCCTGCAGGCGCTCGACCCCGACGCGGCCGGACCCCCGATCCTGCTCATCGACGAGCTCGACCGGGCCGACGAGGCGTTCGAGGCCTACCTCCTCGAGATCCTTGCCGACAACCAGGTCACCATCCCCGAGCTCGGCACCATCCGTGCCGACAGGCCGCCGATCGTCATTGTCACCACCAACCGCACCCGCGAGATCCACGACGCGCTGAAGCGCCGGTGCCTCTATCACTGGATCGACTATCCCGATTTCGCTCGCGAGCTGGAGATCATCTCGACGCGGGTGCCGGCGGCCGGCGCGCGGCTGTCGCGGGAGGTGGTCGCCTTCGTCCAGCGGCTGAGGGCGGAGGACTTGTTCAAGAACCCGGGGGTCGCCGAGACGCTCGACTGGGCGGCGGCGCTGACCGAACTGGACCGTACCGCCCTCGATCCCGAGACCATCGCCGACACCCTCGGCGTGCTCCTCAAATACCAGGACGACATCGCACGCATCGATGCCGACCGCGCCGAGGCGCTGCTCGAGGAGGCGCGGGCGGACGCGGCAGAATGAGCACCGGCCGGCTCGCCGACAATATCGTTCATTTCGCCCGGGCGCTTCGCCGGGCGGGGCTCAGGGTCGGGCCGGCGGCGGTGATCGACGCCATCAAGGCGGTGGAGATCGCCGGGTTTGCGACGCGCGACGACTTCTACTGGACGCTCCACGCGCTCTTCGTCAGCCGCCACGACCAGCATCCGATCTTCGATCAGGCCTTCCGCCTGTTCTGGCGGAAGCAAGGATTGCCGGGTTCCGGCCCGACCGCCGAGGAGGGGGAAGACAAGGCCGCCGAACCAGCGCCGCCGGCGGCCGCCCGCCGGGTGTCGGAGGCCCTGTTCGAGCCGGCCGGCGCGGCGGGAAAGACGGTTGATCTGGAGGTGGACGCCCGGCTCAGTGCCTCGGAGGCGGAGGCGCTCAGGCGGCGCGACTTCGCCCAGATGGATGCGCGCGAGATCGCCGAAGCGGAGCGGCAGATCGACGATCTCCGCCTGCCACAGGATTTTGTTGCCTCGCGGCGCAGAGTGGCAGGCCCACCGTCAGGGGCGATCGACGCCCGGCGGACGTTGCGCGCCAGCCTTCGTGCCGGCGGCGACCTGATCCTGCTCCGTCACCGTGAGCCGCGAATGGTGCATCCGCCCATCGTCGTGCTTTGCGACATCTCCGGCTCGATGAGCGCCTACACGCGGGTCCTTCTCCATTTCGTCCACGCGCTCGGCCGCCAGCGCCGGGTGACGGCATTCCTGTTCGGCACCCGGCTCACCAATGTGACGCGCGAACTGCGTCATCGCGACGTCGACGAGGCGCTGACCGCCTGCTCGGACGCCGTCGCCGACTGGTCGGGCGGGACGCGGATCGCGGCGGCCCTCCATGCCTTCAACCGCGACTGGTCGCGCCGGGTGCTGGGGCAGGGGGCGATCGTCCTCCTGGTGACCGACGGTCTGGAGCGCGAGGGCGTTGAGGACCTGGCGCGGGAGATGGACCGGCTGCATCGCTCCTGCCGGCGGCTGGTGTGGCTCAACCCGCTTCTCGGCTATGAGGGCTTCGAGGCGAAGGCTCGCGGCATCCGCGCTATGCTGCCGCATGTCGGCGATCTCCGCCCGGTGCATTCGCTGGAGGCGGTGGCCGACATCTGCCGGGCGCTGTCCGGCGAGAGGGGGCCTGCCTTCGATCCGCGCGCCTGGCTGAAGGCTGCCTGAACCGCCTTGGCGTTTCCGGCGGCGCCGTTATATTCAAACGGATACATCGAACCGGAAGGAGAGGGCCATGGAAGCGCCGTCAGTGTCCGAAGCCAATCTCGACGTGCTTGCCACCGCCGAGGCGTGGAAGACCAGCGGCCGCGACGTAGCGCTCGCGACGGTGGTGGAGACCTGGGGATCGGCGCCGCGGCCGGTCGGCAGTCATCTCGTGGTCGACGCCGACGGCAACTTCGAGGGCTCGGTGTCGGGTGGCTGCGTGGAAGGCGCCGTGGTGGCCGAGGCGGTCGACGTGATCGGCGACGGCACGCCGAAGATGCTGGAGTTCGGCGTCGCCGACGAGACCGCCTGGCGCGTTGGCCTGTCCTGCGGCGGGCGCATCAAGGTCTATGTCGAAAAGCTGGACTAGGGCATTGCGGCTCCGGCGCGCGCATCTCGCCCTTCTGACGACCTTCATCGCCGGTCCGGCGCTCGCCGTCGGGGAACTCCCGGCGGAGTTCCAGGGTACCTGGGTCGCCGCCGGCGGCTGCGCCGAGAGCAACGATATCCCCGGTGGCCGGATCGAGATCGGCCCCACCAGCCTGAAGTCGGCGGGTTCTCTTGCACGTTGGGGAACATTGGCGAGATCCCGGACCAGCAGAACCGGGAGTTCTCGGTCTGGCGCCATTGCACAAGCGACACGGGCGTCAGTGACGCCCGCATCACGCTCTACCTCATTGACAGTGACGTGTTGGGCGAGGTGCTGGCGACCGTCGACCGGACGGGATCGTTCCTCACCCTCTACAAGCGATGCCCGGACCAGAACCCGCCTCCTGCACCCACCAAGTGAGCAACGACCGTGAGACTTGAGACTCTGAGACGGCTTAACGCGGCGCGTGCCGCCCGCGAGGCGGCGGTGCTGATCACCGACACGACGACCGGTGCCGAGCGGCTGATCGTCGAGAAGGACGGCTACGATGGCGATCCGCTCCGCGACGAGATCGCCGCTCGGCTGCGCTCCGGCGCTTCGGGCCCGGTGACGACGGCGGAGGGGCACAGCGTGTTCATGACGGTCAGCATGCCGCCGCCGCGGATCGTCCTGATTGGCGCCGTCCATATCAGCCAGGCGCTGGCGCCGATGGCGCGGCTCGCCGGCTTCGACATGACGATCATCGATCCGCGCACCGCCTTTGCCACGCCCGAGCGGTTCCCCGACGTGCCGCTCATCGCCGAATGGCCGGAGGTGGCGATCCCGAAGGTCGGGCTCGACCGCTTCACGGCGCTGGCGGCGCTTACCCACGATCCGAAGATCGACGATGGCGCCCTCGTGGCGGCGCTCGCCGCCGGCTGCTTCTATGTCGGGGCGCTCGGCAGCCGCAAGACGCACGGCAGGCGGCTGGAGCGCCTGCGGGAAGCCGGCGTCGGTGAGGCGGCGCTCGCCACCATCCGCGCTCCCATCGGACTGCCGATCGGGGCCCAGTCGCCAGCAGAAATCGCCATCGCCATCCTTGCCGAGATCATCGGCGCGTTGCGATCCCGCGGCGTGACGCGCGAGGCGGCCGCGTGAAATTCGGTCCGGTCCCGGTCGCCGAGGCAAAGGGGGCGATCCTTGCCCATTCCGTGCGCACGCCCGGCGGCATGTTGCGCAAGGGCACCGTCCTCTCGGACAAGGACATCGCCCGGCTTGCCGAGGCCGGCACTGGCTCGGTGATCGTTGCCCGGCTCGAGGCAGACGACGTCCACGAGGACGCCGCCGCCGAGCGGCTTGCAAAGGTCATCGCCGGCGGCGGGGTGCGCATCGAGTCGCCCTTCACCGGCCGGTCGAACCTCTATGCCGAGGCCGATGGCGTACTGGTTGTCGACCGTGCTGCGATCGACCGGCTGAACCGCGTCGATCCGGCGATCACCGTGGCGACCCTGCCGGCGTTCGGCGTGGTCGAAGCCGGCCGCATGGTGGCAACGGTGAAGATCATCCCGTTCGCGGTTGCCGGGAGCCGGCTTGAGGAGGCGCTCGGTGCGGGCGCCCGGGCCCTCCGCGTCGCGCCCTTCCGTCCCGTGAAAGTGGGCCTGGTGGCGACGATGCTGCCGTCGTTGAAGCCGTCGGTGATGGACAAGACGACGCGCCTGCTTGCCGAGCGCCTGGCGCCGGCCGGTGCCATGATCGCGAGGGAAGAGCGCGTTCCCCACGAGACGGACTCGGTAGCGGCTGCGCTCGGCGGGCTCTTGCGCGACTGCGTCGACCTGATCGTGGTGTTCGGCGCGTCGGCAACCGTCGATGCGATGGACGTGGTGCCGGCAGGCATCGTCGCTGCCGGCGGCCGGGTGCTCCACTTCGGCATGCCGGTCGATCCGGGGAACCTTCTGGTCCTCGGGGCGATGGGCGACATCCCGGTGATCGGTGCGCCGGGCTGCGCCCGCAGCCCGAAGGAGAACGGATTCGACTGGGTCCTGAATCGCTTGCTGGCCGGTCTTGAAGTGACGCCGGAAGACATCAGCGGGCTCGGCGTCGGCGGGCTCCTCATGGAAATCGTCTCGCGGCCACAGCCGCGGGAGGGCGGTGAGCCTTTGCCCGAAACGAACGAGGCGCCGAAGGTCGCGGCGATCGTCTTGGCTGCCGGCCGCTCGCGGCGGATGGGCGGGCCGAACAAGCTGACCGCGACGATCGCCGGCGAGCCGATGGTGAGGATCGCGGCCGCGGCCGCCTTGGCGAGCCGCGCCGACCCGGTGGTCGTCGTGACCGGCCATCGCGCCGCCGAGGTCGAGGCGGCGCTGGCCGGGCTTGATGCGCAACGGGTGCACAATCCCGACTACGCGGACGGCCTGTCGACATCGCTGAAACGTGGACTCGACAGCCTGCCGCCGGGGATCGACGGCGCCGTCATCCTGCTCGCCGACATGCCGGGCGTCGACGCCGCCGTCATCGACCGACTGATCGCCGCTTTCGATCCGGGCAGCGGCGGGCTGATTGTCGTGCCCACCTTCGAGGGCAAGCGCGGCAATCCGGTGCTGTGGTCGCGGCGCCTGTTCGCCGACCTCCATACGGTCGAAGGGGATACGGGCGGCCGGCATCTCATCGGCGCCAATCGCGATGCCGTGGTCGAGGTGGAGGTCGGACCGGCGGTCGCCCTCGACGTCGACACGCCCGAGGGGCTGGCGGGCGTCGGCGGCAAGCTGGATTGACCGTTGGATCGGGCTGTCAGCACTCGCCGAGCCCTGCTGCTAATCGACTGATTCGGTGCAGTTTTTTCTCGGCACGGCAATTGCAATTCCGTTCCACGCGGGGGAACCTTGTCCCTGCGTCGGCGATCGGAAGATCGCCCACGAGACGGAATATGGAGCTTTGCGATGCCCGGACTGGTGCTGAACGAGAAGTGGGATGACTACGGTTTGATCACCGCGCATATTCTCTACGGGATGCCCGACCATCCGTCGGTGCTCCAGAGCTTCACCTGGCAGACCTACGACCTTGCACCGGACTTCCCCGAGCTCCGCCGGTTTCTTGATTTCTGGCAACGGGAGCTGGACGGGCCGCTCCATTCGGTGACCGTGGCGCACAAGAAGCTGGTGCGTGCCGGCGAGTTCAGGCCGGTGGAGACGCAGCTTACCCTGCACTGATTGATCCGGGCGCGGATTATCCCTAGGACGGGGCTGCGGCGCGATCGGCGCCGCGGCCCTTTTTATTAGGGGAGAGAAGGATGCGGCGGATGACGCTGGACTTCGAGGGGCTGGCGATCACGCTCGAGCTTCTCGACACGCCGACGGCGGATGCGGTGTGGGACGCGCTGCCGTTTTCCGGATCGGCGCTGACCTGGGGCGAGGAGGTGTATTTCGGCGCGCCGGTCTCGGTGGCGCGCGAGCCGGGGGCGAAAGCCGTCGTCGAAGCCGGCGAGATCGCCTTCTGGCCGGACGGCGATGCCATCGCCATCGGTTTCGGCCGCACGCCGATCAGCCAGGGCGACGAGATCCGGCTCGCCAGCCCTTGCAACATCTTCGCGACGACGAAGGACGACGTGCGCACGCTCGAGCGGGTATCGGCCGGGACGCTCGTCGAGGCGGCGCGGGCCTAGTCGCCTGGTTCCGATCCGTCCGATGACATGCGGTAAGGCGGCTTGGGGATCGCTTGGTGCGCCTCGCGCAGCGCCGCCGACCAGCGCTCGCGCAGGTCGTGGAAATAGGGCTCCGTCTCGTCGATCCGGTAGGTGAGGTCGGGCTCGATGGCGTCGCGCCGCACAACAAGCAGGTCGATCGGCAGTCCCACGCTCAGGTTCGAGCGGATGGTCGAATCCATCGAGATGAGGCCGAGCTTCAGCGCATCATAGAGATCGGTCTGCTCGGTGATCGAGCGGTCGAGGATCGGCTTGCCGTACTTGTGCTCGCCGATCTGGAGGTAGGGCGTGTCGGTCGTCGCCTCGATGAAGTTGCCCGCCGAGTAGACCATGAACAGGCGGAGCCGGCCGCCCTTGACCTGGCCGCCGAGCAGCACGGTGACGTCGAAGGCGCCTGACTGCTGCTGCTCCTGGGTGATGCCGTCGACGCGGTGAACCTGGCGGATGGCGCGGCCGACCATCTGGGCCGCCTTGAACATGCTGTCGGCGGAGATCAGCCTTTCGGTCTCGCCGGTCTTGGGGTTCTCAAATCCTTCGGTGAGAAGGGTCAGCACCGACTGGCTGACCGCCAGATTGCCGGCGCTGGCCAGACCGATCACCAGTCTCCCCGGCGCCTCGAAGAGGTGGAGCTTGCGGAACACCGAGATATTGTCGACGCCGGCATTGGTGCGCGTGTCGGCGATCATCACCAACCCCTCGCGGACCAGAATCCCCACGCAATATGTCATCGAGATTTCACCCCGATTCCGTTTTGCAAGGACTGTCGGGTGAAGTCGGGCCGCTGGCAATCGGAATCAGAAATGATCCCGATAACAAGCGCTTAGAGGAATACATGTCGCGACTCATTGACGAGAATCCTAACGCTCAGCCTCTCGCCGGCGCCGCCGTAGCGGGTGCCACGGACCGGCGCCGCGCCGAGATAGTCGAGGCCAACCGCGACCCGGACATAAGCGTCGGTCGCCGAGATACCGTTGGCCGGGTCGAAGGCGACCCAGCCGAGGTCGTCGACGAGCGCCTCGGCCCAGGCATGGCCGGCGTCCTGCCCGTCGAGCTTGTCGCTGTGGAACAGATAGCCGCTCACATAGCGGGCCGGGATGCCGAGGTGCCGGACGGCGGCGATGAAGATATGGGCGAAGTCCTGGCAGACGCCGTGGCCTAGCGAAAAGGCCTCGATGGCGCTGGTGCCGGAATCGGTCAGGTTGACCTCGAAGCGAAGGCGGCGCCGGATGCCGTCCATGATCGCATGGAGGATGTCGATCTGGTTGGGACTGGCGACCCTTTCGGCTTCGTCGGCGAGCGCTCGGATCGCGGCATCGGATCTGGTCAGCGCGGTGTCGCGCAGGAAGACGACCGGCGGCATCCGCTCGACCTGTCCGCGCACGATTCCGTCGGTGTCCGTCGTCTCCACCTCGCCCTCGGCCGTGATCGTCAGGCCGTCGAGCGGCCCTTCGACGGTGAAGGAGTGGACCGCGTTGCCGAACGGATCCGTGGAGGCGTCGAGGTGGCAATCGTGGTCGACGTCGATCCGCCAGTTGACGACGAACTGGCCGTCGTGGCCGCGCGGCGTCAGCCTGAGGATCTGGATCGCCCGGGTCGCCGGCGTGCCATAGCGATAGGCCGTCTCGTGAAGGACTTGGAGCCGCATCTTCTATTCGGTCTTGCAAGGCGCGCATGGGCGCGAGGGCATGACAAGGGCCACCCCCGCGGTCATCCTCCGGGAAGGCGGAGGATCCCCATCGATCGCCTTATCGCGGCATGACCTCGCTCGGCCCGCCGGGGTCCTCCGGTCAATCCTCCGCTCAAGTCGGCGGAGGAGGACGACGATGGAGCGGAGGCCGGCAAGAGGCGTCCAGTCTGCGAGGCCCCCGGATAGTTGAAGGCTGCTTCGATTCATCAGGTCAGATACTGCTCGGTGATGGTCTGGCCGAGGCGGGCGTTCTCGGCAATGAACTCGGTGAGGAATTCGTGCAGGCCCTTCTTCTGGAAGATCTCGGCAATCTCCGCGTTCTGCAGCCGGGTCCGGGTCGAGCGGGCGGCGCGCTGGGCCGGCCCCTGGCGGCCATAGGCGAGCGACAGCTCGTCGAGGAAGTTGGTGAGGTTCTCGTAGCAGCTGGCAAGCGAGCGCGGCATCTGGTCGTTGAGGACAAGAAGATCGGCGATCAGCCACGGCTTCAGGCTGTCATGATAGACCCAGCGGTAGGCGGTGAGCGCCGACACCGAACGCAGGATAGACGACCACTGGAAATAGTCGAGGCCGCCGCCGACCTTTGCCTCGTGCGGCAGCAGCACATGATATTTGACGTCGAGGATGCGGGCGGTGTTGTCGGCCCGCTCGAGATAGAAGCCGAGGCGGAGGAACCAGTACGCGTCATTGCGCAGCATGGTGCGATAGGCGGATCCGTCGAAGCGCAGGCACGCTTCCTTCACCGTGCTGAGGAAATCGTTGAGGGTCTGGCGGTCCATGTGGGTGCCGTCGTAGCGCTTCAACTCCAGCCACGCCTCGTTGATCGCCTGCCACATCTCGGCGGTGAGGGCGGTGCGGACGGCCCGCGCATTGGTGCGGGCGGTGCCGAGACAGTTCTTGATGCTCGACGGGTTGCCCGGGGAGAAGGCGAGGAAGTCGATGGCGGGATTGCGGTCGACCTCGTTATGGAGCTCGCTGAACGTATGGAGGACGCCCGCAGCGGCCAGCGCCGGCTCCCATTCGCTGGTCTCGCCGGCGATCGAATCCGGGACGGTGGCGAGCCGGTTGGCGGCATCGATGATGCGGGCGGTGTTGTCGGCGCGCTCCACATAGCGGCCGAGCCAGAACAGCGTGTCGGCGGTCCGGCTCAGCATGGGGCATCGATTCCTGACATTGATCGCCGCATGCTCACGACAACAGAGCGCCGGCTCCCCAGCTGGCGAAAAAGATCAGCACGAACGGAATCCAGGTGCCGAGGGGGGCGCGGAACATGTCGTAGCTCTTCTGGAAGACCGGGGCCACCAGCCCGGCATCGAGCGCGATGATGATCGCGGTGATCACCAGCGCCCGGACCAATGGATCGAACCCGGGGGCGATCCAGGCGTGGATGAGCGAGATGCAGAAGGAGAAGACGGGCGCCAGGACCAGATGGACGCGGAGCGCGGTGGTCATGCCCCATCGCGGCGGGCCAAGCCACATGACGGTGCCGCAAAGCCCCCAGATGACCAGCGCTGCGATAACGAGATAGAGCCAGTCCATCGCGCTCCTCCCTTGCCGACCTCATGCGTCGAGCACCCATGTGTCCTTGGTGCCGCCGCCCTGGCTGGAGTTGACCACCAGCGACCCTTCCTTGAGGGCGACGCGCGTCAGTCCGCCGGGCACGATGCGGACCCGGTCGGCGCCGAACAGGACGAAGGGGCGGAGGTCGACGTGGCGTGGGGCGATCCCGGCATTCACCACCGTCGGGCAGGTGGACAGCGCCAACGTCGGCTGGGCGATGAAGTTGTCGGGGTCGGCCTTGATCTTGGCGGCGAACTGCTCGCGGGTCGTCTGGTCGGCGGCCGGGCCGATCAACATGCCGTAGCCGCCGGAGCCGGCGACCTCCTTCACAACCAGCTCCTCCAGGTTGTCGAGGACGTGGGCGCGGGCCTCCTTCTCCCGGCACCGCCAGGTCGGGACGTTCTTCAGGATCGGCTCCGCACCGAGATAGAAGCGGACAATGTCCGGCATATAGGAGTAGACGGCCTTGTCGTCGGCGACGCCGGTACCCACCGCGTTGGCCAGCGTGATGTTGCCGGCGCGGTAGGCGTTCATCAGGCCCGGCACGCCAAGCGCCGAATCGGGGCGGAAGCAGAGGGGGTCGAGGAAGTCGTCGTCGAGCCGGCGATAGAGGACGTCGACCCGCTTCGGCCCTTCGGTCGTGCGCATGAACACGACGTTGTCGCGAACGAGAAGGTCGCCGCCTTCGACGAGGTCGATGCCGAGCTTGTCGGCGAGGAACGAGTGCTCGTAATAGGCGCTGTTGAACGGGCCGGGGGTGAGAAGCGCGACCGTCGGCTCGCCGGGGGCGGAAGGCGGCGCCACCGAGGTCAGCGTCGCCAGCAGCTCCTCCGGATAGGTCTCGACCGGATCGATACGGTACTCGGCGAAGAGGTCCGGGAAGATGCGCATCATCACCTCGCGGTTCTCCAGCATGTAGGAGACGCCGGACGGGGTGCGGACATTGTCCTCCAGCACGTAGAAATCGTCGGGTCCGGTCCGCACCAGATCGATGCCGGCGACGTGGACGTAGATGTCGTGCGGCAGTCTCAAACCGCTCATCTCGGGGCGGAAGTAGGGATTGCGATAGACGAGGTCCTCGGGAACCACCCCCGCCTTCATGATCTCGCCGGGGCCGTAGACGTCGGCGAGGAACAGGTTGAGCGCGCGGACGCGCTGTTCAAGCCCCTCGGCGAGTTTCTGCCATTCGGCCTTGGTGAGAACCCGCGGGATGATGTCGAACGGAATGATGCGTTCCTCGGCGTCCTCGTCGCCATGGACGGCGAAGGTGATGCCGATCCGGCGGAAGAGGAGCTCGGCTTCCAGCCGGCGGTGGGCGAGGGACTCGGGGGATTCCGCGTCGAGCCAGCGCTTGATCAGCTCGTAGCCGGGACGGCTGGAGCCGTCGGGCAGGCACATCTCGTCAAATGGCGCCGGCATGGTTCCCTGTCTGCTGCAACGTGGCCCGGTGGAGCCGAGGCTATCCTAACCCCTTCGGGGGGCCACAACACAAGGCGGTGGCGTGCAAGAAGGACGCCAAACCGGGGATTTCGGTTGCGGCGAATTGTGCCGCGCCGGCTTTCCGACTACCTTGCGGCGCCGTCCGGCACCTTCTCCACCGCCCTCCACAGGACCCAATTCCAATGACCGATCACACCGCCGTTGCCTGGGGCATCATCGGCCCCGGCACGATCGCCAGGCGGTTTGCCGCGGCACTGCCCAAGTCCGAGACCGGCAAGCTGGTAGCGGTCGCCACCCGGAACCCCGCCAAACCGGGCCTGGCGGACGATTTTCCCGGTGTGCGGGTGCTCGACGGCTACGAGGCGATGCTGGCCGATCCGGAGGTCGAGATCGTCTACATCGCCACGCCTCACCGGTTCCACGCCGAATGGGCCATCCGAGCGGCCGAGGCCGGCAAGCATGTGCTTTGCGAGAAGCCGATGGCGGTTTCGGCCTCGGAAGCAGAAGCGGTGATTCAGGCGGCGCGGAAGGCCGGGACCTTTCTCGGCGAGGCGTTCATGAACCGCGTCCATCCGCTCACCGCGAGGATCGTCG
>Ga0210086_1000646_pt1 | contig 19421 bp, 20 predicted proteins | sample China_Galinas_PW_3_FD_184867 | JGI IMG/M metagenome (GOLD analysis project Ga0210086, IMG submission 184867) | Wetland microbial communities from San Francisco Bay, California, USA, that impact long-term carbon sequestration - China_Galinas_PWB_D2... | ecosystem: Environmental > Aquatic > Marine...
CTCATTGTTTGCTCGGCCGATTCTCGACAAGCCGAGCGGGGCCTGCGGCGAGCTGTAACCTGTTGTGGCAGAAGAGGTTGGGTGGTGGCCAAGGGCGGAGTCGAACCACCGACACCACGATTTTCAGTGAACCATGAATAACTACGATCGTCGGCGCCAGCGTGCGCCGAACGACGCTAACCTACTATGGGTCAGACGGTTGGGGGCGTGGCCCTCTACCGCCGTCGACGCTGGAGTACCCCCGATTTCGAACCCGGCCGTTTGCTCATTGTTTGCTCGACGCCGGCCCTACCCCGCCTCGGCGTGGAAGCTCAGCCCGAGCGATGTCGCTGTGGGCAGCCGCGACGAGAGACGCGTCCCCCTCTTCGAGCGCAGCCTCCAGGTAGGCGGCCATGTCCTCTTCCGTCTCCAGGTGCTCGGCCGCGTCCCAGGGAAGGGTCTTGGTGCGCGTAGTCTCGATCGCTGTCTCCTCCATGCCCAGGGCAGCGCCTCAGTCCAGACAATCCCTAAGGGACAGGCGCGTCAGGATGAGGTACGGCAACGACTTCGAGGTCGTCGATGCCCACGAAGTCGCTGGGGTTGACCGTGTAGAGAGGTAAACCGTTGGCAAGAGCGGTGGCGGCGATCAGAGCGTCGTAGGCGCGGGCAGCGGGTTTCCGGCCCGCACGGCGAAGCGACGCGGCAACACGCCCGAAAGCCCGCGCCGCCGCGGCGTCGAACGGAAGGGGTTCGAAATCCGCCTCGGCCTCCTGTAGGTGCACCTGTCTCCGTGCTCGCTCTTCCTCGCTGGCTGCAACCAGAGGCCCGACCGCCAGCTCGGCGAGGGAAACCGCGCAGATCACGGGCACGCGCGGAAGAACCTCGACATCGGAAATCCTCGGCAGGAGGATGACGGTGCTGGTGTCCAGAAGGCCGCTCGGGTGCGATGCCACGCTCACACCGAAGGGTCGATCACGGCGTCGATATCGCGGCGAACCGCCGCGGGATCGACAGGAGGCAGCCGGCGCCACCGCTCAAGGAGGGTCGCTCGATCAAGGCCGGGACGCCGCACGGGACGAAGCTCGGCGACGGGAGTCCCCGCCCGAGTGACGGTGAGAGACTCGCCGGCGAGGACTCGGTCCACGACCTTGCCGCCCTGGTTACGGAGATCTCTGATGCTCACGGTGCTCATGACGTCAGAGTGTATCACGGCGTGAGACATAGGCTCCCCACGGAGCTCCTCCTCGACGGTGTAGGCAACGGCCAGGACTTGCGGACCGAACGGTAGGTGGGCCCGCCCGCCCATGATGCCCAATCAACGGATCAACTTCGATCCACAGGTCCGAAGGCCCACCCCCCGCCTGGCGGATCGGGGATCTGAACCGAGCTGACAGCTCAGTACGAAGTCGGTACTGCGATGGACGCACATCGGTCAACCGGACGACATCGCCATGGCCGGTGTCGGCGAAGTGCTCGATCGCTGCAACTACCCGACGCTGTACCTGCGGGTCCAGGCATCGCAACTCCCGGCGAACAGGCGAGCGCCGAGTGACTGCCGGCTTCACGCGATTCCCAGTTCGCGCTTCAGCTCTTCGGTCGTGAGGCCCGGCTTTCCCTCTTCAATCCCTCGGAGGGCCTCTTCGACGGCTGCGCGCTCCTCCGGCGCCTCGGGCTCGTCATCCTCGGGTGCCATGTCAAGAGCGCGAAGCGGATCTGGCTCTCGTCGGCTGTCACGAAGCGCCCCGAGGACTCGGCTGGCAGTGGGCAGGTCCTCCTCGTCCAGGTCCTCGACCCCTCCTGAAGCTGCTCGCGAACCATCATCCCCTCCGACGGTTCATGGTACCTTGCCCCACAAACCGCCCACCATGCGCCGCTCTCCTAATGCCCGGAACCGACTCTTCGCCAGCTATAACCCGTCCTAACGAGCAGCCGCTGCGGTTCATCACCCCCCCCTCAGCGCGCTCGCCTTTCCTGATATTCCTATATCCGCAATGGCTTGACTTTGGCTCAATCCTGACAGTACAGTTGCTCCAAGCCCAGATGGACAGATCACAACCGAAGGATCTCCGCAAGGAGGTAGTTGGTGTTCGTCCTAGACCGCATCCGCACTTGTCGCGACTGGAATATAAGAATTCCTCTCTACCACCGAGGTCATCTCTCGCTATACCCGGGAACAACCGTCTACCTCGCTCCAGTACTCCGCTTAGGTAATTCCCCCCGGGGCCTACCTGAGATACTTGGCACTACGATCCATAGCAATTCGTGGACGACACTTTACCTAGTTTCCATCGGTATGCGTGACGCGCCAGGCGTCCTATACACGGTGCTCCGTTCGATCGCCAACCATGGTGGCAATGTACTCAATTTGGATAGCACTTCTACTGACCAAGAAGCCTTCCACCAAATAGAGTTAGTGGTCGACTTCGCGAGCCTAAGTCGTACCGAAGGTGAGAGACTTGACCTCTCCAGCGAAATAAGAGGAATCCTCTTGGTCGATTGTTGCGACCACCTCCTAGACGAAGAGAAGACAGGCTTCGGCATCAGGGTACAGCCGCACCGGGGACTGCGAAGACTCAACTCGACCCTCGGAAGAGTCCGTACCCCCAGGAACGAGCCCATTGTTCAGGAAGCTCAGATAGGGCCAAAGGGGCACATAGAAATCGAAAGACCTCTCAGACACCTGGTTGGATTAGATTCAGAGTACCCACGCCTCGCCCCTCCGTTCGGTTACTTCATCAATTCTGACACAGACGAGCGCACATTCAGGGTTACTATCGTCCCGAACGAAGGTCAAGTGATTTGGTGCGCAGTGCGGCACAACGATCGGCCCGGCGCACTTGCCGCAATTACTGGTCAAATCCAAAGTGGGGGGGTCACAGTTCTAGCAGCCCTCAACCGACTTCAAAGGCACCAGGGCCGCTCCTGGTTTGAGGCCGTCTTGTCGAAGGATGGTTGGACGGGTCCAGGCTCTCCGACCGAACTCACTTCGAGGCACGAGGAAATCTACGATCTTGTCGCACAGGTAGATGTTAACCAGACTACGAAAGGAGAGTTCTCCCCTACACTCTTTTTCGATCGGTCCGAGGCTGATGCTGCACTCCGCGCTCCTGCGACCGAAGCGTCAGACTCCGGGATCATTCTTCTCAGGCCGAAAGTACATTTTGAGTCATGGCTTTCTGAAAAGGAGCAATACCTCCGTAGGCTGTCTGAACCACCGGCAGAAACCGACTCCCAGGAGTTGAGCATCAAGAGAAGTGCGCTCAGCTCGGGAATTCGGTTGGTCCGCTATGCCCGTAACAAGGTCTCGCCGCGGCTCTTCCTCTCGATTGAGTTTACGGAGGTCAACGACGAACGAATCGACATAGCCAGGGCTTGGTGTGTTGGAAGAGGCATTGACCTGGACGTAGTAAAGAGAGCCAAGGACCAGCCGGTGGTCAGAGACGAGGTACTCAGCAGAATTCACAGCGCGACCCACTTCATCGGAGTCTGGACACCCTCCGCCAAGTCTCTGGACGGTGACCGATGCTCTCCCTGGATGCTGTGGGAACTGGGGGTTGCCTCCGCACGTGCCATTCCGGCCAGAATACTGATCCAAGAAGGACTCAAGCATCAAGACTACAAAGCGATCTATCCAGAGGTCTATTATTTTAGTTTTTCCGCGAACAAGTCGGGAAGCTTCCGTCGGGAGTTCGAACAGGCCTGCCTGCAGGTATTCCGGAGTCCCCCAGAAGTCCATTGAGGACATCTCACCCATCTTCCACAGTGCCATTCTCTCCGCCCCATCAACCGATCTCAAGCATGTTCAGCTGAACTCCGAACGGCGCATCTCAACCTAAGTACTGTTGAAGAGTGTCATCCCGCACCTGGCCGTTTTCCACAATCTTCTCGCTGACATCGAAAAGCGCCTCATAGTACCACTCGAAGATTCGCGCCAGTTCTTCCGAGTCCAGAACCACATCTCTTGGCCCTAGTCCAGCGCTTGATCCTATGAGGTTAACAAGCACAGTACGTGTACGATCAACTAGCTGGACGCTGATGACAGGAAAGTGGACCTGCTCCACAATCAAGGCGAGTGAAACGGTCGCGCGCCCCCGATATTTCTCAACCAGTTCCCGGACCCACGCCTTGTTCTCCGAAGTCAGAAGCACGATTCTCCGTATCGGCACCTTCCCAGCCATCACGACCGAATCGAGGGCCTCAAGGTACTTGATCTTCGCATCAGACTTCCGGTAGCCAAGGGGGGGCTTGGGAGCCTGATACATCAAATCAATTCTCTGTTTTCCATTCCGAACAAATCCAGCGAGTACCTTGTACAGCTCTTCTCGACCTACGACATAGGCGAAGGAGTTCCGCCCCTCTCGAATCGATCTCCGAAGGTGGCTGACCTCTACTTCGATTCCGGACAGGCTTGTGGCCATCTCCCGATCACGCAATGTGAGGAGTGTGACCACAGCCGTCGCAATCACCAGGCAGAACCCTAGGCCATAACTGAAAAGCTCAACATTGCTTAGTCCCTTGAATAGAGGCATGTTCAAGATGCCGAGCGGTACAATGATGCTCAGTAGTGAGCCCAAGACGAGTGTGAGCCGGCTGCTCGAACTCATGCCTCAATCCTCTTGGAGTAGATGAGCATATTGAGTCCCCGCCTGTAGGGTTCCCGGAGATACCCTTCGACGTTGTAGCCCTGCTTCTCAAGAATACGTATCGCGCTCAGATCGTAGTGAGAAAAGAGGCCAAAGAGCTTGCGCACGTGCCTCTCAGACCTGTAGCGTTCCTCTACTTTCGACAGGAGCTCGGAAAGCAACTCTTCGGCACCATAGATCAGGGGGGTAATCTTGATCACGCCGGTACGCTTGGGTGTGGTGATCGCCGCTGTGTCGCCAGACACGGTGACCATCAGTTTGAACTTCGCAACGTATTCACACTCCTCTTGAAGCGGTAGTTCGTTCCGAAGCGTCTTTCGGATCTGTCGCATGAAGCTCTCATCGAGCTCGTCGTAGGTCTGCGAGAGTTCACGGAGCATGTGGGCGTCTTCGGCCGTGAGATGGGCATCAGGCACCAGACTAGCACAGGTAACTTGCGTCTCCTCTGATGTAAGCCGTCTCCCCAGCACTACTTCGTCGATGCCTGGCAAGTAGTGATCACGCAGATGTGCCTCAATGCTGTGCCCGATTCTTGCCAAGTACCTAATTCCCGCGGTGTTCCTCAGGTGTGTCGTGGAGTAGGATTTCCTAAAGCCCCTCCGTGCGTAGACCTGCTCAACGAGGAGGCGAAACTTGCTGCCAACTCCCTGCCCGCGTAATCCCTCGGCTACAAGCGTAGGTCCGAACTTTACGCTCCCACCACGCTTCTCGGTCGCCACGGTGAACGCCAGGACTTCTGACGAGTCGCTGGCACCCTTCCAGATGGTCTTCGACAGCGTGAAGTATCCGGCGGGGTCGTTGCCAAGTTTGTGGACGCTTATGATTGAGTCCAAGGTTTCCTTTGTGGAGAGGGGATACCGCTTCGGAATTTCCTGCTCGTACCAAGCTGAGAAGAGGAGAAGATCCTCTTCAGACAAATCGTTTGAAATTGACTCAATCGAGCTCATTGCGCTTCACTATGGCCCGTGCATGAGACCTGAGAAAGCTGGAGAGAGCGCCGCCAACGGGTGTGTACAAATAGACATAGGGATGAGGGACTTTCGGAAACCCTTGGAAACCATGATAGAGTGCCTGTAGAGGAATCGCCTGGGTGAACTTCTCAAAGTCGGAGATCTCAAGAGCAACACCGACCTTCTTGTTCTTGAAGTAGCGAGAAAACTTCTCTCTCGATGTTGCCCGGGTACCAACCCTTGACCAGAGGTTCTCGACTGAATCCACGAGGAACCGCTCAAACAGAAAACAGCCTGTCACAGCGTTTGTCCCGCCGGTCTCGAAAAGAAAAACCAGCCCTGTGTGCCTAGGGACGTACTTCCTAAGTTCGAACTTCTTCTTGCCCGCATAAATTCTCGAGGCTGGGTCCCGTAGGATCCGAATATAGAGATCGAAACACCCGCCGCTGCCTTCCGAACCTTGCGGATAGTACAGATTATAGTTTGAGGGGAACGTATTTCTGAGATCCTCTACTGTCTCTATGAGCATATTCTCTATCCTCCGAAGCACTCAGGATGAGTGGAGTTCCCTACTAGAGGCCACAGAACTGTCCTTCAGCGCGACAGGAGACCGTTGCCCTTGACAGAAGACTTTCTGCGGAAGAGGGGCAGTCTCGAGTTGGCGCTAGCATTGTTGACGGTGGCGGACATCCGCCTGTCTTCGGGGGGTGATCATCCTGACCTACGCGAGTTGGGGTCCCCCGCCTCCCTCACTCCGTGGACCTCCCATCCCGTGAACTGGGAAGCACTAACGCTCGTCATTGTCCTGAGTATACCCTAAGCACTTTCAAATGTGCGTGCGACTCGTGGACGCAGCACAAGGCCTCCTGGTCTAACCTCCGCGGCAGATGCTCGGAGGACCTGAGATCTTTATCGGTGCTTGACTCGAGGTAGGCGGTGCAGAGTCATCGATCCTTGGAGGGGGTGACGCTGTTCCGACTGGTCCGCTACTCGGTCGATCTCGCAGAAAGCTACGCCAATTCTTCCTCGATGCCCCGTGGCGTAACCTTCGATTATCCCGCCGAGGCCCGCTCGCCCCCTCCCCCACCCCCTCTCAGATCCACCGCCGCCCCCGGCCCGTCCTCGGCGCGGTTTACCCTGGTCGACCCTGACCTACGCCACGTTCCCATGGATTGCGTAACTGGTTGACAGCACGGGAGTTCCCTCCGTACTGTCCCAGGCATGGAGGCCCCAGGACCAGAGCTGCCCCGGGCCGGCGACCGCCCACCTCCCACCCCTGGGAGGGCCGGATGAAGCTCACCAAGCGGACGGTCGACGCTCTGACCTACGACAGGAAGAGCGGCGGCAAGTACGCCTGGGACGACGATCTGGCCGGCTTCGGCGTGCGGGTCTACCCCACGGGCCGGAAGTCGTTCGTCGTCGGCTATCGCGCCGACGGGCGGCAACGCTTCCTCACCGTGGGCCGGGTCGGTGAGTTGACGATGCACGAGGCCAGGACGAAGGCCATGGAGGTTCTGGCATCGGTTCGCCGCGGCAGCGACCCGAGCGGCGACCGGATCGCTTACCAGCAATCCCCGACCATGAAGGACCTCTCGGAGCGCTACATGCGCGAGCACGCCCGCCCCCGGAAGAAGCCGTCGGGCGCCAAGAACGACGAACGCGTGTGGGCGAATCACATCCTCCCCAGCCTGGGAAGGAAAAAGGTCGCCGACGTGACCCGGGCCGACGTCTTCCAGATCCACGCCCAGATGGGCGAGAAGACCCCGATCCAGGCCAACCGTACGCTGGCCGTCCTGTCCAAGGCGTTCAACCTGTGCGAGATCTGGGGGTGGCGGCCCGATGGCTCGAACCCTGTCCGCCACGTGCCCCGGTTCAAGGAGAATAAGCGCGAGCGCTACCTCTCCGAGGGGGAGCTGCTGCGCCTGGCCGAGTCCCTCAAGGAGGTCGAGCGCCTCCAGCTCGAAGAGCCGGCCGCGATCGCCGCGATCCGGCTCATCCTGCTGACCGGCTGCCGCTCCGGGGAGATCAAGGGGCTGAAGTGGTCCGAGGTGGACTTCCAGCGCCGCTGCCTGCGCCTCGCGGACAGCAAGACCGGCAGGAAGACGATCTACCTCTCCAGCGGTGCCCTCCAGGTGCTCGCCGACATCGAACGGGTCGAGGGCAACCCCTTCGTCATCGTCGGCGCGAAGGAGGGCGGCCACTTCCGCGGTCTCTCGCGGCCCTGGTTCCGTATCCGCAAGCGCGCCGGGCTCGACGACGTGCGACTCCACGACCTGCGCCACACCTACGCGAGCGTCGGCGCCGGCATCGGCCTCTCCCTCCCGATGATCGGCAACCTTCTGGGTCACACCGTCCCCGCAACGACCCAGCGCTACGCCCACCTCGCCGCCCACCCGATGCTGGAGGCCGCCGAGCGGATCGGCGCCAGCCTCGACGCGGCGATGAGCGGGGCGCCCAAGGGCGAGCTCGTCGAGTTCCGGAACTGGACGTCTCGCGGCTGACCCGGCGCACCTTCACCCCTCACTCCAAACCGCCCGGCTGGTGTCTACCAGGTCGAGGACGGTGTTTGATGAACGCGGAATTCCCGCGTACTTCAGCGTGATTGATAGGACAGATACGCCCCAAGCCGCGCCTCGGGGCAATGGTGGTCTCGAGGTGTCCGGGCTCAGAAGGAGAGGGCATGGCCACCTACAGCCTGCGGAGGTTTACCCGGCCTGAGATCCTTCGCAAGATCGACCGCCGGCTCCTGCTGCGATTCCTCGATCCCCACAGGGACTTCTTGACGGTGCGCGGCGTGGCGCTTCCAGCCGCCGACGGCGGCTCCGGGGAGATCGACTCCGATGGACTGGCAAAAGTGTTCATGGCGCCGGACGCCGACACGCCGGACGGGCTCGTCAACGCCCTCTTCCTCGTAGACGAGATGGCGACCGAGGAGGGGATGGACGACCTCCTCGATGCGGCCCAGCAGGCCGGCATCTCGCTCGACGGCTCCTCGGATGCGACCCCCGCGGACGTCGCACTCCACGCCTGGTTTCAAGCCCCGGCGTTGCTGGAGCAACGGCACAGCGAGCAGTACCTGACGAACGCTCGCTCCTTCGAGTACTACCAGTCCAAGAGCGAGCCGAAGGACCCGACGAAACGCCCTTCCAAGAAGGTGCTGGGGAAGCTTGAGGGCGACCTCGACGACTGGTTCGAGGAGAAGCGCCGGGGGCGTGGTACCCGGGTCCACCTCGACTCCAAAGCGGGAGAGCTGTGGTTCCGGGTCTGCCACGGCGATCCCTATCGGCGGGAACCCTGCCTGGAAGGGGGCGAGCCGGCTGCGGTTCACTACCGCCCCGAGAAGGGCGATGTCGTCGTCTACAACCCGGCCTTGGGTGAGCTCCGGGTGAACGCCCGCTCGAAGGGCGAAAAGGATCTCTACCGGCGGATGTTCGGGCTCCATCTCTTCGGCAACGAGGAGTTCTTCCCCGAGACGGGCAAGTACACGCTCGACCCGCTCCGGACGGACGGCGCCGACTCCCTCGTGTGCAGTGACGTGCCGGGCCTCAAGAAGGTGGTCCTCCGAGAGGTCCACTTCCGCCGGGGTGGGCCAGAGAACGAGGTCGAGATCCGCCGCGCGGACGACCTCTTCGCTGCCTACGAGGCAAGAGGCCGACCGCTCCCCACGAAACCGCGCATAGTCCGGGCCAAGTTCCAGGTCAAGTTCGAGGGCGCCAGAGCGCCACGGATGGTGACGATCAAGCCCTCCAACATCGCCACCTACAAGCGGGACTCCGACGGCGAGATCGTCGAGGAGTGGCTCTCCCGCCGCGGCTTCGTCCGCTCCACCCAAAGGGCGGATGCAGCCGCTTGACCGCCTGTGGTTCTGCCTGGAGTCCATCCCCGGGCTCTGCCTCCTGCGCTCCGACTGGGAGGGTCGCCTGGGACACGAGCTGCCAAGCGCCGAGCCGTTCCTGCGCCCGACGGATCGTACGGCTCAGAACTACCCCTGCCCGGACCCGGGAGGCGGTTGTGCGCGCCGGGTGGTCGTCCATGACACCGGAGAGATCGTCGCCGTCTGCGGCGACTCGCCGAGGCGCTGCGAGAGAGTGGTGCTCACCAAGACCGACGTCGTCTTCTACCAGTTCGACGTTCCGGCCTTCTGCCGGGAGCTGGCGCGGCTCCTCGAGATCGAGCCCCGGTTCGAAGCCGTCACCGGGGCGCGTTCCACCTGGGTCGTCGGGGTCCGCTCGCCGGCCCAGGGTAAGGACTTCCTCGTCTACCTGACGATCCCCCAGGAGCCGGAGGATCTTCTTGGGGCGGTGAGCCGGCTCGTCGGCAAGAGCCAGGAGAGGCTCCTGCTGCTCGCGCCCACGGAGGAGAACCGCGACCTCACCGCGCGGGAGCTGCTCCGGCAGCACGCCGCCCGCTTCGACACCCTCAAGGCGGTGCTCGCTGCCAATCCCAACGACGAGCTAGTCCTGGCGCGCCCGATCGCGGACGTGTATGCGGAGCTGGAGGTAACGGCCGCGGACCCGTCGGCCAATCTCTTCCAGCGGCGAGGCAATGCGTGGGAGATCCGCTACCAAGGAAAGGCCATACACCTCGCCCACGTCGTCGGCCTTGGATACATCGCAGCCCTGCTCCGAGAACCGGGGCGACAGTTCCCGGCGACAGTCCTGCCAACCGCCGCAGCAGAGACGATGATCCCGGCCGAGCGCCCCCATCAGCGCCCCGAAGTCGACCTTCCCTCCGACGATTTCAAACCCAGTGGCACGACGATCGACAGGAGAGCTCGGATCGCCTATGAGGAGAGGCTCCACCAGATCGAGAAGGAGCTCGCGGAGGCCAAGGCCTACAACGACCTGGGCAGAGCTGAACGTTTGACGGACGAGAAGGAGACGATCGGAGCTGAGCTGGCCGCCGCGGTCGGACTGCACGGCCGTCCGCGTCACGCGTACGATCCGGAGAAGCGAGCACGGGATCGGGTTCGAAAGGCCATCAACCTGGCTCTCGGCAAGATCGCCGCCGAAGACTCTGTCCTCGGCCGTCACCTCGATACATCCATCCGGCGGAGCACCGTTTGTTCGTACTGCCCCGAGAAGCCGACCCCTTGGACCACTTGACCGCCTCATAGCTTCCCCGGCTCCCTCCACCCAGCCTCCCGATCCAGCCGAGTCGCGCGACCTTCCGAGTCGCTGGGCGACTCCGCAGGTAGCGCCTTCCATAGTGAAGCGGCGTCATGGATGCCGCCCTCACGAACGACGGCGACGACGGAGGGCTCCACGTGGCACACCGAGGCGAACCATCGCCCACGAAGCAACCGGAAAGCATCCTCCTCACCGAGAAGCAAGCAGCCCGCGTCCTCGGCTTCTCTCCCCGAACGCTCCAGGCCTGGCGGGTCCGTGGCGGCGGCCCAGCATTCGTCCACGTCTCGGCCCGGTGTGTCCGGTATCGAAGAGAAGACCTGGAGACGTGGATCTCGGAGCGGCTGCGAATCTCCACCTCCGATGACGGCTCCGAGTGGGAGTGAGCGTTGCGGAACGGCGTCCCGCAATCCGGCCCGATCACCCCGCCGGTCCCCCGGGATCGACGAGAGGCGGTCTTGGGCCGTGGCCCCGTCGTGCGGCCCAGTGCGATGAGCCGCTACGACCTACGACAACTTACGGTAAGTCAAGCAATATCAACGACTTGCGATTGACAGATGATGTCCCGAAACGTACCGTCGGAAGCGGGACGAATTGATCCAACCCCCGAGCCAGCCGATGACACGAACCCCGCCCCCCGAGCTAGAAGCCGCGGTCATGGCCCGCGCCGGTCGGCGCAAGGGTGACGAGATCCAGTTCCGCTGTCCGTACCCCGCAAGCCACCAGAACGGCGACGCCAACCCGTCGGCGCGATACAACCCCAAGAAAGGCGCCTGGTGCTGCGACATCTGCAAGAACGGCGGTGGCTGGACGGACCTCTGCGGGCTCCTCGGGGTGGACTGGAAACAGCGAGCTGAGATCGTCGCCACCTACCCCTACAAGGACGAGGCGGGCCAGCTCCTCTTTGAGGTCGTCCGGAAGATGCCGAAGGATTTCCGGCAGCGGCGGCCCGATGGAGCCGGCGGCTGGATCTGGAACCTGAAGGGTGTTCAGCGGGTGCTCTATCGGCTGCCGGAGGTGCTCTCAGCCGTGCAGGAGGGGCGGATCGTCTACCTCGTCGAAGGTGAGAAGGACGCGGACAACCTCGCCCAGCTCGGTCTCGTCGCCACCACGAACCCGGGCGGCGCAGGCAAGTGGCGGAAGGAGTACACAGAAACGCTCTCCGGCACCACCGTTGTCCTCCTGAGGGACAACGACAAGGCCGGCGAGGGGCACGTCGAGACGGTGACCGAGGCCCTGCAAGGCGTCGTCGCCGAGATCAGAGTCGTAGAGCTCCCGGACCTCCCCTCGGGGGGCGATGTCTCCGATTGGATCGAGGCGATGAAGGCTGGAGGGGCGGGCACGGAGGAGATCGTCGCCGAGCTGGATCGACTCGTGGACGAGGCCGGGGTCTGGGAGCCGCCGAGCACGGAGGAGGCCGTGGAGCGGGCCACGGAGCCACTCCAGGATCTGTGGGCCCTTGGGCGAGCGCCTGAGCCAGCGGCCGTCCAGCGGGTGCTCGCCCGCGTCACCGAGGAGCTAGAAGGCTCGAACCCGCTGGCGGTCCAGACGGCGCGGGAGGTGGCGGTCCGCGCCCTCAAGGGCAAGGTGGCCGCACCGGCCAAGCTCGTCGACGCAGCGCTCCGGGGCCTGTCGCTGGTCCCGCCGCCGGGGCAGGGACGCCACCCGGCGGCACCCGGCGACGAGCCGCCCTACCGGGCGACCGAGCACGGCCTCGTCCACCTCAGGGCCACGAAGGACGGCGAGGTCCCCGTCCCGCTCACCAACTTCACCGCAAAGATCGTCACGCAGATCGAGCGCGACGACGGCGCCGAGGCTCAGCGGTGGTTCGAGATCGCCGCGCACCACCAGGGCAAGGACCATCGGTTCGAGGTCGCGAGCAGCGAGTTCCCTACCATGCGGTGGGTCGCCGAGAAGCTCGGCGCCGCGGCCATCCTCAACGCCGGGATGAGCGTCAAGGACCACGCTCGGGCCGCGATCCAACACCTGAGCGACCGGATCGAGTCGCGCACGGTCTTCACCCACCTCGGCTGGCGCAAGATCGGCGAGAGCTGGTGCTATCTCCACGCGGATGGGGCGATCGGGCCACTTGGGCCGGTTCCGGGTGTGGAGACAGAGCCGCCGTCTCAGCTGGAGCGCTTCTCCCTCCCGGAGCCCCCTGCCGAGGACGGTCTGGAGCGGGCCGTCCGGGCGAGCCTGGGCATGCTCGACGTGGTGCCCGACGAGATCGTGCTCCCCTTCTACTGCGCGGTATGGCGCTCGGCTCTGGGCGGCACGGACTTCGGCCTTCACGTGGCCGGACAGACTGGCGAGGGGAAGACGGAGCTGGTGGCTCTGGCCGAGCAGCACTTCGGTGAAGGGCTCGACGCCCGTCACCTCCCCGGCTCCTGGAGCAGTACGGGGAACTCCCTCGAAGTCCTGGCCTTCGCGGCGAAGGACACACTCCTCGTGGTCGACGACTTCGCCCCGGAGGGGACCACCTTCGACGTGCAGCGGCTCCACCGGGAGGCAGCGCGCCTGGTCCGAGCCCAGGGGAACCGCGCGGGCCGCAACCGCCTCCGCGCCGACGGCTCGTTACGGGCGGTCAAGTACCCGCGGGGGCTCATCCTCTCGACCGGCGAGGACGTTCCGAACGCCCACTCGGTCCGGGCGAGGATCTTGATCCTGGACTTCCCGCAAGGCGGGATGGACTGGCAGAAGCTCACGATCTGCCAGCAGAACGCCGCCGACGGGCTCTACGCCCAGGCAATGGCCTCCTTCATCCAGTGGTTCGCCAGCCGCTACGAGGATCTCCAGAATCGCCGGGCTGCCCGGGTGCGCGAGCTTCGTGCCCAGGCCCAAGCGGGCTCCTCCGGGCACCGGCGGACACCGTCCATCGTCGCCGAGCTGGCCTTCGGCTTCGAGACCTATCTCGCCTTCGCCCGGGAGGTGGGCGTTCTGAGCACGGAAGAGGTCGAAGCGCTCTGGCAGCGGGGGTGGGAAGCGTTGGGGAAGGCCGCCGCTTCCCAGGCCGAGCACCACGGCGCGGTCGAGCCGACTGGGCGGTTCCTCGAGCTGGTGGGTTCGGCCATCGCTTCGGGTCGAGCCCACCTCACGGGCCGGAACGGCGAGACGCCGGAGGAGCCCCACGTCTGGGGTTGGCGGTGGGTCGACTCCGCTGGGCCGTGGCTCCCCCAGGGCACTCGCATCGGATGGGTGGTGGGGCGAGATCTCTACCTCGATCCCGACGCCTCGTACAGGTGCGCCCAGCAGGGCGCCACCACCGAAGGGCTCTCGATCTCCGCGCGGGTGCTGTGGAAGCGGATGCGGGACCGCGGGCTCCTGGCGAGCACGGATATCTCACGGGGCCGCAACGTCGTGCGGGTCACGCTCCAGGGCGGCCGACGCATAGTCGTGCACCTCCTGGCCGCCACGGTCATCCCTTCCACAGAAACGGCCCAATCGGCCCAACCGGCCCAGGAGGCCGGAGAAACCGGCGTGGATGGGCCGCTTCTCTGGGCCGGTTCCGGAGAGGCCGGCGAGGAACCGGCCCAAGAAACCGGCCCAGAAACTGCGGTGACACCGGTCTCTCGTGAGGTTCCTGGGCCCATTGGGCCCATTGGGCCGGTTTCTGACACCCAGGACCCGGAATGGAGCGAGGTGTGACGCCCTCCGAGATCCTCTCCGAGCTTCAGGCCCGCCAGGTCGAGCTGGCGGTCGTGGGCGACCGCCTGCGGTTCCGCCCGGCCTGCGCGGTGCCCGAGCCGCTTCTCGAAGCCCTTCGGGCTCACAAGGCCGAGGTCATGGACCTCGTGGAGCTCCAAACCTGGCCCGAGGCGTCGAAGGATGCCGTCCACCGATTCGGCAAGCCCTGCGCCCGCCTCTACCCGTTCCTCGGCCGGGAGGTCCAGACGCCGGACGGCCCCGGCCGGCTCCTCCAGGTCTTCACGGAGCGCGTGACGGTGGTGCTCGACGCCGAGCCCTCCCGGGCGACCTTCTACCTGCCGTCGGAGGTCCGGCCGCCGGGCGTGGCGGTGGCCTCGATCCTGGCCGAGACGGAGGTCCACTGATGAAGACTCCCGCTCCCGATGACCGCCTGACGCTTCGATACGTGCCGCTGGAGACCCTGGAGCTGTGGGATCGGAACCCGAAGCTCCACGACCTCGACCGGCTCGCCGAGAGCATCCGGCGCCACGGCTTCCGGGACCCGCCGGCGTTCGATCCGTCGCTCAACGGCGGGCGGGGCGGAGTCGTTGAAGGAAACGGCCGCGCCCAGGTTCTCCGGTCCATGGAGGCGGGCGGGCAGTCGCCGCCTCGGGGCATCGCCCAGGACGAGGACGGCCGGTGGCTCGTGCCGGTGCTCTTCGGCCTCGACGCCCGGAGCCAGGCCCAGGCCGAGGCGTACGGGGTGGACCACAACGCCTTGACCCTCGGTGGCTCGGGGTTCGGCTTCGAGGAGCTCGTCCAGCTCTTCGACGAGCAGGCCCTCCAGGACCTCCTCCGGGACGTCCCGGACGCCGGCGACCTCCTGGTCAGCCTGAGCACTGCCGACGTGGACGCGCTCCTCGGAGGCCCGGACTTCGCCCCCGTCGCTGCCGAGGACCAGTCGCGGCTCGACGTCAAGGACCCCATCACCTGCCCGGAGTGCGGAGCGGAGATCCCGCGATGAGGGAAGGTCTGCACCTCGACTTCTGCTCGCACGAGGCGGCGAAACATGCGGTCCACCGGTGGCACTACTCGCGCCGGATGCCGAAGTCGAAGCTCGTCCGCATCGGCGTGTGGGAGGACGAGAAGTTCTCCGGGGCGATCATTTATGGCCTCGGGGCGAACCGCCACCTCGCCCGGCCGTTCGGTCTCGCGACCACGGAATGCTGCGAGCTGGTCCGTGTGGCCCTCGCTCCGGGCCGAGAGCACCCCACCTCGCAGTGCGTCGCGGTCTCCTTGAAGCTCCTCAAGCGCCAGAGCCCCGGCCTCCGGCTCGTCGTCTCCTTCGCCGACCTCGGCCAGGGCCACCTCGGGACCCTCTACCAGGCCGGCGGATGGCTCTACCTCGGCACCTCCGAGCAGTCCTACTTCCGCATCCACGGCCGGGTGGTCCACCCGCGGACCGTCTACGACCGCTACGGCCCCGGCGGCCAGTCGATCGGCTGGCTCCGCGGCAACGTCGACCCCAGGGCCGAGCGCGTCGAGCAGGCCTCGAAGCTGCGGTACGTGATGCCCCTCGACCGGGCCATGCGGCGGCAGCTCGCCCCGCAGGCCTTGCCCTACCCGAAATCTGCGGCTGAAGTGACACGTAGCGACACGCCCGGTGCCCAGCCGGGAGAGGGCGGTGCGACTCCGACCCGGCCGCTCCAATCCTCTTGTGCCACGGCCTGATCCATGGCTCGCCGATGCACGATCTGCCACCACCCGGACCGCGCCGAGATCGAGAGGGCCCTGGTCCAATCGGAACCGTTCCGGGACGTGGCGGCCCGATTCGGAACCTCGCCCTCTGCCCTCCACCGCCACAAGACGTCGCACCTCGCGGCGCACCTCGCGAAGGCGTACGAAACGGGACTCGTGACCCCGGCCGCCGAGCTGGCGCGGGAGGCAGAAGCCCACAAGGCCCGGGACCTCGGCCAGGCGATCGACGTGGCCGTCCAGCTCCGGGCGATCAATGCCGCCTGCCTCGAAATCCTCCAGAAGTCCCGGTCGGACGGGAAGCACTCGATCTCCCTCGGGGCGGTCGACCGCATCCACCGGCAACTCGAGCTCCAGGCGAAGCTCCTGGGTGACCTCCAAGACGGCGGCGGCCCCACCGTCAACGTGCTGATCGCCCCGGAGTGGCAGACGCTCCGGGTGACCGTCCTCCAGGCGCTCCAGCGGTTCCCCGACGCCCGCGCGGCCGTCGCGGAGGTTCTGACGGATGCTCGCTCGTGACCTCGCCCGCGACCTCGCCTTCGGCCTCGACCCGGCCCTGGTCGCCGAGGCCCTGGGCATGGAGCCCGACCCCTGGCAGGTGCGCTTCCTCCGGAGCCCCGAGCCCCGCACCCTACTCAACTGCTCCCGGCAGTCTGGCAAGTCGACCGTCACGGCCCTCCTCGCCGCCCATACCGCCCTCTACGACCCGGGCGCCCTGGTGCTGCTCCTCTCCCCGACCCAGCGCCAGAGCCACGAGCTCTTCCGGAAGGCCCTCGACGCCTACCGTTCCATCCCCACGGCCGTCCCCATCACTCAGGAGTCGGCGCTTCGTCTGGAACTGGAGAACGGCTCGCGCATCGTCTCGCTGCCCGGCAAGGAGACGACCGTCCGGGGCTTCTCCGGCGTTCGGCTCCTAGCCGTCGACGAGGCCGCCCGTGTGCCCGACGAGCTGTATTACTCGGTCCGCCCGATGCTCGCTGTCTCCGGGGGGAGGCTCGTGGGGCTCAGCACGCCATTCGGGACCCGCGGCTGGTGGTACGCGGCGTGGACGTCGGACGAGCGGTGGGAGCGCTTTGAGGTGCCTGCCTCCGACTGTCCGCGGATCTCGGAAGACTTCCTCGAGGAGGAGCGCCGATCGATGGGTGAATGGTGGTTTGCCCAGGAGTACGGCTGCGAGTTCCTCGATGCCGAGACCCAACCCTTCGCCCGGGAGGACGTCGACCGGGCCTTCGAGGAAGAGGTAGAAGCGTGGGTCCTCTGACCGGGCGAGCTCGGGGGCTTGCCGGGGGCTGGGAGGTCTTGAGCCGGCCTGGGAGGCCCTGGGAGCGACCTGCGGGTGGGAGACCGTCCCCGGCCCGATCCCCGGGGCTCTGGACCCTTCCCAGCCCCTGGAAGGACGCGCCGCCATGATCACGATTGGAGTAGACATCGGGCAGAAGCGCGACCCGACGGCGATCTGCGTCGCCGAGGGTGAGCAGCGAGAGGTGGAGGGCAGGCAGGAGGTCCATTTCCTCATCCGGCACCTGGAGAGGCTGCCGCTCGGTACTCGCTACCCGCGGGTGGCCGAGCGCATCGCCCGGATCACGGACCAGGTGCGGACGAGGACCGGAGGAGGCCCTACGGTCTTCATGGACGCCACCGGCGTTGGTCAGCCCGTCTTGGACATTCTCCAGGCAGAGATCCCCGTCGGGAGGGTCGTGGCGGTGTATTTCACGCACGGTGATCGAAGGACGGAGACCAAGGAGGGCCGCCGCCGGCAGGTGTCCCTCGGGAAGGCCTACCTGGTATCGAGGCTCCAGACCCTGCTCCAGTGCGCCCGGCTTCACTTACCCAAGACCCGGGAGGCCGAGGTGTTGACCGAGGAGCTGCTCAATTACGAGATCCGAGTCACGGAGAACGCCAACGACCAGTACGGCGCCTTCAAGGTGGGGACACACGATGACTTGGTCACGGCGCTGGGCCTCGCCGTGCAGGTGGACCGCCCAGTCCAGAACACCAGGGTCACATGGGGCCGGAGATCCCCAGGGTGGAGAGCGGGGCTTCGATGAGCGACCGATAGCCGCCACCCTTCGCCGGCGTGGGCGTTCACCGCGGCCAAGGCTGGCGACCTTCGAGACCGTTGTTCGGGCGGGGAGGAATGACGACCCCGGCCGTGATCGCGAACCGCGTACGAGAGAAGTCGGGCACGGACCCGATCCTCTACCTCGGCGCCACCGGGGTCGGCCAGCCCATCGTGGAGCTCCTCCAAGAGCGGCTTCGCGGAGGGTGGGTCGTGCCGGTCTACTTCACCCATGGGGATCGCCGGAACGAGACGAGAGAGGGGGCCAACGTCCACATCACGCTCGGCAAGGCGTACATGGTCTCCCAACTCCAGGCGCTCCTCCAGAACCACCGCCTGCACCTACCGCACTCCCGGGAAGCCGAAGCCCTGACCGAGGAGCTCCTGAACTACGAGCTCCGGGTCTCGGAGAACGCCAACGACCTCTATGGCGCCTTCAGGGTCGGAACCCACGATGACCTGGTGACTGCCCTCGGCCTCGCGACCCAGACCGATCGGCCGCCCTGGAGGTGCCAGCACTGGGCAGCGTATCGGCCGCCCTGAGGTCGAGAAGTGGCAGGTGGACGGCCGGTGCCGGAACCACCGCGCCGTCCGCGGCCCACGACCCGCTCCCTCTAGCGACCCAGTATCCGAAGGTGGCGGGCATCACCGGGCGGGTGTGGGCCAGGACGGGACTCGGCGCAACCGTCTACCTGGGCGCCACCGGAGTCGGACTGCCGGTGGTCGACTTGCTTCGAGAGCGGCTCCACGGCGGCCGGGTGGTCGCCGTCTACTTCACCCATGGCGATCGCGGACGGCGACCGTCGAGGGGAGACAAGTGCGGGTGAGCCAGGGCAAGGCGTTTCTGGTCTCCAGGCTCCAGGCGTTGCTTCAGTGTAGGCGCCTTCATCTTCCGAGGACGGAAGAGGCCTAGGCGCTGACCGAGGAACTCCTCAACTACGAGCTCCGCGTGGACGAGAACGCCAACGAGCGCTCTGGAGCCTTCAAGGTGGGAACCCACGATGATCTCGTGACGGCTCTGGGCCTCGCGGTGCAAGTGGATCGCGCCTTCCCACCGACCGGGTTGATCTGGGGCTCTCGAGCAAGGACCAGGTGAAGGCATCCCTGCAGCACGTAGGGAGACTTCGAGCAGGGGATGAGGTCCGGGCCTTCGCAACCGACGGGCCCGGTCCGACGACCCCACAACCGGGCGGCGGCCCGCCGTGCGGAGGTCGAGGCGCGACGAATCACTAGCTTCCCGGAGGCGGAGTTCCATGCAGGGGGTGGAACCCTGGTTGCAGTCTTC
>Ga0210086_1000647_pt1 | contig 19417 bp, 17 predicted proteins | sample China_Galinas_PW_3_FD_184867 | JGI IMG/M metagenome (GOLD analysis project Ga0210086, IMG submission 184867) | Wetland microbial communities from San Francisco Bay, California, USA, that impact long-term carbon sequestration - China_Galinas_PWB_D2... | ecosystem: Environmental > Aquatic > Marine...
CCGCCGCAACGCCAGGAGACTGACGACGGGTTCGAGCTGCAATTCGGCGCCAACCACCTCGGCCACTTCGCGCTGACCGCGCACCTGCTGCCGTTGTTGCGCGCCGCGACGTCGGCGCGGGTGGTGACGGTCAGCAGCATCGCGGCGAAACAGGACAACGTTGACTTCGACGACCCGAATGCGCAACACAGCTATCAGCCGATGCGTTCCTATGGGTTAGCGAAGCTCGCGCAGCTGATGTTCGCGGTGGAGCTGGACCGCCGCGGCCAAGAACACGGCTGGGGGCTGAGGTCCGCCGCAGCCCACCCGGGCCTGGCCAAGACCAACCTGCTCAGCGGCGCGTCGTACGGGCGGGACCGGCCGACCCTGCAGAACCGGCTCACCCAATTGACTTGGCGGGTATTGCCGTTCATGTGGCTCGAGATCGACGAGGCCATCAAACCGACTCTCTATGCCGCCGTGTCCCCGGAGGCTGCGGGCGGACGGTACTACGGGCCACGCGGCTTCTACGAAACCGCCGGCGGGGGAGTGACGTTCGCCGGGGTTCCTCGATTGGCGCGCAGCGACGTCGACCGACGGCGGCTGTGGAAGCGTTCAGCGGCTGTGGAAGCGTTCAGAAGAACTCACCGGCGTTCGCTATCCAAGCTGACGAGGCACATCGACAGGGAGTGGTGAGTATGGCGTTCGTCGGACGCACTGACCACCTACAGGATCCCGGTGCTCGGCACGATCAGGCCGAACGTGCTGGGATTCGCCAGTATCGATCACACGGCCGTCGAATTGGCGTGCATCCACCTTGGCGCAGTGGTGGTGCCGCTGCAGACAAGCGCACCTGCGGCACAACACGCGCCGGAACCACTGCGGGTCAGCCGATTCGTCGCCAATCATGACGGATTAAATCAATCGCTTGACTTAATCAACCGGCAGTGGTGAACTGACGTCCATGACCACAGCCAGGGCCGTCCGCACCGAGCGTGCCAACGGCACGCGCGAGGCCATCCTGACCGCGGCGGAGAAGCTGTTCGCCGAACACGGCGTGTACGCGGTGTCCAACCGGCAGGTCAGTGAGGCCGCGGGGCAGGGCAACAACGCTGCCGTCGGCTACCACTTCGGCACAAAGACCGACCTGGTGCGCGAGATCGAGCACCGCCATCGGGTACCGATCGAGCGGCTCCGCGAACAGATGGTCGCCGACGCCGGTGACTCCGCCGAGCTGCGGGACTGGGTGGGCTGCCTGGTCCGCCCGCTCACCGACTACCTCACCGAACTCGGCAACCCGACCTGGTACGCCCGCTTCGCCGCGCAGGCGATGGCCGACCCCGCTTACCACAAGATGGTCGTCAAGGACGCACTGAGCTCGCCGTCGCTGGTGAAGGTCATCGACCGGATCAACAGCTGCCTTCCCGACCTGCCGACAGGCGTCCACACCGAGCGCAACGTGATGGCGCGCAACCTGTTGATGCACACCTGCGCCGAATGGGAACGCGCTATGGCGGAGAAGGCGCCGTCGCCCCGATCGAATTGGCAGACAGCGGCCGTCGGCCTCATCGACGCCGTCGTGGGGCTCTGGCTGGCGCCCGTCACGCCCACCGCTGAAAGAGACCGAAGATGAAAGTGATTGTCGACCAAGATAAATGCGTCTCATCGGGCCAGTGCGTGCTGAACGCGGCCGGGGTGTTCGACCAACGCGACGATGACGGTGTGGTCGTCCTGCTCACCGAACATCCACCCGCCGACCAAGAAGAAAACGCCCGCAAGGCTGCTGCAGCCTGCCCCTCGCTGGCCATCTCCATCGAAGAATGAGAAAGGCATCATGTCCGAAACGCTGACTCCTGCGCCGACCGAAGCGACCGCGGAGATCCCCGACTACCCGATGGAGCGCTCGGCCGCGTGCCCGTTCGCCCCGCCGCCGGAGGTGCTCGAGCTCGGCGCGCAAAAGGGTTTGAGCAGGGTCCGCATTTGGGATGGCAGCACCCCGTGGCTGATCACCGGATACGAGGAGGCTCGAGCGCTGTTCTCCGACTCGCGAGTCAGCGTCGACGACCGCCGCCCGGGCTTCCCGCACTGGAACGAGGGCATGCTCGCGAGCGTTCACAAGCGGCCTCGGTCGGTCTTCACCTCCGACGCCGAGGAGCACACGCGGTTTCGGCGGATGCTGTCCAAGCCGTTCACGTTCAGACGCGTGGAGGGTCTGCGCCCCGCGATCCAGAAGATCACCGACGATCACATCGACGCGGTCCTGGCCGGTCCGCAGCCGGCAGACATCGTGTCGGCGCTGGCGTTACCGGTGCCCTCGCTGGTGATCAGCGAAATGCTCGGTGTCCCATACGAAGACGCTGAGTTCTTCCAGGAGCACGCCAACGTCGGTCTCGCTCGGGACGCGAGTGCCGAGGACAACGAGAAGGGTGCGATGGGACTGGCCAAATACTTGGCCAACCTAGTCAAGATCAAGATGGAGAATCCGGCAGAGGACGCCGTGTCCGACCTGGCCGAACGGGTCAACGCCGGCGAGCTCAGTGTGCGTGAGGCGGCTCAGCTGGGCACCGGCCTGCTGATCGCGGGTCACGAAACCACCGCTAACGTGATCGGTCTGGGCGTGCTGGCTCTGCTCGAGCACCCGGACCAATTGGCGGTTTTCCGCGACTCCGACGACCCGAAAGTTGTTGCGACCGCTGTCGAGGAGCTGATGCGCTACCTGTCGATCATCCAGAACGGGCAGCGCCGCATCGCGATCGAAGACATCGAGATCGGTGGTGAGGTGATCCGCGCCGGCGAGGGCATCATCATCGACCTGGCGCCCGCCAACTGGGATGCTAAGGCGTTCCCGCAACCCGACAAGCTGGACCTGCAGCGAGACGACGCAGCGCAACTAGGGTTCGGGTACGGCAGGCACCAATGTGTCGGGCAGCAACTGGCGCGTGCGGAACTTCAGATCGTCTTTTCCACGCTGTTCCGCCGGATCCCGACGCTGCGGCTGGCCAAGCCGATCGAGGAGATCCCGTTCAAACACGACCGGCTCGCCTACGGCGTCTACGAATTGCCGGTCGCCTGGTGAGCCAAGCACTTTTGAAAGTTTCGACAATGGAGGGTCGATGATGTCCAGTTCAAGCACCACGCTTTATCCACCCAAAGGCTTTGGCGCACCAAAAGATCGGCACGGTCACGCCGGCCAGAGCGACGTCGGTCTGCCCGCCGGGACCGAGGTGTTCTCCGCCGACAACCACATCTCGATCGCCGACGACATCTTCTACGACAAGTTCCCCGACGAGCTGAAGGACAAGGCACCGCGGATCTGGTACGAGGACGGCGCATACATGGTCGGCCGCAAGGGGCAGACGTTCCTGCCGGGCGATTTCAGCAAAGTGCTGATGCAGTACGACGACCTTGCAGGTGCAGCGAGCTCGAACATCGAAGCCAGGATCCGCGAGTTGCACGAGGACGGGGTAGACAGGGAGTTGGCCTTTCCCAACGCAGTTCTCGCGCTGTTTCACTACCCCGACAAGGAACTGCGCGAGCGGGTCTTCCGCATCTACAACGAGCACATGGCCGACCTGCAGGAGCGGGCCAATGGCCGTTTTTTCGGCGCGGGGCTGGTCAACTGGTGGGACCCGAAGGGCACCCGCCGGACCCTTACCGAGCTGAAGTCGTTGGGTCTCAAGACATTCCTGATGCCCATCAATCCGGGCAAGGACGACGACGACAAGGTGATCGACTACGGCAGTTCGGCGATGAACGCGGTGTGGGACGAAATCGAGGACGCCGGGCTGCCGGTGTGCCACCACATCGGGGAGACGCCACCGAAGACGCCGTGCGAGTTCAACAGCGTCGTCGTCGGCATGATGATCAACGTCGACGGATTCCGGGAAGTATTCTCCAAGTACATCTTCAGCGGCATTCTCGACCGTCACCCCAAGCTGCGGGTCGGCTGGTTCGAGGGCGGGATCGCCTGGGTGCCCTGGGCGCTGCAGGATGCTGAGCACCTGCTGGCGTCCTATCAGCACATGTTCAACCACCAACTCGAGCACGACATCCAGTACTACTGGGACACCCACATGAGCGCGTCGTTCATGGTCGATCCGCTGGGCCTGGAGCTGATCGACCGGATCGGCGTCGACAAGGTGATGTGGTCTTCGGACTATCCGCACAACGAAAGCACGTTCGGCTACTCGGAGAAGTCGCTGGCAGCAGTGGTCGAGGCGGTCGGCCCGGAGAACGCCGCCAAGATCTGCAGCGGCAACGTCAAGGAGTTTTTGGGTCTGAAATGACGACTTCCCTGCCGGCGGACACGTCGTCCCTTCAGTTACCCGACGAACCGGACCACGCCCGGATGTACCGCGAGGCCGGAGCGCGGCTGCGGTCCGCGATGGCGGACAACGGTATCGACGCGCTGGTTCTGCTGAACAACGCCAACGTCGTGTACTCCACTGGCGCCGCCTGGCCGTTGCTGGACGCTGGCCTTTCGCATGTCGAACGGCCGGTGGCGATTGTGCTGGCCACCGACGAGCATCCGCATCTGTTCATGCCGTTCCGCGAGGGTGCCTCGATGGAGTCGCAGGTACCCGCAGACCATCTGCATCCTCCGCTGTATCTCGAATTCGACGAAGGCATCAAGAAATTTGCGCGAGTGCTCGCCGACCTGACCCCGCCCGGCGCGAACACCGCAGTCGACGAGCTGACCGGCGCGATGGCCCGGGCCGGCGCGAGACTGTTCCCGGGGGGGCCGCCGTCGGATGCCGCACCAGTGATCGGTGCGGCCAAACTGGTCAAGACCATCGACCAGATCGCATGTATCCGTCGGGCGTGCCGCATCACCGAGGAGGCGGCGGCCGAGGTGCAGAAGGCGTTAGCGCCGGGGGTGCGCCAGGTCGACCTCTCGGCGGCGTTCGTGCGCCGAGCATTCGAACTCGGTGCCACCACCAACATGCTCGAATCGATCTGGCAAGTGATGCCCGACTCGAAGGCCGAAGGGATGTGGACCACCCACGGCGACCTCGCGCTGCCGCTGTTGACCACTGAGCGGGATTTGGCGAAGAGCGACGTGCTGTGGACCGACGTCAGCATCACCTACGCCGGCTACTGCTCGGACTGGGGCCGCACCTGGGTTGTCGGGCAGGAGCCGACGCCGCGGCAGCAAGATCAGTTTCACCAGTGGCGACACATCCTCGACGCCGTGCTGGGTGTGACGAAGGCCGGCGCCACCTCCGGCGACCTGGCCCGAGCGGCCATCGCTGCGAACGGTGGAGCCAAGCCGTGGTTGCCACATTTCTACCTGGGCCATGGCATCGGTACGACTGCCGCCGAAATGCCCATGATCGGAACCGATTTGGGTCAGGAATTCGACGACGGGTTCGTCTTCCTAGCCGGCATGGCGCTGGTGTTGGAGCCGGTGATCTGGGAGGACCACACCGGCGGCTACCGAAGTGAGGAGATCGTGGTTATCACCGAGGACGGCTGGACGCCGCTCACCGACTACCCTTATTCGCCCTATGGCGACTGAGGTACTGCCCGACGATCGGGCGCTGCGCACTGCACGACGAGAGCGGGCGTTCGCTCAGATGGAAGCGCACGATCTCGACGTACTCGTGCTCGGGCGACAGGCAAACGTCCGCTACTTCAGTGGGGCACCGCAACTTTGGGTAGCCGGTACTCGGCCGTTCGGTCCGATATGCACCGTGGTTCGCGCCGCGCGTGAGATCTACCTCAACAGCACCTGGGACGAGGGGATGCCCGACGACATCCCGCACGACCATCTGTACGGGTTGGCCTGGAATCCGATGACGCTGATTTCGGTGCTGCAGAACATCGACGGTGCCGCCACCGCACGCAGAGTCGGAACAGACGCGCTGTCACCGACTTTCGCCACACTGCTGCCGATGGCGTTCCCAAAGGCGGAGCTGGTCGACGGCGAGCTGGCGATGCGGGCTGCGCGGCGTATCAAGACGCCCGAGGAAGTAACCGCGATCCGCGCGGCGTTGAAAGTCGCCGAGCACGGCATTGCTGCGGCGGTGGGCGAGTTGGCGCCGGGAATCTCCGAGCAGTCATTGGCCGGCGCGGTGCTGGAGGCGATGGCCGCTGGCGGCGTCACCACACCTGCCACCCAGGACGCGGCGTGGATCACGTCGCGGGAACACCCGTGGCGGCGGGCACGCGGCGACGCACGGGTTCAGGCTGGAGACCTGGTGGCGTTGAAGGCAGGTGTGCTCGCCGACGGCTATGTGGGCGAGGTGGGCGCAACGTTCGCGGTCGGTGACGCCGACGACGCAATCCGTTCGCTGTACGAACGCTCGAACGAGTTGTGGGACAAGCTTATTGCGGCGTGCCGTCCCGGCGCCGTCGCCAGCGACCTGTTCGCGGCTTACGAGGCGGCCGATGAACCGTTGCCGTCGATGCCCGTCGCGCATGGGCTCGGGCTGGGCTTCGATCCACCGGTGGTGACCCCGAGTCTGCCCGACACCGCCGCCGAAGAGCGCTTCGATCCCGGCATGGTGCTCGCCGTCACCGGCTACGTGTGGGAGCAGGGAACCGGGGCGGTGTTCAGCCGGGAGGCGGTGCTGATCACCGCGGACGGACCGGAACTGCTTACCCCGCGTTCCGTCACCGTCGGGATCAGCTGAAGGAGAGCGGATGCCGGACAGCCCTTCACCCGAGGACATCATCCTCTACGAGAAGGACCCGAAGACCAAGATCGCGACGATCACGTTCAACCGTCCTGACCTTCTCAACGCGCCGACGTCCGCGGCGCGGCTGCGGTACGCGGATCTGTTGCGCGCCGCGACCGTCGACGACGACGTCAAGGTGGTGGTGATCAGAGGGGTCGGGGACGACTTCGGCAGCGGCGCCGACCTTCCCGAGTTCATGGCAGGCTCGGATTCGCCGGGCTTTCGGCTCGCGGAAATGAGGCTCGCGGACGACGGCAGCGTCACGTATCCGCCCAAGGGGTCGTTTCGGTACGGTGCGACGATCGGCCAGTGGTTCGCGAACTCGCAAGCCGGCAACAGGTCGCTGCAGGAATTGAAGAAGATCAGCATCGTGGAGACGAAGGGTTACTGCTACGGCTGGCACTTCTATCAGGCCGCCGACGCCGATCTGGTGATCTCCTCCGACGACGCGCTTTTCGGCCATCCCTCGTTCCGGTACTACGGGTGGGGGCCGCGGATGTGGACATGGGTGCAAACCATGGGGCTTCGCAAGTTCCAGGAAATGGTTTTCACCGGAAGGCCGTTCACCGCCGACGAGATGTTTCAGTGCAACTTTCTCAACAAGGTGGTGCCACGCGACCAACTCGAGGCGGAGACCACCAAGTATGCCCTCGCGTGTGCGCGCAATCGCCCGACCGACACCATCTTTGCGCAGAAGATCTTCTTCGAAGTCGTCAAGCAATTCCACGGCGAATACATGGGCAGTCTGCTGTCGGGGCTCTTCGAGTCGATGGGTGCGCACATCGCACACGACGAGGACGACATGGACATGCACGAGGCCCTCGACAGCGGCTTGGCCGGTGCCGTCAACGACAACGACAACAAGTTCCCGCCCGACTTCCGATTGAGCAAGTCCAACCGCAACCGGGAGGACTAGGCGTGCAATTGCGCACCCCTGCGCTGGAGGGTTTCGTCGTCGTCGACTTGTCGACCGGAATCGCCGGCGCCTACTGCACCAGGCTCCTTGCCGACGGCGGCGCGACCGTCGTCAAAGTTGAGCCGCCGCAGGGGGATCCGCTGCGGACGTGGTCAGCGTCCGGGGCAGAGTTACCTGCCGACGGGGATGGAGCGCTGTTCAGCTTCCTGGCATCCGGCAAGCACAGCATCGTCGTCGACCCGCAGAACACCGACGACGTCGCACTGCTGCACGCACTGCTGTCGGATGCCGACGCGGCGGTATGGTCACGCGGCTCCGACGTCACCGAGCAGCGTCCCTTCACCGCGGCGGAGATTCATCGGGCCCACCCGCACCTGACGGTCACGGCGATCACGCCGTTCGGACTGGACGGGCCCTGGCGAGACAAACCGGCGACCGAGTTCACGTTGCAGGCCTGGTCCGGCGGAATCGTCGGCCTCGGACGCGGCTCGCCGGACCGGGCGCCGGCGCACGTCGGTGGCCGGGTGGGGGACTGGTTGTCGGGTGCGTACGCTGCAGCGGCAACGCTGATTTCGCGGTCCGGCGGCGGAGCAGAATTGATCGACCTGTCGATGCTCGAGGCGCACATCATGGGCCTCACCTATTTTCCCGTGACATTTTTCGAGATGCTCGGGCGGCCGTGGCGTGATGCGCGAAAGCTGACCGTGCCCGGCATCGCGCAGGCGAAGGACGGGCTGGTGGACCTCGGCTGCGGTACCGCGCAGCAGTGGTTCGACCTGTGCGTGATGATCGACCACGCCGAGTGGATCGACGAGGGTTCGCGGCTGACTATCACCGAGCAGGCCAACGAGAAGTCCGAGGAGATCTACGCTTGGGTGAAGAATCACACCGTCGACGAGATACGCGAGTTGGCAACGGCTTTCCGGATTCCCAACGCCCCGGTTGCCAACGGCGCCAACATCGAGTCCCTGGACCACTTCGAGCTCCGCGGGTCGTTTGTGCCCAACCCGCGCGGCGACTTCCACCAACCTGGCCCGCCGTACCGCATGCAGCCGCAGTTCCTTCGGCCGCCGTCGCCCGCGCCTGCGCTCGGCGAGCACACCGACCACTACCGGCGAAATTGCGTCCACGGTCGTGAAATCGGCCGATCAACGACCCGGAATGCAATTTCGCCGAAGCGGGCGCCGCTGAGCGGTATTCGCGTGTTGGACATGACCACGTTCTGGGCCGGCCCGTCGTGCACGCACATGCTGGCGCTGCTCGGCGCGGACGTCATCCACCTGGAGTCCACCAGGCGCCCGGACGGCACCCGGCTGATCGCCGGGGTGCCGATCACCGAGGACAACTGGTGGGAGAAATCGCCGATCTTCTCAGGTTTGAACACGAACAAGAGGGGTGTGACGCTCGATCTGCAAAGCGCGCGAGGCCGGGAAGTCCTGCACCGGCTGATCGCCACCTGCGATGTGGTGGTCGAGAACTTCACTCCGCGGGTGATGGATCAGCTTGGCCTGGACTTTTCTGCGGTGAAAGCGATTCGGCCGGGCGTCGTGATGGTGCGGATGCCCGGTTTCGGCCTCGACGGACCGTGGCGCGACAACCCGGCGTTCGCCTACGCCATCGAGGCGGCCGCAGGGCTGAGCTGGCTGACCGGTTACCCCGATCGGCCTCCTTACGAGCCGTATTCGGTCGGCGATCCGAACGCGGGTGTGCACGCCCTCAACGGGCTGCTGCTGGCCCTGGAGCATCGGCGCCGCACCGGAGAGGCGGTACTTGTCGAAGCGTCGATGGTGGACGCCGCGATCAACGTCGCCGCCGAGCAGGTCATCGAATACACCGCGTACGGAGCGCTGCTGCAGCGGGAGGGTAACCGCGGGCCCACGGCCGCGCCGCAGAACCTCTACCAGACAGCAGGCGTCGACGAATTCGGCCGTTCTGACTGCTGGGTCGCCGTGGCCGTCGCCACCGACGACCAGTGGCGGCGGCTACGGGAAGCCATCGGCAACCCCGCGTGGGCGATGAGCCCCGACCTGTCCTGCCAACGCGGACGACGGGAGCACCACGACGTCATCGACAAGCACCTGACCGCTTGGTGCGCAAAGCAGTCCGGCGACGAGATCGTCACCCGCCTGTGGGAGGCGGGTGTTCCGGTCGCGAAAGTCATGCAGCCGCACCGGCAGACGGAGATACCGCAACTCGCGTTCCGGAAGTTCTTCGAGGAAGTGGCACACCCGGTGAACGACGTCGCTCCGCACAGCACTCTGCCGATGAGGTTTTCGGCCGGGCCGCATCGACTCCATCAACGGCATGCGCCGCTGCTTGGCGAGCACAACCGCGAGGTGCTCTCCGACTTGGGTCTGACCGACTCAGAGATCGACGAGCTGGAAGCTCAGGGCGTCATCGGGCGGAGCCTCGCGACGTAGGGTTTCGGCGCGCTAACCTTCGCTGTGCGTGTGTATGCGCGCCGAAATTACGATACGTCCAAACCGGGTTCGCCCAACTTGGCGCGGATCGCCCCCCACGGATCGGCGTACCTGCCGGGCGACTTGTAGTACGCCCCCTGCCGGGTGACATACATTCGGGCGAGCGGAACGAACAGCCGCAACAGGTAGCGCTTCCAACCCGTCCTCTCGCGCATCTCCGTGACCATGTCGTCCCACGAATAGTGTTGGAACGACAGCGCTTCCTGCGCTCGGGTCGGATCCATCCAGTCCGTGACGAACCAGTCGTCGTCGCTGTCAGGGTTTCCCGGCCGGCCCGGGGGCAGAGCGCCCGGCAAGCCGCGGGCCGCCGCCAGCGCGGGACCGACTTCGCCCTGCTTCACCTTGTGCGAGTCGTCGCCGGCGATCAACAGGATCTCGCCCACGACGTCGGCCGTCGTGGCGTTGGCGAATGCTGTTGCGACGTCGCGGACGTCGACACTGTGCATCCGTCCGTCGCCGGGCAGGCAGCTTTCGAAGAACAACGCGTCCGTGCTGAATGGCATGGCATTGGGGTCGGCACTGAGCACGCCGCCGAGGCGCAGTACCACCCACGGAAGGCTCGACGCGCGCACCAGTTCTTCGGCCTCGAGTTTGGTACCGCTGTAGAGGTCCACCGCGCGGGTCGGACTTTCGGCTGTCAAGATGTCGGGGTGGCGGTAAGGGTTGCGGGAACCGAAGACGGCGTTGCTTGACGCTTGCACGAAGCGCGGCGGGCTCGGTTGTGCTTCGGCCGCGCGGATGAGCGTCTCGGTCGCGCCGACGTTCACCTTGCGCGCAGCTGCGGGATTGCGGTAGATCGCGGGCGGGATGAGCGCGGCCAAGTGAATGATCGCGGCGGGCGCCACGTCGGACAGCAGCCGGTCGACATCGGCGGAATTCGTCAAGTCGGCCCATCGGATCTGCGCGCCGCCCGGTGACGCGTCCGCCTTCTTGCGGTTGGCCGGAGTGTCGATGTCGACGACCACCACCTGGCGGCCGTGAGCTACCAGCCGCTTCACCGTCTCGGAACCGACCAGACCCAGGCCACCCGTGACCAGCACAGCCTCTGACATGCCTCTCCTAGCAACCGGGCGGTTATCGCATTCTCAAAATCGGAGAGTAACATATCCGCAGCTGAGACAGGGGGATGCCGTGAGCGCCGAGGACACCGCAGAACTGCCCAAGTGGGACCCCGAGTTCACCGAGAGGGTGACGAATACGATCGGGCCGCTCATCAAGCGGTACTTCCGGGCGGAGGTCCGCGGGCTGGACTCCATGCCCGGCGCCGGCGGGGCGCTGGTTGTATCCAACCACTCCGGTGGCATGTTCACCCCCGACGTTCTCCTGTTCGCCCCGGCGTTCTACGACGAGTTCGGCTACGGCCGGCCGGTGTACACGCTGGCCCACAACGGTGTCTTCATGGGACCCATGGAGAGTTGGTTGCTTCGCGTCGGCGTCATTCACGCGAGCCGGGAGAACGCCGCGAAGGCGTTGCGCTCCGGCGGCGTCGTGCTCGTGTTTCCCGGCGGGGACTATGACTCGTACCGGCCGACGTTCACCGAGAACGTCATCGACTTCAACGGCCGCACCGGATACGTCAGAACCGCGGTCGAGACCGGGGTGCCGATCGTGCCGGCGGTGTCGATCGGGGCGCAGGAGAGCCAGCTGTTTTTGACCCGTGGCGATTCGATCGCGCGACGTTTGGGCCTCAAGCGCCTGCTGCGAATGGAGATCCTTCCCGTCAGCATCGGCTTCCCGTTCGGCCTGAGTGTCATCTTCCCGCCCAACGTGCCGCTGCCGAGCAAGGTCGTCACCCAGGTTCTCGGGCCGATCGACGTGGTCGCGCAGTTCGGTGAGGACCCCGACGTCGACGAGGTCGACAACCACGTCCGCGAAGTGATGCAGGCGGCGCTCGACGAGTTGGCCGACGAACGCCGGTTTCCAGTACTTGGATGAGAGATGCCTGGTAACAGTGACGTGGTGGGACTCGTGAAGACGCTGCGCCGGGCACGGCTGATCGCACCGCTGCGACCGGACAGATATCTGCGGATGGCCGCGGCGATGCGTCGCGAAGGCATGACGGCGACGGTCGGTTTCGCGGCGGCCGCTGCGCGGTGCCCGGACCGACCCGGGCTGGTCGACGAAATCGGCACGCTGACGTGGAAGGAACTCGACGAGCGCATCGACGCGTTCGCGGCCGCGCTGCAGGCGTTGCCCGACGGCGCGCCGGAGCAGATCGGCGTCATGTGCCGCAACCACCGCGGCTTCATCATCGCGCTGGTGGCGGCGAACCGGATCGGTGCCGACGTGCTGCTGTTGAACACGGCGTTCGCCGGGCCCGCGCTGGCTGAGGTGGTCGAGCGCGAGGGGGTCGACGCCATCGTCTACGACGAGGAGTTCACCAATATCGTCGACCGCGCGCTCGGCGGCAACCCCGATGCCACGCGGATCCTCGGCTGGGCCGACAGCCCAACGGGTTTGACGGTCGAGACTCTCGCCGATAAGCGCGCGGGCGAACGCCCGCAACGCAGCGGGCGCAAGAGCAAGATGATTCTGCTGACCTCGGGGACCACTGGAACGCCCAAGGGCGCCAAGCCCGCGTCCAGCGGGGGTGCGTCCGAGCTGCAGGCGCTGCTGGACCGGGTGCCGTGGCGCGCCGAAGAAGCCACTGTGATCGCCGCGCCGATGTTTCACGCGTGGGGCTACTCGCAGTTGTTGTTCTCTGCGCTGATGGCAGACACGATCGTGACGCGGCGCAAGTTCGATCCCGAGGCCACGTTGCGGCTCATCGACCGCCACCACGCGACCGGGCTGGCAGTCGTGCCGGTGATGTTCGACCGCATCATGGAACTGCCCGACGACGTCCGCAACCGCTACAGCGGCCGGTCGCTGCGGTTCGCCACGGCATCCGGTTCCCGCATGCGCCCCGACGTGGTGGTCAAGTTCATGGACCAGTTCGGTGATGTGATCTACAACAACTACAACGCCACCGAAGCCGGCATGATCGCGACCGCAACGCCGGAGGACCTTCGCGCGGCGCCCGACACTGCGGGAAAACCGGTCCACGGCACAGAGATTCGGATCTTAGACGAGAACTTCGACGAGTTGCCCGTCGGTGAAGTCGGGCAGATCTTCGTGCGCAGCGGCACCCTTTTTGACGGCTACACCACGGGCGCGACCAAGAACTTCCACGGCGACTTCATGGCGTCGGGGGACGTCGGCTATCTCGACGACGCCGGACGGATGTTCGTCGTCGGCCGCGACGACGAGATGATCGTGTCCGGCGGCGAGAACGTCTACCCGATCGAGGTGGAGAAGATGCTCGTCAGCCACCCGGAGGTGGCGGAGGCCGCGGTGATCGGAGTCGACGACGAGCAGTACGGGCAGCGGCTGGCGGCGTTTGTGGTGTTGGAGAAGGGCGCCGGCATCACACCGGACGACCTCAAGCAGTACGTCCGCGAGAACCTCGCAAATTACAAAGTGCCCCGGAGCATTTCGGTGCTCGACGAGTTGCCCCGCGGCAGCACCGGCAAGATACTCCGCAACGAGTTGAGCTCGCTCGCTGCCGCCACGACCGGAGAAAAAGACAATTGACTCCTCCCGTGGGCCTGGCGATTACTGGAAGTGCGCGGCTGTGGTCCTTGGCTTCGATCTGACGGACCGTCAGCGAGTGCGATCCCACCAGTTGAGCATCGGTTGTCGCCCCACCGCGTTGAGCTGAGAGATCATGCGTTCCAGACGGCTACGCGGGACTTCCATGCGCCACTCGGGCAGTAAGCCGGACACCCGAACCACCTGCGATACGAGCTGCACCTCCGTGAGTCGCAGCCCGAGTGGAAGGTCTGGAAGTTTGACCGGATAGGCGGGGGGGCGCCTCAACCGCCTCGCCCGCACCGCGAGGGCACGCGGCTTCAACCACACGGTCGATCCGTCGATCCGGGGCAGAACCTCCAGTCCCGCCGCGCTCGGGCTTCGCGCGAACCGCAGCTCGGCGATGTCGTCGGTCACCACATCGCCGACAACCCACGGCGCAGACTTTCTGATCAGGCCGTTGATGACGGGGACTGGCAGCTCCAGCGACACCTCGACCGGCGCGGCGACTAGAACGGGAGGATTGGAGGGCCGCAGGTGCGCGTTGCACAATGTGACGCTGGCGTGGTCGAGTGTGTGGTCGTTCCAGGTGATCTGCTCAGCCTCGATGCGGACGTCATTGAGCTGCCCGACAGAAAGGCTCCGCATGTCCAGCTCGGCGTTGAACTCTGTCACTGTCAGTGTGACGTTGACGTCGCCGCGGCCGACCGCCACGGAGAGCCGTCGGCCGACCACGAGGCGGCGCAACGTCTCGAACAAGGCGCGGTAGCCGGCCGCGGGGCCGACACCTACCGGACGCGCAGCTGTCGGCGACCACAGCGAAGCCAGCATCTCAACCGGCCGAAACGGGTTCCACCGCGCGCCAGACGTCGGAGGTGCCATACCTCTTAGCATGGTGCACTTCCGCCTCCGCTGAGTACTACTTGACGAACACGGGCTCAACATCGATCGGGAGTTCGGACTCCGGGCCCTCCGAAGGACCGGGACGCCGATGAACACCTGCGTTTCCTGTGTTGGGCTAACCGGATGCCGGGGCAGGGGCCATTGCGGTGTCAACCGTGATTGGATCACCGGCAAACCCTGCGGCGTGGCGGATTTCGCTGAAGGCGTGGATCATGGCGTCGGTCGCCTCGTGCACGTCGTTGAGCGTCTGGTCGTCGGAGAGCACCGCGATGTCGAGTTGGTCGACGTAGCTCCACACAGTCATGTTGAACGCGCTTCCCGCGGAAAGCACACCGACAGAATAGATCTCGCTGACCGGCGCACTCCCGATGTGCCCCCGCTCCCGCGGACCGGGCACGTTGGACACCGCCACGTTCATCATCTTGTTGTGCGCGGTGTGTTTTCCCTGCCTGCGAAACAGGGCCGGAGCCACCGGTGGCGGCAGGTAGTCCATCATGCGGGCCTGCAATGTCGGGCCGAGCAGCTCGTTTTCTTCCTTGGCGTTGGCCGTGGCACGCGATGTCAACCGGACGCGTTCGCGCGGGTCGTCGATGTGCACGGGCAGCGAGACGATCAAGCCGCCGATCTGGTTGCCGGTGATCCGGTCCGGCGTGCGGTCGGTGGCGACCGGGACCGTAGCGATGATCGGCCGGTCGGCGCGACCGTCATAGCGCAACAACAGTTCCCGCAGCGCCCCCGCCGCCATGGCCAGCACGACGTCGTTGAATGTCACGCCGAGACTCTTCGCGGTTTCCTTGACTTCTGCCAGCGACAGCGTTGCAGTCGCGAATGTTCGAACCGGGGACACCACGTGATTGAGGAATGTCGGTGGCGCGTTGAAGGCCTTGGCCATATCGGGATCGTTTGGGCGCTCACGTGCGCGTCGGCGCACCCGCGCGATGCCTCGCGCCGCGTCGCGGATGAAGCGGGGGAGCGCGGCCATTTGGTGGAAGTGGTCGAGCTGAGCCTCCCACAACAGCTCAGCTTTCGACAGCGGGGCGCAGCCGCCGGGGACGTCGCGCTCGTCCTGGGCCGAGCCGGTCAGGTCCATCAGCCGCGCAAGCAAGTTCGCCGAGGCCACCCCGTCGGCCAGCGCATGGTGCACCTTGCCGATCAACGCGAACCGGTTTTCGGCCATCCCCTCCGCGAAGTGGAACTCCCAGAGTGGTCGGGTGCGGTCCAGCGGAGTGCTCGCGATCTCACCGATCAGCCGGTCGAGCTCGCGCCGTCCGCCGGGGCTGGGCACCTGCACGCGCTTTAGGTGGTAGTCGAGGTCGACCTCGCAGTCCTCCATCCACATCGGGTGGTGCAACCGCCACGGGATGCTGACGAGCCGGTACCGCAGCGGGTCCAGCAGGTGCAGACGGCGCTCGATGGTCCGGCGGAACACCTCGAAATCGAAGTCGCCGTCGAAGTCCGCGGCGTTGACGATCGCCACTTTCAACGTGTGGGTGTGTAAGTTGGGTGTCTCGCTGTACAGCAGCATGGCGTCCATGCCATTGAGTCGCTTCATGCCCCACCTCGTCTCGGCCGCTTCCCGCTGCCTCCATCGAAGCACCCGCGTGACCGATTTTGGTCGGCGACCGCCAGAAATCGGTTGTCGATCAGATCGAATGCGAAGGTGAAACGAACCTCGGCGTGAAGAATGTTCTGATGACCGGAGAACGTGATTCTCGGCTAGGAACGCACGAATCCGTACGCGCAGAAGTCCCACACTTCGTCGGCCGTGATCGGGTGGGATGCGCTGCAGTCGGCTTCGCCGCTGGACTGCGCCACGAACATCACAGTCTGCATCGTCATCGCCGCCATCCGTCTGGGGTTGACGTCTGGGCGCAGTTCGCCTGCGGCGCTGGCGTCTTCCATCAGCGCCGTCAGCAACGCACGCAGCGGCGCATGGGCGATCTTGACCTCGGACGGATGAGAAACCAGCAATCTCGGGGCGAAGTCGGTGAACAGAGGTCGCTTGGCATCGAGATCGGGCCGGGAGGTCTCGAACAACAGTTTGACGGCGACCCGCAGTCGCTCAAGCGGATCCGAATGACTTTCGGTAGCAGCGCGGATCTGGTCGGCCGACCGGCTCAGCGCGTCTTCGAACAGGGCGAGCAGCAGCTCATGCTTGCCGTCGAACTGCAGGTAGAAGCTCCGCAGCGATTGGCGGGAGCGATCGACCACTTCTTGGACCGTGAAGTCGGTACTGCCCTTTTCGATGATGATGGCCTGAGCGGCGTCGAGGAACCGCTGCACACGCTGTGCAGCTCGCAGTTTTGCGGTCTTGATCGAGCGCTCGACCGCGCGCTGCTTCCAAGCCGGCTCTTCGCTGGGGCTAGTCACCGGCCGCTCGAATTCGGGCCGCCGAACGAGAACATGATTGAACTGTAACGGAGAACGTCGTGCAATCGCGGACTGAAGGGCACCCACCGCCGACGTGTCCGAGATTGTAACTTTCGCATGACGAGAATAGTATTCTCTTGTCGGCTCTTGAGGAAGGTTTTCCTCCATTGATGATTCCATCGAGCGTCAGGCGCAGCTGGCCGCGGCGGCATCAGCTCGTCCGGGGCCGAGGCCAACGCGTGCGCAGGCTCTTGGTGCTCTGGTGCGAGCCCGCGGAGGGTGACTCACAGGTCGACGAGCCGCGGCGCTGATCCACGCCTGCGCAGCTCCGCGCCGGCAGCACGGGTGAGTTCCCGGGTACTGCCGAGCAGGCCGTCCAAGAGCAGGGTGCGGCGCACGTGGCGGTGCAACTCGTGTTCGGCGGTGAAGCCGATGCCGCCGAGTACCTGCTGGCAGTGCCGGGCCGCGGTGAGCGCGGCCTGTCCGGCAGCGGCCTTGGCCAGCAGCGAGCTGAAGTCGTCGCCGGCAGCCTGCACGGTGGCCTCCGCGCCCTCGATCGCGACGAGCGCCTCGGCGAGCCGGTGACGGATGGCTTGGAACGAGGCGACCGGACGACCGAACTGCACGCGATCCAGCGCGTGCAGGCGCGCCAGCGACAGCATGGCCCTGCTCGCGCCAACAAGCCACCAGCCCAGCGCTATTCGGCCCGCGGCCAGCGGCACCGGCGGGTTTTGCGCCACTCGGTGTATCGGTAGCTCCGGGTCCAGAGCCGAGCTCGGCTCGTCTGTGCGCTCCCAGATTACCCATGAGCCACCCGCGAACGGCAGCGGCACCGTTTCGCCGCCCCGCCGTCCCGCCTCGTTGAGCACCACGTCGTTCAACACGGAGGCGTGGCTGCCGGTTTCGCCAAGCAGCTTGAACACCAACGGAATTGCCGTCTCGGGGATTTCGTCGAGCATCTCGAGCCAACCGAGGCCGGCCAGAGCTTCGTCGAGTTCCTGGCCCGACGACGAGGTCATGGTCTTGCGCAGCGTCTCGGTGAGCAGGACGAGATCGTTTGACGAGACAGGGTCCACGATCACTCCTTTCCGAGCTCGAGTAGCCGGCGCGCGATGATATTGCGCTGAATTTCGGCGGTGCCGCCGTAGATCGTGGCCGCACGCGAGTAGAGGAACTCGGTGCGCCATTCCGTGTCGTCGAGTTCGACCGCGCCGGGCAGCAGATCGCGCACGGTGTCGTACATCTTCTGCTCGGCAGTGGCCAGCAACACCTTGTCGATCGAGGTTTCCGGTCCCAGCCGTGCGCCGTCGGCGAGCCGGTACTGTGTGGCACGCGATCGGCAGCGCAAGGTGTGCAGCGCCAGGTACGCCGAGCCGAGTTCGGAATCATCCGGATCGTCTGTCTCGGCTTCTGCTGTCTTGCTCCTCGCGTCCGCAATCAGCTGGTCGAATCGCGCGTAGAGATAAGCGATCCGTTGCCAAAAGCAAGTGGAGCGCTCGTAGGGCAGTAGGTCCATCGCGAGTCGCCAGCCGTCGCCCGGTTTGCCGAGCATCCGGTCGCCCGGGATCACAACGTCGTCGAAGTACACCTCGCAGAATTCGTCGACACCATGCATCGTGTGCAGCGGCCGGACGGTGATACCGGGGATGTCCATGTCGACGAAGAACGCGGTGATGCCGTCGTGGCCGGGACCGGTTCGGGTCAGCAGAACACACCGCTGCGAATACTGCGCGAAGCTGGTCCAGACCTTCTGCCCGTTGACCATCCAATCGTCGCCCCGTGGAACCGCCCGGGTGGTCAGCGACGCCAAATCGCTCCCGGAGCCCGGCTCCGAGAAGCCCTGGCACCAATGCTCGCGGCCGGACAGCAGCCGCGGCACCATCTCCGCCGCGAGTTCTTTTGGCGCGTAGTCGATCATCGTCGGCGCCAGCACCTCGAGCATCGAGTACGGCCCGGGTTCGGCCAGCCGGCGGCCGACGACCTCTTCCCCGACGATCGCCCGAAGCATCTCAGGTCCGCCCAGTCCGCCGGCGTCCACCGGCCAGCCGTAGCGCATCCAGTCGGCGTCATAAAGTGCTGCGGACACTCGGGCCATCTGCTTCATCTGGCCTTCGAGCGAATGGTCCGGACCGGGCGTCAGGTCGTTGTCGTCGAGCCACGCGCGCAGGCCGACGCGGAACTCCGCTGTATTCATGCAGGTGGGCGGCCGACCGCGTGCGGACGGCCCGAGTCGTGAACGCCGCTGCGGCGGATGAACGTCATCGCCCGCGTCCGCAGCCGCCAGCCGTCCTCGGTGCGGACGTAGGTGTCGCGGTAATAGCCGATGCGCATGTCGTGGGTGGCGTGGTCGATGAAGCACAGCGGCTGCGTGCCGGTGGCGGTGTCGCCGTCGAGGTCGACCAACGCGGTGCCGGTGAGGAACAAGCCTTTGGGGGCGGCGTCCACCAGCACCGGAAACCGCTCCAGCGCATACGTTTCGCCGAATGCACTGTAGGTGCCGTCGGGTGTGAACACGTCCA
>Ga0210086_1000648_pt1 | contig 19414 bp, 18 predicted proteins | sample China_Galinas_PW_3_FD_184867 | JGI IMG/M metagenome (GOLD analysis project Ga0210086, IMG submission 184867) | Wetland microbial communities from San Francisco Bay, California, USA, that impact long-term carbon sequestration - China_Galinas_PWB_D2... | ecosystem: Environmental > Aquatic > Marine...
GTGGACGCAAGGGAGATCGGCAGCCCCGAGCCGGCCGGCTCGGCGACGAAACGCGGCTGCGACCAGCCGGGTTTGCAGCGCAATAGCGGGCCTGCGAGCCGCGGTTTTGCTGCCGCAGGGGGAAAAAAGGGTGGTCGGGTCTGCTCAGTGAGAAGGGCGGGTCCGCCGGCCCCGATTGCCGGGCTCAACTCCGGTGCGGCCAAGGTCGAAAGACCAATCATCCAGGGGGGAGAAAGCCTCCAGCGGGGGGACTCGGCTCGCTCACGGCAGCCGAAACGACAATGATCAACATTGCAGTCGGAGAGGTCATCGGGGGATATCACGTGACACGCTTCCTCGGCAGAGGGGGCTTCTCTTACGTGTATCTGGCCGAGGACCGGGAAACCGGGGAAAAGGTCGCGCTGAAGTTCGGCAACTCGGCCGGTGGTGGACAATATGTCACGCGGCTGCTCGAGGTCACCCCGAAGCGCACGATCAACGGCATCAGTCCCGACGAAACGCCGGGGGAGGCTGTGTTCTTCCATCAGGGCGGCGTGCGGATCGACTTCCTCGACAAGCACGAGATCGATGTTCTGATTCGCAGCGAGGCCGAGGCGCTTTCCCGAATCGTGTCTCCGCATGTCGTCAAGGTCAAGCGCTGCTTCGACTTCGAGGACCGGCCGGTCATCGCGCTCGAATACGTGCGCGGCAAGTCGCTGCGCGAGAAGATCAGGAACCTCGAAGGAATCCACCTCAACTGGTTCCTCGCCGCCGTCCGTGCGCTGCAGGCGCTGCACGCGGAGGGGGCGCTCTCCTATCACGGCGATCTCAAGCCCGAGAACATCTTGATCAAGCCTTCGGGCCGCGTGGTCTTGATCGATCCGGCCTACCGCAGCGAGTCCGAGGACACGCTGTCGACGACGCCGTACTACAACCCGCTCGTGCTCCGCGACAGCAAGTCCGACGTCATGTCGGTCGGCGTCATGATCTACGAGATCCTGACCGGCACGCTGCCGTTCGAGGAGGTGCCGTGGAAGTACGCGGGCCGAAACCTCAAGGGGGAGACGATTCGCCTCGACCTGAGCTACTTCCTCAGCTACCAGCCCCCGCGGCAGCTGAACCCGAAGACCCCGACGGGACTCGAGGACATCATCTACCGGTGCATCACGGTGCCGTCCTACGGTCTCGACGAGCTCCGCATCGACCTCGAAGACTTCATTGGCAAGGCGTGACCGCGCGCCTCGGCGCGTCGACGTCGACGTCGACACGGCTCGGAACGCGCGCCAACAGCAGCCGAACGCGGACGAGCAACACGATGCCGACCGTCCCGAGCCCGATGACGAGGCCCCACCACAACCCGGTCGGTCCGAGCCCGAGGTGATGGCCGAGCAGCCACGACATCACGATCCCGAACGCGAAGAAGATCAGGCACAACAGCATCGGCACGAACGTGTCGGCCATTCCGCGGAGGATCCCGGACGCGACCACCTGCAGCCCGTCGAACAGCTGAAACGCGCCGGCGATCGGCAATAGAGTCGCCGCCAAGGCCGTGACGTCGGCTTCGTTGGTGAACTGCTTGGACAGGAAGCCCGGGACGCTGACGAACAACAGCCCCGAGAACAGCATGAACCCGAGCCCGATGCCGAGCGAGGCACGGGCGGTCGTGCGGACCCGTTCGGGATCGGCCTGACCGACCCCGCGGCCGACCCGAACGGCTGCGGCCGTCGACATGCCGAGCGGGACCATGAAGCTCAACGCCGCGTAGTTGAGGGTGACCTGGTGTGCGGCGATCTCGAGCTCGCCGAACCAGCCCATCATGACGACGACCGCCGCGAATGCCCCGGACTCGATCAGGTTGGCGAGGCCCGTCGGCATTCCGATGCGGAGGATGTGCAGCTGCGGTCGGAGGTCGAACCCACGCCGGAAGCTGCCTCGGAGATAGGGGCGCAACGGGTCCTTGACCAACCACAAGAGGCCCGCGAGCATCGCCCACTTGCAGACCACCGTCGAGATCCCGCAGCCGATTCCGCCCATGCGTTCGAAGCCTAGGTGACCGAAGATCAGCGCCCAGTTGAGTCCGACGTTGAGCACGTTGCCGGCGACGATCACGATCACGATCGGGCGGATCGTGTGCAGGCCCTGCAACGTGGATCGGAACACGAGGAACAGCAGATACGCGGGCGCGCTGGTCGCGACGACCCTGACGTAGGCGGCCGCGTCGGGCACGAGCCCCGGTTCCTGGCCGAGGAACCCGAAGATCGCCTCCGCCGGCCACAGGATGAGGATCGTCGGGACGCTGAGCGCGGTCGCGAGCACGATTCCACGCTTGAGATTGCGACCGACCGAGCGTTCGTCGCGGGCCCCGATCGCCTGTGAGATCAGCGGATCGAGCGCGGTCAAGACGCCCAGGCTGAAGTGGCTGACCCAGAAGTAGAACGTGTTGCCGAGCCCAACGGCGGCGAGGCCGTGCTTCGACTCGTGTCCCATCATCATCGTGTCGACGACTCCGAGCAGCATCATGCCGAAGTAGCTCGCGATGACCGGGACAGCGAGGCGCAGGACCGCGCGGAACTCGCTGACCTCGGGGCTCATTCGCGACGCCCCGCGATCTGCAGGTGGCCGGCGAGGCCGAAGTAGTGCCGGAGCTTGTGGACCTTCTCCTCGGCCGCGACGAGGCGTTTGCGCACCTTGGGGTCCTCGAGCCAGGACTCGTTGTCGCGGTTCACGAGGCAGGTCTTGGCGATCGTGCCGAGCGGAGCGAAGCCGGCCTTCTGGAGCAGGCTCTCGAGCTCGTCGGCATCGAACATCTTCATCGGAAAGCGTTCCTCGCTCCTGCGCGCGAGCCACTCGGTGCGACCCGTGCGCAGCAGCTCGAGCGCCGCCGACGGATCGGGGCGGTCGAGCAGCGAGCGGACGCCGGCGGCGCGATTGTCGACCGAGAGCACGATCCGCGCCCCGGGGCTCGTGACCCGGTGGAGCTCACGCAATGCGACCTTTTGCGACTTGCAGAACGACAGCGGATCACCCTGGGCGGTCGCGAAGGCCAGGCTGCCGTCGGCGATCTCGCTCAGGTCTTCGAGCTCGCCCTGGACGAACCGCGTTTCCAGCCCCCGCGTACCGTCGGCCGCGACACTCTGCCGGGCCTGCTCCAGCATGCCCCCGGACGGGTCGAGGAAGATCACGTGGAAGCCCGACTTGAGCAGCCGGCGCCCGAACCAGCCGGTCCCGCAGCCGAGGTCCGCGGCCCACCCCGGCCGCTCGCTCGGCAGGAAACCCTTGAGGTGGCGCCACGAGATGTCGCGGTAGAACCGCCAGTACGGTCCATCGTAGATCTGGTCGTACTTGCGGGCCACGCGGTCGTGGAAGCGGCGGTTGCTGCGCTTGACCATGGAAAAGCGGGAAACTTGGCACAAGAAACGGGTCGCCGGGTCGTCCCAACCGCTTCGACTAGTGTGAAGCCCAGGCTAGGCTTTCCCGCAACATGAAGAAGATCCTACTCGCGAGCCTCCTTCCCGCCATCGTGGGCTGTGCCGGAGTCGAACCCGATCAAGCGGCGATTGCGATCGAGGAGTTTCGCGCCGCGAACTATGACGTCGCCCGCCAGCACATCGAGCGAGCAGTCGACGAGTCCCCCGAAGATCCCGACCTCCAGGCGTGGGCGGAGCTGATCCACCACGCGGCGCGCATCGACGATGCACGCCGGTACGTGTTCCAAGGACAAGAGCAGAAGGCGATCACGATCCTCGAGGACCTGATCCACGAGTATGGCCCGTCCGAGACCGCGAAGTCGTGGTTGGACAAGGCCAAGCTCGAGCTGTGCAAGCGCAAGTCGTTCCTCGGTCGCGATCTCTTGGACGCCGACAAGCTCGACGCGGCCGAGATCCAGTACAAGGAAGCGCTCGCGCTGTGGCCGGGCTACGAGTTTGCGGAGAACGGGCTCAAACGGATCGCCAAGCTGCGCCAGCGCGCGCTCGCCAAAGCCGATCGCAACTACAGCGAGGGCTTGCGGGCCAAGGAAGACCTGCGCTGGCCCAAGGTCGACTACAACGCGACCGCGAGCCTCGATTCGGATCCCCATCACCCCGGTGCGAGGCGGCTGCAGAAGACCGCCGAGCGTGAGCTCGCGGAGTCGCGGCGGAAGCTCGCCAAGACGCTGTTCGACCAACACTCGTGGGCCGCGGCCGCGCGCCGCTACGAGCAGGCTGCGAAGCTCGCGAAGGACGCCGGGCTCGACTGGTTCAAGGACGCCGAACGGTTGTCCGCGGAGATGAAGGTCGAAGCCCGTGCGGATGGGATGTTCGTCGAAGCCGCGCTGTTGATCAACAAGGCCAAGTTCGACGAAGCTCGCAAGACCCTCGACAAGGCCGTCAAGCTGACCAAGCACGATCTGGTGCGCGCCAACGTGCTCGAGATCCGCCTGTCGCACAAGCGGACCGAAGTCGAGCTCCAACGCGCGCTCGAGCTCAAGGCCGACGGGCGCTACGACGAGGCGCTCGACCTGTTGCGCGACGTCGCCAAACGCAGCCCGTACAGCACGGCCGCGGGTCACATCGAGACGATCCTCGAGATCCAGACGCGCTCGGAGCAGCTCTACGAGAAGGCCGAGGCGCTCGAGAAGCAAGGCAAGCACGACGAAGCCCGCTCGCTGTGGCGCGAGCTGCGCGAGATCAATCCCCGGTTCAAGGACGGCATCGCCGGCAAGAAGCTGGGGTCGTAGCCTTGGCGACGAGCCCGCGCGCAGCGCCGATCGACTCTGTTCGTCTGTCCGTCTTCCACGAGCTGTTCGCTGCGATCGCCGAGGAGATGGGCGAAGTGCTGCGCGGCACGGCCCCGTCGGTCAACATCCGCGAGCGTCGTGACTATTCGTGTGCCGTCTTCGACGAAGCCGGCCGACTCGTGTCGCAGGCGGCGCACATTCCGGTTCACCTCGGTTCCGCTTCGCTGTCGGTCGAGGCCGTGCGCGAGCGGTTTCCGGATCTCGAGCCCGGCGACGCCGTCTTGCTCAACGATCCGTTTGCCGGCGGGACGCACCTGCCCGACCTGACGCTCGTGACGCCCGTGCACGGTCACAGCGGTGGGCGACCGTGGTTCGTCGTCAACCGCGCGCACCACTCGGACATCGGTGGCAGTCAACCCGGGTCGATGGCGCCCGCGACGGACCTGACGGCCGAGGGTCTGCGGATTCCTCCGGTCAAGCTCATCGCTGCCAAGAGCTGGGTCCCCGACGTGCTGTCGCTCGTCCTCGCCAACACACGCACCCCGGCGTTGCGCGAAGGCGACCTGCGGGCACAGGTCGCGGCCAACAGCCTCGGTGCCACGCGACTGGCCGAGCTCTGGGGCAGATACGGACGCGAGCTGTGCGGGCGTGCTGCGACCGAGCTGCACGCGTACACGAGCAGGCTCGTCGATGCGAGCCTGCGCGAGCTGCGTCGCGGGCGCTACCGGGTGACCGAGACGCTCGAGGGCGACGGCACGCGCGACGACGACATGGTTTTGCGGCTGACGCTCGAGGTCGGGCCGACGCTGTGTTTCGACTTCACGGACACCGACGATCAGTGCCCGGGATCGATGAACGCCAACCCGGCGGTCGTGCGTGCCGCAGTGTTGTACACGATCTGCTGCCTCGTTCCCGACGAGGTCCCGACGAACGATGGGTTGCTGCACCGCGTGCGCATCGAGACGCGTCCCGGCAGCCTCGTGGATCCGTATTTCCCGGCTCCGGTCGCCGGCGGCAACGTCGAGACGTCGCAGCGGCTCGTCGACCTGTGCCTCGCGGCTCTCGGCCGGGCCGGGGGCGCGGTGCCGGCACAGAGCTCGGGCACGATGAACAACCTGTCGTTCGGTGGTGTCGACGCGGGTGGTTCGAGCTTCGCGTTCTACGAGACGATTGGAGGCGGGGCCGGGGCGAATGCCGACGGAGACGGCGCTTCGGGCGTGCAGACGCACATGACCAACACGCGCAACACGTCGGTCGAGGAGCTCGAGCGCAGCCTCCCGATTCGGATCGAAGCCTACACGCTGCGCCGCGGCAGCGGCGGGCGCGGCCGTCACCGTGGCGGCGACGGGATCGAGAAGGAGATGCGCGCGCTGCAAGCGATGCAGGTGTCGCTGTTGTCCGAGCGCCGCCGCCATCCCCCTGCCGGCGCCGAAGGCGGGCAGCCGGGGAAGCCCGGTGAGCAGTCGGTCGCCGACGCGAACGGGCGGCGACGCGCCGTGCCGACCAAGGGCAGCTTCGTGCTGAGAGCCGGTGAGGTGCTACGGATCCGCACGCCGGGCGGTGGGGGCTTCGGTCCGCCGATGTCTCACCGCGTCATTCGGTCGGCGCGGCGAGGAACTTCTTCGGGTCGGCGCCCGGCAGCGGCCCCGGATCGGGGACCATGACGAAACGATCGCCCTCGGGCGTCTGCTCGATCTTCCTCACCTTGTAGAGCACCGCGTCGGCGTCGCCGGAGCGGTGATGGACTCTCTGATCGTAGACCAGGCGCTCCCACGGCAGATCCCAGACCTCGACGCTTCCCTCCTTGTCGTCGAGGTCCGCCAGCACTCGCACGCGAAACTTCATGACGAAAGCGTCATGGACCCACCCGGCGAAGTCAAGCGTCTGGCGGAAGGTGGTGTGTCGCGAACCGCTTGTCTGAGCTTGCGATCGATCCTTGCCGTCAGCAGGGGACTCGTGCGATCGAGCTCCCTCGTGATGGCCGCGAGGTTGGCGGCGGCCGACCTGGCACGGGCGATGTCGTTCGCCGCCTCGGCCAGCACCAGCCGGTTGTACGCGATCAGCGGATCGCGGCGGCCGAGGCCGGCGACGGCTTCGAGCGCGTCGGAGGCCCGGCGATAGTCTCCGGCCAACTCGAAGCCCCTGGCCCGGGCCAGCGCGACGAGCTTGCGCTCCCGCGCCCCGGTTGGCTCGTCGGGGACGTTCGGTGTCAGGAGGGCGAGCGCGCGTTCGTTGTGCGCGTGCCCGCGCAGCCACTCGGCCTCGAGCAGGCGCACCGCGTGCGGATCGGCGCCGAGCTCGAGCGCCGCGCGAACGACGGTACGACGCGGGTACCGGCGTTCGCGTGTCATGCCGCGCACGAGTCGCAGTCCGCGGCGGATCGGGGCGTCCCCGCGATAGCGTCCGATGCGGGCCAGGAGGCGGCGCAGGCGCTTGCGGATCGTGAGCCGGCTGGCATCGCTCGGCACGACGTCGGGCAGCGTCGACTCGGTCTGCGCCCGCAACAGGCTCACGAGGCACTCGGCAAGCCGCGCGATCCAGAACCGATCGTCGGAAGTCTTGTGACCGAGCGCGCGCGCGAGTGACTCGAGCCGGGCACGAAGCTCATGGGGCGTCAACGCCATCCGGGAGCCGATGCGTCCGAGGTGCAGGTTGCCGCAGCGCTTGTGCACATCCACGCATTCGAGCTCGGCGATCAGGTCTTCGTGCTCGGCCAGCCCCGCGCGAGTCACGGCGACGGCCCGCGCCGGGAGCTCGCCCACGGCGTTCTCGATCAAGCTCGCGAACCGCGCCCGGTGGCGGGTCACGTGGCGATAGGCGAGCCGGCCGAGCAGGCGCAGCAGGTCGCCGCGTTCGCTGCCGAGCCGACCCGCGAGCGCGACCTCGCAGACATCGTGGAGCAGCTCCAGCCCGAGATCGTCGTCCTGCATCTCGCTGCGACGCACGACGCCGTGCCGCGTCAGGTTGCTGAGCCCCGGGAGGAACTCGCGGGCGAGCAGGTCCAGCTGTGCCTGACCGACACCCGCGTCGCGAAGCGCCGTGAGATAGCTGGCGAGGACCGAGTCGAGCTTGCCGGGCATGGCGCGGACTATACGCAAGGTAGGATACTATGCAAGCAGATAGCGATGACCGCCGTTCGAGTTTTGCCGGTCGCGTGCTGTGGGCCGGCGATCGCGGCGCGACAAAAGCTCCGGATTGCCGGGCGGCGGGTTCCGTCCTCCCGCTACCATGTCGCGCTTTGTGCGATGGTAGCTAGCTGCATTATCGGCGCCCAATGGGGCGATGAAGGCAAGGGCAAGGTGATCGATCTCCTCGCCGAGGGGGTCGATTTCGTCGTGCGCTACTCGGGCGGGAACAACGCCGGACACACGGTCGTGATCGGCGATCAGCGCTACGCCCTGCATCTGTTGCCGTCCGGCATCCTTCGCGACAACATCGTCAACGTGCTCGCGGGCGGTGTCGTCATCGACCCCTGGCACCTCGTTTCCGAGATCGAGAAGCTCAGGGCGGTCGGGATCCGCGTCGAGCCCGGCGAGAACCTGCTGATCTCGAACAGCGCTCACCTGATCCTGCCGCATCACCGGCTGCAGGATCAGGCCATGGAAGAGCTGCGCGGCAAGGGCAAGATCGGCACGACGGGCCGCGGAATCGGACCGGCCTATCAGGATCGGGCGAACCGATCTGGATTGCGGTTCGGCGATCTCGCCGACCCCGGGCGGCTCGCGGAACGCCTGCGCCAGGTCGTCGGCGAGAAGAACCTGTGGCTGGAACCGCTCGGACAGGACCGCGTGGATGTGGACGAGCTGCTGCCCGCGCTGCTCGAGACGGTCGAGGTCCTCTGGCCGGCGGGCTGTGACACGAGCGCGCTCCTGCGCCGGTGGCTGCGCGAGGACCGGGCGATCCTGTTCGAAGGCGCGCAAGGCCTGATGCTCGACGTCGACATCGGCACGTATCCGTACGTGACCTCCTGTTCGGTCGGGCTCGGCGGCGTCGCGTCGGCAGGGGTCTCGCCACGGGCGATCGATCGCGTGATCCTCGTCGCGAAGGCCTACACGACGCGCGTGGGCGAGGGGCCGCTACCGACCGAGCTGCACGACGAGACAGGACAGCGGATCCGCGATCAGGGCCACGAGTACGGCACGACGACCGGGCGTCCCCGGCGTTGTGGTTGGCTCGATGCCGTCGCGCTCAGGTACGCATGCGAAGCGAGCGGCGGCGACGAGCTCTACCTGACCAACCTCGACGTCCTGTCGGGATTCGACGTGGTACGGGTCGGGACCAGCTATGAGATCGACGGCGAGAGCTACGAGGTTTTCCCTGCCGGGTCGCCGAAGCTCGACACCGTACGTGTACAGTATGAGGATCTCCCCGGCTGGGACGAAGACATCACGGGGTGCCGGAGCTTCACTGCGCTTCCGGCGGCCGCGCAGGCCTATGTCGACTTCCTCGAGAAGACGATCGGAGTCGCGATCCCCCTGGTCTCGGTCGGGCCCGGCAGAGACCAGGTGATCCCACGCAATCGAGGCTAGTGGTGTGTCGTTCGCAGCATAGGTTTCCGAGTCATTCGCGGCGCTGGCTCCACGACTCGGACGCGAAAGCACTGTATCAACGCGAGGCTTGGGCCCGCGAACCACGCAAATGACCGACCACTCCCGAGAGTTCGAGGTGCCTCGGTCGCTCGCGATCATCATGGACGGCAACGGGCGTTGGGCGCGCGCGCGTGGTTTTGCGCGGATCCGCGGGCACGAGCAAGGCGTGCGGGCCGTGCGCGACACGGTCACGGAGTGTGCCCGACTCGGACTCGTGTCGCTGACGCTCTACGCGTTCTCCGAAGAGAACTGGAAGCGGCCGGCGCGCGAAGTGCGGTTCTTGATGGGGATGCTGAAGCGGTTCCTCGTCGAGGAGCGACCGACGCTGATGGACAACGGGGTCCGGCTCGTGCACTGCGGCCGCGTCGAGCGCTTGCCCGAGGATGTCCGCGCGACGTTGTTCGAGACCGAGACGATGACGGTCGAAAACGACGGGCTCGTGCTGAACCTCGCGCTCTCGTACGGCGGCCGCCAGGAGATCGTCGACGCGGCGCGGCAGCTCGCGGCCGAGGTCAAGGCCGGCACGCTCGAGATCGACGACATCGACGAAGCGAAGCTCGCGGCGCGCCTGTATCGCCCGGAGCTGCCCGATCCGGACTTGGTGATCCGGACGGCCGGCGAGCTGCGCATCAGCAACTTCCTGCTGTGGCAGATCTCGTATTCGGAGATCTATGTCACCGATGTGTGCTGGCCCGAGTTCCAGGTCGAGCACCTGCACGCGGCGTTCGCGGCGTTCCGCCAGCGCGAGCGCCGGTTCGGCGGACTGCCCGACGCCGCGTCCGAGGATCCGGTGCCGATCCACGAGCCGGGTGCCTGAAGCATCGATGGTCGACAAGCGCGCACTGCGGACGAGGCTGATCTTCGCGCCGTTGCTGCTCGTGTTCATCCTCGGGGTGTTCCGCCTCGACGTCATGATGACGGACGGGTACGTCTCGGCCGCACTCCTCGGGCTGTTGTCGATCGGCGCGGCCTGGGAATACGCGACGATGCTGCGCAACAAGGGCTTCGCGGTTGCGCGTGGGGTCTTGCTCCTTGCGGCCGTGTGCCTGCACGCTACTCATCCCTTCGTCGACCGCTACGGCTACGGCGACTGGCTGACCGTCGTCACCGTCGGCTTGACGTTCGTCGTGTCGGTGCGCGCGCTGGCCAAGGCTCGGATGCAGACCGGGCTCGAGGAGAGCGCGGCGACGCTGCTCGGCTTCCTGTTGATTTGTTGGCCGATGTTCTTCGGCCAGATCTTGGCAATGCGCGGAGTCAACGTGTTGTTCTATGTCGTGCTCGTGTCGAAGAGCGGCGACATCGGCGGCTACCTCGCCGGGATCACGCTCGGAAAGCACAAGCTGATCCCGCACATCAGTCCCGGCAAGTCGGTCGAAGGATCGCTCGGCAGCCTTGTTTTCGCGATCGTTGTCGCGGTCATGTTGCGCAACGAGCTGCTGCCCGTCGATGTGCTCGGCGCTGTCGCGCTCGCTATCCTGATCAACGTCACGACGCAGTGCGGAGACCTCGTCGAGTCGCTCGTCAAGCGCCGCTGCGAGGTCAAGGACTCGTCGAACCTACTACCGGAGCACGGAGGGGTGTTGGATCTGATCGACTCGCTGTTGTTCTCGCTCCCGGCTTTCTACTTCGTCTTCTGGCGAATGCAATGAACGTCGACATCCAGCTCCGTGACCAAGAGGAGGCCCGAGTCGTCCTCGGCCCGCTCGACAAGACCGCGCGCATGCTGCGCGAGCACTTCGAGGTGCAGCTCGTCCATCGCGGCGACCAGCTCAAGATCAGCGGGGACGAGGATCGCGTCGGCAAGGCTCGCGCGGTCCTCGACCGGGCGTTGCGAAAGCTGCGCAAGGGGTATCCGTTGACGCACGCCGAGATCGAGGCGTGGATCGTCGGCGACGACAGCCTCGAGAAGTCGTCGCCGGAGTCCGAACGGGCACCCGAGGGCCTGCCCGAGCGCGCGTTTCCGGTCCAACCTCGCAGTCGCGGGCAGAAGAACTTCCTCGGCGCGCTGCGCAAGCACGCCGTGACGTTCGTCGTCGGGCCGGCCGGAACCGGCAAGACCTACCTCGCGGTCGCCGCCGCCGTCGCCGAGCTGCGCGCCGGCTCGGTGCGGCGCATCGTGTTGTGCCGTCCGGCCGTCGAGGCCGGAGAGAAGCTCGGGTTCCTGCCCGGCGACTTCCAGGCCAAGATCAATCCGTATCTCCGTCCGCTCTACGATGCGCTCGGGGACCTGACCGACCCGAACCTGCTGCCTCGCTACCTCGAGAGCGGCATCATCGAGGTGTGTCCGCTCGCCTACATGCGCGGCCGGACGCTGAACGACTCGTTCGTGATCCTCGACGAGGCGCAGAACACGACGGTCTCGCAGATGCGCATGTTCCTGACCCGCATGGGCGAGGGCAGTCGCGTCGTCGTGACCGGTGATCTGACCCAGGTCGACCTGCCGAAGGGCGAGCCGTCGGGGCTCGTCGACGCCGTCGACCGGCTCGAGGGCGTCAAGGGGCTGACGATCGTGCAGCTGACGAAGAAGGACATCGTGCGCCACCCGGTCGTCGAGGCGATCGTCGAAGCCTACGAGCGCTCGCAGACGCGCATGCCGTCGCCCGAGGACCGTAAGGCGAATCCAGTTCGCCGGTCGCGGCGCCGCAACTGAGCATGTGGCCCGACGTCCACGTGTCGGAGACGGTCTCGCTCGATGACTTCGGGATCTCCGATGCCGGCGACTTCGTGCGCGGCGTGCTCGATGCGGTGTTTCGGTGTGAGCAACGGGAGCTGCGCCTGTCCGTGTTTCTGTGCGCAAGCGCGGAAATGCGCGCGCTGCACGCGCGTTGGCTCGACGACGACAGCGACACCGACGTCTTGAGCTTCCCGCTCGATGCCGGCGCGGACGCGATCGAGCTCGCGCAGGGGGAGCTCGTCGTTTGCGTCGACTACGCGCGTCGCAGTGCTCGAGACCACGGCAACTCCGCCGATGCCGAGCTTGCGCTGTACCTCGTGCACGGTGCGTTGCACCTGCTCGGGTACGACGACAGCGATGCGCAGTCGCTCACGGACATGAAGCGTGGCGAGAAGCGTGTGCTCGATGCACTGAGTTACTCGGTACGCAGTCGCTTCGACCAAGCGTGATCGGAGTTTGCGCGGTCGACGCGCGCGCTGTTCGTCGAAGAAAACTCGAACGCGTGTCAAGCAACGATTCCACGCGGACGAAAAACAAATTGCACTCGCGGTGTTTTCATCGGTGACAACACGTCGCCCTCGCCTACACTTTGCACATCCGCAATAGGGAGGCGGATGCAATCAGTCGGCGGTCGACTCAGTGAACTCTCGGTCGTCAACGTCGTCGCAGCCTGGCGAAGCTGATTGCGTCGGGCCTGTATGAAACGAAACCACGCAACACGCGGTCGAACAGCGAACTCGAGAGCCACGTCCGAGAGTGTTCCTGCGGAACGGCGCTCGGTTCCGTCGGCCGCAACGCCGACAGCGAACGAATCCGGGTCGAGAGCAGCGGAATCCGTCGAAGACCCGAAGCAGGACCGCTCCGATGGCGAGCAGCGGCGCAGCAACGGTTCCAAGCGGAGTGATTCCCGGAGCAACGGTGCCAAGACCAACGGTGCCAAGAGCAACGGTGCCAAGACCAACGGTGCCAAGACCAACGGCTCCAAGAGGAACGGCTCCAAGAGGAACGGCTCCAAGAGGAACGGCTCCAAGAGGAACGGTACCAAGAGCAACGGTCCGCGAACCAACGGTTCTTCCGGCGCGACGAGGAAGAACGGCAACGGTCGCAGCGTTGCCGTGCGGATCACGGTCGAGGCCGCAGGGAACGATGACGTCGCGCTCGAGGATCTCGATGGCGATCAGCTGATCGCGTGCTACCGCAAGCATCGCACCGAGCAGTGGCGAGACATCGTCGTCGAACGGCACCTTCCCGACGTCGTCGACCTCGCGCGCACGTTGTCGAGCCGGCTGCCGAACAGCATCGATCTCGACGACCTCGTCAACGCCGGTTATTCGGGTCTCCTGCGCTGCCTCGAGACGTTCGATCCCGACAAAGGCCGCGGGTTCGTGTCGTACATGAAGCAGCGCGTCTGGGGCTCGATGATCGACGAGCTGCGCGCCCTCGATTGGCTGCCGCGACTCATGCGTTCTCGGCTCGCGCACCGTGACCGCATCGGCCAGCAGCTACGCGAAGAGCTCGGCCGCGCCCCGTGTGACGAGGAGATCGCCGATCGCCTCGGCGTGTCGCTGGCGAGCTATCACCGCTCATTCCCCGCGCACGTGCCGTTTCTCGGCTGCGGCGTGCTCTCGGGCGTGGAGAACGACCTCGATCGGATCGAGGGCAGCATCGTCGGGTTTGGTGCGTCCGCGCACAACGAATCTCCGCACCCTCTGACCGGGCTCTATCACCAGGAGCTCATGGAGCGGATCCAAGACCTGCTCAACGAGACGGAGTGGGACCTCGTGCAGCTGCACTACTTCGAAGGGCTCAACCTCAAGACCGTGGCCAAGCGCCTGAGCCTGTCCCCGGCGCGGATCTGCCAGATCCACGGGCGCGTGCTGCTCCGGTTGAAGGAGAAGCTCCGCGAGGAGAGCGTCGAGGTCTAGCGGCTCTGCCTGACAAATGCCGCAAGGCATCTGTCTGGCAGGTCCCCCTGCCCGTGCCCGTGCCCGAACCCTGCCCTTTCCCCTGCCCAAGCCTCCCGTATGCCACTCCCTCACGCCGCTTCGCGAGAGCGGAACCGCGTTGCAGGCGCCGGCACTTTGATGAAGCCGACCGTGTTGGGCGTCTTGCTTTCCGTCGGCAAGACTCCGATCATGTGCATCGAGATCTCCTTCCAGGCACTCTTGTGCAGCTCTCACCGATCTACCTCGAGCCGGGCAGCGCGCCCGCGTTTCCGAAGCCCGACGGGTTCCCACCCGAGGGCCTCGTCGCGGTCGGAGGCGATCTCGCGTCCGAGCGGTTGCTCCTGTCGTATGACATGGGGATCTTTCCGTGGTACACGGACCGCGACCTGCCGTTGTGGTGGTCGCCCGATCCCCGCGCGGTCATCGATCCGACCACGCTGCACGTCTCGCGGAGCCTCGAGCGCAGGCTCCACCGCGGCGAGTTTCGTCTGACCTGGAACCACGCGTTTCCCGACGTGATCCGCGAGTGCAGCCGCGAGCGCAAGGACGGGACCTGGATCCACCCCGAAGTCATCGAAGCGTACGTCGAGCTGCATCGGATGGGACTCGCGCACAGCATCGAGGTCTGGGTCGAGGGCAGCCTCGCGGGCGGCCTCTACGGCGTCCAGCGCGGCGCGATGTTCGCGGCCGAGAGCAAGTTCCACCGCCGCCGTGACATGTCCAAGGTCGCTCTCGTCGCCTGCGTGCGCAGCGTGTTCCGGGCCGGCATCGAGCTGTTCGACGTGCAGCACAACACGAGCCATCTCGTTCGCCTCGGGGTCGTCGACTGGCCGCGTGAGCGCTACCTCAGCGCCTTGCGCCGGGCGCTGCAGAAGCGGGTCGATCTGTCCGATCTCGAGCTCGACTGGCGCGAGTAGCCGGCTCAGCCGCCCAACAACGGCACGAGCCGCGGGCCGAGAACTCGCATCAGGATGCGGCGGCCCCGAGCCGTCAGAGGCGCCGCGAGCCGCGAGTCGCCGGCGTAGAGATCCCCGCGGTGGCGACTGGCCTTCTCGAGCGCCAGGATCGGATCGATCCACACGATCCCGAGCTGCTTGGTGATGTCCGCGAGTCGCCGGCGGACGCGGGCCGATTCGATCTCGCGGGAGGTCAGCCCGAGCGCCTCGTGGCAGTCGCCGCGACTCGCGCGGCCGACCTCGAGCGTGCACGGCACGTAGAGCACGGCCAGTCGGCCCGCGGTCGCAGTCACGCTGGTCTTCAGGAACCGCAGGGCGAGCTCGGTCGCGCGATAACGCTTGGCCTCGTCGCGTGTACCTCCGCGGCGGAACGGCCACAGATCGGTTGGAAACAACCCGGTCTTGCTCGGCAACAGCGCGGGCCGGTCGACGAGCAGGCGTAGCATCGGAACCTCGCGCAACAACGGATCGAGGCCGTCGTTCGACTCCGGTTTCTTTTCCGCGCGCACGATCGCGATGCCTCCGTCCTGCTCGTGGAGCCGAGGTTGGGGAACGCCGGCAATCTCGTCGCGATCGTTCCACACGACGTCACGCGCCGAAATCGTCACGACGACGATCGCGGGCCCATGGACCTGTGCGACCCAGAGCGCAGTCCGTATCGTCGTGCTCGCGCGCAGCCAGACCAGATCGGCTCGCACCGGGGTCGGGGACCCGCGCAGCTCGTTAGTCAGGTCCCGGGTGCGCTCGGAAAGCGCCAGCGAATCGGGGGCCAGGAGATCGTGCTCGAGGAACAGCAACTGCCGGCTGTTCGGCTTGGCCTCGTAGCGCGGTGCGGGGCCGGTGGCGAGCTGCGAGGTGGGCTCGGGCCAGGTCCAATCGGCGAGCCGGCGCTCGCCGGCGAACGCGAAGTACTCGACTCCGAGCAGCACCCCCCACAGGAGCACCGCGAACACGACGAGTCGGAGCAACCACCGGCGGAACCTCATCGCAGCCCCCTGCCAGGCCTTGCATCCGTGCGCTCAACCCGTCTGATGAGCGGATGCAGGACTTCCTCGGGGCCTTCGGTGTGTTGGAGCGAGACGGTCAGATCCTCCTCGCGGGCAACCAGCGCCAGCTCAGGGACGACGCTGGACACGAGCTCGTCTTCGATCTGCCCGGCGGCCATGTCGAACCCAACGAGACCGTCTTCGAGGCGTTGCGCCGCGAGTGGCTCGAGGAGACCGGCCTCGAAGTCGACGTCGGCGAGTTCCTGTTCGTGCAGGAGGGAACACGCGAGCGCGGTGGCCGGCGGGATTGGGTCTGGCGCTCGTTCTTCTTCGAGGTCCGGGCCGAGGGCGAACCCGTGCCCGGCAGCGAGGTCGTGCACCTGTTGTGGATCGCTCGCGGGCGACTCGATTCGGTCTTGGGTCGGGCTCCTTATCACGCAGGCTTCCAGCGCTGGCTCATCGACGGACGCCGGTTCCAGGTCGACACTTGGGCCGAGTGACCGGCTACTTCTTCGGCTCGATCTTGCGCATGCAGAAGAAGAAGCCGACCTCAGGCTCGACCCGATCCGTCGTGGTGTCGGCGATGATGATGTTGCGATAGTCGGGGCTGACGGCGGCCTGCCAGGTCTGGTTCCGGCCCTTCTCTTCGAGGGTCAGCTGCCCGAAGTCGCCGATCGACCAGGTCCCGGTGTAGACGAACGGCTTCTGGTTCGCGCCCGTGATCGTGATCTTGAACGAATCGTCGTCGTTCATCTCGAGCAGACCGAACGCAACGTCGGTCCCGGGCCGGTCCTTGTCGTTGAAGATCGTGAAGACGCCGGCGCGCCACTGTCCGACGACCTTGGACTTGTCGGCCTTGGCCCCGATCTGGCGAACGAGGAACAGCGTCCCGACGCTGCCATCGGTGACGACCGTGTCGGTGAAGACTCCCACGTTCTTGCCGATGCCGCCCTTGTAGATCCGGGTCATGTTCGTGCTGCCGCGCGTGAGGTCGAGGTCGAGCTCCGAGTAGCCGGTGCTGTCGATCGTCGCCTCGCCGTCCACGGTGACCTTGACCCCCCCGGAGTCCCGCCACTCGCCGTTCTGGATCGTCAGCACGTTGCTGACATCGGCGATCTTCCACTGGCCGGCGAACGCGCGGCCGACGAGGTCGTTGTTGGGCGTGCTCTTCGGGTCGGCGAAGATCAGCGTCGTGCCGAACACCGACCAGGCGTTCTCGAGATCCGGAGTCGCGTCGGGCTCGGCGACACCGCAGTAGAACGCGAGGACGCTCTGATTGGGCGGATTGTAGTCGAGGTCGCGCTTCGTGTAGAAGTACGTGTCGCCATCGAGATCGTAGTAGCCGACGTAGGTCTGCGTCGAGCGATTGGACCGTGGTTGGAAGATGAGCAGCTCGCCCAACGCCGACAGGTTGTAGTCGTAGGGCGGGGTCGTCGGCACGCCGGGTTCGGCGACGCGCCAGGTACCGTCTTTCTGCATGATCAGCGTCGCCTGGCGGGTGTACGGCGCCTGCTTGATCGGGAACCTCTCGGGGAACTGCGCTCGTCCGGCGATGAACGAGATCTGGTGATCGAGCGAGAGGGTGACCTCGCTGGTCCGCTTTTGGGTTCCGCCTTGGGAGCAGGACGCGACGCCCGCGGCGACGGCGAGGATGAGGAGTTCGAGCTTCATGCGACTATCGTAACCGCGAGCAAGGCGTTGCGAGAAGGCCGACATTCGTCGTGCAGGTTGCGTTCGATGTTACCGAGCGATTCCGCGCAGAGAGTCAGTCGCAGCGCCGCGCCAGCGCGCGGGCTTGGACGAGGATTTCAGGAGGTGCTTGCGTGTCTCCGAGCAAGGTGTCGAGCTCGCGGCGGGCTTCGGTGCCTCGATCGAGGTGGATCAGGCTCTCGGCCAGACGCAGGCGGGCTTCGAATCGCAGCTTGGAGTGCGGCAAGCGGGGAAGAGCGATGGACAGTGCTTGCTGGGCGTTCTGGTAACGACCGGACCTGGCCTCGAGCAAACCGATGCGCAGGTCCCATTGCGGTTTCTCGGGGGCGAGCTGCTTGCCGAGCTCGTAGATCGCGAGCCGTTGCTCGCGCGTCAACTTGCCGTCGACGAGCTCGTCGAAGCGCTGCAGCCTGTCGCAGAACAGTGACGGACGGATCCGGAGCGCTGCGACGAAATCGTCGTAGGCATCAGTGAAGCGACCGCGGCGGACGAAGAGCTCGCCGCGCAGCAGATGGAAGCGCGGAATGTCGCCTCGGGGCGTGAGTCGCTTGCACGCCCGGCCCTTGTTCAGGTAATGCTCCGCGCGTTGCCAACGCTCGTGGTCGAGCGCCTGGCGAGCCAGGAGCCACCAGACCGGCGCGTAGCTCGCTTCCAAGCGCAGCGCGCGGCGCGCATAGGCCTTCCACCCGGTGTGGTCGCCGTAGCCAATCAGGCGGTTCGCGGCGTTCAGCTGCAACTGGAGCGAGCGTGGCTGCGCCTTGGCATCGGTCACGAACAGGGTCAGGTCGTTCTTCCACGCCGCGACGCGATGCACGGAGAGTCCGGCGGATGCGATCATCAAGACCGCGAGCGTGCCATGCACGAGCTGTCCGAGCTGCTGCCGCGGCGGGAACCGCCGGCACACGAACGTGACGAGGAACGCGAACCCGAGGCTCGGCACGAACAGCAGCCGTTCGGCGAACAACGTGCCGATCGGGATCGCCACGTTGCTGGTGAGGAAGCTGAATCCGAAGAAGCTCGTGACCGCGAGGAACACGAGGGGACGGACGCGATAGCTCTTGATCCCGAGCCACAACACGAGACCCAACGCCGCGAGTGACAGCACGAACAGCGGGTCGAACGCGGATTCGACTTGGTCGAAGACCCTGGCGCCGTAGTCGGACGCGAGCGGGTAGGGCACGCACAACTTGTAGAGCGCGTAGGCCCACACTTTCGTCGCGGTCAGGATCCGGACACCCGCCGGCTCGTGCGCGAGCGGATTCGCCGCCCACGCGACCTGGTTGGCGGCCACGAGCTCCGAGAGCGCGACGTAGCGAAGCACGAAGAACAATGCCAGCGGCGCGACGCCGACAGCGAGCGCGCGGGCGAGCTCGACGCGGACGTTGCGTTCCTCGGCCGGCTGCGTCGCCAGCGAGTAGACCGGTAGGAACGGAAGCCACGCGAGCGCGCTCTCCTTGGACCCGAACGCGAGGAACAGGAACAGGCCCGAGCACGCGTAGCGCCACCAGCGTTCGGTGCCAGCGCGCTCGCGTGCCCGCACGTACGAGAGCACAGCCAGTGCGCCGAAGCACAGCGACAGGATCTCGGCCCGCCCGACGATCCCCGCGACCGCCTCGGTGTGGATCGCGTGGAGCCCGAACGCGAGCGCGCCCAGGCGCGCCGGCCACGTGTCACCCGTGACGCGCACGAGCAACCGGAACACGAGCCACACCGAGAACACGTAGAGCAGGACGTTGACGAGATGCTGCGCCGCGGCCTCGAGGTCGGCCGGGAGGTGCCGGCCGAGGAGGTGATAGGTCAGGGCGTAGGACAGGATGCTGACCGGTCGATACAGCGTTTCGGTCTTGCTGACGCCCT
>Ga0210086_1000649_pt1 | contig 19406 bp, 19 predicted proteins | sample China_Galinas_PW_3_FD_184867 | JGI IMG/M metagenome (GOLD analysis project Ga0210086, IMG submission 184867) | Wetland microbial communities from San Francisco Bay, California, USA, that impact long-term carbon sequestration - China_Galinas_PWB_D2... | ecosystem: Environmental > Aquatic > Marine...
CTCTACGAGCGTCGCGCCGAACACCTCGCTGTAGGTCATGTTTATCTTGTCCGACGAGGGTTCTCCGGTCTCCGTCTCAAAGGGCCCTATTCCGTGGAAATGCGAGGGGTCTTTCTCGGAAAACTCGTAGCCCTTGCCCTTCTGAGTGATTACGTGCACGAGGGTCGGGCGATCGTTATTCTTGATGTTCCTGAACGTATCTACGAGAAGTTGCATGTTGTGGCCGTCTATCGGGCCTACGTATGTGAACCCGAGCTCCTCGAAGACAATGCCCGGCAGAAAGAATCCCTTAAAATGTTCTTCCATCTTCTGCGCGAGTTTCCGCATCGGGCCACCCACCATAGGGATGCTCTCTATGATGGCCTTGGTTTCCTTCCTGAACCTCTGGTAGGCATCGCCGGTAAGAATTCTGTTCAGATACGAAGAAAGCGCGCCCACGTTTCTTGAGATGGACATCTTGTTGTCGTTTAAGACCACTATGAGGTCCTTGCCGAGCTGCCCGGCATGGTTCAGCCCCTCGAAAGCGAGCCCTGCCGTCATGGAGCCGTCGCCGATGACCGCCACGACCTTGTAATCTTCGCCGAGCTGGTCGCGGGCTTCGATCATTCCGGTGGCGGCGGATATAGAGGTGGAACTGTGTCCCGTGCCGAAAGCATCGTATGGGCTCTCAGTTATCTTAGGGAAGCCCGAGATGCCCTTGAACTTCCTGAGAGTGTCGAACTTGTCGTAACGTCCTGTCAGGAGCTTGTGGGCGTAGGCCTGGTGTCCCACGTCCCAGATAAGCTTGTCTCTCGGAGTATCGAAGGCGCAGTGAAGTGCTATTGTGAGGTCCACCACGCCCAGGCTCGGCGCAAGGTGACCGCCGCTCCTTGAGACCCCTTCGATTATGGTCTCGCGGAGTTCCCCGGCAAGCTCTTCGAGCTTTGCCGTATCGAAATCCCTTATGTCGGCAGGAGATTTAATGTCCTCGAGCATCACATGTTCCTCGATACGATGTAACGGGCTATCTCTCTCATGGGCTCGCCGTTTCCGCCAAATGGCTCAAGCGCCGCTATGGCTTTGTCCATCAGTTCCGATGCCATCCTCATCGACTCGTCGAGGCCGTAGAGGGCCGGGTATGTCATCTTGTTCTTTTCCTCGTCAGAGCCCACGGGCTTTCCGAGCACCTCCGCGTCACCTTTTACGTCAAGCACGTCGTCAACTATCTGAAACGCAAGACCCATGTTCTTTCCATAGCCCGTAAGGGCATCCATCTTTTGTTTGTCCGCTTCGGCCAAGATGCCGCCGAGCCTCACGGACGCGGCTATAAGCGCACCTGTCTTGTGCTCGTGGATATACAGGAGCGTATCGGCATCCGGCTTGGCTCCCTCGGAGATTATGTCCTGCACCTGTCCGCCGACCATACCGCGCACTCCAGAGGCGAGGGCAAGCTCCCTTATGGCCTCGAGAACCGCGTCCTTCCCCGCCGCCGCGCCGTCCGTCTCGAGCATCATAAGGAACGCCTCGGTCAGAAGGGCGTCTCCCGCGAGTATGGCCACGGCTTCGCCGTAGACCTTGTGGTTCGTGGGACGGCCGCGCCTCATGTCGTCGTTGTCCATGGCGGGGAGGTCGTCGTGTATGAGCGAATAGGTATGGATGACCTCGAGCGCCGAGGCGCACGAGACTATCTCTCTTGGGTCCCTGCCGCAGGCCTCGTAGGCCGCGAGCGCGAGTATGGGCCTCAGCCTCTTGCCCCCGGCCATTATGGAATAGCTCATGGCTTCCCGTATGACTGGCGGCACCGACGGAGACAGGGGTTTCTCGAAATATGATTTAAGGTAAGGGTTGATGAGGTCGCCCTTTTCCCTGAGGTACTGTTTTATATCCATTCGACCTTGCCTAACCGAATTGAAATGTCCCGGGCCTTCCAACATCCCCCGGAAAGCCGCGATATCTGAACGGGGCCTGCGCCCCTACTCCCATTCGATGGTGCCCGGGGGCTTTGAACTTATGTCGTAGACCACCCGGTTTACGCCCTTCACTTCGTTTATGAGCCTGTTTGAAATCCTGCCGAGAACATCGGGCGGTATCCTCGCCCAGTCCGCGGTCATCGCATCGAGGCTCGTTACCGCTCTCACTGCCACCGCGTTTTCGTAAGTGCGCTCGTCGCCCATCACCCCAACCGTCTTTACCGGAAGGAGCACGGCGAAGGCCTGCCAGAGTTCCCTGTAAAGCCCGGCCTTCTTTATCTCCTCGAGCACTATCGCGTCGGCCTCCCTGAGGACATCCAGCCTCTCGGGCGTGACGTCTCCCAGGCAGCGAATGGCGAGCCCGGGGCCCGGGAACGGGTGCCTCCAGCAGATATCTTCCGAAAGGCCCAGTTCCTCTCCGACCGCCCTCACTTCGTCCTTAAAAAGCTCTCTCAGGGGCTCTATGAGCTTGAGCTTCATGACCTCGGGCAGACCGCCAACATTGTGGTGGCTCTTGATGACCGCCGAGGGGCCCTTGAACGATACGCTCTCGATGACGTCGGGATACAGCGTGCCCTGCACGAGGAAATCCACGTCCTTTATCTTCGAGGCCTCGTCCTCGAACACGGCAATAAACTCGTTGCCGATTATCTTACGCTTCTTCTCGGGGTCGCTTACGCCCCTGAGCTTGTCGAGAAAACGGTCGCGCGCGTCGACGTGAATCAGTTTTATATGGAAGTGCTCCCTGAATGTCTTGATGACCTTGTCGGCCTCTCCCTTGCGGAGCACGCCGTTATCGACGAATATGCAGGTAAGGTTGTCGCCAATGGCGCGGTGCACAAGGAGCGCCGCCACGGCCGAGTCCACGCCGCCCGAGAGGGCGCATATGACCTTATGGTCGCCGACCTTCTGCTTGACGTCCTCCACGGCCCACTCTATGACGGAGGCCATCTTCCAGTCGGGCTTACAGCCGCATATATCGAACACGAAGTTGCGGAGTATCCTGTTTCCGTCCTCGGTGTGTACGACCTCGGGGTGGAACTGGAGGGCGAATAGCTGCTTGTCGTCGGCAGACATCGCGGCAAGCGGAGCGTTATCGGTGTGAGCAATGACCTTGAAACCCGACGGAAGCTGCTCTATCCTGTCGCCGTGGCTCATCCATGCCTGAGAGCCCTCGCCAACACCCCAGAGAAGTTTCGATTCACCGTCGAGATGAAGCTCGGCCCTGCCGTATTCCCTCTCGCGGGCCCCTGCCACCTTGCCGCCAAGCAGATGCGCCATGAGCTGCATGCCGTAGCATATGCCGAGCACCGGGACACCCAGTTCGAAGACCCCTTTGTCGGGCATCGGAGCCGTGTCGTCATAAACGCTCGAAGGGCCGCCCGAAAGCACTATCCCCTTGGGATTGAACTTCCGGATCTCCTCCATGGAAGCGTTGAAGGGAAGTATCTCGGAATAAACGCTTTTCTCCCTGATGCGCCTGGCTATTAGTTGGGTGTACTGAGAGCCGAAATCCAGTATCAAAACGTTCTCAACGTGCATCCTATGATTATATAGGATTAGGCGTATGAATGTCTAAATAACGGGGGGTTCGGCGGCTAAAAAAGGACATTAATGATTCTTCTTTATCGTCCCCCGATATGTTCCGGCCTCCCTTAGGGCCCGTTCCATCCTCGGAATGCTGATCTTCTCCGGGTCGTACCAGACCGTATTGCTTTCCTTAAGCCCGTACCAGCCGCGCTCCACCTTCTCAATTCCCGGCAGCCCCTCCAGGGCCGACTTACCAACATCGTATCACCATACCGTGAATATTACCTTTTCTAATCCTTTGGGCTGGGCCGACGAATGCGGGGCCAGCACCGCCACCGCAAGCAACAGAACCAGGGCCAATGCAAGCCATTTGTTCGATACACGGTTTCTCATATCTTTTCTACCTCCTCGTTCTAACTTTATTTTATGGCGTGGGCTATTGATTATCTGTAAGGCGAATTACATATGAGAAAGGCGCAGGAATATTAGGAAATATAGAACGGTTGGAGGTACATTTCGGATACTAAGAGATTGAGACGGTATTAATTGGAGATGCCGCGGATGTTGACGATGTTCTCGACCATCTGTACGAACTGGTCCTTAAGCTTACGGCTCTTGAGCCTCCGGAAAAGGAGAAGTAGCATTACCTCGTCCTCTTCAAGCGACTGGTTGTCGGACTCTGCCTGCGTCAGTTCCTCATCGGTGATATCTCCGACCAGATCCACCGGGCGCACGCCGAAAACATCGGCCATCTGAACGAGCCTGCCTATGCTGAGGTTGCTCGTGCCGTATTCGTATTTCTGGACCTGCTGGTAGGTAACCCCGAGCTTTTCGGCAAGCTTCATCTGCGTCATACCTGAAGCTTTTCTCATCTCTTTAATCAGTTTGCCGAGATCTTTTGCCATTACTTCTCCTAATCCTAATTAATATAATAACATATTTCAAAACTTGATTCTACCTGGAGCTCTCCTCCATGGAAAACGAGAAATATCCGTCCTTTCCAATGATTATGTGATCCAAAAACTCGATATTGAACATCTTGCACGACTCCACCATCCTCGAGGTCATCTCTATATCCTGGGCGCTGGGCTCCACATCGCCCGAGGGATGGTTATGCACGAGGATTATGCCCGCCGCGTTGGTAAGAAGGGCGCTCCTCATAACCTCCTGAGCGTGGACGACCACCTCGTTGAATGTGCCCTGCGTAAGCTCGTCGTAGGCGATTATTCGCTTCTTGGTATCGAGGAATACGGCGATGAACTTCTCTCTCGACTCGTGCGCTATGTGCTTAAAAAGCTTGTATATGGCTTTCGCGCTCGTGATGTTCTCGCTGTGCAAAAGCGACTCTTCCTTCACAGAGTAGAGCTTAACCTTCTGGAGATGGCGCGTGAGTCCCTTGGCGTCGTGTTCCTCGCCCAGCGCATCTCGAACGGTGGACGAAAGGGCCTCGAGGGTGTAGGGCTTGGGAAGGAACCCCAGGTTCGGGATGCCCTCGAAGACGCGGCTTTCCATGTTGCCGCTCGTAATGATCACATGGGCCTTCGGCGATATCTCCCTTATCTTGCCGATTAAGTTTTCCACCGCCATCCCAGGCATAAGAATGTCAGTCACGACAAGATCGACGCCGCCCGGCTTGTCTTTCAGAATATTGACCGCTTCGTCTCCTGTGTAAGCTACCAGCACTTCATAGCCGAGCGCGTCGAGCATCTCAGCGGCAGAATCCGCGAGCTGGCGCTCGTCGTCAACGACAAGCACTTTTTCACTTCCCCCGGCAATGCGCTTGTCTATGAGCATTCGCGTGGGCACAATAGCCCCGCTGTACCTCGGCAGGTAAATGCTGAACGTAGTGCCGACGCCGGGTTTGCTTTCCACGTCTATCCAGCCGCCGATCCTCTTGATGATTCCATAGACGGCCGAGAGCCCCACGCCCCGGTTCGAGGTACGCTTGGTGCTGAAGAAGGGCTCGAAGATTCGAGACATAGTCTCCTTGTCCATGCCACAGCCGTTATCGGCGACCCTGAGCCTCACGAACTCCTCCTCGTCACCGTGCCCCCCGCCGGACTGCGCCCTGGGACTTACGACGTTATCCAGGCTGAAAACGATGTGCGGCTCGGTGCCGCTATTTTCACTTACCGCTTCCCTGGCGTTCTGGTAGAGGTTCATCACTACCTGCTGGAGCTGGCTCGGGTTGCCATAGACGTTCCAGAGGCCCGGCATGGTGTTCACTTCCACGTCAGTGCCCGGTTCCAATGCCTTCTTCATGAAGTTCAGGATACCCTCCGTAAGCTCTCCGAGGTTCACCACCTCTGGCTCCACGACCATGCCGCGCGAGAAGTTCAGCAGATTAGACACAAGCCCCCTGCCCTTCTGCACCGCATCGAAGGCCTTATCGAGATAACCGGAAACGCTGTCGAGCCCCTGCATGCGGGCAAGCTCGAGGTTATTGAGAATAATGGCGAGTAAATTATTAAAGTCGTGCGAGATGCCGCCAGAGAGCTCGCTGAGGGCCTCGAGCTTCTGCGCCTGGTGGTACATATGCTCGAGCTCTTTCCTTTCCTCTTCCGCCCGCATCCGCTCGGTAACATCCCTCATGGCGCCTATTACTTTCTTCCTGCCATTAGAATAGCAGGCTGACGCTTTTATATCGCCATAGAACTCGGTTCCGTCTTTCTTGATGTGTTTGCGCTGTTTAACCTCAATCGAAGTGAATTCAGGATCCCTGAGCTTCTCCATGTTCTGCCTAGTCAATTCCTTTTCGGCCGACAAATCGACCGGAGTCATCGAAAGAAACTCTTCCTTTGAATAACCGAATAGTTTGGTCGCAGCCGGGTTTACGTCTTCGATGCGGAGGGTTTCCGCATCAAAGAGTAGAACGACGTCTGGCGCGCTCTCAACCAGCCGGCGGTATCGCTCCTCACCATCCCTTAACTCCATCTCCGCCCTGTTTCGGTCGGTGATGTCCAGAATAATTCCGTATATATGAAGTGCGCTCCCGTCTATCCCGGTCACGGGCCTTCCGCGTTCGAGGCAATAACGGATCTCGCCGTCCTTGCGCACAATGCGGTACTCGACCTCGAACGACTCCCTTCGTGCAATAGCCGCCCTGACCTTCTTCACTACACCCTCGTGATCCTCGGGCAGTATCAGCGAGTCGATGTTGCAGATATCGCCCTTTTTCAGCTCGTCCTCCGTGTACCCGGTTATCGGCTTGAGCATATCGTTGAAGAACTCCATGCCCTTACCGCCGCCGATATTCAGCCTGTAGACTATGCCCGGGAGGTTTTCAGAGAGCTGCCTCTCGCTTCGGCTCTTTTCCAGCTCCAGGTCGTATTGGTGACCGTAGTCTCTCACCAAAAGCCTCCATATGAAGAAACTCGCCACGAAGGCCGCGGCAAAGCAGGATATCATAAAGAAATTGGACACGTAGAACACGGGTAAGTCGGCAATGTGCTGGCTTATCAATATCGGCAGCAGATAGACCAGATATATGAGAGATAAAGAGCCCAAATGGAATTTCCATTGTGCAGGGATAAAGGTAACGATACAGATCGCCAGCAGTATCATCCCCACGTAATATGACGAATCGTGCCCCCCGAGTTCGAGTATCAGGTGCTCTATGGTAACGGCGGACAGGGCAATGGCGGTGTACGCCAGAACATACGGCCAGACTTTGCCTTTAAGTTTTCCACCGAGAAAATAGATTCCCACGAGAAGGAGAGCCGCAGTTATCCTGTGTCCGAGAAAATCTCTGAAATGGTCCGGGACCGCGACATAGTCCATGACGCTCAGCACCATGAACATGAACGCCCCGAACAGGCAGGCAGGGCGATACCAACGTCGGAAAAGACCGTCGATATTGCTGTTTATATACTCGGTTCTGGTCAATTTCCCCCACGGTGAAGCTATATTTAGGATACATGATAAAATAATCCCGTGTCCAGAGCGATCATCATAGTGCTGGACGGCGTCGGCGCAGGAGAGTTGCCCGATGCCGCAGGCTACGGCGACCAGGGTAGCAACACCCTCGGCAACCTCGCACGGGCCGCAGGAGGCCTCACCCTGCCCACACTCGGCAGAATGGGGCTCGGAAACATAACCGATATCCTCGGCGTCCCGCGAAATGACCGTCCATCGTCCTCATGGGGGTGCATGACAGAGCTCTCCGCTGGAAAGGACACCATTACCGGCCATTGGGAGATGACAGGGCTGGTGAGCACGCGTCCCTTCCCGACCTACCCAAACGGATTTCCCGACGTGGTTATAAACGAATTCGAGAAGCGCATCGGCCGCGACGTACTATGGAACAAGCCCGCTTCGGGGACCGAGATAATCAGAGAGCTCGGCGACGAGCACATGCGCACAGGGAAACCGATCGTATATACGTCTGCCGACAGCGTGTTTCAGATAGCCGCGCATGAAGGGGTCATCCCCGTGGACGAGCTATACAGGATGTGCTCGGTGGCAAGGGAGATACTCAAGCCGCCGCACAATGTCTGCAGGGTAATAGCCCGCCCGTTTGTGGGCCCTCCATACGAGCGCACGTACAGGAGAAAGGACTTCGCCCTCACCCCGCCAGAAGATACGGTGCTCGATATGCTCTGCGAGAAGCAGACCGAGGTCTGGTCGGTGGGAAAGGTCTGCGACATGTTCGGCGCGAGGGGTTTTACGCGATGCATCAAGAGCCAGGGAAACGCGGACGGCCTCACGAAGTTGACCAAAGCATCCAATGAGCTCGATCGTGGCCTCGTGTTCATCAACCTCGTGGACTTCGATACGCTCTACGGCCACCGTAACGACGTCGCGGGGTTCAAGGCGGCGCTCGAGGAGTTCGACTCGTGGCTCCCGGAATACTTAAAGAAGCTCGGCCCCGAGGACTATCTGTTCATAACGGCGGACCACGGCTGCGATCCTACCACCAAAAGCACCGACCACTCGAGGGAATACGTGCCGATGCTGTTTTATAACTCGCAGAGCCCGGCCAGAGACCTTGGCGTGAGGGAGTCTTTCATGGACCTCGGCGCGACGGTGGCGGATATTTTTGGTATAACCGAGTTCGGCCGTGGCAGGAGCTTTCTTAAAAAGTCTTAGCCTTTCACTCGAAGCTGTCTTGAGAGCGTATATTCCACGTGCGAGTCGAGCATCCCGGCAAGCTCTTTAACCATCATAGGCGAAGCCTTGACGCGCGAGAGTTTGGATATATCCCAGGTCAGAAGCGTCTCATAGAGCTTGATGCTCCCGTGCGAAAGCGGCCTTGCCCCTCGGCGCTCCTCCTCGCTCAGGTCGGCGATGCAGTCCTCGCAGATTATCGAGCCGTGCGAGACGTAGAACTTCCGGCCCGACTTCCCGCAGCGCGCGCAGCCCTTGAGCCTCGGCGAGTACCCGGCGAGCCCGAGCATGCGTATCTTGTAAAGAAGCGCGCTCAAGTCGGTGCATTCCGCCTCCATCATCTCAAGAGCCTTAAGAAGCAGTCGGAACGCGCCCGGGTTGGGCTCTCCCTCGGGCAGTAAATGCAGCGTCAGCTCGAGCATCCCCGCTACCCTCATGAAGCAGTTGTAGCTCTCCCTCAGTGTCTGGTGGCTCTTGATGATATCGGACTGCGTGAGGCGGGGGAGCGCGGCGTCTTCCTTACCACGTAGCGATATCTTCGCATGAGTAAGCGGCTCGAGGGAGCTTCCGAAGCGGCTCTTTATCTTCCTCGGGCTCTTCGCGAACGCCTTGACGAGGCCGAAGTCGCGCGAGAGGTACGTCACGATGAGGTCGGCCTCGCCGAACGGAAAGGTTTTAAGCACTATGCCCTCACTGCTCTTAAGCAAGATATTCCCCTTGAGCGCAGATAATTATTACGAATTGAGCGGCGGTCAGATTATTGGGACGGCGCAGTCGGTGCGCCACGTTACATGATGTTTCCGAAGTCCTCGGGCCTGAGGTTCTTAAGCCACTCCTCAAGCTCATCGGTGTTCTTCCGGCTGAGGACTTCTTCCTCTACGAATATTGGGGCATTGGCCCTGAGTGCGACGGCAACGGCATCTGAGGGCCTTGAGTCCACGGGTATCTCCGACTTGCCGTCGGTGAGATAAATGAGGGCGTAGTACGTGTTGTCCAGTATCTGTGTGACCACTATCCTCGTAACCCTGACCTTAACCGAGTCCATGACGTTCTTGATGAGGTCGTGGGTAAGGGGCCTCGGCGTTGCCACCTTGCCGAGGGCGAGAGCGATGGAGTCCGCCTCGGGCTTGCCTATCCATATAGGCAGGGTCTCGGCGCCTTCGGTGTCCTTGAGCAGGAGAATGTACATATTGCTCCGCGGATCGAACAGAAGGCCTTCTACTTTCATCTTCACTTGCATATCATTCAAACCCCAGGTCCGTCAGGGCCGCCCTGTCGTCACGCCAGCGCTCCCTGACCTTTACCCACAGCTCCAGGAAAACCTTGGTGCCAAGAAGGCTCTCGATATCACCCCTCGCCTTCGTACCCACCGCCTTGAGTGTGGCGCCTTTGCTCCCTATTATAATACCTTTCTGCGACTTTTTTTCAACAAATATATTGGCATTGATGACAACGGCACCGCTGTCCTTCTCGTCCCATCCGATTATCTCCACCGCCACGGAATGGGGGACCTCATCCTCGGTGGCCTCCATTATCTTCTCCCTGATTATCTCGGAGACCATGAACCTCTCGAGGCGGTCCGTTACCATGTCCTCGGGATAATACTGAGGGCCGGGCTCAAGGAACTTCATGAGCGATGCAAGCGCCACGTCCAGTCCCTCTCCCTTGAGCGCCGATACGGGTATGACCTCCTCGAAGGCGTGTAGCCCCCTGTAGGCGTCGATCACCGGGAGGATCTCGGGCTTCTTGACCGTATCAATCTTGTTTATCACTAGCAGCACCGGCAGGTCGAGTTTCCCAAACAGGTTTATCACCTGCATCTCGGCCTTCGTGGGGGGCTTGGGCTCTACCATGTAAAGTATCACGTCAACTTCCCTTATGGCCTGCTTTGCCTCCCGCACCATTGCGGCGCCAAGGCCGTGCTGAGGGCGGTGAATGCCGGGAGTGTCGATGAATATTATCTGGGCGTCCTTGACCGTCTTGATGCCGATTATCCGGTTCCGGGTGGTCTGCGGCTTTGAGGTGACGATTGAGACCTTCTGCCCGAGCACCGCGTTGAGGAACGTGGACTTCCCTACGTTGGGCCGCCCGGTTATGGCAACGAACCCGGCGCGGAAGGGGGCATCGCCCCCTTTATTATCGGGATTAGACTGTCTCAATACGGCTACTGAATCTTGGCAATGGCCTGGTTGATCCTGTCGACTGCCTTCTTGATGTCCTCGAGGCTCGTGGCGTAGGATATCCGGATAAAGCTGTCGTCTCCGAAGGCGTCGCCGGGCACGAGGGCCACCTTCGCCTCGTTGAGAAGATACATTGCCAGCTCCGAGGAGCCCTTCACCTTGCCGCCGTAGAGCCCGGAAGTGTTCGGGAAGGCGTAGAACGCCCCTGTGGGCGTTACGCAGCTCACGGAGGGCATGGCGTTAAGCTCGCCCACCAGGTATTTCCTTCGCTTGTCGAACTCCACGAGCATCGTCTTGATGAAGTCCTGCGGGCCTGTGAGGGCCTCAACGGCCGCTGCCTGCGCTATTGACGTCGGGTTGGAGGTGGACTGGCTCTGCACCTTGGTCATGGCCTTGATGACGTCTACGGGGCCCGCCGCGTAGCCAATCCTCCAGCCAGTCATGGCGTGAGACTTCGAAAGGCCGTTTACCACTATCGTTTTCCGCTTTATCTCGTCGCCGAGGGTTGCGATGCTCACGTGCCGGGCTCCGTCGTAGAGGAGCTTTTCGTATATCTCGTCCGAGATGATGTATATCCCCTTCTTCAGAGCCACCTCGGCGATGGCCTCGAGCGCCTTGAGGTCGTACGTCAGGCCCGTGGGGTTGGAAGGAGAGTTAAGGATGAGGGCCTTTGTCTTGTCCGTGATGGCTGCCTCTAAGGCCTCCGGCTTGAGCATGAATGAGTCTTTCTCGAAGGTCTTCACGAATACCGGCTCGGCGTCGTTCAGGAGCACCTGGGCGGGATACGAAACCCAGTACGGCGAGGGGATTATGACCTCGTCTCCGGGGCCGAAGAGGGCCTGGGCGATGTTATAGAGGCTGTGCTTGGCGCCGCAGGAGACGATTATCTCGTCGCGCCCGTACTCGAGGGCGTTGTCGGCGCGGAATTTCTCTATGATCGCGTCCTTCAGGGGCAGGATGCCACCCACGGCCGTGTACTTCGTGAAACCGTCCTTCAGCGCCTTTATGGCCGCTTCCTTTATGTTTTCCGGCGTATCGAAGTCCGGCTCGCCAACGCCGAAGTTGACGATGTCCTCTCCGCTGGCCTTCATCTCCTTGGCTTTGGCGTCCATGGCAAGCGTGGGAGACGGCTTTACCCTCTGCACTCTCTGAGCAAGCATTCGCTATTCCTCCGGTCAATAACTTGGTTCCAAAATCATAGCACATGCCACGGGGGGGCTACAAATATTCATGGGGGTTTAAATGCGGATAGGGTGAAGCAACGGCAAGAGTAGCAATCAGTTTGAGTCCGCTTCCGAGACGGCCTTATTATCGGCGCGTTCCGTGAACTGCTCGAGTTTACGGTGCTCGGCGGTGGCGGAGTTCATGAACTCAATACCGCAGTGGCCGAGCCTCTTGTAGACAATCTTTCCGGAAAGCACACACTTGTCGCCTCCGGGGAGCGATATTTCCATGTCCTCGAATATGAGCCCTTCCGTGAGGAACCTCTTGCCGAGGGGGACCTTGAGCCCGATGCCGACATCGCTAATGTCCTTAACCTCTACCTGGTGGGCGATTTCCTGCATTTCCTTCTGCTTGAACTTGACCAGGATGGGCCGTTCGGGTGTGGACTTTATTCGAGTGTGCCTTCTGTCCGTGTCGTAAGACATGCTATTCCGTAGCCCTCCAAGATTAAATGCAACCGCTGCGTGCGGAAACTCCCACTATGCGAACTATTATAGACCCGGCTTTACAACCAGGTCAAGAAATTCCAAATTCGCGGATTTGGCGCCAAGCCACCGCCAAATAAGACGGCAGGCTGACCCTGCCCTCGTGGGCAATGCCAGCCTGCCATGGGTGTCCGTGCTTCGTTTAAAGGCTTCTATTTGAGATGCTTGTTGACCAGCTTGGTCATCTCGAACATGGAAACCTTGTTCTTCCCTCCAAATACGGCCTTGAGGGCCGCATCGGCGTTGATCATTCTCCTGTTGATAGCGTCCTGGAGCTTGTTCTTCTTGATGTAGGCCCAGAGCTTCTTGGTGATCTCGGTCCTCGGGATGGGCTTGGTGCCGACTACCGCCGCAAGAAACGCGCTCGGGGTCATGGGCCTCATGAACGCCGCGCTCGGCTTACGCTTGGATTTCTTCTTGGCCTTCTTGGCTACCTTCTTCTTAGCGGTCTTCTTCTTTGCAGTCTTCTTCTTGGCCGCCTTCTTCTTCGCCGTCTTTTTCTTGGCTACTTTCTTCTTAGCGGTCTTCTTCGCAGTCTTCTTCTTGGCCACCTTCTTCTTAGCTACTTTCTTCTTGGCCACTTTCTTCTTCGCCACCTTTTTCTTAGCCGCCTTCTTTTTGGCCATTCTCCCCCTCCTTCTCTCAGGGTGTTATTAAGTTGGACACAATGCCCATTTATTAGTGCTGTAGTAATTTGCAATTTTTCGTAGCATTTTTTCAAGTCTTTTTTTTCTTTTTTTAAAAATAATTTCGGGCGTCGATTTCCATATGAACGTCACGCCCACAATTCTGTCAGGCTCCATGACCAAACATTGATGCCCCCGGCACACTTCTATGAGCACCGTCGAGTGACATTTCCCCCCCCCATGTAAAGGCTCTCATTGTTAACCGCCATGGCATTTGCGATATAATGTTTTCATGACGGAACAGATTATCACCGATGACATGCGCGAGTCTCTGAGGGAGAACTTCCGGGTGCTCGAGAAACCGGTGGAGCTGCACGTATTCACCATGAAGGGCTTAAACGACCAGTTCAACGATATGGCCGTCCTTATATCGGAAGAGATGGCCAAGGCCTCGCCCAAGATAACGGCTCACTTTCACACCACTGGCGACGATTTCGCCCGCAAATACGACGTGGAGCGCTCACCCACCATACTTCTAAACCCCGATAAATTCGCTATCCGCTTTACGGGCTCTCCCCTGGGCGAGGAGGGTCGCTCCCTCGTTATGGCCATCCTGATGGCGTCCACGGGGAAGACCCTTCTTTCCGATGACTCCAGGAAGAAGCTCGAGAGCCTGAAGGACAAGAGGCAGGTAAGAGTCTTTGTAAGCCCCACCTGCCCTTACTGCCCACAGCAGTTCCTCTACGCGGCATCGGCAGCCGTGGAGAAACCGGGCCTGGTAAGTGCCGAGGCGATGGAAATATATGAAAACCGTGAGCTCGCGGAGAAGTATTCCGCAATGTCGGTGCCGAAAACCTATATAGGCGATGTACTCACCTCGCCCGGGCTCGAGCCTGAGGAGCGTTTTATAGCCTCTCTTATAGAAGGCAAGAAGGTGGATTTCGTCATGCCGCCCGGAACCGAGGACGTGAGGGACTACGACGTCGTGATAGTGGGAGGAGGACCCGCCGGGCTGACTTCGGCCATTTACTCGGCTCGCAGCGGTCTTCATAGCATAATCTTCGACAGGTCAAATGTCGGTGGCCAGGTAACCATCACCCCCGTCGTCGAGAACTATCCCGGCTTTGCGAGAATTCAGGGTAAGGCGCTCGTGGACATGATGTCGCAGCAGGCATCTCAGTATGCCCCCATAGTGCAGGGCCTGGGAATAGACGGGATAAAGAAGACTGACGAAGGGTTCGAGATATCCACTCAAAAGGGGCCCTTCAGGGCCCGGGCGGTGATACTCTGCACCGGGGCCGCCAACCGCACCCTCGATGTGCCGGGTGAGGACTCGTTCCGGGGCAGAGGCGTTAGCTACTGCGCCACCTGCGACGGATACATCTTCAAGGACGGCAAATCCGTGGTCGTGGTGGGCGGCGGAAACTCCGCCCTCACGGACGCCCTTTATCTCGACAGCATAGGTGCAAGCGTAAGCGTGGTGCACAGGCGTGATAAGTTCAGGGCCGAGCAGCGGCTGCAGCAGAGCCTCACCCAGAGGAACATCCCCGTTCACTGGAACAGCACGGTGGTCGAGATATTGGGGAAGAAATCGGTCGATACGGTCAGGGTCAAGGACGTCAAGACCGGGGAGACCAGTGACCTTAAGGCCGATGGCGTGTTCGTGGATATAGGATACCGTCCGAGCAGCGAGATAGCCGCAAGCTTAGGGGCCGAAATTGACAAGGAGGGCTATGTCAAGGTGGACGCGGCCCAAAGGACGTCAGTGCCGTTTGTCTATGCCGCCGGGGACATCACCGGCGGAGAGAAGCAGATAGCCGTGGCCACGGGTCAGGGCAGCATAGCGGCTATCTCTGCCTTCGAAGACCTCTCCAACCCGTACTGGAAGGGCCCCAAGCTCTAACTTACAGCCAAAAAAGAGGGGGCGTTCAAAGCCCCCTCTCTCAGATAAATTTACTCGCTGTAACTGAAGAATGCCTGTCCGCGCCCTCAGTCCTCGATGGTAATTGCCTCTACGGGACAGATTCCGGCGGCTTCCTCGCAGTCGCACGAGCTGCAGTCGCCGATGACGTATGCCTTGTCGTCATCCCTCAGCTCAAAGGCTTGAGGACATATCTCCACGCAAGAACCGCATCCTTCACACAGATCATAGTCCACAACAGGTGTTGCCATAGCGCCCTCCTCTCTAATTTATCCGGCCTTTAAGGCCGTTCAAAGTTGTCGATAAAATCGCCCAACTGAACACCCAGATAGACACACTTCTTGCCCTCCATGCACTCATCCGCATCCTTCTTCTCAAGGAAGGTCTCGAGCTCATGATGGTCCTTCTTGAACTTTATTACCCAAGCTGCTTTCTCGTCGTCGTAGCTCATCCCCACATTAATGCCATGATTAGTGATTTCAGGATACATCTCGAGAATTTTCGCTTCTAAAAGAACCTGTGTGTAAGCCATATAAGCATCTCCTTTCTCGTATAGGCTCTTTAGTAAATATTACGCCTGACTGCCCGAACCTACCATGATAGAAATCATATATCAGAAATCGCGAGGTGATGCAAGCTGTTTATTTTTTTATTCAGAGCTTTCAAGGTTTTGGAGGGCTTCGCCAGCCGCCCTGAGCTGGGCTTCCTTCTTTGAACGCCCCTTGCCGATACCCATGACCTCCCCGTTCACAAGCACCTCGAATGTGAACGTCTTACTGTGCTCTTCGCCCTCCTGCGCAGCGAGGCGGTACTGCGGGAGGCAGCCATAGCGCGTCTGGCAGAGCTCCTGGAGCTGGCTCTTGTAGTCCGAGAAGTCGCCAGATGATATCGCCACCTCAAGCCTATCTCCGAGGAGTTTGAGCACCATCTCGCGCGCCCTCTCGTATCCCGCGTCCTCGAACACGGCCCCTATTACGGCCTCCATGGCGTTTGCGAGCAAGGAGAGCTTCATCCTGCCCCCGGAGCCTTCCTCTCCCTTGCCGACCCGCAGGTAGCTTCCAAGCGATATGCCCGTGGCGATTTCGGCAAGCACCTTACGTTTCACGAGATGGGACTTTATCCGTGACATCTCGGCCTCGGTGAGGTCCTTGAACTTCTTGAACAGATAATCCGCCACGACGAGCCCGAGCACCGAGTCGCCCATGAACTCGAGCCTCTCGTTATGGGATTCGGCCCGTTCCGGGTATTCGTGCCGGAAGGACTTGTGGGTGATGGCCTCCACGAGAAGGTCCTTGTCCTTAAACTTGTGTCCTATGGATTTTTGAAGCTGAGAGATACCCGGTTCAGGCATGCGCGACTTAGCCTTCGTGCTTCTTGAACATCACGCAAGCGTTAGTGCCGCCGAAACCGAAAGAGTTGGACAGGGCATAGTTTATTTCCATTTCCCTGGCCTTGTGGGGAACGTAGTCGAGGTCGCACTCGGGATCCGGGTTGTCGAGGTTTATGGTCGGGGGAGCGATTCCCTCGTAGATGCTCATTACGGTGGCTATTGCCTCGACGCCTCCGGCCGCACCGAGGAGATGTCCGGTCATGGATTTCGTCGAGCTTACGGCCAGCTTGTAGGCATGGTCTTTAAATACCGTCTTTATGGCGGCGGTCTCGAGCTCGTCGCCGTACCTGGTGGACGTGCCATGTGCGTTGATGTAGTCAACCTCTTCCGGAGGCACGCCCGCGTCCTTGAGCGTAACCGCCATGCACCTTGCCGCGCCCTCCCCTCCGGGAGCGGGAGCGGTCATGTGGTAGGCGTCGGAGGTCATTCCATATCCTATAATTTCCGCGTATATGCGGGCGCCGCGCTTACGCGCGCTTTCGAGCTCTTCGAGCAGGACAATGCCAGCACCCTCGCCCATCACGAAGCCGTCTCGGTCAACATCAAAGGGCCTCGAGGCTCGCTCCGGCTCGTCATTGCGCGTGGAAAGGGCCTTCATGGCGTTGAACCCGCCGATGCCGATTGGTGTAATGGCCGCCTCGGAGCCGCCCGCTATCATGGCGTCGGCATAGCCGTTCTGCACGAGCCTGAAGGCGTCGCCTATGCAGTTGGTGCCCGTCGCGCATGCCGTTACGGCACTGGAGTTCGGCCCCTTGGCCCCGAAACGAATTGATATGTGTCCTGAGGCCATATTAATTATCACCATTGGGATAAAGAACGGGGTGATCCGCCTCGGACCCTTTTCCAGATAGCTTATGTGGCTCTTCTCGATGGTGCTGAGACCACCCATGCCAGAGCCGGTGACAACGCCGACCCTCTCGGCGTTCTCTTCAGTTATCTCGAAGTTGGCGTCTTCCAGCGCGAGATACGAGGCGCCAACGGCCAAGTGGATGAACCTGTCCATCTTCTTGATCTCTTTCGCCGGTATATAGTCGCCAGGCTTAAAACCCTTGACCTCGCCTGCGAATGTTGTGGGGAATCCAGTAGGGTCGAAGTGCGTGATTCTGGCAATACCGGACCTTCCGGCCTTAAGACTGGCCCAACTCTCCTCTAACCCCATCCCAACGGGGGAGATGATGCCGAGGCCCGTTACCGCAACCCTACGTTTTTCGGTCATCCCTGCTTCGTCTTTATGTAGTCCAGAGCGTCCTGGACCTTGAGGATCTTCTCGGCGTCCTCGTCCGGGATCTGAACGTTGAAGTTTTCCTCAAATGCCATGACAAGCTCGACTGTATCGAGCGAGTCCGCGCCGAGGTCATCCACAAAAGATGCATCCGGCTTGACCTCGGAGATGTCCACACCGAGCTGCTTTGCGATTATTTCCTTTATTTTTTCTTCCATTCCCATTCCCTCCTAAATTGTTTTTCTTATTTTTCGAGAAATATATTGCTTACATGTACATGCCGCCATTGACATGCAGTACCTGTCCGGTTACGTACCCCGCCTCGGGGGAAGCGAGAAACAGCACGCAGTTGGCCACGTCCTCCGGCGTACCGAAAGAGCCCAGCGGTATGGCGCGCTTCATTTCGTCCTTCACGTTGTCGGGCAGAGCATCGGTCATCGCCGTCATGATGAAGCCCGGGGCCACTGCGTTCACCGTTATCCCGCGCGATGCGTACTCCCTCGCCGTGGTCTTGGTAAGGCCCACAATGCCCGCCTTGGAGGCCGAGTAATTGGCCTGTCCGGGATTGCCCATGAACGCAACCACCGAGGCTATATTCACTATCCGCCCATAGCGCTGCTTCGCCATCACCTTGACGGCTTCCTTGGTGCACAGGAAGACGCTTTTCAGGTTGATGCTGATGACGCTGTCCCAGTCCTCTTCCTTCATCCTCATGAGCAGGCCGTCACGCGTTATCCCCGCGTTGTTGATGAGGATATCGAGCTGTCCGAACTGCTCCTTGACGTCTCCGATGACCCTCGCCACGTCGTCGGCGTTTGAGACGTCCATCCTGAAGGCGACGGACTTGACGCCCTTGGCCTCAAGCTCCTTCGCGGTCTCCTTGGCCGCCGCCTCGTCTATATCGGCCACGGCGACGTTCACGCCTCTGGCCGCAAGCGCTTCGGCTATGGACTTCCCAATTCCCCTCGCTCCGCCCGTCACAAGGGCGGCCTGCCCCTTGAAATCCATTGAATTATTCCTCCAACGTAATTATGGCTTTAAATTGTAACAGAGAGTATCAGGGCTTTTCCAGTCCTTTATAAGAAACCCTAATATATATGACCTTAACATGGTATAGGCCAAAAGGTATATAATAATCCCCAAAAAATGGGAATTTAGAGGGGACCCTTTGAACATCCTGCTGGTTTTGGCGCTGACGGCCCTGGCTTTCAAGCTCTCGTACCGGTTCTACGGGCGTTATCTGGACCGTGTGTTCGATATGGACCACGAAAATGAGACCCCCGCCAAGCTCATTCAGGACGAGCGCGACTATGTCCCCGCCAAGTGGCAAGTCGTCTTTTCGCACCACTTCTCCTCGATAGCGGGCGGAGGGCCCATAGTGGGGCCCGCAATCGCCGCGATATATGGCTTTTACCCCTCCCTGCTGTGGATAATCATTGGGGCGATATTCATCGGCGCGGTTCACGATTTCACGGCCCTGTTCGTAAGCATGAGGGAGAGGGGCAAGAGCATCGCAGAGGTCGCCCATAACACCTTTGGAAAGACCGGCTACATCCTCTTCATCATATTCGTGCTCTTCATGGTATTTCTGGTGACAGCGGCGTTTCTGGGGCTTACATCGACCGCCCTTTCGTCGCTTGCCCCGGCAAAGGCGCTGGGACTTGAGAAGGGACAGAGCATCCTCAAGACCGTCACCGACCCCGATTCGGGCGTGGTCATGGCCCGCATAGGCGGCGTGGCCTCGACATCGGTGGTCATCATCACGGCCATTGC
>Ga0210086_1000650_pt1 | contig 19388 bp, 13 predicted proteins | sample China_Galinas_PW_3_FD_184867 | JGI IMG/M metagenome (GOLD analysis project Ga0210086, IMG submission 184867) | Wetland microbial communities from San Francisco Bay, California, USA, that impact long-term carbon sequestration - China_Galinas_PWB_D2... | ecosystem: Environmental > Aquatic > Marine...
TGTTCCCGAGATTCGAGGAAAAATTCCATTCCCGCTTCCGTGTCCACCTCAGTTCTCCAGGTGCCAGGCACGCCCGTCGCGGTCCAGCAGCAGCGAGGACGCCGTCGGTCCCCAGGTCCCCGCTACGTAGGAATCGACCTTGTGACGCGACCCTTCCCAGCCCGCGATGATGCTGTCGATCCATTCCCAGGCCGCCTCGACCTCGTCGCGGCGCATGAACAGCGCGGGGTTGCCGCGCAGCACTTCCATGAGCAGCCGTTCGTAAGCGTCCGGATAGCGGAGGCCGAAAGTCTCCTCGAAGCTCAGGTCGAGCGATACGGGCCTGAGGTCGAAGCCGCCGGGACCCGGCTCCTTCGCCATCACGGTGAGCTTGACGCCTTCGTCGGGCTGCAAGCGGATGGTCAGCCGGTTCGGCAGAATGTTGTACTCCTGCTCCGGGAAGATCGAATGCGGCACGTCCTGGAACTCGACCACGATCTCGGAATGCTTGCCCTTCAGGCGCTTGCCGGTCCGCAGGTAGAACGGCACGTTCGACCAGCGCCAGTTGTCGATCTCCAGCTTCAGCCCGACGAAGGTCTCCGTGCTGCTCGCCGTGCCGCCGAGTTCCTCGAGATAGCCGGCCACGGTCTTGCCCCCGATCGCGCCGGCGGCGTACTGGCCGCGAACGGTGTTGTGGTGCACGGCATCGCCGTCGATCGGCCGCAGCGCCCGCAGCACCTTGATCTTCTCGTCACGCACGGCATCGTGATGCAGGCTCGAGGGCGCTTCCATGGCGGTGAGGCAGACGAGCTGCAGCATGTGGTTCTGCACCATGTCGCGCAGCGCCCCGATCTTGTCGTAGAACTCGATGCGGTTGCCGACGCCGAGCTCCTCCGCCACGGTAATCTGCACATGATCGACGACGCCGCGGCGCCACAGCGGTTCGAACAGCGAGTTGGCGAAGCGCAGCGCGAGCAGGTTCTGCACGGTCTCCTTGCCGAGGTAGTGATCGATGCGATAGATCTGGTTCTCCGCGAAACACTCGCCGACCGCGTTGTTGATCTCCGCCGCGGATGCAAGGTCGTGGCCGAGCGGTTTCTCGAGGACGATCCGGCTGTCGGCCGTGACGAGCCCGTTGGCGGTAAGGCCCCGCGCAATCGCGCCGAACAGGCTCGGTGCGGTCGCAAGGTAGGCGACGCGCGTCCGATCCTCGTAGCCCTTCAGGGCGGCGACGAGATCGTCCCACTCCTCGTGCCTGGTGCCGTCGGCCTGCACGTACTGGATGCGGTTGCTGAAGGTCTTCCAGCTGGCGGCGTCGTATTCGCCCTCGCAGAGGTTGGCGCGCAGCGACTTGCGCACACGGTCGAGGTACGCACTGCGCTCGAGCGCGCCGCGGCCAATGGAAATAATCCGGCTGTCGGGCGTCAACTGCGCGTCGCGGTCGCGGTGATACAGCGCCGGCAACAGCTTGCGCATCGCCAGATCGCCGGTACCGCCGAAAATGATCAGGTCGAATACTTCGACCGGAATGAGCTTTGCCATAGTCGGTTCCTGACACTAGCTGAAAGTTTACTACGCTTCTGGTGTGGATTCCTAACCCGAGGTGGCCAAAGCCCGGGAAATCTTGTAGTTTTACTACATGTTGGACACGATTCAGGAGCGTACCCCCGAGCTCAGCCGCGCGGAACAGCGCGTGGCGCGCTGGGTCATCGAGCATCCGAACCAGGCCGCCCGCGCCACGCTGGCGGAAGTGGCGCGGCACTGCGGTACCAGCGAACCCACCGTGATCCGCTTCTGCCGGCACGTCGGACTGCGCGGATTCCGCGAATTCACGATCCGCCTCACCGAGGCGCTGAGCCGGCCCGTGAGTCACGTCCACCGCGCCGTCAGCGCCGACGACTCGACGTCCGATGCCGTGGCCAAGGTACTGGACACGTCGATCCGGTCGCTGATCGAGATGCGCTCGCGGCTTTCGGCGATGCCGTTCGACGCCGCCGTCGCGGCGCTCGGTGCCGCCCGGCAGATCGCATTCGCCGGCCTCGGCGCGTCCGGTCACGTCGCCGCGGATGCCTGCCAGAAATTCTTCCGGCTCGGCATCCCCTGCACGGCGCTGACCGACACGCCGGACCTGCTGCAGTTCGCCGCGATCGCGGCTGCCGACGACGTGCTGGTGATCGTCTCGCACAGCGGCAGTTGGGCCGAGCTGGGCCGTGCCGCCGACCTGGCGCGGGCCCGCGGCGCAACGGTGATCGCGGTGACGGACCCGGATTCGCGGCTCGCCGCATCCGCGCACCTGTTGTTTTCCTGCGCGCAGATCGAGGACGCCAGTGTCTACACGCCGATGAGTTCGCGCCTCGCGCATCTCGCGCTGCTCGATGCATTGCAGGTCGCCCTCGCGCTGTCGATGGGAGAGACCGCCATCGATCGCCTGCGCCGCAGCAAGCACGCCCTGCGCTGAGCCGTCTGCCGTGGCCGGGCCGCGGCAATAGGGCTAATATGCTCCGGATGAAGGTGGAGAACCCGACGTCGCGCGACATCGCCGATCTCGCGGGCGTCTCGCAAGCAACCGTGTCCCGCGCGCTGCGCAACAGTCCCCTTGTCCGCAAGGAGACCCGCGAACGCGTGCTGCGGATCGCGCGCGAGCTGAACTATTTCGTCAACCGCAACGCCGCGGGGCTGCGCACCCACCACAGCAAGACCATCGCCCTGCTCCTGTTCGACGAGACCGGCGGCGCCGACGCGCAGATCAATCCGTTCTTCCTGTCGATGTTCGGCTACATCACGCGTTCCGCCGCGAGCCTCGGCTACGACGTCCTGATTTCGCTGCAGCAACTGACCGACGACTGGCACATCGAATACCAGGCCAGTCATCGCGCGGACGGCCTGATCCTGCTCGGCTATGGCGACTATGTCGTCTACGGCGAGAAGCTGGCCGCGCTGGCGGCCGCCAACACCCGCTTCATGATCTACGGCCCGATCGTCGAAGACCAGCCCGGGCACTCGCTCGGCTGCGACAACGAGACCGGCGGCCTTATGGCAACCGAGCATCTGCTCGGCCTCGGCCGCAGGAAGATCGTCTGCCTCGGCGACACGTCGAAGCGGAACCCGGAGCTGGCTGCACGCCACGTCGGCTATGCGAATGCGCTGCGCCATGCCGGCGTGCCGGAGAATCCTGCCCTGAAGGTCCATGCCATCAATACCGAAGAGTCCGCCGTCGAGGCGGTCAAGCGGCTGGTCGCAAGCGCGGAGCCGTTCGACGCCGTATTCGCGGTGACGGACGTGATCGCGATCGGCGCCATGCATGCGCTCGCCGAATGCGGCCGGCGCGTACCGCAGGACGTCGCCGTCGTCGGCTTCGACGACCTGCCGATTGCCGCGCTGGTCACGCCGGCGCTGACGACAGTACGGCAGGATATCCGCGAAGCCGGCGAAGGCCTCGTTCGCGGCATCGTCGGCCTGATCGAGGGCAAACCCGTCCACTCTGCGCTCATGCCGCCGAAGCTCATCGTCCGCGACTCCTGCGGCGCGCGCCTCTAAAAAAAGGTGTCAAAAAAGGTGTCAGGTTTATTTGTTGGATATCCAACAAATAAACCTGACACCTTTTTCCTTTTTCCGGCTGAAGCCGCTCTTACGCCGGTTCCGCCTCTTTGTCGACCAGCAGCGTCGCGAGCCCCGCGACGATCATCAGCACGCCGCCGATGACGAGCCCGTAGATGCTCTCGAGGCCGAAGAACCTGCGCAAGACCAGCCCGAGCACGCTGGCTGCGACGAGCTGAGGGATCACGATGAAGAAATTGAAGATCCCCATGTAGATACCCATCTTGTGTGACGGCAGATTGCTCGACAGCAGCGCATAGGGAAGGGACAGGATGGACGCCCAGGCGATACCCACGCCGATCATCGGCACGACCAGCAGGTCCGGATTGCTGATGAAATAGAAACTGATGAGGCAAATGCCGCCGAGCGTCATGTTGAACAGGTGGCAGAGCCGGCAGCCGAGCCGGCCGGCGACGAACGGGATCGCGATGGCGGCGAGCGCGGCGAAACCGTTGTACGCGGCGAACAGCACCCCCACCCAGTCGGCACCGTCATTGTAGGCGCTCGAGGTGACGTCGGTGGCGCCGAAGTGATGGCTGGTAACCGCCGCCGTGCCGTAGATCCACATCGCGAACAGCGCGAACCAGGAGAAGAACTGCACCACGGCGAGCTGGCGCATGACCCTCGGCATGTGAAACAGGTCGTGCATGATGTGGTACATCCCGGTGTCGGTCCGGCCGCGCACCTGCAAAAAGCTCGTAACCAGCTGCAGCAAACCGAACAGCGTGAATCCGCCGGCAAGCACGAACAATTGCTTCTCGAGGCCGCTCGACTCGATCCAGTACCAGAGCCCGAGTCCGGCGGCGATCCACACCAGGCCGCCGTCCCGGTAACGGGACGCCGGCCGAAGTACCGTTTCCTCGGCCACGTGTTCCGCGGGGCGGGCCGCGTCAAACGCCGCGAGTTCGGCAGGTGGGTATTCGGGTGTCCGTAGCACGGTCCACAGCACCGCGAGGAAAAAGACCGCACCGCCCAGATAGAACGAGAGTTTCACAGACTCGGGCACATGGCCGGGAGGTGCCGTGTTGCTGATATCGAACAGGTGGGTCATCAGGTACGGGAGTGCCGACGCGACGACGGCGCCGATGCCGATGAAGAAGGTCTGCATCGCGAACCCGGCGGTGCGCTGACGCTCCGGTAACATGTCGCCGACGAAGGCGCGGAAAGGCTCCATCGTAATGTTGATGCTGGCATCCATCATCCACAGCATCCCCGCCGCCACCCACAGCACCGGCGAGTTGGGCATGACCAGCAAGGCGAGCGACGCGAGGACCGCACCCGACAGGAAATACGGTCGACGACGCCCAAGCTGGTTCCACGTGTGGTCCGACAAATAGCCGATGATCGGCTGCACGATCAGGCCGGTCAGCGGCGCGGCGACCCACAGGATCGGGATTTCGTCGATCGATGCGCCGAGCGTCTGGAAGATGCGGCTGACGTTGGCGTTCTGCAGCGCGAAGCCGAACTGGATGCCGAGGAACCCGAAACACATGTTCCAGATCTGCCAGAACGACAGCGCGGGCTTTTCCTTCATTGTTGTAACCCCCCTTCCCGACGATTGTAGCAACCCGTTAATTTCACACGGGAGAGCTGCAAACGTATTCATGACCGGCGATACTATCGAATGACTACCATTGCCTGAGAACAAGGGGGTCAGTATGCGGATGCGAATGGCAGTCGCCCTGCTCGGGCTGATATGCGCGGCGAACGCCACGGCCGGTGCCATCGACCGGGTCGAACCGCCTTTCTGGTGGCAGGGCTTCCGGCACACGGAACTGCAGATCATGGTTCACGGCGACGGTATCGGGGCGTCCGCAGCATCGGTCGAGTACCCGGGCGTCACGCTCGAGCGCACGGTGCGCGTCGCCAGCAACAACTACCTGTTCCTGTATCTCGACATCGACGCGAGCGCAAAACCCGGCGCGTTCGACCTCATCTTCGACGACGGCAGGACACGCATGACAAGGGCCTACGAGCTGCGCGCCCGGGACCCGGGATCAGTCCATACGAGGGGCTTCTCCGCGGCCGACGCGATCTACCTGGTCACGCCGGACCGGTTCGCAAACGGCGATCCGTCCAACGACGCGGTCGCCGGCTACGGCGACGCACCGAGCCGCACGAAAGAGTTCGGCCGCCACGGCGGCGACCTCGCCGGTATCCGGCAGCATCTGGACTACATCGCCGACATGGGCTTCACGATGCTCTGGCTCAACCCGGTCCTCGAGAACGCGATGCCGGAGATGTCATACCACGGCTATGCGATCACCGATTTCTACAAGGTCGACCCGCGCTTCGGCAGCAATGAGCAATACAGGGAACTGTCCCGGGAGGCGGCGACGAAGGGTCTCGGCCTGATCCTGGACGTAGTGACGAACCATATCGGCAGCGGGCACTGGTGGATGCAGGATCTGCCGTCGCCGGACTGGCTCAACTTCCCGAACTCACACACCGTGACGACGCACGCGCGCACGGCCAACGAAGACCCGTACGCGTCCGAATTCGACAAACGGATCCTCGTCGATGGCTGGTTCGTCGATGCGATGCCCGACCTCAATCAGAAGAATCCCCTGCTCGCCGACTACCTGATCCAGAACACCATCTGGTGGATCGAGTACGCAAAGCTCAGCGGCATCCGTGTCGATACGATGCCGTACAACGACAAGGACTTCATGGCCACGTGGGCGCGGCGCATCCTCGATGAGTATCCGGACTTCAACATGACCGGCGAGGAGTGGAGCGGCAATCCCGCGATCGTATCGTACTGGCAGCGAGGCAAACACAATCGCGACGGCTACCGGTCAGCTATGCCGAGCATGCTGGACTTTCCACTGCAGATCGCCGTGAACGGCGCCCTGACTGCAGACGAACCGGACTCCGGCAGCGTGTGGACGGCGGCTTACGAGATGCTGGGCAACGACTTCCTGTACCCCGACCCCGGTAATCTCGTCATCTTCGGCGACAACCATGACATGAGCCGCATCTACACGCAGCTCGGCGAGGACTTCGATCTCTGGCGCATGGCGATGGCCTACTACCTCACGATGCGTGGTATCCCGACGATCTACTACGGCACCGAGGTGCTGATGGCGAATCCCGGCACGACGAGCCACGACGTAATCCGCTCCGAGTTCCCCGGTGGCTGGCCCGACAGCAAGTCCAACGCGTTCACGGGCAAAGGCCTCAGCTCGAAGCAGCGCGAGGCCTTTGGTTACCTCAAGCGCCTGCTCAATTGGCGCAAAGGCAAGGCCGTGATCCACGGCGGCCACCTGATGCAATACACGCCGGTCAGCGACGTGTATGCATACTTCCGCTACGATGACCGTGACATCGTCATGGTCGTGTTCAATCGCGGCGAGGAGCCCGCCTCGGTGGACACGTCGAGGTTCTCCGAACGGCTGGCCGGGCACCGGTTCGGCGAGGACGTGGTCTCCGGCAAGCGGTACGACGTCGGCTCGCAGATCGACCTCGCCCCGCGTTCCGTACTGGTGCTCGAGGTCGAATGATCCCCGGGCGAACTTTGGGAAGATTGCAGTGTTTTCCAGACTGACAATTGGCGTGACCGGTCTCGCAGTGATAGTCATCTCGGTGGCGTGGCCACAAGTCGTGCGACCGCCCGAAAACACCGTAATGAATGCCATTGGTGGGCCCCTGATGTACCTCGGTACATTAATCGGCGTGTATCTGTTGTTCTATTCTATGACTGGCGATTGGCTCCCCAAGCTCACCAGTCGCAAGAGAAAGAATAGATGACCGCTGATGGCCGTTCCGAGCCGCTCGCGACGAAGGTGAACGACCGGCTGCTTTCCGCAGTAATTAGCGTTCAGCTTCAGCAATTCCGCGGAAACTTTATTTTCGAATTGGTCAAAGATCCGCCACGTGGCGGATTTCCTGGAATCCACTCCAAGTGTCGCTCCTGGCAGCTCCCCAGAATCGTGACCGGCCGCTTTACTGCCGATTCGAGCCGCTCAAAGGGTTATATTGATCACTTTGGAAAGGGCTGCTTGTGACGCAACGCCGCCGCTCGCGATTACGCTAGAGATGACCGATGAACCCGGCTGACAAGACTGAGAAGGCCATCAGGTTTGGCTGCGGATTCGTTCTTGGCCTCGCTCTTTTCAGCTTGAGTTCCATCTGGTTTGTCTACGAGGATCGTGGGTTTTGCCTTGGCACAGTCCTTGTTGCCGCGGTTCTTTTTGGACTCGCCGCATTGAAGTACGGCGATGTGTTTTGGCGATGGTTTGCCCGGTGGTTCTCTCGGTTTTGCTAGTTTCCCTTGTGCTACCGCCGCACAACGACCGGCTGCTTCTGGCCGTTTGCAGCCATCCCCGAAGTGGTTGAACGAACGGCCGCTATCCGCAAGACCCGACGCCCAGTTCCCGCGTTTCCGCGGAAACATATTTTTCAAACTGGTCAACAACCCGCCACGTGGCGGATTTCCTCGAATCTACTTTAGGTTTCGCTGATAGGGACCTCCCGTGGGATCGCGGCCGGCCGGTATACTTCGGATAGCAGCCGGCGGCGGAGAGCGTCCTGGGGAGGCTGCTTGTGACCCAAAGGAGGCAGTCGCGCATATGGCGAACCCGCCTTCTGTGAATATCCCATTGCAGACGTGTGAGAAGCTTTCAGAATGCTCTTCAGACCACTCTTATTACTGCACTTGATCCTGATCATGAGTACCCCCAACTCCGCAGCTCGTTCTACTCCTTGGGTTATCCTAAAAGGTGAAGCGGATGGCCTTCCCATCATTATCAAGGTCATGGAGGATTTTCCGCCTGAAAATGTACGCGAGCGGTTTGGGTGGTTGGCCGTTATCTCTTGGAGATACGATGCCTCTGAAAACAATGGGATGCCTGTGCCAGCGGTGAATGATCAGATGATTCAACTGGAACATGCCATCGATACCATTCAGGAAAACGAGCTGTGTGTGCAGGTTTATAGCAAGACCGGCAATGGTCTGAAGGAACTTGTGTACTACATCGGTGACCGCGACGAGTTCATGCAGACCCTTAATGACGCACTGTCAGATCAGCCCAGATACCCACTCGAAATCGAGTTTTTCGAGGACCCTGAATGGGGTGATTTGATGACGGTTCAACGAGTCTATCTGCGAAAAGACTAGGCCTACGAACGGCTGGTTTTGGCCGGAAGTCGCCGGTCACTCGGAAATGGGTTCAGCGACTCGAATAGGCGAAAGCACACACTGCAAGCATTCGACAACGCAAGATGAAAACCAGCACAAAGCTCAATTTGTATGGGTCTATCGCTGCGAGTGTCGCGGCTCCCGCTATTATGCTCTACGAGTATTTGCCTGGTGCTAGTGTGTCCACCTCGCTATTTTTCGTTTCTCGTGCTATCGGAGCATGGCTGGTCATCGGAGCGCTGACGTTTGTGTTTAACTGGTTGTTCTTCGGTTCGCTGTTTTTGCTAGGCAGATGGATTTGGGACAGTTTCTACCGAACGCCGACTCGTTGACGGTATTTCTCAGCGTCCGCTTCTGGACGTTTGCAGCCGCCCCCGACGAAGTTAAGTGAACGGCCGTTTTCGGCAAGAGCAGACACTCAGCTCCCGCGTTTCCGCGCAAATTTTATTTTCGAATCGGTCAAAAATCCGCCACGTGGCGGATTTCCTGGAATCTACTTTAGGTTTCGCCGATAGGGGCCTCCCGCGGGATCGCGACCGGCCGGTATACTTCGGATAGCAGCCCGTGGCGGAGAGAGCCCTGGGGAGGCTGCTTGTGACCCATACCAGCCTGTCGTATTGCATGGCTCAAGCAATGGGGTTACACCTGCTTATTCGCATCCAATGGACATGGACTCAGCCACAAGATGGGGATCTCGCTCGAACTCAACGATACGAATATGACCGAGCTTTGGGATTTTGGGTGGTTTGACGTCTCTCGGTTTTTGTTTCGCAGCACCTCTCGTGATCGGCCGTCAGATGCAGAAGTACTGGCCCAACTTTTGAAGAATCCTCTTTATCAGCGCTCTTTTTGCTCGGGCGGTCCTTGGGGCGAGAAGACGGAAACGCATGGACCGTTCCGTGTAGAAAGGCTGTCTGTACCTAGCTTTCAGCAGGTTCCCAGTTCCGAAATCGCAGGCCGATTTCAGGCCGTCCTTGAGTCGAAAGATTTCAGCGAACCTCCCGACCCGGAGCAGCTAAAGCCAGTCAATAACTGGATTCAGAGGATGGTGTCCTTTTGTGCTACTGCCTATCTCATTGACCTGTCGATGTGCCGTGACGATCAGCTCGAATGGAGTTACGTATGGTCTGTATTTCGCGAAGTAATTTGTATCAACACGGATCAGCGCAAGATAGAAATCGCCGTGATAGGGTACGACTAGTCGATAGGTGAATAGCAATCCCGAGCGTCCGGTTCTGGTCGATTCCAGTCGCTCAGGTTGCTACTTTTTAACTCATTCGAGCGTCTGCTTCAGGTAAGAGCGGACATTCAGAAGTGCATCCCTCCAACTCAAGTCCGTCCTTCAGAGAGATGGCCGGTCCAGAATCTTCCGCTGGAACGCGTCCATCTACACTTTAGGGGACTTGCCACTTGCATTACCCAACTGCTTCGCTAGGCTCACAAGAACGGAAATTTCAGATGCATCAGCGTATTCCCGGTGATTACCGCCATGATCTACGTCTTCGAAGTGCACGTCCGGCCCGGCCACACCGCGGAAGCCTATGCCGACGCCTGGGTCCGCGCGAGCCGGGAGATCCAGCGCGCGCCCGGCGCGCGCGGTACGCGGCTGCACCGCAAGATCGGCAACCCCGACGTGCTGCTCGCGGTCGCGAGCTGGGCCTCGAAATCCGAACGGGACGCCATGGAGGCATCCCCTTCCGAGACGGCAAGGCATATCATTGCGGAACAGGCCGAGTTCGTCGACGTCCGCGTGATCGGCGAATTCGAGGATCCGGAATGGGTCGTGGAGCCCGGCGATGCGTGATACGGAAAACACTCTTTGGGCAATCGCGGCCGTCGTGGTGCTCGGCATCGCCGGCGTGCTCTGGTATCTCCGTGCATCCCGCGAAGAGGCGCCCGTGCCCGTCGAGACGCCGCCGCCCGCGGAACAGAGTGAGCCCGCGACGCCGCACTACCCCGTGCCGGAACCCGCCACAGACGAATCCGAGCCGCAAAATCTCGTGCCCTTGCCGCCGCTCGACGACAGCGACGCCTATTTCCGGATCGCGCTGGTCAACCTGTTCGGGGACCGTTTCGGCCAGATGCTGGTCGATTCGGACCTGATCGAGAAATCCGTCGCGGCACTGGACAACCTGACGCATGAGCGGATCGCGGAACGCATCCGCCCGCTCGGCCATCTGCCGGGCAGCTTCATTGTCGAGGCGGGCGAAGACGAGGACACCTACGTCCTGAGCCCGGAGAACTATTCACGCTACGATGCGCTCGTCGCCATGCTGGCGAGCGCCGACATGGACAGCGTCATCCAGACTTACCGGCGTTACTATCCCCTGCTGCAGCAGGCCTACGTGAATCTGGGCTACCCGGACGGTTACCTCAATGACCGGGTGGTCGCCGTGATCGACCAACTCCTCGAGACGCCGGAACCGAAGGAGCCCATCCGGCTGGTACGCCCGAACGTCCTCTACCAGTTCGAGGATCCTGATCTCGAAGCCTTGTCGAGCGGCAGCAAGCTCCTGTTGCGCATGGGCCCGAACAACGCAGCTCGGGTCAAACAGGCGCTGCGCGAACTCCGCAACCGGCTGACGACCTCAGTCGGCAATTAGCCGCCGCGCGACGTCGAGCGCCTCTGCCGAAGCCGCCGGCACGTCGACGCCGACGCCGACGCCCTCGATGCGGCCGTGTGCCAGCGATCGGTAGTCGGCGACCGGCAGGCTGACGATGAATCCGTCGGCGACGTCGAACATGCTCTGCGACAACATCTGCCCCGCCGATCGCTCGCCGACCAGCAGCGCCTTGCCCGAGGACTTGAGCGCGTCCGCCGCGAGTTCGGTGGCCGATGCGGACTTCGAGTCGACCAGGACGTACACGGGCCCGTCGAAGTTGGGCTCGGCCGGTGTGAGCCGGATGCGCAGGATGCCGAGCGCCTGCACGCTGTTCCAGAACGAGACGATCGACCAGCCCGACCAGGGTGGCGCCGCCAGGACCTCGGCCTGCGTAGGCACGCGATCGTGTTCGCGGTTCCAGACCTGCGACAGGAAGTAGCCGGCATCGAGCGGTTCGTCGATGACGTGTTCGACCAGCGGTTTCACCGCGAACGCGCCGCCGCCGTTACCGCGCAGATCGATGATGAGTGCGGCCGGCTCCTGTTCCGCGATGCGCTCGTATGCGGCCTCGACCTGTTCGATCGTGTCGGCGCCCATCATGGTCCTGACCGTCAGGATCGCTGTGCTGCCTTCGAATTCGACCGTCGCCGCCTCGAAGCCGACCCGGTAATCGTCGAAGTAGGCGAATAACTCCTCGGCATTCCGCTGCGAGCGCTTGAGCTCGAAGTGAGAAAACGGATCGTCGGTCCAGGCCCACCGGAACCCGAGCAGCAGATCGAGATCGTCGTTCGCCGCGTCCGCAATCTGCCCCAGCGTCTTGCGGAATCGGATATAGGCCGGTTGCTCGAGATCGCCCGGCGAGAACAGCTTCGCCGCCACGACTCGGTCGAATGCCGCCAGGATCGCCGGATAATCGCGAATTCGTTCCGGCGACTGTGTCCGCACGCCCGTAAATGTGCCGGCGAACGTACCACCGTCTACCTTGCCGTGGAGCCTGTCGCCATCGAACGCGAAATGCAGGCGGCCTGCGTGCCACGGAGCGGTAAAGCTGCCGTCGAATTCGCCCTTTCCGTCCGCGGACGCCTCGAAAGCCATCAGGCCGCCGTGCAACTCGTGGTCACCGGGCAGCCCGCGCAACAGGTCCACCGCGCCGCTGAGGCTTTTACCCTGCAGGTGCTCTCCGTCGCGCAGGATCTCCACGTTGGCCTCCACGGGACCGAGCGAGCGGGTCTCGAATGTGACGCGCCACGTGTCGTGCGGGGTATCCGCCGCCGCGCTCCCGGCGGCCAGCAACAACAGGCCCGCCATGGCGAGCCAACGAACGATCAATTGCATTGAGCCGTCCCTCCTTTCGGGAACAGATGCCTGGCAGGGAGTAACGGATGCGAGCGGCTTCAGCCGGTCCCGCAATACATGCGGAGGAACTCGTCGTGGCCCGGCATCTTCTCCAGCGGCTGCTGCTTCGTCAGCCGCGTCTTCTCGAGCTTGTCCAGGAGTTCCGCATCGCTCAGCCGGTCGGCGAGTGGATGGTAGTCCCGCGGCACGATGCCCTGGCCGAGCATCACCTGCAACCAGGACGAGTCGAGGAAGATGTCCAGGTCGTCGTGGACGAGCGTGCCGTTCGCGCCGAACAGTTCGGTCTTGCGGTGCAGGCGATCGGGGACGTCCATGGCGGCACAGTCCTGCCAGAACCGGCTGTCGCCGCGATCGTTGAGCCAGTAATGCATGATGATAAAGTCGCGGATCTGCTCGTACTCGGTCTGCGACTGCCTGTTGTACTCGGCGATCAGTTCGTCCGTCACACCGGCGTGCGGGAACAGGTGGATCAGGCGTACGGCGGCCGACTGGATCAGATAGATGCTGGTCGATTCCAGCGGCTCCAGGAATCCGCTCGACAGTCCGACGGCGACGACGTTCCGGTTCCATTGCCTGGTCGCGCGTCCGGTGCGGAACGGGATGATCTTCGGTTCGCCGATCGGCTTCGATTCCAGGTTGTTCAGGAGGATATCGGCCGCTTCGTCGTCGCTGTAATGGCTGCTGCTGTATACCAGGCCGTTGCCGTTGCGGTGTTGCAGCGGGATGCGCCATTGCCATCCGGCCGAATGCGCGATCGAACGGGTAAAGAGCAGGGTCCTTTCGAACCGCTCCGAGGGGACCGCCATGGCGCGATCGCAGGGCAGCCAGTGGCTCCAGTCCTCGTAGCCGGTATTCAGCGTCTTCTGGATCAGCAGGCCGCGGCCACCGGAACAGTCGACGAAGAACTCGCCGGCGACTTGCTTGCCGTCTTTCAGATGCAGCGTCGTGACGTGGCCGTTTTCCGGATCGACGTCGACATGTTCGACGAGCCCTTCGGTGCGCGTCACGCCGAGCTTCTCGCAGTAGCGGCGGAGATACTGGCCGTACAGCGACGCGTCGAAATGGTAGGCGTACTGCAGCTCCCAGACGGGGTCGTTCACCTGCAATTTGGCGAACTTGTCGCCCACGGCGCAAAGGTAGTTGAGGTCGTGGTCCCAGAGGCTCGTCGCGTGTCCCGACATACGCGCGCGTACCCAGAAGTGATGAAAGGGACAGAATGCCTGTACGCGGCCCGGCGCCCCGAACGTGTGGTAGTACTGCTCGCCCTGCGCGCGCCAGTTCTCGAACCGGATCGCCAGCTTGATCGTAGACTTCGTCTCGCGCAGGAATTCCGCTTCGTCCAGGCCGAGTACGTTGTTGACGTGTTGTATCGGCGGGATGGTCGCCTCGCCGACGCCGACGGTGCCGATCTCCCTGGACTCGACGAGCTCGATATCGAGCCGGTCGCCGAGCACGCGCTTCAGGAGCGCCGCCGACATCCAGCCGGCCGTGCCGCCACCGACGATCACCAGTTTCCGGATCGGGGCATTCATCGAACGGATGATATCAGCCGGCGTAACCCGTCAAGAAAAACCCTGCCGGTCGGGGGAAAACCGGCAGGGTCGCAGCCAGGAACCGCAAAGAGACTATTTAAACCTGTAGTTGACGTTCAGCAGGTAGTTGGAACCGAAGGTCTGCCACTTCGTGACCTGGCGCGGATCGGCATCGGTATGCAGCGTGTCCTCGTTGGTCAGGTTCTGGCCCTGAAGCGAGATGTACAGACCGTCCAGCTTGTCGAAACCGCCGAGACCGAAGTCGTAGCCGATCTGCGCATCGAACAGCTCAGCCCCCTGGTCGGTCGTCGGCGTCAGCGCCAGACTCAGCCCCGGTTCCTCCGTCGCGAAACGGCTGCGCTTGGTCCACGAGACGCGCGCCTGGAAGCCGCCTTTCTCGAAATACAGCGTCGACTGATAGCTCTCCTTGGACAATCCCGGTACCGGCACACCGCCTTCGAGCGAGCCGTCGTACAGGGCGGCCGAGGCGATCAGCCCGATGCCGTCGAGTTTCTCGGAGAAGATGTGGAACGGGATGTTGCCCTGGATGTCGTAACCCCCGACCCACCCCTTGAGCCCGTCGGCCTTCGCGGTGACGATGCCCTCGAACGTCGCGGGCGTCACGATCGCCCCCGTATTGGGATCCGTCGACTGGTGGTAGCCGGGGATGTAGAACTGCGAGAAGTCGGCGATGAACGAACCGTCGGCGTGCCAGTTCACGAGATCCTTGTAGAAGGCTCCCAGGGACACGAATCCGTCGTCCGCAAAGTACCAGTCGTAGGCGAGGTCGAACTGGTTCGCCTCCAGCGGCCTGAGCCTGGCGTTGCCTGCACTGGCGCTCCACGGCCCCCCCGCGGGATCGGGATTCGACACGTTGCCGAAGTTGAAGTTGAAGTTCACCTGGTTGTTTGGCTTCATGTAGTCCATGCGCGGGCGGGTAAGCACTTTCGCCACCGCAAAGCGAACCATCTGGGTGTCGGTGACTTCGAAGTTGAGGTTTAGGCTCGGCAACACGTTTGTGTAACTGTCACCGTCCTTGATCGGTTCGTTGGACACGAAACCCGTATCGTCGATATAGGCGTTGTATCCGTAACCCGTCTGATCGGCATTGACGATCTGTACGCCGATGTTACCGCGGACGGGGATCCGGCCCATGTCAGTGTCGAAGTCGAACTTCACGAAAGCTGTCGTCAGCGTCTCGTCGATCTCGTAGGTGTCGCCCAGACGGTCCGGCTGCAATATCGCCGCATCGCTCGCCGTGTAATAGCCGTCGTAGTACATCTTCAGGCCGTCATACGCGACGATATTGCCGAGTCCGATGAAGTTCACGTTCGTGGTCCCGAGGCGATACTCCTCGGGTATCGGCCCGTCGTTAGGCCAGGTCGGTGCCGTCAGATAGTAGCCGTTGTTGACCTTGGACTTGCTGCGATCCGAGTAGTAGAGGCCGAACTGCACGTCGTTGAACATACTCCATTCGAGCGGATGTTCGGCCTGCAGCTTGAGCGTGGTCAGCTTCTCGTCGAAGACCGGCTCGTTGACGAAGCCGTCCTGGGCCTCGAACGGGCCGATCGTCGAGCCGTCGGCGGCGGTGGTCGAGGCGAATTGCGGCAGGTTCTGCATGCCGCCGCCCCAGCCCTGCGGACCCGCGAGCTTCACGATGTTGTAATCGCTCAGGTCGGGCTGCGACAGTGTCGGGTGAGGGCCGTAGACGGCACCGTCCGGTGTCATCACCCAGGACCTCGGCGTCGGGGGAGCGGTGGTCGAGAGGCCTGCGCGCCCGACGCCCGAGTAGCTCTCGATGTTCGTGACGGTTTTGTCGGACTTGCTGTGCGCCGCATCCAGGGTCAGCGTCCAGTCGTTGGCGACGTCCCAATCGACGTTGAGGCCGAAGGTCTTCAGCTTGCCGTCCTTGCGCTCGCCGTCGTTACGGACGACCGACAGGAAGCCCTGGTAATAGCCCGATGTGACGAGGCCGTCTTCGAGGCCGGTGACGGTGTAGGCAGTGCCACCCCACTCGGGGCCGCCTTCCTCGATACCCCGGAAGGCCTTCTCCTCCTTGAAGTCGATGTACAGGGCGTCCAGCGTGACGGTGACGTCATCGCTCGGCGCATACTGGAATACGCTCGACACGGTGTCGCGATTGAGCACGGCCGAGCGTACGAAGGAATCCTGACCGCCAAGGACCTTCTCGCCGCCGACCAACGTAATGCCCGGCCCGGCCGTCGCGTTTGCCAGATTGACGTCCGCGTAACCCCAGCCCCGGAACTGCTCTTCCTGGCTCGGCGACTCGGTCGTCGCGACAGCGATTGCGAAACCGATCGTGTCATCCGCGAATACATCGGAATAGCTCAGGGCGGCCCGGTAACCGTTGTCCTTGTAGTCCGGGTTGGCCGATTTCAGATCGTTCTGCTCGTAGTTCGCGTTGACGACGAGATAGGGATCCGAGTCCAGCGGACGCACGGTGCGCAAGTCGACGATGCCTGCGATGCCCTGATGCACCAACGATGCGTCCGGCGTCTTGTATACGACTACGCCGCTGATGATCTCGGAGGGATACAGATCGTACTCGACACCGCGGTTGTCGCCGATACCGAGCAGTTCACGGCCGTTCATCGTGACGGCGGTGTAATCCTCCTTGAAGCCGCGCACGGAGATGCCGCTGGTGCGGCCGTTGACCCGTTCACCGGCCAGACCGGGGAGACGTGCCAGGGACTCCGCGATACTCGAGTCCGGCAGCTTGCCGATGTCTTCGGCCGAGATGGCTTCGACGATGCTCGTCGATTCGCGTTTGGTGGCGATCGAGTCGACAAGGCTCCGGCGGAATTTGCCGTACGTCACGATCTCTTCGATCTCGTTGTTAGCGGAATCGTTGTCCTGCGCATACGCGGCGGCAGGCATGAAAACCGCGCCTGGCAAGGCGGCGGCAACGGCCAGCGACAGCGCGGTGCGGCGGATGTTCGTCGTTAATCCGGTCTCCACAGAGACGCGACGCGCAGACTTGCGCTTCCTCGGTACCATCGGTGAATCCCCCTATGCGTTTTCTAATACTTCTGCCGCATGTTAGGGAGGGGTGAATCCGGGAGCAACGCAATGCAAACGTATTCATTATTTGAATACGTTTACATGTCGATACGCTGTACGCAAACAGGATATCGTTCCGCCCGAAACGGACTGCTGCCGCGAACTATGGATCGAGAGTTTAAGGGGGACACATTGCCACCCGGGCGCCAGGCCGGCGTGTGCCTGCACATCACGTCGCTGCCGGGTCCGCACGGCATCGGCGAGATCGGTGCGTCAGCGCGCCGGTTCGTGGATGCGATGTGTGACATGCAACTCGGCGTCTGGCAATTTCTTCCGCTTGGGCCGACGGCCTACGGCGACTCGCCGTATCAACCGCTGTCCACGTTCGCCGGCAACGAACTCCTGATCGATACGGGCAGCCTGATCGGACACGGGTTTCTGGCGCACGACGAAGTGCGGAAACTCGAAGACCTTCCGGCGAAAAGCGTCGACTACGGCGCCCTGATCCCGTTGAAGACGGCGTTGCTCGGCATGGCAGCTCGCCGCTTCCGTGACAAGGCCTCGAGCGCCATGAAAAGCGAATACGATGCGTTCATCGACCGCCACGATGCGCACTGGCTGCACGATTATGCGTTGTACAGGATCCTGAAAACGCAGCACGGGGAAAAGCCGTGGACCGAATGGGATACGCACTACGTGCATCGCGACTCAGCGCACATGCGCAGGCTCGAAGCCGCGGCCGGCGAACAACTGGAAGCGATCAAGATCGTCCAGTTCCTGTTCCACGCACAGTGGCGCGAGTTCAAGGACTACGCGAACGCGGCGGGCGTTCGACTGTTCGGCGATATGCCGATCTACATCGCGTTCGACAGTGCCGACGCCTGGGCCAATCCCGGGATCCTGCAGATCGACCGCGACGGCCGGCCAAGCCACGTCGCGGGCGTACCGCCCGATTACTTCAGCAAGGACGGCCAGCTCTGGGGCAACCCCCTGTATGCGTGGGAGGTGCACGCCGAGAACGGCTATCGCTGGTGGATCGAACGCCTGCGGGCCTCCGCCGAGCTCGCGGACATCGTCCGCATCGATCACTTCCGGGGCTTCGAGGGGTACTGGTCGGTTCCCGCATCTTCGTCCACGGCGCGCGTTGGCCGCTGGGTACCGGGGCCGGGCGACGCGATCTTCGATGCGATGGAGGACGCACTCGGCCAGCTACCGATCGTCGCCGAAGACCTCGGTGTCATCACCCCGGAGGTCATCGGATTACGCGAGCGCCATCAGCTGCCTGGCATGGTGGTCCTCCAGTTCGATGCCGCGGAGGAAGATTTCGATCTCGACGACATCGAAGTCAACTGCGTCTGCTACACCGGCACACACGACAACGACACAACCGTCGGCTGGTTCAAGGGCAGTCCGGACGACCTCCGCACACCCAGAGAGGTCGAGAGGACCCGGAAGGTCGTGCTCGCGGCGACCGGCGGCACGCCCGAGACGATCCATATCGACATGATCCGGCTGGCATTCGCGTCACCCGCGCGGCTCGCGGTCGCACCGATGCAGGACTACCTCGGACTCGGCTCCGAAGCCCGTATCAATACGCCGGGGACTTCCCGCGGCAACTGGCGCTGGCGGCTCACGGCCGACCGGCTAACGGACGATTTCTGCGCCGGCATCGCCGATCTCGTGCACGAAGGCGGGCGTGAGCTTGATCCGACGCCCGTCGCGCTGACGCCTACCGCATAGCGGCCTGGCGCCGCCGACTTTGCCGATCTCGCCCCAATCTGGCGCAAGTCTGGCAGATTGGTACCTATCTCGTAGTTGTCCGTGGCCGCGTTGCAGGCCCAGAGGCCGCGAGGCAAGGCGCGAGGAGCGAAGTTTGGTCGCTCCAAATGAGCGACGAGCAACGCCGCATCGCGGCCTCTGGGCCTACAACCCTTCGGGACGATTGCCATATTGCCGCAAACTCGTCGTTGCCGCTCGCTTGTGTAGAATGACTACACGGCGCTCACGGCGCCTTGATTTGCGGCAATATGGCAATCGTCGCAGTCACGGACAACTACGAGATAGGTTCCAAGGGTAATGGCCGCGCAGAAGCCCATCGAAGAAGCCCGTTTTATCAGCCGCCTGACGCGCGAGACCCTCGCGCTGATCCTCGCAGGCGGA
>Ga0210086_1000651_pt1 | contig 19382 bp, 15 predicted proteins | sample China_Galinas_PW_3_FD_184867 | JGI IMG/M metagenome (GOLD analysis project Ga0210086, IMG submission 184867) | Wetland microbial communities from San Francisco Bay, California, USA, that impact long-term carbon sequestration - China_Galinas_PWB_D2... | ecosystem: Environmental > Aquatic > Marine...
AAGATAGGCTTGCAGCTACCCGAACTGCTGACCAAAATTTACCACCACTTACTATCAAGGCTGAGGTATTACAATAATGTTTGCAATTAATCAACTATACAAGAAAATAATTCATCTATTTGTTATATCAAGTTTGTTCTTTGGGCAAATTTCACCTATGGGTAAAACTTCGGCTGAAGATCGAGAAGATCAGGCGGAAAGTACGCAAAATATACCATTACCATTATCATTGTTTGAGCGACGTGTTGTACCGTTGGCCTCTACATCTGCACATACATTACCTTTGTTGTTCGATCAACCCCAAGGGATGTTTATTATCGATTATCAATTAGATAATAATCCGGTTGCACAGTTGATTCAGACCGGTGATATGTTGCATTTTGAAAGTAAAGATCCTCAGCAATATGATTTTTTATTAAGTAGCCCACTAAAGACCGGGTTATTTAAAATTGCTACGCCGGGGAGTTTTTCTTTTCAAAAACCGGTGGCAGTTAAAACGGCTGATTTTACTTGTAAATCTATAGAATTTCTTGATGCGTTTTCAAGTGATGAAGGTCTGCGCTTGCAGGTAGATTATTGTGATAACAATAGTGCAGTGACCTGCACAGATATGCTTTTTAAGGGTAATCAATTTAATGCCATGTCAGGCAGCTCCTTAACGATACATGGCGATACTGCTCTATTATCTACACAAGGACTTTTTAATGATGGTACGATTTCTTGTGCACATAATGCAGTGATTTATACACCTTCATTTGAAAATTGGGGTACTTTGCGTGCAGGTAATTTAAACTTTACCGGAGAAAAAGTTCTTAATGAAGGTTCTATTACGATTGATGATTCTTTTATAGGGCAGTGTAAGGATATTGATCATCGTGGCAAGCTTCAGGTTGCTAAAGATTGTTTGTTTGAAAAAGTTGATAATTTAACAACAACGCGGTCATCTCTGTGGCATGTAGGCGGTAATTGGAAAGCGCTTGTCACCAAATTATATCTAGATGGTAATGTTAACGTAGGTAACTTAGCGCTCCTTAATATAGATTCTCATGCTACCTTGAATGGGCTATTTCGTGCACCGTTTATCCATATTGATAGTAAAGATCTCATTACCTGTAATTTTACCACACGACTTTTTGCTGATTATTATATTGGACTCAAAGCAAAAGGTTGGATCCAATATGAAGGAAACATTCTTGAAAGATTTTTGCGTGAAAATGCACAATCAAATGCCATACAAAAAAACAATCCACTTCTAAAGGCGCTGCCACGAGGCGTATTTTTACATTCAGAACAAAGTGGTATTAAAAAGTCAGGCAGTATTGTAGCAAAGAATGGCACCGTATCGTTGGATGCAAAAAAAGGTCTTACCCATACGGGATTAACTGAGGCCGGATTTGATGCAGATGCATTGCTTGTGATGAAAGCGGCATCTATAGATACAGAAAAAGAATCTACCTTAAAAGCGCTGAATGCACGTCTTAATGCGCAAAATTCTATTACACAACAAGGTGATGCTCGCATTAACAATGAACTTGTTATAGCAGCGCCGGATATAACGCAACATGGTTCTTTGCAAGCCGGTACGTTACGTGCTCAAGGAGACACGATTTCGGCAAGCGCATCATCACACATTAATGTTAAGAATGCAAAACTTGAAGCACAAGAAAGAATAACGAATGCCGGAACGGTAAAAGCCTCAGAATATCTTGACATGAATGCCAAAGATATAGCTTTGGAAAAAGATTCTCATGTTGTTTCAGGTAATGCAAAGCTTGAAGCACAAGCAAGCATAACAAACGCCGGAACGGTAAAAGCCTCAGAACTCCTTGTTATGGATGCACAAAACATAGCATTAAGTAGCGATTCTCATATTGCTGCCGGCAATGCACGCCTCAAGGCAGGAGAAACATTAAATAACCGAGGTATTGTGGATGCATCAGCATTATTACTGCATGCTAAATATGTAGAAAATGCCCACAAAATAACAGCGCAAGATGCGCATATTAAAGCGGATCGTTATTGGTGGAATAAATGGGGTGCCACGGTAACCGTTCAGAATGCGCTTACCATAGATGCGCTTGCTTCTATAAATACATTTGGCTGGTTACAAGCTAATGACCTTACTATTAATGCCGGTGTCGATCTTAATTTATTGGGCTTGTATCAAGCAAAACGTACCAACATTAATGCATTAATTGCTCTTAATGCAGGATTATTAGCTCCCAAAATTGATTCGTATCGAGATGTTTTTAATACAGATAATGCATGGCGCGTTGGAGAAGGCTTACTTACGACATTTGTTCCACAAGCCGGCTTAGCTTTAGGAGTATGCAGAAACGTCAAAGATTTATACAACCAAGAAGGCATATATCGAGATGTTCCGGAGCTTTATCATCGGGCAAGAACATTGTATGCACAGGAAGATGCAGGAGCAAGTGATTGGATTTCTGTAATATGTGGTGCAAAAAAAGTAGCTACGTCTGCGGCACAAACAGCAAAAATAACTTACGATGTCGGCAAGATGGCCTATCAAGCGGGCAAGGCAGGGTATGCTTGGTATAATGGAGAAAATGCAGATACAGGTTCTTTAGTGCCTGAAAAAGAAGGAGAGGAATCAAAACAAACATCAGATAATGCTGAAAAAGAAATTAGTACTGAACAAACAAATGATACCAAACAGTCTTTGTCTGATTTAGCTTGGGAAAAAGTCTATGCTGCCGGAGATGCGGTTCGGGATCCTAAAACGTGGGAACATGCAGGCTGGCAAACTGCATCAATGGTAGCATCGGTATGTGGGCCGCAAATCAACAGAGATACTTTAGTTGATTTTAATGGTGGCATAATATTGGGAGTAAATGGACATTCATGTAGTATATGGAACGTAAATGGTGGGGTTTCAGCTTATGCTCATAGGAATACAGTTGATACATATTATGGTACTAATTTTGGTGCAATGGTTGCTGGCTCCCTTAATATTCATGCAGCTAAAAACTATACCAGTACCGGTGCAATTAATGGAATAACTGCCCATATAACTGCAGAGAATTTAAATGTTGACGGCAAAGTGTATGTAACTAATGAGGTTGCTCTTGAAGCTAAAAATAAGGCGTCGGTAGGTGCAGATATTAATGCCCATGATGTAAATATTCAAGCACAAGAAGCTGTTTTAAAAAGCGGAGGTCATGTTGCTGCACGAGGAGGCGCAACTAATATTATTGCTGATAACATTACCAATCAAGCGGTGCTTAGTGGTAAACGGGTACAAGTCTTAGGCAAAGTTGTTGAATTACAAAATGGTAGTGACATTCGCGCGCAAGGAGGTGATGATACTGTTATCATTAAAGCTGATGAATCGCTCAAATTAGGTGCAGGATCTGCAATGGCAGCTAGCGATATCTCTATCGAAACAGCATCCTTGCAGGGTGATGCAGGAAATACAATAACATCAACTAATCATACATATGTAAAGACAAAATCTTTAAATAACCAAGGATCTATTAACGGAAATTTAGTTGCAGATTTTACCGGGGATGAGAGTCAACTCAAAAGTATTGGGCATGTTGACCGCATGCAATACCGTGGCACATTAGCAAATGATTTGGCAGATAGACTGGTAGAAGGTAATGGAGATTTATTGCGTGTGAGCGATATCGGTGATGTAACCGTACTTGCAGGTAATCAAGATGTACATCTTAAAGATGAGCATGATGTAGCTCATTCATATCGTGTTGTGAGCGATGGCAATATATCTGCTGATAAAGCATTGTCATCCGGTGGTTCCATCGGCCTGCATGCCGGCAAAAATGTTACTCATAAAAATATGGATGCATCTGATTCAGTTGATATGTCTGCGGGCGAAAATATTATTGCGCAGTCAACAGTATCTCGTACGGTTAACGGCAATAACTATCAAGATAATCTTGAGCGTGTTACCGTGCGGGCAGACAATGCGGTGAATATGCGTGCGGATTGTAATATTGTGCATGAAGCGGCAACGGTGCAATCCGGCAAAGGCGGCACACATATGCGGGCCGGTGAAAAAATTGTAGCCGGTGCAAAAACAGTTCAAAAACATACGCAGTCGCGTACGCGCAACAAGAAAAAAGGCGTTACACGATCTCATAAAGATACTGTTACAAAAACTGAGGTTTCTGAGTACACATCTACCGGTGATATAACTATGCATGCGGGCGATACCTGCGATTTGCATGCTACAACCATTAGTGCACCGGGAGTAAAATCCGTTTATGGTAAAAATGGGGTAAACGGGCAAGCCGTATATGAAGTCCATGAACACACGTCAGATTACAAGAAAGATGGTGGATGGCTTGGTACTTCAAAAACAGAAGATAAAAAACCCGGGTCTAAAACAGCAAAAGTTGTAGATTTCAAAGGTGGTTCAGCACCGGAGATTTCTTCTGATGTTAAGATTGATATGCCATTTACGAGTGATTCAAAAAAAATAGTTTTCAATGCACCGGAATTAAATATTCGTGTGGCAGAGAGTCAAAAAGAATTTGTTTCTAATAGTTCGACTGAGAATCTCGTATGGTGGTCTAAAGGTGCTAAAAAAACAAAGGATGTTACTTATTCTCCAACGTTTAAGGGTACGATCGAAACTAATGCAAAAAAAGTATCGATAGACTCGGTTGAAGATGGTGCGCCTTGGTCAGTCAAAACAACTGATGGCAATGCAACATTCAGTTACAATATGCTTAAAGAGATTCATGAGCACCAAAAAATTTCTGCTCAAGGCCCAACAAAAGCAGCAAGTATTATTATCGCTATGGCGGTTACTATGGCTACCGCAGGTTATGCTACTACTCTTGGAGCAAGCCTTGCAGCAACTCTTGGTATTCAGTCTGCAACGGCAACAGCAATGGTAACCAATATGACTGCGGCAACACTTACATCATTGTGTGTGCAATCAACAGATGCATTTGTAAGAAATAAAGGTGATATTTTTGCAACTGGACGCGAAATTGCAAGCACTCAAACAATAAAGAATTTAGTTATTACTGCGGTTAGTGCCGGTGCAATGGCTGGTGTAGAAGGAGTTATATTTAATGGGTTGCCGGCAGTTTCTCAAGCAAATAATTTGAGCGAACTCGCTGCATTTACCATACCACGTGAGTCGGCAAATGCCACGATTAGAACGATTGCCGGCATAGCCGGAGGGCAAAAAATTGAAGATGCCGTGCCTGATAACGTACGGAGTTTTGCAGCAAACACAATTGGCAAAGCCGGTGCAAGTCAGATTGGTAATGCATACCATAAAGGTTACATCGATCCGGTTATCCATAAGGGATTACATGCCGGGGTTGGTGCAGTTTCCGGAGCTATTGCCGGCGGTGGCCGCGGTGCAATTGCCGGTGCAATGGGAGCTGTTGTTGCAGAAACGGTGGCAGATACATTTGCAGCAAAAAAACCTTCACTTGAAAGAATGCTTAAACTTGAGCAAGCTGCAGGGCACAAATTTACGCAAGAAGAATTTGTGTACCATTGGAATAATCAAGCGCAAGCATATATGCAACGTGCAGCAACTCATGCAGATATTGCAAAGTTAACTGCAGCAAGTATAGCGATGCTTGCACGGCAAGATGTTGATATTGCAAGTAATACGGGTGCAACAGCAATCGACAATAACTTTTTTGGTTTAGGTTTAATTGGATTAGGTATTGTTGCCGGTAGTGCTGCCTACTCTGCATATAATATATATGACGCATATTGCGAAGGTGGAACAGATGCTGCGATACAGCAACTTGGTATAGAGATTTTCCATGAAGGTGTAGCATTAGCAACAGGTGCAGTTGTTGGCAAAGTTGCCTATAGATTTGGTACTAAAATTTATCCAACGGTCAAGGGTGCAATAAATGCTGCATTCGAAGCAAAACCGGGTCTTAAGATTGCGCTTGGTAAATTTGGCAACAAATTAATGCACGGTGCAGAAAAATTTGGCAACACCGTAGTTGGCAAACATCTGCAACAAGCGGATCGATGGGCACTTGAGTTGCCGGGTAAATTGGGCCAGAAACTTGACAATAGTATAAATGGGCTTAGCGAAGGGCTTGCATCGGTACATGTACCGGGCAGCGTAGCAGCAAAGATGGAAGCTCAAGCAGCGCACGGGTTAATGCCTGCAACACAAGCGGGAAGGCGAGCAGTAAGGTCCGGCCGTGGGTATTTAAAAGCTTATAAGCCGGGTAAAATTACACCTCCAACTACCACGTTGAATAGATCGGGTGTCGGCAAGCATAGTAAGTTAATAGATTCACCCAAAGTGACCACTGTAGAAGACTTAGTTAAAGCTGGTAGGCCTGGAAGAGAAACGGGTGGGGTATCCACACAATATGAATTTAAAGGTGGATTTAAAAAAGCTTCGGAGCATTTTGATTTACTGAAGCCTAAAAATGTTCGTGATATTTCTAACAATGGAATACAGAAAAAGATGGGTTATTTGAATGATGGAAGAAAGGTAATTTTGAGAGAAAAAAACAGTAAAGGATTACAGTATAATGAAATTCCTACATTGGAAATACAGATAGATGGTAATCCTCAAAAAACTAAATTTCGTTATTTCGATCAATAAAAAGGGATTAATATGAAAAAATGGAGAATATGGAAACCGGATATAGAGATTCCTAAATTTATATATTCTAAAAGTTGTTATATTACTGAAAAAGGGCTAATTCTTGGGTTTGAGGATGAAAATTATAAAAAAATAACTATTAGCTTTTTAGATGGATATTTATCAAATAGAGAAACAGATGAAGGCTGTTTTGATAAAACTTGGAGTAATATATATTCATATTTTGATGAGAAAAAATCTGAAATGTCCAATTTTTTAAAAGTTGATAATTCAGAGTACCTACGTTGGTTTAAAAAACAAGGCTTTGATGAATATGAAGATAAAATAATAGAGCATTATATTATTATTGCATATGATGTAATATCTGAGGTATTGGCAACTGCAGAGCCCAAAATTGAGGTTTCAGAATAAAGATGAATACTAATCTTGGAACATGGAAAAAGTGGACTCCAAAAGGTAATGTTTTCCCAAAGTTTGATATTGAATTTATTGATAATAATACCAAAGGTATTTTTATTAAGTTAAAAAACAACTATGAATATTCACAAAGTATGATAGTCACCTTTTGTGTAATGTGGTTTTCTTATAAAGTTATTAAAACAAAAGATTATTGTAGAACAATTGAGATATTAAAAAAACAAAAAGGACCAGATTTTGTTGATTCATGGTCTTTGTTTGAAGTAGAAGATTCAGATTATTTGAGGTGGGTACAAGAAGAGAGTCATGGTGTATATGAAGATTATGATGGCCCTAAAATAAAACATTATGTTTTTATGGGAACAAATATCATTTTTGAGATACTTATGTATGAGTCGGATGAACTCAAAATTATAAACAAAGAAGACGAACTTCTATCCAGGGTGCAGTAAATGCTGCATTCGAAGCAAAACTGGGTCTTATAAATAAAGTAAAAAATATGATTACATTGCAAATAGATGAAGCACAAAAAATATTAATCAGTTAGAGATAATTTAGGAGTTAGAACAGAGGCTGCTAAAAGAAGGAAACTATGTGGATCCTTATATTTGAGCAAATTATATATTTAATACTTATATCTCTTCTATCTATTTTAATAATAAGCTTTTTTAGTTTGCCAGAAGATTATTATGAAAAAAAGAAAAAAAATGACCAAGAAGCAGTAGAAATTAAACTTGTAGAAACCGGTCTCTCTGTTGATATTGAAGAACTAAAAAAAATTATCATTGATGAATGGCAATCAGGAAACCTATATAAATTTTATTATGATCAAGGTGTGCGTGGAAATGATTTATATTGGTATATATTAGATGATCTATCTGATTACGCAGATAATCTTTTTGATGAAATTGAAACTGGTGCACAAAAATCTTTAGGTTGTTCCGGTGTACCATTAGATTTATATGAAACATATCCAAAATCAGATGTGCGTTCGATTGGATTTAGTGTTTTGAACTTTCTAGAATTTGCTTGGACAAAATCTCCAGAAGAAATAAGTGCTGAAGATATTCCGGTTATTCTTGCATTTCTTGATACGCCAGTAGCTAAATCGTTAGAAGCTTGGGATAAGTGGGATAAATATTGGGGTACTCAAAAAACAACAGAATGGATTGAATTGGGTACAGCCATTAAAGGGGATATTAGAGAAGCAGAACAGGTATTAGATGAAGTAAGACAAGAATTTGAAAGCAGGAAACTTTTAAATGAGATAATTTTGCCAACAAAAGAGGGTGGGCAAAGAAAAGTCTATAAATATGAAGATGGTAGTTTTGTTCAATTAAAAACAAATAGGAATATGGAGCATCCCAAAATAGTAATTATTGATGCGCTTAGAAAGAATAAGGAAAAAATAACATTTCAATGATAGAAACAGAAATGTATTTCTTGACACTCCACCAGGTAAATCATTAGAGGCCTGGGATAAATGGGAGCATTATTGGGCAAACCTCGACTACCCTGCACGGCGTAAAAAGCTCTTGGAAGGGGTTGAAGAGTAGCCTATTAAACCTGTAAATTTTCCAATTGTCAACCTGAATAATATACTGTCAAAAGTGCCTAAAATAAAGTATAATCCATAAGTATAAATCGTTTAACTTCTCATATTCTGACATGGGGGAATCTATGTTCAAAAAAGTTGCCTTTGTATTAATGACAATAGCTAGCATAAACATATCTTATGCGGATACGCAACCATTCGATATAATGCAAGTTACAGAAAAGATCGATACGCTCTTTGTGTCAAAAAATTACCTTCAGTGTATTTTATTAATTGATGATGTTATTTCAGCTTTTGAGGCTGCGCTGCAAGACAAATCAGTTAAGCTTAAACAGCAAGAGCTAGTTGATGTAAATAGGTATTTATGCGAGTTGTGGTTGGTACGTGCTCGGTGTCATGCTTTTATGAATAGTTTTGATGCTGCACTCGATGACTGTGAGAAAGCTTTACAAAAAGATAAAAATTATGGTTATGCATATTTTATTAAAGGGGCTATCTTTTTCAAAATGAATAATGAGAAAGAAGGAATAAAGTATATAAAGATTGCTGCTCAAAAAGGTCATAAACTAGCTCAAGATATGATTGCTCAATACGGATTGTAAATAGTCAAAAACATTTAGCATTTTTTTGAAAGAGAATAAAACAGATGAATTTGAAAAATAGAGGTTTAGCATTTTTAGTATTCTTATCTAGTTGTTCACCAATACTATCTGACATACATGTAGGAGGAGATATAGTAATAACTACATCTCACTATATACTTAATGGTGTTGTGAAAGCAGGTGGTTCTATACTATTAAATACAAAAAAAATATCCGGTAGTGGAACTATGGATAGTAATCATATAGCAATTAACTGCGATGAGTTTGAATTTGTCGGAACCATAAAATGCAAAGGTAGATGCATTATCAGGTGTGCAAATCCCTTTGATTATTCACAAATTACTAAAGAGGGTTCCGGTACTATCACTATTATTATTAGTCCAAATGAATTTAGGTTTTTTACCAAAGAACAGTTGTCTGAGTTTGCTAAGAAAACATTATTAGAATACTCAACTGAAGATATCAATCAACGTATTGCATCTATTAGATATCATGCGGCTTTAAATAGCATTGATGAAAAATATATATTTGATTCGGTAATTAAAGAAATTGATCAACTGGTAGCTTATCATATTGAACATGCAGATGAAAAAAATCGTCAACGCTTAAAAAAGGTTTTGATAAGTACCATGGCAACCTGTGCAGGATTGGGCATTGGATATAATCTTTATACCAACAGATCTTATATCAAAGATAAACTTTATGATTTTGCAGACAGCAAGATATCCGGGTTAGTTATTTTTGTGTTACCTCTCAGTCCATTACTTCTATCATTATTAAATTCTAAAGGGGCATTTGGTACTACTGTACAAGGACCACAATATATAGAAGATATAGATCAGCTCAATATGATTAAAGAACATGTTAATCAAGCACTCACTCAGCCATATGTTTTGGAACAAGGGCAAATAATTAAGTTGTAAAGCTTTATTAAATAAGAAAATAATAAAATGCCTCGGAGAAATTCGGGGCATTTTTGTTTTTAATAAATATTATTTATGAGCTTGGCAATGCATGCGCACTTGCCAAAATATGTCCTACATCATAGTATTGTGGCTTACAGCCCAATACCCGGTATGCCTTGCGTGCGTCGGCAACCAACACGGCAGGGTCGGCATGTTTATTTTAATGCTCTGATGTATGCGCGATAATCTGCGGGATATGCACCGTTATTTAAAAATGAATGGTCAACACTAGCAAGTGGTAATAATGGCTCTAAATCAATAATCCGAATCTTATCGCTTTCTAACACAATGTTGGCCGGTGTTAAATCTATATATGCGTAGCCGGTTGCGCGCGTACGTTGTAATAAATCATTATAAAAGGATATATAGGCTTGCGAAGATTGTTGTGCTATAGGAATCAGATATGGCCCTCGGCTTACTTGAGGGTCATGTATTCCTGCTCGTGTTATATATCCTCTGCAATGTTGACCATCATATATAAGTGCAACTAGTGGTGTATTGTCTTGATCATAAAATCCAACTTCTATACCCTTAAGAAAATGCTGACATCGCCAAAAATGCGTATCCCAAATTTTATAGAAATAATTTCCGTCGGTATATATAGTTCTTCGTGCAGTTTTTTCAATGCCGGTGTTTATATGCTTATATTGGGCAATAGGTATATCTTTTAACTCAACTATAGGAAAATCATTACTTAATGTTACCGTAGTTATGCAAAATAGAATGACAAGTAGTATTTTAAGCATGTCTTACCCTCTAAGGCTTTACATGATTAATGTTTCAAATACAATTATTAATGATTAATACATATGTGCCCTCTTATTTAGTAAAGTGAATAATACTACCTCTGTCGCCTTTTCCTAATATACGAAAGTGTGTAAAACCATGACGCCTAAATCGGTCAAGTTCAACTTCTAAGGAATCGTGCCCCTCATATATGACCTCATTAAATTGCGCAAGAAACCTGAGCAATCGCTCTTTGTCTTTAATCCAATTGAGAAGGCACATGCAAAATGCTATATCATAATCATTGCCGATAACCTCTTCATAATTTCCTGATCCATTTAGATCTACTTGTATAAAGCTAACATCAGCCTCAAAAGCTTGCGCAAACCATTGTGCAGCTTGCACACGATGAGGAGATCCTTGCTGTATTAAAAACCAGTCGGGACCTTCTACACCAACAGCGGCACTGACTCCTCGGTATGTTTTAAGGCATGTTGATACCAATCCCATATTGCATCCGAGGTCTAAAATATTTTTGTTCGTGTAATCTGTGGCGTCTTTAATTACGTCCCATCGCATATCCCAAAGCCTGCTACCCGGATATACTTTGCCATTGATAGTCATGCGGTAGTATTGCCGGCAACTTGGGCCGCCTGTATTTACTGACCAAGCCTTTTCTATTAAATGTATATTTGCGGGATTAATAATAAAATCTTCAGGGTATAGGGTATGTGTTGTTGCATATAGAATAAGAATGCATATTATTTTCTTCATAGGATTCTTTCGTATATAAATGTTTAGTTCATTTACAGAATGATTAAATTCTATCAAGTATAATCCTACATCTGCAATAGTTATTATTTTTAATGCAAAGAGATAATTGATTTATTGTAGATTATGAAGTACTTGGCAATGCATGCGCACTTTCCAAAATATATCCTAAATCAGAATATTGTGGCTTCCACCCCAATACCCGGTATGCCTTGTGTGCATCGGCAACCAACACGGCCGGGTCGCCGGGGCGTTTGTCTGCTTCTACCACATTAACTTTTGTGTTACACAATTGCTCTGTCGCGGCAATTATCTCTTTGACGGAGTATCCGTTGCCCGTGCCCAGATTAAATGCATCGGAAGGGTTCCCTTGCAGCAAGTAGTTGAGTGCTTTGAGGTGTGCATCGGCAATATCACGCACATGTAAAAAATCGCGGATGCAAGAACCATCCGGCGTGCTATGATCAGTGCCAAAAATATAGAATGGTTTTTGTGTTCGTGCTGCGCGTAGCAAGAGGGGGATGAGGTGTGTTTCCGGTTCATGATGTTCATATAAACCATGCTCCGGCTGGCCACCGGCCGCATTAAAGTAGCGCAATGCAACATAGCGCAAACCATATGCATGGTCACAATCGTGCAATATATGTTCGATTGTTAATTTGGTTTGGCCATAGGGGCTGATGGGATCTTTGGGGTGATCTTCGGTAAGTGGTAGTTTGTGCGGCAAGCCATATACCGCACAGCTCGAGGAAAAAATAAATACGTTGCAGTTATGTGCTTGCATTACCTCGAGTAGGGTAATCGTGTTACCTACATTATTGTGGTAAAACTTGAGCGGGTTTTTAACCGATTCACCCACTTCTATATTGCCTGCAAAATTCATGACGGCGGCTATTGGGTAGGTAGTAAATATCTGTTCAAGCAATGCATGGTCACCATAATCACCCTTAATAAAAGTACACCACCCGTGTTTAAATTCTTGCCCATGTACTAGTTTGTCTAAGATGATTACATGATAACCACGGTGCGCGAGTAGCCATGCAGTGTGCGAGCCGATATAGCCTGCTCCACCGGTTACCAAGATAGTTCTTGCAGCGCCAAAGATGGGAATAGTAATGAGCATGAGAGAGAGCAGAAAATTTTTATTCATTTGTATTCTGTTCTTTATTATAGATTTCCCCAAAAAAAGTTAACAAGGTTTCAATTCTATTCAAGTAGGTATGTTTATCACGCACCACATCCATGAGCTCATATAATTCATTGATATCAAGATTATCTATTTTTTCTTTTGCATCATAAAAGAGTTGGTATGGGTCTGCATTATATACAATTTTGCCTTCAAACAGATCATACACTGCTTTTGAATTGGTAATACCAAACTGCCCATAGCTAATATTTTTGAATATGCGGCAGGGGATATACCCATTTTCGCATTGCCATTCACCTTGCAATGCCGGGGCCATGTATGATTTTTGAATAAGCTCGATATTTTCTTCCATGCTTACTTTTTTCTTTCTGCCGCCGGCAGTCTCAAGTGCTATGTTATTTTCTTGGCATGCATCAGCAAATCTATGTAGTTTATTATCATTACCAAAAAAGCCACTCCACACCGTGCCTACAAAATAGATGGCATTTTCTTTGTGTATATGTGGAACTTGTTGTTTTATCGCATCAATTTCATACGGGAGCAGATCGGTTGCCCAGGGTATGTAGAGTGTAGTGTGTTGTTGATCACAAAAAATACAGTTATCAAGTTTGATTTCATTACGTTTTAAACAATCATGCGTATAAACCTGGAAGATCATGCAGCGGCCTTCAGCAAGTGCTTTGACATATTTCTCTTGTGTACAATTATGAATCATATACAAGCAATCATCACGTACAGGAATGCGTGCATCTACTTGGCCTTCAGTAAGAAATAATGAATTGCTTAGATCAATCTCTGCGAGTGAATCATGATTGTCAAGCCAGTGTGTCTCGTACCCCAAATGTTTGAACGCGCGGTAAAATCCCCAGTGGATATACGAATGTGTATGTGAGTGCAGCTTGTGCCCCCAGATGATGACTTTGTTAAATGGCAGGTTGTGAGTGGATGGTGTGGTATATGATGGGATAGTAAACAGAATAATTATGATGGCTGCAAGAAATTTTTTCATTATCTATTTCCTAATTTTTTAAAATATAGTGCGAAGTTATAACAAAAAAAATGAAATTGCAAGGTAGGATAGAGTTTTAGTTGTTGATAAAAAGTATGCGCTGTGGTAATAAAGTATACTTAATTTGATTGTTGAACAGAAAAGAATAAATAGTATTGAGAGGGTAGCATAATGAAGAATAGAATGTTCGCAAAGAGTTTTTTATTATTAGTGTCAATTGTTACACATAATATTTTATCTAAGTCTTTGGAGGTTCCTACGCTACATGGTGAACGACGTATTGTAATAATAACAGCAAGTTATAACAACCGTGACTGGTATCAAAAAAACCTAGATTCAATTTTTATGCAGGAGTATGAAAATTATTTTGTTGTCTATACTGATGATTGTTCATCAGATGGTACCAGTGACTTAGTAGAAGCATATATACGTGAGCATGATTATGCAGATAAATGCCATGTAGTTAAAAATAAGCAAAGAAAAGGAGCACTCGCCAATATTTATAATGCAATTCACACGTATTGCCAAGATACAGATATTGTGGCTTTGGTAGATGGCGATGACTGGCTACCTCATACACAAGTACTTGCAAAAGTTAATGATACATACGCTGATTCTAATGTATGGCTTACCTACGGCCAAATGTATGAATATCCATCCGGAAGACACAATTATTGTAGATTATTACCTGAACATGTTGTAGATAGAGGTGTATATCGAGAATCAACGTGGTGTACTTCACATCTACGTACTTTTTATGCTTGGTTGTTCAAACAGATTAAACATGAAGATTTTCTGGATGGACAAGGTAATTTTTGGCCTATGGCATGGGATATGTCAATTATGTTTCCATTATTAGAAATGGTTGGTCAAAGATATAAATTTATTCCTGATATTATGTATGTTTATAATATGCAAAATTCATTGAATGATAACAAAGTTGATTCGCAGTTACAACGTGATTGTGAGTGTGCGTTACGTCACAAAACAAAATATAAACGCCTTCATGCTCCTATTGTTAATAAATCATTTCAGTTACAGAACCATGAGCAATGGTGGGTAAAAAATGCAGAAAAACGTATGGGAGAGCTTAAGGATTGGTTGGGTAATGAAGATGCTGACTCTCGTGTTAAAATGAGAAGTTATTTGAAAGAAAAGGGATATAAAAATATCTTAGATATACCATGTGGTCTATGTACGGAATTTTTTGGCTATAGAAAAGATGGTATTGATATAGATTATTATGGAGCAGACATTACACCGCAATTAGTAGAGCGCGCTAGAAAACTTGGTCTTAATATTGTACAAGCAAGTATAGAAGATCTACCATTTGCAGATTCTACTTTTGATATTTGTTATGCACGTCATATTTTAGAACATCTTTCTTATTATGAAAAAGGTGTTGATGAGATTATACGTGTTGCAGATAAGGAGGCGTTAGTAATCTTCTTTATCAAACCACAAGATACAGAGGTTATTTATGCTCCAGTGGATGTTAATGCAGTTATTTATCATAACCAATATGATAAACATAAATTAGAAGAGTATGTGGTACGTAATCCTAAGGTAAGCTCAATAGCATGGGAAGATATAAACAACGATGAAGTAGTGCTACATATTTATTTAAAGTGATGATGCCATGTTAAAATTTTCATATAAATATATAGTAGTTTGTCTTGTAATTTTATCTCTTGCATGTGATACATATGCAAGAGATAAATGTAAGGTTGGTTTACTGATTGTAGCAACCGGAAAATATATTCAATTTGTTGAGCCACTTATTGAATCTGCAAGAAAGTATTTTTTATCAGATCATGACGTTACTTATTTCATTTTTACCGAAGGGGTACCACCTGCAGGAGATGATGTGGTACAAATTTACCAAGAGCGACTAGGGTGGCCGTATGATACGATGATGCGTTATCATATGTATGCACAGCATACGGATATTTTTGAGGATATGGATTATTTATTTGCAACAGATGCTGATATGCTTTTTGTTGATAGAGTAGGAAATGAAATTCTTGGTGAGCGGGTTGCTACACAACATCCGGGGTTTGTAGGTAGACGTGGTACCTATGAAAAAAGAAGTATCTCTACGGCTTATGTTGCACCTGATGAAGGTCAGTGTTATTTTGCTGGTGGTTTTAATGGGGGGAGTAAAGATTCATTTTTAACTATGGCAAATGCTATAACTGAACATATTGTACAAGATTTAGAAAAGAATTTTATTGCTATATGGCATGATGAGAGTCATCTCAATCGCTACTATATTGACAATCCGCCTACAGTTATTCTGAGCCCCTCATATTGTTACCCTGAAAGTTGGCAATTACCGTACCAAAAAAAATTACTTGCTTTAGATAAAAATCATGTAGCTGTACGCTCTTGATGATTATTGTAGACCATTTCAAGAAAGTTAAGTAATGTTTCTATTCTGTTAAGGTAAGTATGTTTGTCGCGTACTAAATCCATGAGTTCATATAGATCGTTAATATTAAGGTTTTCTATTTTTTCTTTTGCATCATAGAACAATTGATATGGATCAGAGTTATATACGATTTTTCCTTTGAATAGATCATACACTGTTTGCGAGTTGGTAATGCCAAATTGTCCATAACTGATGTTTTTGAAAATTCGACAAGGAATGTATCCTTTTTCGCATTGCCAACTCCCTTGTAGCGCAGGTGCCATGTAAGATTTTTGTATCAGTTTAATATTATCTTCCATATCAATGCGTTTTTTTCCACCACCGATTGATTGTAATTCGATATTATCTTTTTGACATGCCGCTTCAAATCTGCTGAATTTGTCATCGTTGCGAAAAGTTCCACCCCCAACTGATCCTACAAAATAAATAGTATTTTCTTTTTGTAAGCTGGAAACTTTTTTTTTAATTGTATCAATTTCATGGGGGAGTAGGTCAGTAGCCCAAGGGAGGTAAATTATTTTTTGTTCCAAGTTATAATACATGCAATCATCAATACGGGTTACATTATTATTAAGACAATCATGTGTATACACCTGTAAAGATATGCACCTTCCTTTATCATATAAAGGTTTGTGTCTCTCATAATGATACACGTAACAATTATGTAAGATATAGAAACAATCTTCACGTAATGGCATATTCTGATCTACTTGATGCTCTGTAATAAATAAAGCATTACTACAGTCAATATTAGTCAATGAATCATGATTATCAAGCCAATAAGTTTCATAGCCTAAATGGCTAAATGCGCGGTAAAATCCCCAATGAATGTACGAGTGGGTATGTGTGTGTAGCTTGTGCCCCCAGATGATTACTTTGTTGAATGGAAGGTGAGCATACAATGTGCTTCCCATAGTGATGCTGAATAATAGTATTAGTCGAAATTGTTTATGCATGCTTATTATCCATTATGTTGCGTTGTCAGTTGAATAGCGTTAAATACTTCTTGCCACTGCGCCAGTACTTTTTCTTTATGTTGTTGGCCAAGCCTTTTCATTTTGGTGTGCAGCGCATTAAAATCTGCTGCTTCAATTTTTTGTTTTAAATCTTGCCATGAGTCAAAATAGATAAAGTATTCTTTATTTGCTGCGCTATACCATTCAGACAAGTGGGCATAATCATACATATAGCCTTTATCCGGCCACCAAGCGCGTCCACTGCGTAGTGCATTAAGCATAAATGTTTTTGATGGGATAAAATATGGCAAGCCTAACTGGAGGTTTTCAAATAGCGCAAGGTTAGACCATGCATAAGGGAAATGTATTACGCCTTTAAAACCTTCCAAATCTCTCGGGCCATTGTATTTGCCACGGTAGCATGCAATGCCCAAACGTGCACATTCTTCTACAATATGCATAGATGCATCATTGTTACGTGGTGGTACGCAGAAGGTATTTGCTTTATCTATATCTGCAGGAATATATGATTCTGGCACTTCATTTTTAAACATGCCGGAAGGCTGAATAGTATGCGTGCCAATAGATACGCCTTTTTGTGCGCTATAGAAATGTTCAAACGCATTGTAAGAAATTATATGCACATTATCTTGTGTAGTTGCTTGTCTGAATAACTGGTAATACTCTGCATCAGGGAATGTACCACGTGCGGTGCCCCAATCTGCATAATCAAACCGGTTGCATATCCAAATAATGAGCGGTTTTTTCCAATTGTTTTGCAAAAAAATGCGTGACAATGGCGCAGTGTCTGAGGTGATAATTGCATCAAATTGCTCAAAGTAATCTTTGTGCATTTGCCATACATCGTGTGCACGTTGTTGGGTAACATTGTAGATATGGTTGCCGGTTGTTTTGCCATCATAGTTATTTTCACGCACCCAATCTTGTATAAACACGGCACTCAATTCTAAACCAAGTTCTTGTGCAATGAACTGAATTTCTCTAATGCATCCTTGATGAAAGCTGACATGCAATACTTTGAGTGGCTGCGTCTCTGCTTGCATGAGGAGTGGGATATATAGAAACAAAAGTAAGAGTGATTTTGTAGGTGATTTCATGATAAAATCCTCTTATTTTTTGCGTAATATTACTTGATATTCATCTGCTACCAGTTCAAAGCCATTTGCAAGTAGATAGGGGATTGAATATTTTGCTTTGCCCAAATCAGATGTTTCACCAAACTTTTTAGGAGTTTGATTGCGTATATCATCAATAAGGATAATGCCATTGGGTGCAACAACATTACGTTCTACAATAACGCGAGCTTCTGCAAGGTGCAATTGAGCTGAATTTTCTATGGGCGTCATATCGCCGGTATCCATATAAAGTAAATCAATACTTTCTGGGGCTATGCGTTGTAAAAAATTGGTAGATGAGTTGACATGATAGGTAATAATGTCACTAAAATCTTGGGTAATCACTTTGCATCGGTTAATATGTGCTGCGGCAAGATCTACTGTGTGAATTATTGGGTTTAAATGTGCAAGGCATTCTGCTGCCATACGAGTGAAGCTACCTGCGCCCCAATCCCAATTCTCCGGATTGCCCGGCGTCCAATAGATAGGGTTGTCTTTATTGCACCCCGGGTGGCCGCGGTGTGTAAAGCTGCGCGTAGTACCTAATTCTACAATCACTTTGCCGTTATGTTGTTCAAAATGTTCAAATGCTTTTTTGAATGTATAATATCGTGATCGTGGTTTGCAGGTAAAACAAGACCAATCTTGACCTTCATAGGTGCCATCTTCAAGTAAATATTTATATGGTTTTAATTTTGTTATTGACGGTGAGTTAGTAATGCTAAACGATGTATAAGATAACAGCATGGATAACGAGATGGTTGTTATTTTGTTCATTATGGTTCCTTTTTTATAATGCAAAATATATAGTAGGACACTATAACAAATATTTTTTAGATAACAAGTGGGAATATAATTTCTAGAAAATTTGTTGTGTTTAACTGTAAGATAGTTTTGCTGGAGCAAAATCGGGTGCTTGAGATAACACTTTTTGTAACTCCTGTTGAGCAAAACTAGTATTGCCAGCTTTAAAAGCTGAACGCGCTAAATACCAATTTACACGCCAATGATGTATACGACGTATTTTTGCGGAATCTGTTAACTGTTTGAATAATGTACATGCTTTTTTATACTCTCC